>Ga0099364_10000308_pt1 | contig 81797 bp, 78 predicted proteins | sample TergutTh196P3_FD_73070 | JGI IMG/M metagenome (GOLD analysis project Ga0099364, IMG submission 73070) | Microcerotermes parvus P3 segment gut microbial communities from Pointe-Noire, Republic of the Congo - Th196 P3 | ecosystem: Host-associated > Arthropoda: Insects > Digestive system > Gut ...
TGACCGCACAACTACTGCGCTCTCTGCATCATTTGTTACCACCGGCGCATGGGTTGCTGAGGCTTCAGAAAATTGGGTAAAATTGGATGCAAAAAACGGAAATGAAGCCGGTTTGCACGAAATTATTATTGATGTAGAGCCGATAACTGAAGAGGAAAATGTTCGCAGGGCTACGCTCACGATTACCTGCAACGGAACAGAACTTGTAGTAAATATTACGCAATGGTATATATACAATTGGTGATGGATAGAAAAATAGATTATCGTTGAATTCTGCGAGGTTCCTCATTTCACTTCGTTCCATTCGGAATGACTGATTATTTCAAATGTACCCGAAAAAACGAAATTATGTCAGAAAATAAGCTGTTGATATTCAGCAAGTTCGAACTATTAAATAAAATTTAATAGTTCGATATATCTGAAATTCAGAGTGATAGAATTACAAGATAATACTGTATTTCATCGCCAGCTTTCTTTTACTTTTTCCATGATAAACGGACGCAAAGATCTATTTTTGGTGATGTTTTTGATAATCAATAGCGCATTTTCAGGAACATCGTATTCTAAAACATGACTATTTGCGGTTTGTCTGCCTAAAGACTGCCAATTTCATCTACATTTTTCCGCATTTTTACAAGTATCTACAAGGATAGCGCAAAAATTACGCTTGAAATAAGATATATTCCCACAACAGAGTGATGCCGCACAAGGCGCAACACAAGAAAATATTTACAATTTTTCGTTTCATCATTTCTATTCTTTTTTTAAAAAGCGCAAAGGTAAGGAAGGACAATTAACAAAACGCTTAACAAATCAAAAAAAGTTTTTTGGTTGTTTCTGCAACAAACATCAATCGTGCGCAAGCCACGTCTGTATTCCATTCTCTATAATACAAGGGCGTCGATAAATTCTGTTTGCTGTTATATTTCTGACGAGTAAAAGAGCATTAGAAGGCGCTTCATATTTAATGTAATGACTATCAGCTGTTTTTCTGCCTAATGACTGCCATCTGCCATCCCAGTAAAACGCCTCGTATACATGTCCTTCGTAAACTCCATAACCATCGTTACGCGGCAAATAGCGTATTTTGGAAATCTTTTGAGGCTCGCCCAAGTCCAAACCTGCCCATGAATTATCATTCGAAGCGTCAAAATAGGTTGCAGGGTCGCCATCGAACACCATTTTGCGCGTCATAGGCGAATTTCCCCACGTTTCTGTTGTGCCTGTTACAACGCCGCTAAGTTTTGTACCTGCATCGTTGTAAAATTCTATTTCGGCAACATTGCAATTTGCGTTTCTAGGGGAAACGTAACGCACATAACGAAATTTATTGTTGTTTTTGATGTTTGCCGTATGAAACCAAACGCCGTCTATTATTTTTATGACGTAGAGTGTTTGAGCATCAGAAAAGTCCTCATTATTAGCGCCTTGAAAAACTCCGTCTACCATTCTTTGCACCCAAGGTTCGTCGGGGGGCGCCAATCTTGTCAATTTGATTTCCTGCATGTCGCCGGGCTTGAAAAAACGACTGTTCCCGTCTTCGTCTATCCAAAATGGATAATATGCCGTCGTTGTTAGTTGATTATGAAAATATATCGGAAGATACAATACGCGTCTTCCTAACGAAGGAAAACGTATACTGTCGTTTATGACGTCTCCGGCGGCTATTGCTGTCCAAACGGTTTCGAAGGGCGTAGCCAAAAAAGCAAACTTAAGCTCGGTATCAGGCGGATTGACAAGAGGTATTATAACGTCTACGCTTGCGCCGTATTCTAATGTTACATCTTTTCCATTAATGTAGCGCAACGAAGGCGGAATATCGTCGCTTTCAGCGTCAATTATGTTGCGTATTGAAAAAGTACGACGCATTTTTTTGCTTGTGGGATGAGATATTTGATGTTCGTCAGGATTGTAGTCGGCTCCGGAGAATGATGTGTAATTGCCCGAAACATTGTCGTAGACGGCGTTCCAAGTATGACCATATAATCTGTCGGGCCAAAATGGCGTGAAGTCTATTGAAACGGGAATACCCAACGCGCGCATTGCAAATACGCCGAGCGCCGACATTTCATCGCAATCGCCACGACTCGAAGCCATTAATTGCGAAAAACTCATCGCAGGAAAATCCTTGTCAATCCTAAAGCGAGGGAGTAAGCTATTAATTCTTGTGCATGCCTCAACGGTAGTGGTAGAGGGGTTTTCTATGAAAAAGTTGTACGGGTCAGCAAAACTTGCAAGAGCTTTAGCTCTCCAATTTTCAAGAGGCTCATTACCAACGCGATATGGCAAAATTTCTTCGCAAAAAATTTCGAACGAAATATCTTTTCCCCACGGCATCTCATGCCAAACCTGAAAGGCAAGCTCTATATTGTTTATCAAATAGTCTGCCGTGATGTGCGTAACATCATCTTTTTTTACCGGCACGCCGAGTTGATAGGTATCAACCACCAAACGTTTGTTTGAAGAACTTGTCCACCGAAGCATTACCGTTGCAACGTCATTCCAAGGCGCATCGTAGTATTCAGAATACTTGCCGGGCATGTTTACAATCAAAAACTCGGCAGCCCGAAGTTTGAGGCTGTCGGCAGGATTATGGCTGTAATGTTTCAAAACTTTAGCTAATTCCCTGCGGTTGCTGCCGGCTTGTCGAAAAACTTCTTCTATCTCCGGGGAATAGGAAACGCAGGAAGAAATAAGAATTGATAGTGATATAAAAAATATTTTTTGCATTTTGATAATATTTTTTGATGTATTTTTTTGTATTATTGTTCGTTTATCAACGATACAGTTGCCGGACAATAAGCGCCCGGCAACCATTCGCTGAAATTTTGTGGTCAGTTGTTATTTTATGCAAATATCAAAAAAAACTGACATAACGCGTTTTACAAATTATGTTGCTCCGGGGATTACAATAACACACATTCCATCGCAACTAACACGAGCAAATATAGAACCACAAAGCTTTACAAGTTCTCTACATTCCCGAGTACGACATTCTTCGCCTTTTTCACAACCTACTTTTTTATCGACATTACATTTACAATCTGGCGGTGTGCTACTTTCGGAACGATTTTTCAGCCTTACAGGATTGAAATTTGTATCTATTTCTTTGTTATAGTTCATCGCTTGCGGCGTAAAGAGTATCGCATACAACAGAGAACTGCACCATCTAAGTTCTTCACGTGCATATGTTTCCCACTTGTAATTAATTATTTCTAATTCATCACTAATGTGTTGTGGAATAGGCTCATTTGAAAAGATATATGAAGAATATGTATTCATCAAATCTAATGCAGTTTGAATGTGTTTCCTTTCCGGTACAGACCAGTCAAGGGTTAAAACCTCTTCCATTTTTCCTATCCACAACGCTTCTCTTTGGCTTGGGGAAAAGGCTACATAAGCTGCATTTTGAAGAGTCAAATCGCCGATAGCAAGCCATTCGACTCGTGTCATATCCTGAACATTTGCCAGATTATTCTTAATCCAACTATCTGCTTCTTTATTGCAGCTATACAATAAATCATCCTTGGCACATGAACCCAAAGAACATACAATAACTATTACTATTACTAATTTTTTCATATCTATTATACAATTTTTTTGTTTTTATTATACATTTAATACTTGTTTCAATTATTTTTTTTCAGTGTTATCTCCATCACAAAAACATGGGTCAGGTGTAAGAACATTCTCGTATTCAGTATGTACTTTCCACCCCTTTTTTAATGCAATTGACGTATCAGAATAAAGTATACCCGGGTTTTCGACTAATGACACGGACTTACATATCGGCAACTCGTGGAGCGACCAGAACATATTGTTTAGTGCATTAGTATCTAATTGATTGTTTGCCCCGCTAAATACTATCAGTTTCGTATTATGATTAAGATTCAAACTTATCAACTGATTGTCATTACATTCTAAAGCTAACAGACCAGAATTTAGATTAAAGCCATCTAATTTCGTTAATTGATTATTATTGCATTTTAAAGATCTCAACAAATCATTATTGCTCACATCAATATCAATCAAACCAATACCACTGCAATCTAATCTTAAGATATTTTCGCCGGTTATGGTTATAACACGCCTTTTTATATCCTTATATTTGTGCGTGATGCGATGTCCGCCTCTATATCTTAGTCCACTGTACCGGTATAAATCTTTTTCAGTGAGTGTGTACGTTTTTATTTTTGTACCATCGTTCCAGTCTATGGTAACTTCGCCCAGTCCATATAATACAATTGATATTTTTCCACGCGTCTGCAATGTTAATGTCATTTGATTTTCTGAAGCATTTGCAATGTTGCAACAATAAACCAAATTCAAGACAACCAAAACAATATATAAAAAATTTATTTTCATTTTACTATAAATTTAATAAAATTTCAATAATTATAGCATAAGCCATTACATTCATTATTCCACCAAAGGAAACCGCAACCTGAATCTTTTTTATGACAACGAACAGGTTGATCCGTAGCCCAGCACTCACTAGTCTTATCTCGGCAATCTTGAGCATAAGTGTTGCATGTGCATACTAAAATTACAACTTCGTTTTCGTTACGACTTTTTAGTCTTTTAGATGTAGGCAAATCCGAATCAATTTCCTTATTAACAGTCATTGCTTGTGGTGTAAATACTAAATCATACAAAAGTTCTCTTTCCCAACCAAGTTCTTCTTTTGCGTACTCCTCCCACTTGTAAAGTACAAGTTCTACTTCATCAATGGACTTAGAACCAGCCTCGTTTGAAAAGATAATAGGATTAACCTTTATAAAATCTAGCATGTATTGAATATGCTGCTTCTCCTGAATTGACCAGTCAAGATTTAACACCTCTTCCATTTTCCCAATCCATATTACTCGTTTTTGATGGGGTGTAAATGCGCTGTATGCAGCTCTTTGCATATTCAAATCACCAATAGCTAACCACTCCGCTCTATTCATCTGCTGAATTTCCGTAAGGTTACTTTTGACCCACTGATTCGCATCCGGATCGCAACTATAAATTTCGTCTTTAGCACATGAGGCTAAAAACACTACTATTGCTAAAAACACTACTATTTTTATATTTTTCATGATGTATTATTTTAAAATTTAAAAAAATTTACTATATTTCTCATTTTTGTCCTTAATTATCTGATTTGTCCAACAATTCGTAAAAGAGTAACATCTTCAATTGCATTGCTTTTCAAAAAAAGCGTTTTGTTGAAAGCGCCTGTAAAGTCATTAGTTACAATTGTGACGAGAACGCTTCCTTCCTGCCCGTACAGAATTGGCTCAGTTGGAAATTCAACTGTCATACACCCGCATGAAACGTCTACCTTGTGAATTAGAAGTGGTACGGAGCCTATATTTTGAAACTTAAAAGCGACGGTTATCGGCGTATTTCTTTTTCTAACCGTGCCGAAATCGCTTCTGGTTTGCTCAAATTTAATAACCGGCATGTTTTCAACGGTTGTTGTATCCGTTGCTATATGCGTTTCTCCGAATTCTGCCAACGGAGTTTTGGTCTTTTGCCTTACTGCTCCCATGGTCATTATCAGTATTGCGAGACCTGAGCAAATGCTAATTATTACTTTTTTCATTTTACGATATGTTTTTCTAATTTACAATTTTTTGTCTGTTTTTTTACGGACAGAACATCCGCTTATCCAATATTTAGGCACGGTATCAGACCTCCGAGGTAATTAAAATTCCAAGTTTGGCAGCCACATTTATACAGCAATTACGAGCTGCAAAAATGTTTTGATTGCGCCTTGTGCATGTGGTAATCCACGCACAGTGTACGCACAGTGACTGCAAAATTCAGGGTGGTCGGGCAACGCCATGAGGTAATAGTTCCTTCGGCATCGTACCCGACCGTGTCTTATTTACAAAGTCCTTCGTCCTGTTATCGGCAATTTCCGATAACAAAATGACAGATGTTTTCTGCAAAAATTTCTCATTTGAGGCAGAAACTGCGCTTGCAGTGTTCAAATTAGCTCCCAGCCTGTTGTTTGCGGCTTCGCCGCTCTCTGTTTCGGACGACTGAACAGTAGGCTTGGTAGCTTCTTTTGCTGAAACCTCGCTTGCGGTGTCATTATCTGTGTGTCCTGTAGACTCTTCCTCCGCTTCAACGAACCGCCGCATTTCATTTTTTATTGCGGAAATAGTTCGCGATGGAATTTTTACTTCCTTGTCTAAGATTATCTGAGCTAATGCAAGTGCGTCATTCTTGCGGTCTGTAGCTCTGAAAAGTTTAACCAACTCATAGAGAGGCATAAACCGTGCCGGACACATGGCGGCTGCCGTTTTCAGATGCAGTTCGGCTTCTGCATATTTTTCCAAGTTTTTATAACTGTCTGCCAGCAACATCTGCACATCCATATCGTTGAAATAGCGAATGCCGCGCTCAAAAACTTCTATACTTTGTTCAAATTTACCTGCATGATGCAGCTCTGCTGCATGGTTGTAAAGAAACAATCCGTTTTTGCCAAGCCAGCGGTAAAGTTTGTCATATTCAGGCAACATTTTTTCTGTTTGCCCTGCCAACGAAAGCCGTGCAATGCGCTTCCATTCCGTCTGGGCTCGTGTTATTACTATAGTACAAGACAACAGAATTGTTGACAGAAAGAATACAGCTATCCTAATAAACTTCAAATTTTCAATTTTCAATTTATAATTTTCAATTCCGAAGGAAATTACCGCCACACTTAAACACAAAATAATCCACGTGAAGGGGTATTTAAACGGATATGAGAACATTGAAAACACCGCTATTGCTATCAAACACAGCATAGCCGGTAGTTTTTCGGGATTTTTATTACGTCTGTATGCCCGCGCGAGCAGAAAAATACCTGACACAATTACACCAAAACCGGTAAAACCGTATTGTGCAAGCACAAGCAGATATTCATTGAATGGATGCAACACATTACCAGCCAATTGCGCATAGCGACTGTCGGGGTTTGCCGCAAAATATTCTGCCTGATACAGCATGTATTTAGCCTGAAACGCTCCGTGTCCGTGTCCAAAAATTGGCTTTTCTGCGAACATCGTAACTGTGTTTTGCCAAATCAGCAATCGCCCATCAGCAGAATCTTTTTTCAAAAAATACAACGCTAAAGGCAAGGCAACAATGGCAAAAACGATGGCAGTTTTTGCTATTTGATTTTTTATATCAAATTGCATGAGCGCCCAAACAACTGTAACGGCTGCTATTGCCATCATACCAGCCCGCGAGCTCGACAATACTACTGCCGCAACCATAATCGCAGCCGCAAAAATTGCTGAAAATCTTATATAATTTAATGTATCTTTTCTGAAAAACATAAAACATAGCGGTAGCGCACAAACCAAAGCAGCTGCAAATCCAGCCGTATTGTCAAAATTGCCTGTAACCGTTGTAGAGCGCAAAACGCCAAAATACTGAAGCAAACCATGCACTGCAAGCGCAGCGGCAAACACTATAATTATGCCACATATATAATGTATGCGCCAAAAATGTACCGCATTGTCTGCTTTTTTCGAAAAAATTGCCCAACATATCCCCGCTACGCTCGCAACCAGCAACAAACCCATCCATTTTGGCGTTACTTCCGCATTTACGAATCTGTGAGAGTAAGCAAACAGAGCGATGCCGCACAAGGCGCAACACAAGAAAATATTTACAATTCTTCGTTTCATCATTTCTATTCTTTTTTAAAAAAACGCAAAGGTAAGGAAGAATAATTAACAAAACGCTTAACAAAACGCTTAACAAATCAAATTTGATAAAAAAAAGTTTTTCAACATTTTTTTTTAGGTTTCTGTAAAATACTACAAATGCCCTGTTTTCAAAACGCTTTCAGATGTTCGTCGTAAATTACAACATTTTCGCCAATCTGCTTAACAATAGCAATGCCGTTATTTTTACATTCTTCTTCTAATTCGGGATAAAACGCCATTGAGGCTAAACCGAGAAACACTTTGTGGTTTTCGTATTCAGGAAAATTGACCTTGAAAGTTTGGGCTTTTTGCAATACTTTTGGCACGTCGTTTTCGTGAGCCTTGTATTTTATCTCTACAATACCAATAGATTGCCCGTTTATAAGTAAAATATCGTACTCGTCTTTATATCCTTTTTTTATCCCTTTTACTTTTTTATCTATATCGTCAAACTTTTCACCGAAAAAATTTTGTTGCCCTTTCTCAAACGAATTGAAAAAATATTCTTCAGCAAATGCGCCGTTATTGTTTGCGTACGAGCCTGTCAGTTCTTCAAGTTTTTTCATACGGCGGTCAAAATCGGCGCGCGATTCTGACAAATTGCGGTCAAATTTGGCAGCCGATTCAGCTAATTTACGGTCAAATTCAACGCGAGACTCCTTTAACTCACGGTCGAACTCGGCGCTTCTGCGGTCGAACTCGGCGCTTCTGCGGTCAAACTCCGCGCTTCTACGGTCGAAATCCGCGCGAGATTCTTCTGATTTGTGATCAAACTCCGCGCGAGACTCGGCACTTCTGCGGTCAAACTCCGCGCGCGATTCCGCAAACATTTCCTTTACTGCAGTCAAAGTACTTTCAGGCGTAATTGGCGTTTGTTCGATATTTTTGTACATCGTTATTAAAATTTAACGATGCAAAAGTACAAATAATTTCTGAAAACGCAAATTTCTTATGCAAAAAAAACGCTCTAAAAAAGACGTCAATCAGTTACACAGTCATTATTTCTGCTTCTTTTTTAGCTAAAACATCATCGACTTTCTTATAAAACTTGTCGGTAAGTTTTTGCATATTTTCTTCGGCGTCTTTTCTCATATCTTCCGGCAGTCCTTTCTTTTCGAGTTTTTTAAACTCTTCGATAGCTTCACGACGAGCGTTGCGGATGCTGATTTTTGAACTTTCGCCTTCCGCTTTTACCTGTTTTACTAACGATTTGCGGCGTTCTTCGGTGAGCGGTGGAACTGCCAATCTGACTAATTCGCCATTGTTTGATGGCGTCATGCCTATATTGGCTGCAAAAATAGCCTTTTCGATGGCATCTACCATCTTTTTTTCCCAAGGCTGAATAACAAAAGTACGGGCATCAGGCGTATTGATACTGGCTACCTGTTGCAGGGGAGTTGGCGTGCCATAGTAATTCACAACTATCCCGTCAAGCATGGAAGGATTAGCCTTTCCTGCCCGAAGCTTCACTAACTCCGAAGATAAATGTTTGAGAGCCTTCTCCATTTTATCTACAGCGTCTTCCGTATAAAATTGAACTTCTTCTAAATCCATAAACAAAAAAAATTAAAAACACAGCAAAAATAGTAAAAATTTTTACAACACGAAAATAATATTTTTTATTTTTTTTCGTTTTATCTTGTAAAAATACATGAATATGCTTTTATTTCTTGCAATTTGGACAAACTGTATAATTATGCACCCTATCTACGTGTCGATGACAAATATGGATATTGACGCACAAAAGGGTGATATAGAATTGTCTATCAGAATATTTACTGATGATTTGGAAACTGTTTTGCACAATAAATACAACGTGCACGGGTGGATTGGCTCAGAAAGCGAACATCAAGACAGCAGACGTTTATTGACAGAATATGTAAACGACAGGTTTAGGGTTGTGGTAAACAACGATATCCGAATTGAGCTTGCTACAGACAGTATCACCATAGTTGGCGATATGCTCTGGTTTAACATGACGGGCTCCGCCAAACAAACAATTAAACAGATAGAAATATATAATCTGTTGCTGCTTGATTTTTTTTCAAACCAAAAAAATCTAATGATAATTGGGACAGGCGCTAATCAAAGAGAAAAAGGTTTTAATTTAGACAGAAAAAATTATAAAATTGAGTTGACTTTGTAACAATACATAAAAATATATGAAACATTTGTGTTTATTTCTGCTGCTATTTTCGCTCAGCACCGTTAGTTTCGGCACTCACAATCGCGCCGGACAGCTTTTATTTACGCATATTACGGGTGACACCTACGAATTTACACACACTCAGTTCTATTACACGCCCAGCATGGCTTGGCGCGATAGAACATTCTTAACTATTTCCTTTGGCGACGGTAGTCCTGTCGGCAGAATTCCGAGAGTTAATCTGAGAACCCCATCGGGCGAGTGTGAGTCTTTGCCCGACAACTTTACCAGATGCGTCTATCGCGTGCGTCATACGTTCCCTGGGCCCGGCGTCTATACGCTTGTTGTTGAAGACCCTAACAGAAATCTTGGCGTTGAAAATATTCCTAACTCGGTTGCAGTTGTTTTTTCTGTCAAAACAACACTCCGAATAGACCCAAACACAGGAAGTAACAATGCGCCTGTAATAGAACGAAATCCTACAGACAAGGCTGCCGTTGGACGTCTGTTTGTTCACAATCCCGGAGCTACCCACGAAAGAGACAGCCTGTCATACGCATTAGTTGTATGCACACGAGAAAGAGGCGTTGAAATTGAAACATATACATTTCCGGCTGCTTCTAATGAGCCTTATCAAATATACGTTGTAACAGATTATGATAACGAGCCTTTCAGACCGGGCGACCTCGTATGGGACACACCCATGAAAGCGGGCATTTACAACGTTGCTATGAGAATTGACCAGTGGCATCATCGACATCGAAACATCAGAGTAGGAAGTATTGTTAGAGACATGCAAATTGAAGTTGTAGAAACGGATAATTTGCCGCCAATAATAGAACCTATAGAGGATATTTGCGTTATTGCCGGAGAAGAAATTACTGTCGAAATAGTTGCTACCGACCCCGATAATGACAGAATAAAAATTACAGCTACCGGATATCCGTTTAGAGAAGACATAATAAATCCGGCAGAAAATTTAAGAATAGACGTTGACGAACCCGGCAGAAGCGTCGCAACTTTTAAATGGCAAACACATACAAGCCACGTAAGACAGCAAGCGTATACAGTTCACGTAAAAGCCGAAGACGTTAACAGTCATGTCGCATTAGCTGCGTTTTCACAATTTAATATTACGGTAATAGCGCCGCCGGTTGAGTCGGTAATCGCAACCCCTGACAAAAAGGTAATAAGACTCGAATGGAAACCATCGCCGGTTGAACACGCTGCCGGCTACGAAATATGGCGTAGAATTTGCAACCCTGAAGCTGACAATTCATGCGATGAATTAATACTCGAACATTGCATTACGGGTATACCGGCGGGGTACGGATACGAGTTGGTTGGAGTTGTTACACGCCCACCGGCAGAAGGAAACATTATTCCTCCGCTTCAAACATGGTACAACGACAATAACAACGGCAGGGGACTAAGTCCGGGAATCAACTATTGCTATCGCATTGTGACAACTTTTGTAGATAGAGCCCGTAGTTTACCTTCAATCGAAGACGTCTGTGAAATGCTTGAACCCGGTTCGCCGCCATTAATACGTGCAAGCGTTGAAAATATCGGTATAGCCGGAAAAATTCACGTTGAATGGCTTGAAGAACCGTTTTTGGATAAACTGTTAAAAGAGCCGGAAAATTATAAATACAGACTATTTTTCTCTACCGATTCAAATGTAATCTGGAATGACAGCCCATCCTTATGGACGCATCTGCGTGATTTTAACTTGGTTGCGGCAGATGATGGAGCAACCTCGTTCACACATGAAAACATTGACACTAAAGACGTTTTCCCGTATTATTACAAAGTTTTATTGACCGACAGAGAAAATATTATCGTTGACGAGCCTGATTTGCCCGAAGAAAATGAAATAGCCTCAAGCCTTTATCCTATTCTTACTCCAACCGACCAATCAGTTCATATCAATTTTGGACGATACGCCCCGTGGGTAAATAACGCATACGATATTTATCGTTGTATTAGCGATGGCAACGGCAATTGCCTTCAAACCGGCTCACCTCCGCCCGACTTGCCATTGTTTGTCAAAATAAACGATGAGCCCGTTGTTCGCGAACTCTTTATTGACAGAGGTCTTGATAATGGACAGGAATACTGTTATATAGTTCGAAGCGCCGGATATCGCAGTCTTTATGGAATACGCTATGAAAATGAAAATTGGTCGCACATATCATGCACAACGCCCGAAGATAATATAGCGCCGTGTACGCCCGACTTGTTTGGCGAAACTATATGCCAATTAACAACAACGCAAATTTATTGGAATTATGAAATAAATTGCGAAGATAATGAAGCCGACGATATGGAAAAATTCCTCGTATATTACGCTGATTATCACCGAAATTTTAATCGCGATGTATACACACACATCGCAACAGTGGAACGCGACGACCCGTTCAGAGAAGGAAATAAATACTATTTCAATCATGCCGGCGCTTTAATGGGCTGTTACTATATCGTTGCAGTTGATGCAGTTGGCAATCATTCTGAGCCAAGCAACTTTGTATGTTTAGACGACGAAAACTGCGACCCCGAAGATTTTGAAGGCTACAGAATACCTAACGTTTTTACCCCTAATGCCGACGGAATAAACGATTTTCTGGTAGCACACATAGCCGGTTTATGCGAATGTGACCCCCATAACGCCCAAAGAAATTGTTTGGAGCACAGCAACGTGGTTTTCGAAGTAGATATGCAAATTTTCAACCGCGCCGGAAAACTTGTGTACCAAACTAAAGAGCCGTGCATCAATTGGAACGGACGCGATATGGATACCGGACGATTTGTTGCCTCAGGAGCATATTTTTATACGTGCGATGTGCATCGAATTATGCCCGGCGGAAATATCAGCATTATAACTAAATCCGGCGTCATACACGTATACAGTGATGGGGATGGCGTTGGCGGACGATATTAGATAAAAAAATTTTTGTATGTTTAAAAATAAAAAATATGAATAAATTAGTAAAGATACATCCAATAAAGGTTATTTTTGTTCTAACTTATTTACTCCCAGTAAACGGACAGCAAGTTTTGAACGAAACCTATTTACACGCTAAAGCCGATATGATTCGCGAAGAATTTTCGCAAGCCGGCGAAAAGATTTTATCAATTCCCGAGGGTGAACGCACGGCAGACATGTATTTGACGCTTGGCAAAAGCTTCTATTATTCAGGCAATTTTGAAGAGGCTGCGAACTATTTTGAATTTTCCGAAAAAATTAGAAGTAATCCCGAAACACAGCTTTACGCTGCCCGGACTCACGCTATGATTCAACAATCCGGTAATGCAGTTGAATGGCTGCTCAAATATCTGTCTCAACGCGATAAACTTTCGGAAAGCGAACTGACTTTAGACCCTGCATTTTCTAAAATAGAACGCAGCAGAGAATGGCGAAATATGTGGGAAAGTCGAGAATGGTACACCGTTGCAGACAGACGCGAAGCAGAAGCAACAATTTTGCTCAGACGCAACCGTCATATAGACGCACTTACAGTCATAGACGCCGAAATTGCGCGTGGCGCATCAGCCAGATTTCACGCACTTAGAGCCAAAGCCTACGAGGCAATGGGAGAATACCAGCCGGCGCACGAAAGCGCACAAAATGCCATCAGAATGAGAAACAACAGCGTTGAATATTTAGCGCACGCAGCAAAAATGGCTGCAAACGTTGACAGATTTGATGTAGCATTAGAAAATATCAATCGCGCAATACGCATAGAGCCATACATGTTAGACCTGTATCTGCAACGTGCATACATATTCAGAAAAAATCAAAAATTTGACGACGCCAGAAACGACATTAATTTCTATTTCAAATATTTGCCACACGAGCCCCGTGCAATGTTTCAAATGGGATTAACAGAAACTGACGCCGGAAACCATTGGGAAGGTATAGAATATTTTACCGTTCTTATTGATAACGACCAAACATCGCCGGAGTACTTTATCGCCCGTGCGCGCGCATTAATAAATGTCAACGATTTTGCCGATGCAGGATTTGACCTCTCGCAAGCGTTAGACCTAAACCCAGAATTACCGGAAGCATGGCACAATCAAGGAATAGTTTTGCATCGCGAACTGCAACTCGAAGACGCTTGCCACTACTGGAGAAGAGCCCTCCAAATGGGACATAGAGAATCCGCTGAATATATCTACAGATTTTGTCTGTAATATTTTATAAATGAGTATAGAACTAAAAACTAAAAACAGACTTAATGCGTTATCTGCGCTTATTGGCAATACTCCTATGGTTCGTATTGTTTACCGTTACAAGGGAAAAGAAGGCGCGATTTGCGTAAAGTTAGAGAACTGGAATTATACGGGCAGTATAAAAGACCGCATGGCATTGCGCATTCTAAGGGAAGCCTACCGGCGTGGAGATATACAACCGGACGACCATATTGTAGAAGTAACGAGCGGCAATACAGGTATCTCTTTTTCGGCATTAGGCAGAGCCTTGGGGCATCCCGTGAGTATTATCATGCCCGATTGGATGAGCAAAGAGCGAAAAGACATCATCCGAAGCTTTGGAGCTAAAATAATTGAGGTATCAAAAGAACAGGGCGGTTTTGTTGGAAGCCTTAGAATTGCCGATGAAATAGCTGTAGCAAATTCTAATGTATTCTTACCCAGACAATTTTCTAATCAAGAAAATGTTTTTGCACACAAATTAACTACAGGCTATGAAATATCAAGTCAATTAGAAAAGGCTGGGCTTAAGCCAAATTCATTCATTGCAGGAGTAGGAACGGGAGGAACTGTTATGGGAGTTGGACAAAGTCTCGTGTATAACTATCAAAACGTTAAGATACACCCTTTAGAACCGGAAGAAAGTCCAACACTAACAACGGGCTATAAGATTGGCGCTCATCGCATTCAAGGCATTTCAGATGAATTTATTCCCGACATTGTCAAACTCGACCAAATAGACGAAGTTATACAAGTGTCAGACGGCGATTCAATACTGATGGCGCAAAAATTAGCTCGTACTTTCGGGATGACTGTAGGAATTTCGAGCGGGGCAAACCTAATAGGAGCAATAAAACTACACTTGAAATACGGTTTCAACACTGTGGTGGCAACAGTGTTTGCCGATTGCAGCAAAAAATATCTGACGACCGACTTAATGAAAGAGGAGCCTTCAAAAGAACATTATTTATCGCCTGATGTTGAATTATTGGACTTTTTTGATATAAATCAACAATTTTAAGGACGGCAAAATCAGCTAACTTTGTCTAACGCTTGCGCTAAATCTTCCTTAATGTCGTCAATGTTTTCGATACCCACCGAAACCCTTAACAGTCCGGGCATAACTCCCGCCGCCTTTTGCTCCTCAATAGACAGTTGCTCGTGGGTGGTAGATGCCGGATGAATTATCAACGATTTTGCATCGCCCACGTTTGCAAGATGACTGTGCAGTTTCACGTTGTCTATCACCGTATTGGCATTTTCTGCATCGCCTTTCACTTTAAAGGTTAGGACTGCGCCCGCGCCTTTAGGCAAATATTTTTTTGCAAGTTCGTAATACTTACTACTTTTCAGACCCGGATAGTTTACGTATTCAACTTTTGGATGTTTTTCGAGCCATTCAGCGAGTTCCAAAGTGTTCTGAACATGACGTTCCATGCGCAACGACAATGTTTCAAGACCCTGCACTAACAAAAATGAGTTAAACGGGCTTATTGTGTTTCCCCAATCGCGAAGTCCTTCCACGCGGGCGCGAATATTGAACGCAATATTTCCAAAAGGACTATCAAAACCAAAGTTGTCCCAAAAAACGAGTCCGTGATAGCTTTCGGAAGGCTGTGTAAATGCCGGAAATTTTCCGTTGCCCCAGTTAAAATTGCCGCTATCTATAATTATTCCGCCAATCGACGTGCCATGTCCGCCAATCCATTTCGTTGCTGACTGAACAACTATCGCCGCTCCATGCTCTATCGGACTAAACAGATAACCGCCCGCTCCAAAGGTATTATCCACTATTAGCGGGATATCGTGTTTTTTTGCTACCGCTGCTATAGCGTCAAAATCTGGAATGTTCAACCCCGGATTGCCTATCGTTTCGATGTAGAGGGCTTTTGTATTGTTATCCACCAATTTGTCGAACTCTTCAGGAGTTTCGTTGGATACAAATCGCACTTCAATTCCTAAACGCTTGAACTGCGATTTGAATTGATTGTAAGTTCCGCCATAAAGGAACGATGTGCTTACAAAGTTATCTCCTGCCTGTAGAATATTGTTGAGAGCGATAAACTGCGCAGACTGCCCCGACGAAGTCGCCAAACCCGTTACGCCATTTTCTAATGCTGCCATTCGTTTTTCAAAAACATCGGTTGTAGGGTTCATCAAACGAGTATAGATGTTACCAAACTTACGAAGACCAAAGAGGTCGGCGCCATGTTGCGCGTTTTCAAACACATACGAGGTGGTTTGATAAATTGGCAACGCTCTCGAAAGCGTTGTCTTTTCTACTTCTTGTCCTGCATGTACTTGCAAGGTTTCAAATCTTAAACTGCTCATTTTATATTTTTAATATAGAAGTTTATTAACTATCAAAACAACGAGAATGCAAACCCCGCCATTACTGTAATTGCGCTAAGGCGATTGCTGCCGTTTGCATCGCTATCTTGTATTGTGAAAAATCCATAATTACCGCCGGCTTCGAGGAAGAAAATGTTTCGATTGTGCCGATAGCGAACGCCCACGTTGCCGACTAATCCGAAATTTATGCTTCGCATTTCGCCAGTTGTGTTTACTTCGTCAAATGAATTTTGCTCGCCAAGTATTTTGTCTATATCTCTAAATTCAGTAGTGAGGAAACCCCTAACATCTTCCATGAAGTTTGGTATCATAGGCGGTATGGCGTCCCACAGGGTAGTTGTTCCCGAATCGGCGTAATACAGTCTGCTGCTACCATCCGCTATCTGTTTCCCTGAAAGGGTGAACGAAAATATTGGACCGGCATTGACGTAAAAACGCCATGGGGTTGTTCCAATATCCCAGCCTGTTTGTGCAAGTATCGGCAGAGTAAAGTAGTCGAATTTAGCAGTATTCTCTACATCAACATAATACTCGGAAGGCAAAATACTCATTAGCGCTCCCAACGCCATTAGTTGCTGGTCGGATATCCCCATACCTACGCTGTTGCCTATGCCCATTATGAGTCGCTCCGTAGGCATTGCTTGCATACCGTTTCTTTTGCCGCCCAAACTGCTGTATTCCACTCCAAAACGTATAGAAAGCATCGGATTGTACTGCAACTCTGTAAAAATTCCCCATCCGGGAGCCACTCGCGTACCATACCCTTCACTTATGGGCGTACTACTTTTGGCTACAGCAGGCATGTTAGCTATGTTCATTCCGCCTTTGATACCGAATATCACATCTTGCGCCTGAATTGCAGATGCAGTTATAATACTGATAATTGCGGCATAAATAATGTTTTTCATTGTTTCTAATCCCTTATATCATTCCTTCAATATTCCACACAAACGCCCTCAGACCTTGCTGTTCGGCTCGCGCATCTAATTTTTTCAAACTTCCCAGCAATGGCTCTACCTGCGCATCTTCTGTGATGGCAAGGATTGCGGAGTTCATAGCGGGCCACGTATGCGTGCCAAAATGCGGTTCGCCTTCATGAGTGCCGCGCCCCTGCGCATCTGCCCACTTAGTGAAACCTCTGATGTGGTGGCGGTCAAGAATACTGCTAACCGCTTCCGTAAGCGCCTGATTATAGGCTATAAATACTGCTTTCATTGTGATAATATTTTTTAAAGAAATTCGCTGCAAAGATAAACAAAATTTTTCTATTGTGCAAAAAAAATCAAACAAAATTTTTCATTATCGCGCTTGTAATTCTCGAAAATTTTATCTAATTTTGCAGCGGAAAAATGTAATATTTTATCATGAAAAAATTGTACATAAGTTTTTTGTCGGTCTTTTTGTTGCAAATGGCTGTTGGACAACAGATAAACGAGTGTTCTGAATATACGTATTCTCAAACAATTGAATCTGTCATAAACCCGTTGGATTCTATAGTTGAGGAACATTTGTTGCGTATGAGCGTCAACGAAAAGATTGGTCAGTTGTTTATCGGGCGTATTCCCGGCGCACACGCCATCAACAATGCCACTCGCGCTCTTATAACTGACTATCACATAGGCGGTTTTATTCTGTTTGCTGCCAATGTGTCATCTATTGAGCAAGTGCAACGTCTGACAGCCTCTCTTCAAGCTGCTTCGCCCGTTCCGTTGTTTATTGCCATCGATGAAGAAGGGGGGCGTGTTTCGCGTATTCGTACGCTTTTCAATCCACGCATAGGTACGGCATATTCCATAGCCCGTAGCGGCAACTCTCAAGATGTGTATGATTCTGCTAAAACTATTGCCGAGCGTCTGCAAATGTTAGGAGTAAACATGAATTTTGCTCCCGTAGCGGATATATGGTCTAATCCTGCTAATACTGTCATAGGCGACCGCGCGTATGGCAGAGAGCCCGAAATAACGGGCGAAATGACAGCGGCGGCGGTACGCGGTTTCAGAGATACGGGAATTATTTCTGTGGTCAAACATTTTCCCGGACATGGCGACACCAATGAAGATTCACATTACATGCAAGCGGTTTACTCACACAACGTAGAGCGGTTTGATTCGGTAGAATCCTATCCCTTTCGACGTGGCATCAAAGCCGGTGCCGATGGAGTAATGATAGGACATATTTCTACTCCGCAAATGCATCCGGAAACTCCGGCATTACCCGCTGTTTTCTCTACATATTGGATACAGGATATTTTGAGAAATGGATGGAGATACGATGGTTTGATTATCACCGATGCCTTAGACATGGGGGGACTTACACGCTACTACAGCGGAGAAGAAATCGTTATTAATTCGTTTCTGGCTGGCGTTGACATATTGTTAATGCCGGCTAACATTGGAAATGCCGTAGACGCAATACGAAAAGCGTACGATGAAGGTATAATCTCAGATGAACGCTTAAACGAATCAGTTCGACGTATTCTTCGGGTGAAATTTAATAAATTCCAATAACTCAAGTAAATTCCAACGGCATACCTCGAAAAGTTTCGTTAAATTGGGCATTCTCATATACTAAATTTCCGTTTACCCAAGTATGCGTAACGGCAGACCTAAATTTTTGCCCCTCTAAAGGCGACCACCCGCATTTGTAAAAGATATTTTCTGACGAAACCTGCCATGTTTGTTTGGTATCAATTAAAATCATGTCAGCCCAGTATCCTTTTCTTAAATATCCGCGTTCTTTAACTTTGAATAACTGTGCCGGATTGTGACACATTTTTTCAACAATTTGTTCTATAGTCATAAGATTGTTGTGAAAAAATTCAAGCATTGCCGTTAACGAATGCTGAATAAATGGCGCACCCGACGGCGCTTTGAAATAAGTATTATTTTTTTCGGCTAAAGTATGCGGCGCATGGTCGGTTGCAACAACATCAATTTTTCCGTCTAACAGAGCCGAAAATAAACATTCTCTATCGTTTGCCGTTTTTATGGCTGGATTTAGTTTTATCAGTGAGCCAAATTTGTCATAGTCAGCATCGCAAAACCAGAGATGATGCACACAAACTTCTCCGGTGATGCGTTTTTGCGAAAGCAAAATATCGTTGCTCAGCAATTGCAGTTCCTTAGCGGTTGATAAATGCAGAATATGCAAACGCGTGTTGTATTTGTGAGCAAGCTCAACCGCCATTGCGCTTGAACGAAAACAGGCATTATCGTTGCGAATAGAAGGATGAAAACGAAATGGGACATCCTCTCCGTATTTGGCGCGAAACAGTTCAATGTTTTTAGTGATAATTTCTTCATCTTCGCAATGCACAGCAATTAAACCTTGCGTTTGAGAGAATAGTTCTTTAAGCGACTTGCCATTGTCAACCAGCATATTACCTGTTGATGACCCCATAAAAAGTTTTACGCCGCAAACTTTTGAAAAATCCACATTGCTCAGTTCATTTATGTTGTTATTTGTTGCTCCCACATAAAAAGAGTAATTGGATAGTGATTTTTGCGAAGCCAATTCAAATTTTTTGGCAAGCAACTCGCATGTGGTTGTTTGAGGTATTGTATTTGGCATTTCCATGTACGATGTTACGCCGCCAGCCAGTCCGGCTTTGCTTTCGGTGAATAAGTCGCCTTTTGCAGGAAATCCGGGGTCGCGAAAATGTACGTGAGAATCGATAACGCCCGGTAGTAGATACTCACCTCCGGCATCGAAAACAATGCAGTCCGGAAATGTTTTTTCGTCTGAAAAAATGTCCATAATCCTGCCATTGTTGACAAGTACGCTGCCTTTGAATTGTTGTCCATCGTTAACTATGATGGCGTTTTTTATTAATTGAAGACTCATTTTTATGTTTTTTTAATAAAAAAATAGACTGCAAGTATACGGAGTTTTTTTTAATTTGCCAACTTTTATCTATTTTTGCCAAACTTTTTTTGATGTATGAGTATTTTAAAACAAAAAATAGCTATAGGTTTATCCGGCGGGGTTGATTCGAGCGTTGCTGCGTGGCTCTTAAAGCAAGCGGGACACGAATTGACAGGACTGTTCATGATTAACTGGCGCGATACTACCGGAACGCTTTCGGGCAGTTGTCCATGGGAGGACGACCTTGTGCTTGCACAGTTGGTTGCACGCAAATTAGATATACCTTTGGATGTGGTCGATTTTAGCGAAACGTACAAGCAGCGGGTGGTCGACTATATGTTCGAAGAATATCGCAGAGGACGCACGCCTAATCCCGATGTGTTATGTAATCGCGAGATAAAGTTTGATTTGTTTGCCCAAGCGGCATTCCAGAGAGGCGCAACCCACGTTGCAACGGGACATTATTGCCGAAAAGACACTATTACTATTGATGGAATCGAAATTCACAGACTGCTGGCTGGAGTTGATGCACAAAAAGACCAGAGTTATTTTTTATGCCAGCTCTCACAACAACAGTTAGCGTCTGCCGTTTTCCCTATTGGCAATATGTTAAAATCCGACGTTCGCCGTATTGCTCTTGAGAACGATTTGCCTACGGCGCTTCGCAAAGATTCTCAGGGAATTTGTTTTGTTGGCAAGGTTGACCTTCCAATTTTTCTTCAGCAAAAATTAGAGGCAAAAGAGGGGTTAATCATCGAAATACCAGCTGATTTGAACGCCGGCAAAGTTGTAGGAAAACATAACGGCGCGCATTTTTTCACTGTTGGGCAACGCAAAGGGCTTAACGTAGGCGGTAAAGCTCAACCGCTATACGTTATATCGACAGATGTTGAAAAAAACATTGTATACGTGGGGCAAGGCGAAAATCATACCGGACTTTTTAGTTCAGCAACGTTTATCTATTCTGACAACATACATTGGATTCGCAGCGACATGAAAATGAAGCCCGGAGATGAAAAACGTATGTCTGTGCGTGTTAGATACCGGCAACCTTTGCAGGACGCAACACTGGTAATGTATTCCGACTGTCTGTTTATTTATTTTGACGAGCCCCAGCGAGGCATAGCTCCCGGACAATTTGCGGCGTGGTATATTGACAACGAACTCGCAGGTTCGGGAGTTATTGCAGTTTAACGCTAAGAGATAAATGATTTGATGCGCCGGACAAATGCCAAATTGACTGTGCGTAATTAATGTTGACACGTGTAAGGTTGATGCCTACCCCCCATGAAAATCCCACCATTGCCGGACGGGTATCTACTTTCATATCTTGTCGGCGGTTGTAGTTATATCCCGCTCTGATTGTTAAACCCTGAAAAGGAAACAATTCAACGCCTATAATTAAACGTCTCATTGCCTCGTCGAGCGCCAATTCAAAACCTTTTTTCAGGTCTTCTTCAGTGACAACCGGCTGTCCCGGCGCAGGGTTTTCGTTTACTTTGTTGTGTCCCAATCTAAGCGCTTGGAGTTGTTGTATTACCAATGAAAATTGTAAAGGCGCATATTGCAGTCGTTGTGATAATCCGAGTTGTAGTTCGAACGGTATTGGCTCTCTATCTCCATCGGAGTACGGGGTTAACTGTCCGCCAAAGTTGCGTGCCACAGCTGCGGCAGTAAACAATTTATTGGGATGTCTGAACGTAACGCCAATGTCGCCTAACAAACCGTATGAAGTGTATCGTTCAAATACCGACAGTAAGGGCTTAATGTTTACGCCCACGTGTAATGTACTGTCAAGCCATCGCAACTGTCTCGAGTAGGAAAAATTGAATGCGTACTCGGCTGCCGTATAATCGCCGGTAATTATTCCCAATATATCTGCTTCGGTGAATTTTCCGTAGTTGATATAGTAAATTCCGGCGGCAAAACTGCCTACATTTCTTTGAGAACGCGAATATGCAACGTAACCGTATCTGACGCCTGCAAAAAGGTCGACAAAACTGAATGACATCTGATTATTTGCAGCGCTGTCCAACAGTCCCGGATTATAGAATGACAAAGACGCATCGTTTCCGGTCACTGCGTTCATTTTGCCGCCTAAGGCTGCAACTTGAGCCGACGGCGTCAAATTGATAAATGAGTTGGTTGACGCGCCTCCTACTTGCGCATGCAAACTTGAAATAACCAACGAAAAACAAAAAAAATAAAAATACCTCATACGCCCCATATATATACTTCTTTTTTAATTCCCGCTAATTGCAATAGCCTGTCTACCACTGTCATAGCTGTATCTTCAACGGTTTTTGGTTTCGAATAAAATGATGGCGACGCGGGTGCAATTATAGCGCCGGCGTGCGTCAATATTTGCATATTGTTAATGTGTATCAAATTTATCGGCGTTTCGCGGGTTGCCAATATCAATTTTCGTCGTTCTTTAAGCATCACATCTGCTGCGCGGGTTATCAACGTATCTGACATTCCATTTGCTATTCTGCTCATCGTACCCATTGAACAGGGACATATAATCATGGCGCTGCACTGCGAACTACCCGAAGCAAACGTAGCGTTAAAATCGTCATTTTCGTATATAGCGAACGGATAATCGTGTGTAAATGAGCCTATTTCGTGCGCCCATACATCTTTTGCCTTTTCCGAAAAAACTACGCTAATTTGTTGGCAGGGTATTAAACTGCACAATTCGTTCAACAACAGTTTTGCATAAATGGCTCCGCTTGCGCCTGTAATTCCAACAACAATCATTTATATATTTTTTAATACTTCTACAGCTTTTTGCACCATGATATCCTTTTGATTAATAATTGAATAATACCCATTTTCACTGAGAGTATTACGTACAATGTGAGCAATTAACAGGTTTTCAATCATTGAGCCTGAAATTTTCAGGTCGTTATCGTTTTTAGCAATACCACGCTGTGAGGCGTGATTTACAAATTCGTTCAAAATATTTTTTCTTATCAGAAATGTTTGTATTGCTATATAGTCTTGTATTTCTGTAAGTTCTCTTCTATTTCTGTCGGTATATTCTAAGGCAAAACGATACACCAGCCCGGCGGTCATTTGGTAGTATCTTGTCAGGAATGTAGTGTCCAATGGCACAAAAATATCGGGTATTATGCCTCCTCCGCCGTATACATATCTGCCAGCCGGCGTGATAAATCTCAAACTGTCATTAACACGCATACTGTCTGCCTGTGTCATTTCGCCTTGTGCAAAGCGTCCTCTCACTTCATTAAAATATCCGCTTCTATCGTTGCTGTCATACGGTTTTTGGATGCTCCGACCTGTTGGAGTGTGGTAGCGGGCAACGGTTATTCGCATTGCAGAACCGTCTGATAATACATGTTGTTCCTGCACTAAGCCTTTTCCGAAACTTCGTCTTCCGACAATTGTGCCTCGGTCGTTATCTTGTATCGCTCCTGCAACTATTTCACTTGCCGACGCCGAAACCTGATTTATCAATATTGCTAATTCTATGTCGTTGAACTCTTTATTTCTACCTTGCGAAAAATAGTTAGTACGACCGCGTTCTCTGCCTTCGGTATAGACAATTAACTTTTCTGTCGGCAGGAATAGCTCTGACATTCTTACAGCGCCATCAATGATGCCGCCGGGGTTATCGCGCAAGTCCAATATCAATTTTGTCATACCATCGTTTTTCAATTTTTCGGCTGCTTCAATAAATTCCTGAAAAGTAGTTCTTGAAAAACGTTCTACCTTAATGAATCCTATTTCGGGCGTTATCAAGTGAGATGCTGTTACACTGAAAACCGGTACTTGGTCGCGGGTGATGTTAAATTCGAGCAGTTTGTCGTGATTTCTTCTATGTACGCCAATTTTTACCTGCGTACCTGTTCTGCCTTTGAGCATTTCTACAATATCGTCGCTGGGTATGCTTACTCCTGCTACTGTTGAATCGTTGACTGTAACAATTCGGTCGCCGGCAAGCACTCCCGCTTTGTATGAGGGACCATCGGCAACGGTATTAATTACTAAAATAGTGTCATTTAGCATGTTATAACGCACTCCAATACCTGAAAAATTGCCTACAAGCGGCTCGTTTACAGCAGCAAAATTTGACGCAGGGATAAATTGCGAGTGTGGGTCTAAACGTCTTAGCATTGCCCTGATTGCCTCTTCTTCAAGCATATTGATAGAAACACTGTCTACATAAGAGCTTTTAATAATTTCAAGGGCTCGCGTTGTATTGCTCGTCGATTGTGAGAAAAACAACATTCTGGACTGTTGCGGATTACGGTTATTAATTTTTATTCCGATAAAAATCCCTAAAACGAATGTTAACGCGATGGTTAGCGGCAATATAGCATGATTTTTTTCCATTAGCAGACCGGTATTTCAAATTCAACAAAAACTACTTCAATTCCTGCGCGTTGCAATAGTCTTATACCATCGTCGATGCGGTACATTTCGCCGTAAACTACGCGTTTGATGCCTGATTGAATAATCAGCTTGGCACATTCAAGACATGGCGATGAGGTTACATACATTGTTGCTCCTTCGCTACTGTTGTTGGATTTAGCTACTTTTGTAATTGCATTGGCTTCTGCATGAAGCACATACGGTTTTGTTAAGTTATTTTCGTCTTCGCATGAATTTTCAAATCCCGACGGGGTGCCATTGTATCCGTCAGAAATTATCATTTTATCCTTTACAAGCAATGCGCCTACTTTGCGGCGTTCGCAATATGAGTTTTGCCCCCATATACTTGCCATTGCTAAATAACGCTTGTCGAGAATTTTTTGTTTTTCGTTCATCTATACAAATTTTATTTTGCCGAAAAATTCCGGTCGGTGAAAATCTGGTTTTTCTGTCTTAACAGGATTCCAACTTAAAAAGTGAGGAATTGTCAATTCATCGCCACATTTATAGAAATTTGCATGCACTTCTTTGCCCTCAGGTGAAAAATCGGGATGTTTGAAAAAACTTGAATATGGAATAACAACCGATAATTGCCATTCTGTCAGATTTTTACGCTCTTCGAATGGTTGAAAACCCAAATCCGGTAGTCTACGTATCGAAGAAATTTTTTCTGGCGTTGCAAAATCGCGATTTTGATGCGGTATACCTGCTGCAATTAGGCACGTACCAATACAGTTGAACTCAAAATTATAGTAAATACCATCATCTTGGTTAGGCGAAATAAAAAATTCAACGCACGAATCTTTCCACACTTCGCCATTGTCAGTAGTTGCAACAGCGCGCACCGACTGTTCCTTAATTTTATATTGCAAAAAGAAAGCCTGATGGCTATACAACATGCGAAATTGAACATGCGGACAATAGTCATATTCAGCCCAGTTTACGTTTTCTAAACTATTCCATTCGGCATTTTCCATCGCCTTCAAAATATCTTCCCAAGAAGAATTTATATCCGTAAACGTTTTATATACAGTTAAATAATTCATAGCTATACTATATTTTTATTTTTTACAAAAATACATTAATTTTTTGATAATTGCAAAAAAAAATAATATTTTTGTTCATTTAGGTTCGAATGGCATATTTTTCATTCCTTCACGAATAATGTTTAAGGATTCTTTTTCAACTTCAATAAACATAATCGGGTCTAATACTCCGTCGCTGTTGATATTCCATGTATTCCAACTATATGGTTGCAACACTGCTGTTTCTTTGTTTTGCAACACTGTAATAACAATGCCGGTTGAGAGCGATGTTGCGAGATATTGCATTCCACAGGCAATTTGTGTGTCACAAATAACGTGCGATGAATTGTCGTCAATAACAGTTGATTGGCTTGGGTCAGAAAAATTCAAAAACGTCCATGGAATTTTTATTGAAATTTCATCGCCTTTCATATGTACTAAATGATGTGTTTTGGGCGGCGAATCGCCTTTCCACACGTTCAATTTTCCGATGTATTGCGTTGATGGGAATTCGTTGGAGTCGTGGAGCCATCGCAATAATTGCCAGTCGCCGTCGTCGCTGACGATTGTTTGATATGTTTGATTTTCGCACAGTTTGAGAGACAGACCGTATAAATCGTAGGCTTTTGCAACGTACATTTTTGCAGAATCAGAGGTTATTTTTAACAGAAATTCCGCCCTGTTTTCAATTATTCCTTTTCTGTGCGGCAATGCGCTTTCTCCTTTTTCGCGTTCGTAAGTATCAATTGCTATCCATAGCGTATCGTCCTGACTTAACGCCGAGTTTAGCGCAATTTCAAGATTTAAAGTTGCAAAATCGTGCCAAATGTCAGTTCTATTGATATTTTCTAACATCAGTTGCTGCGATTGACGCAAGTTGTAGTAATCAGGATTTGGAGCAAACCGAATCAAACCAAAGTTATTTTCGGGACTGCATAGATTATGCCACAGGTTTCGCCGGTAAGAGGTTAACGGATTAGTTATCCAAGTTGTTTTAAACCATTCGTCTTTCCATGCAAACATAGCGCCTCCGGCACAGTTGACGTCATAAATATTTTTTAACATTCGCATTGAAAACAATCCCTGTTGTTCTTCGGTCATTCCTCCATGATTCATTCCGCTGACAGAAGTGGAGGCAGTTGACAGACTTGTTGGAACGCCAAATTCTGATATCAATAACGGAAAATTGGTATAATGCGATTTGAGGCGTTTCAAATATCCTAAAAAATTATTTGTTCCATTTTCATCGGTTGTCTTCTTGTGCTCTTCCTCGTTGTTCATAAAATTGGGGTAGTAGGGATATACGTGGTAAGCCAAAAAAAATCCGGCAGGTGCGTTTACAATTTTCAGCTTATTTAAGTCCACAGAAACATCGTCGTGTCCCGATTGATGTGGCTCGCTTGGATGTTTTAACGGGTCGAGCGTGGGCCAACTGCTTGCTGCAACCGGTCTGGTAATCTGATACTTGGACGTTTCGTAAGCGATAATACGGTCTAATCTTTCTGTTATCCAAGCTTCGGTTGGCGATGCGTTTTCAATAGACAAATGAGCGCCGTTGTAAGCCGTTGTAAGAAAATGTCTGAAATTGGTAGTCTCGACCTCTGCTGCATGTATTTCGCGCCCAATAATATATCCTATAACCCATTTCGACACGTTTGTTTGATATTCGCCAAAGCCTTGTCCGGAACGAAAAACTATGCTATTGTTGCCATGTATGCAGTCAACAGTATTTTTTATTTCTCTGTCAAATTCGCCTGTTAATGAATATAAATCGTTTGTTGAGTTTATTGCAGGATATTCCTCCCGCAACCAAACGCCTTGAAATAAATACAACTGTTTTTCCGGATTTTCGAGATTATATCGAGCAAACTCTTCGTAAAACCTTGGTTGGTGCAGGGTGTAGATGTATACCGTATTGAATCCGGCATCGGCTATCATGCGAAACCATCGCGCATATTGCTGAGAAGAAATAGCTAACTGCCCAGGCCACGACCCCGGAACGGCAGCGCCCATGTTTACCCCTTTTATGAAAATAGGGGTATAGTCCACCCCGTTGCGAACACCGAGATAGTTGCCCGTTGTGGCAAACGGCACATTTATTGTTGCAAAAACGCTGATAGTTAACAGATTTAACGCAAACACTGAATATATGTATATTTTTATGACGTTCATAAGCTTATTTTTTAAAATATAATACAGGGCAAAGATAATACTAATTTTTGAAAAACAAACATTCATTTTTCTACTTCCCTTGCTATCCAATCTCCTACTTCTGTTGTACAGTAGGCTTTTTCGACGTTAATGTCGGCGGTTGTTATTCCCTGCTCTATAGATTTTTTGCAAGCCTTGCGGATTATATTTCCCGCTTGCGGCATGTTAAGGGCATATTTTTTTTTAAAAATCAACGGGCAATAACAACCACAGGGTTGTCTTCCTCCTTCAAATTTTTTATCAATTCCTTGAGCCTGAGGTTTGCCGTTGCATCGCGAATCTTTTTACTTGAAAAATATTCATTTGTAAGCATTTCAATCATTTCATCGGGGTATAAAAACGAAACTAATTCCTGTTTTCTGTTGATAGTAACAGGCTGAAAAGGCATACCACCATCTATGTCGTTATAAAATCCTTTTAGTCTTTGCTCTTTCTGCTTAATAACGACCTCGTTTTTTCGCTTGTCGAAAATATACGCGCTGTCGCCTCTCTCGCTTACGATGTTAAAAAGTAAAAAAGCATCTGTTTCAAGGATACTTCGAACTGAATTATATTTCAAACCTTCTTGCATGAATGTATTCAAATTAGTCATTATTTGGCGTGGCATGTGGTATGCACCCATATCAAATACCCATGCAGGAAAGAGTTTTCGAGCCTTTATACGAAATATCGTGTCGTTGAACAAATTTTTGTAAGAAAGCTCGTCGCCATATCTATAAAAATAAAATTCGTTGCCGAAACCGCCTGACATATTAGGGTCAAGAGGCGTGAAAAATTGGAAATTGGGAATTGAATCAACCACTTTTTTATGATTGAGAAATAATAGTTGATTTACGGCGTTGCCTATCGGATTTCTAACTCCTATCACTAATATACTGTCTGACTCGTATGCAGTTACAGGCGGCGTGTTAGGCACGGTTGGAAAATATCGGGAAACTGTACCGTCAAAAGAATACTCAATTCTAATGCCCCAACCCGGAACTAAAACAGTGTGATTTTTTTCGTGTACAACAGCCCAAACTGCAGAGCTATATTCATCGGCGCCTCTGCCGGCGCTGCCAATTTCGCGAATAAATTTACCACTGCTGCGGTCGAACAGAAAAATTTGCTGCCCCGTAGTAACTACGATATATTCGTCGAGTACATGAAATCTCGGATTTCTGTCTATCAGACATTCAGGCAAAGTTTCTAAAGCTACGTAGTCTAATGAAGTAACGTAGTCTGACAGATAAACCCGCTCATGCGACGCTTCGTTTACGCGAATTATATCCGACGCCGAATGATTTTTACACAGAACTAAGAGCGTAGTGCAAATTAATAAAATTATAAATTTTTGTATCATGATTTATAGAAATTTTAACTTGTTTATTTTATAACGCTGCAAAAATACAAATTATTGTTCAAATAAAAAAAATATTTTTGAAAAAAATCAACATTTTTCTACTTCTCGTTTTCGGCGGCATTCCCTGCTCTATAGATTTTTCGCAAGCTTTGCGGATTATATTTCCCGCTTGCGGCATGTCTAAGGGTAAAAGATTGTTCATTTTTTTACTGTTTTAATTTTACAATTACTATTACAGGATTTGCCTCAGTAAGGTTTATGCGAGTGAAATCTTCAATTTCTCTTACGGTTTGGGTAAAATTTCCTATGGCTTGCCGCGAGCCTTTTGGTCTCGTTGCGTTTTGATTTTCTTCAAAAAGATAGGCATTGTACCACGCTACAAATTCGTTTCCGTTCTGTTGTCTGGGCCAAAAATCTAAACCTCCGTCATAATCGTTGGGAATGCCGTCATTTGAATCAAACATGAACGAACGGCGGCTTTTCTTGTCATAGTATTGAAAATGAGACTTTTCTTTGTATCTATATGAAATTAACAGGTAACTATCTGTTTCAAAAACTGAGGTAAATGCCGCTTTTTCCTGAAAAAACTCTCTTGCTGATAAGCCGCCGTAAACCGAGTATCGTCCCGCGTTGATTATATATTTTGGTTGATACAAAAGGTTTTGGTTTATTCTGTAAAGAGTATCGTTTAGGTGTGACTGTTTGTAATGTAATTGACCGTTGTAGACATAAAAACTATGCATGTCTTGAGACCAGACTGTTACTAATTCATCTGTTCTCTCTCTAATCAGTTTGTTATCGTTGGATATGACGCGAAAACTGAAAGTTGCCGTTCGTCCCTGCGTGACTTGAGATTGTGTAGGTACGGAACTATTAGCATGGAAAAATTGATTGCCAACTTTAGCGCGAAAAATCCAGCCCAGAACATTTCTATCAACTTCTTCCGCTTTAACAAATTTTCCCGCCATGTCGTAATACATCAATTTTCCGCCCATACTATTAGAAATGACTATTTGATTACTACTCTCGTCTATAGCATAAGGCATCGCGTTGTGGAAATATTCTTCCGGCCCTCTTCCAAAACTGCCTATTTGTGCAATAAATTTCCCCTTTCGATTGAAAAGATAAAACGAACGCAAGCCAGACGAAGGCGTTTCATAACAGATTAGGATATAGTTCGGCGAGACAAGAACGTGACGTTCTAATCTAATGTCCCCAATATAACATCTACCGTCTGTTTCTAACGGAATATAATCTATTGATTCAATCAGGTCAGACATTGCCAGTCTTCCAGACGATGTACGGCTGGGGTCGATGGTTATTCTTTCCTGTCCGTGAACTACTTGTGCAAAAAGCAGTTGTAGCAAAAAAAAAATCCATTTATTTTTTTTCATTTTACACAAAACTTTGGGCTCTTTTGTTTAAAACATCGCTGGGTGCTACATACTTGTTTACTAAAAAAAACTTTTCGTTTTTCATATTACTTTTTGTTTTACGTCTGTCCTCGGCAGACATTGTGTTTCGTTCTTTTTTTATTTTTTGGAACTCTGCGGTTTAAAAATTCCCCCCTCTTTATAGGCTTCGAAGGCGTCTTGCCCGTTTTTTAGAAGGTAACATTTCCTTCCGTATCTTTTTTATCAGCAGTTTTCGCTCTGCCTGCCGTTTTTATTAGCAGTTCAACACTCTGCTCCACATTTTTCAGTTTAAACTGTATACGGTTGTGATTCCGTGAATTTATCTGTATTTTAACGATTTAACAGGAAAAATTGCCAACATGTCAAAGACCGCGTTTGTAAAATTATAACGCTGCAAAAATACATATTATTGTTCAAATAAAAAAAAAAATTGAAAAAAAAATCAACATTTTTCTACTTCTCGTGTTTGGCGGCATTCCCTATTCTATAGATTTTTCGCAAACTTTGCGGATTATATTTCCCGCTTGCGGCATGTCTAAGGCATATTCAAACATCAACTCTTTTGAGATGAGCAATAGTTGGAGCTCTCATTTCCCGAATGGCTTCTATCGAAACTTTGGCAACTATGTTTTTTATCCTCCAACTATCAAAAGCATCCGAAATGCACTGCATTGATGGATATTCAGGATGTTTAAAAATAGTTTGTTCAATAGTACGATTTGTTATTCGAACGCCATACGATTTCAGAAATTTGAAAATAAGTTTTGATAAATTGTTCATTTTTTTACTGTTTTAGCTTTGCAATTACTACTACCGGATTGTCTTCCCAGCCAAGATTTTCTATGAAAAACATTAGTTTGTTATGCGCTTGAATGTCAGTAATATTATAGATGTCTACAATATCTTCTGTTATTTCTTTGAGAATATCTGCATGGTACACCGCTATCAAGTCCTGTTTTTCATTAGTAAATACAGGCCAAAAATCTAAACCTCCATCTATGTTATTAGCAAAACCTTCATTTTTGAGTCTTATTAATTTACACAAATTCTTGTCATACAGAAAATAATAACTCCGTTTCTGAAATTTTGTTGTAAAGAAAATAAAATCGATTGTTTCGAGTATTGAATAGACTAAGTGGTAATTTTCAATTTCAGAAGACAATACAGATGGTCTATCTCTCAACTGATACAGAATTTGTGGACTATCGATCGTTTCAAAAACCCATTTAGATTCAAGTTGATTATCCACTACTCTAAACACCGTATCGTTGAATAAATGTTTAAAATATACGTAATTAGAATGTTTATACATTAAAATTTCTAAGGGATTAATCCAGACTTCTCTTGTTTTTGGGGTAAATAAATAATAGTTTGGAACGGAATCAATCAATTCTTCACTATTAAAAAACAATAATTGGTTTGGTTCGCTGCCACTTATATTTAAGATAGCTAAAGCCCAAACATTTTTTGAAATATAAGTAACAGGGTTCATCATTATCTGAGGGATTCTGACTGTCTGAGATTTTACGCTACCATCAACTAATGAGTACTCTATCAATCTATTACCTTGTCCTAAAACGATTGCTTTTTCCTGTTCATTCACAATGCTTCCAAAAGGTATTTGTGAATATTCTTCAGCACCCCTTCCGCGATTTCCTATTTTTCTGATAAATTTTCCAGTCTGGCGATCAAAGACGAGGCAATTGCCAGCAGAAAACGTAACAATAAATTTTTCGCAAACGTGTACAGTAGGATTGTTTCCGATTAAAAAATCTACAGAGGTTTCCAATGGAATATATTCAATCGATTCAAATAAATCTGACATTGTCAAATTGTAGGAATAAGCTTCGTCTATCCGTATCACATTTTTTGGGTTATGGTCACTTTTACATGCGAATAAAAATAAACCAATCAACAATAGCACTGTTGTTAAATATTTGTTATGATGACATTCAAACATATCTTCTTTTTTTGACATTAAAAAAATGAGGGCTCAAAACCTATTACACGAAAGCTTCTCGCCCTCTCAAGAAAATTAGCATTTATCTGCACCATACAAGTGTACGCAGCACAAATAGGCACAACCATTTTGCGTTTCGCTTTCTCCAACGTATTCTCCGCCACAATAGCATGTGTATCCACCACCTTCATTGAAGCCACCCAATATGTGTTTCTGCGATCTTTTATGCAAAACATCGCTTGGCGAAACATACTTGTTTACTAAAAAAAACTTTTCGTTTTTCATATTACTTTTTGTTTTACGTCTGTCCTTGGCAGACATTGTGTTTCGTTCTTTTTTTTATTTTTTGGAACTCTGCGGTTTAAAAATTCCCCCCTCTTTATAGGCTTCGAAGGCGTATTGCCCGTTTTTTAGAAGGTAACATCTCCTTCCGTATCTTTTTTATCAGCAGTTTTCGCTCTGCCTGCCGTTTTTATTAGCAGTTCAACACTCTGCTCCACATTTTTCAGTTTAAACTGTATACAGTTGTGATTCCGTGAATTTATCTGTATTTTATCGATTTAACAGGAAAAATTGCCAACATGTCAAAGACCGCGTTTGTAAAATCATAACGCTGCAAAAATACATATTATTGTTCAAATAAAAAAAAAAAAATTGAAAAAAAAATCAACATTTTTCTACTTCTCGCGTTCGTCGGCATTCCCTATTCTATAGATTTTTCGCAAGGTCTGCGGATTATACTTCCCGCTTGCGGCATGTCTAAGGGTAAAAGATTGTTCATTTTTTTACTGTTTGTTGCATTTTGTCATTTCACATTACTCGCTTTTCACTACCTCTGCTGGATTTTCGATACTCGACCTGTAGACCTGCCATCCCACACAAAGTACAATAACTATCGTTAGCACAATGATAATTGAAAAAAATATCCATGCAGGTATGTTTGTTCGTAATGCGTAATTTTCCAACCATCGTTGCATGATAAAATATCCAGCTAAAAAGGCTATTGCAGCGCCAATAATTAGCAAGAGGAAATATTCTTTTGCAAAAATTGCGAGAATATTACCGACCGTAGCGCCATTGATTTTTCGGATAGCTATTTCTTTGCGGCGTTCTTCGCAAGTGAGAGAAACAAGAGATACAAAACCGAAAATGCAAATCAGTATACAAATAACAGAAACAGCAGACAATAATTTCATTAGAGCGTTTTCGGATTTTAGGTATTTATTGTACTCTTCTTCGTCATTAAACAACCTGCTTATACTAAATTCTTCCTTCAACTGCTCAATCTTAGCTTTGCATGATTCCCATGTACCTTCATGATATTTGAAATGTATGCTTCTTGGAGTTCTCATTCCCATCATTTGCCTCGCTGTTTCCATTTGCTGTGGCGGTTTTGCATAACACACAGGATTAGGCGGCATTGTAGGCGTCAAGTTGTGAACATGTTTTATTACACCTTTAACGGTACAGTGCATCATTGATTCATATCCAAAAGTTTCGCCGCTGAAGTGTTTTCCAACAGGGTCGTGCCATCCAAAAGCCCTTACAGCGCTTTCATTAAGCAAAACCATAGATTCGGGGTCAGAGTCTGTAAGCATTTCGCCCGCGACCAATTGAAATTCATAAAAGTTTATATATTCAGGCGGTGCAAACATTAGTTCTAAACTTATGTTTTCCGCATTGGCAGCCTGTTCATCCCATGAACTGACGACTCTATTCAATCTACCGCTCTGTGGAAGTAAAGTCAAATTTCCCATCACATCGACAAATTCTATGATTTCGGGTATCTGTCTCAAATGACTTGCAAGCACATCACTACTTTCTATTGTTGTAAACGATCCTCTATTTTTGAAAGAAAAACCCAATTCTTCTGAGTTATGAAGAAAGTGCATTTGTTTCAGGATAATTATGGAGCAAAAAGCAAAGCCAATGCTAATGAACAACTGCGTGACAATGGAAATTTTTCGAAACACTTTTTTGTTGCTTCGACGAATAGACGAATTTAGGTTACTGAACTGGAAAATAAACAATAGCAACCAAAACAGAATCAAAGAAGCCAATATAACGCCCCCCATATATAGAAACGATTCAGAATATATGGCAGACAAGTTCATTGAGATATCTGACATGTAGGTAAAAGACTCGTAGGCAAGTTGTGTAAAAAAACATCCTAACAATATGGCAAACATCATTGTTAGAATAAATTCTGTCGAAAGCATTGCCAATATGGAAGGAGCCGAAGCGCCACACACTATGCGTAACGCAAACTCCTTTTGTCTAATACGGAAGCGACTCACAAACAACGTTAGATAATTAAACAGCGAACACAAAACAACCAATAAGCCTGATAAAGAAAAAATTAATATATGCTGAAATTTAACATCTCTATCTATTTCAGGGTCAGTATATCTTATTTTTGTTATCGGCTTAATTATCATTTTTTCAAGATTACCTCTTCCATCGCCGGTATTATGCTCGTATAGTTTCTTCTCAAAAGCATCAATGTTAGTTTCAGACGACAATCTTATAATCGTGTTATCAAACAAACTGCGCCAATTTTGATTTACTGTAGTAGTAAGAAATGGAGCTATTATATCGAAAGCATAATTGCTTTGTTTGGGCATTTGCGAAACAATTGCACAAATTTCCTGATTTTCGTTAATTTTTTTTCCGATGGGATTTTCATTTCCAAACAATTGTCGGGCTTTTTCTTTAGTGATGGCAAGTTTATTGCTGCGAGGTATAAGGAAATCTTTGCTCCCTTCCAAAACTTTCACATCAAATATGCTAAAAAAAGACGAATCGACGCGGATAGTCAATGCCGGATAGTTTTCGCCATCCACTGAAATAATTCCCGCGCGTGTGGCAGGGCTCACAGGAGCAGCATTTACAACTTCAGGAAATGTCTCTTTCAAATAGGCTGCTAACGGATTAAAGCTACGTCTACTGTAGCCTGTTCGGCTTGATGTACTTGGGGTGTATACAACATAAATTTGTTCGGCGTTTTCGTGAAAACTATCGAAAGCCATTTCGTAGCGAATCCACAGGGATGACAATGCAAAGCATGTTAATCCAACTGCCAAACCTATAACGCTTATCATCGTCTGGCGCCTGTACTTCAGCATGTTGCGGAAAGCAATTTTGAAATTGTGTGTGAGCATACTTACTAAAAAACTTCTCGTTGTTTGCAAAATTATAACGCTGCAAAGATACAAATTATTGTTCAACAAAAAAAATATTTTTGAAAAAACCTAAAAAAAACTTCGGGTTCCTCAATTAGCTAATTTTACAATTGCAACAACGGGATTACATTCTTCTGTCAGGTTTTGCAACAGGTTTTTCAAATTTTCATCTGTAATTTCTGAGGCATCCAATTCTAAAAGGTCTTCGGCGCTATAGATCTGCATCATTTCTGTATCGGAAATAATTTGTTGGGGCCAAAATGGTAGTCCGCCGTCCAAATCGTTTTCAAAGCCATAAAGCGGAATTTTCCTATCTCGCCTAAAAGCAGGAATGTCCACAGGAAAAAACACTTCAAGCTTCTTTTCCATTTTTTCAAAAACAGCTGGATATAACCGTTGATTGTGTTCTATAGTGAAGTACAAGCGGTGAGCATCTTCTATGATTTTGCTAATCAAAATATACCTTTCATATCTGTCATCAGGTTCTCTGCCGCTACTGAATGCCGCATACAAATTCCAACGTCCTTCTTCTTGTAGTTCGTAGGGGACAGCACGTCCTCCCGTATCAAATACTAATCTGGGTTTTAGCTCATAGTTTTCGATTTGAAAAAGAGTATCGTTACTTGCTTCTTTGAAAAACAAATTATTTTCGAAAGTGTACAGCCAACGGTCGCTTAGCAAACCAATAAACCCCGGCTGTGATACTTCCCATGTGCTTTGATTCGGTACCGAGCATATTAAGTTTCCAGATTGACAATAAAAAGCAATTTTGATTTTGTTGTTCCCTGTACGATTGTGAATAGCTTGAACGTAAAAATCACCAAAAGCGACTATATACCCATAGTTTATATCAATAAAATTAGATGTTTGATGACTTAATGTCCCATCAAGGTTGTAAAACCGCAGTTGTCTATCGGCGCCAACGACACAAATATTTTCATTGTCTCTATCCCAGAATGAGCTAATTACACTTAGAAATTCAGATGGACCACGCCCCCCACTTGAAATTTGTCGAACAAAATTACCTGTTGTACGTTCGAAAACGAAGCATCCATGATTTTCAATGCTAACAAAATAATCTTCTGAACAATAGATGGAACTTGTGGAAGATACCAGAAAGTTTTTATCGGTTTCTAAGATGTAATACTCTATACTGCTGGCTATTGATGAAAGTTTTACATTTTTTGTGTTAGAAAGATTTTCAAAAATTTTTATTTCAAAAATATCACTCTTTATTTGAAAATCCGTACAATTTAGAAAAAATATTACGCTACCTACAGACAACCGATATATGAGTCTCATTACCATACTTAAAAATTTAAGAAATAAATTTACACAAAACTACCTCAAAAGGGGGACGTGCGAATTATAGCCGTCTTGCCCGTTTTTTAGAAGGTAACATCTCCTTCCGTATCTTTTTTATCAGCAGTTTTCGCTCTGCCTGTCGTTTTTATTAGCAGTTCAACACTCTGCTCCACATTTTTCAGCTAAAACTGTATACGGTTGTGATTCCGTGAATTTATCTGTATTTTAACGATTTAACAGAAAAAAAATTGCCAACATGTCAAAGACCGCGTTTGTCAAATTATAACGCCGCAAAAATACAAATTATTGTTCAAATAAAAAAATATTTCTTTGCGGCATTAAAGCCACGCGAGTTATGTCTTCAAAAGACAGATATTTAAACAAATATCGTTGGAACAGAACATATAAAACGAATCATATAAAAAATTATTCACTATGTCAAAGAAATACGTTTCGAGAAAAAAATACAACCCGAAAGTAAACTATCTGAAAAAAAACCGTAAAAATTTTGGCATAAAAAGAGAGAATTCAAAAAAAGTAGTATTTTTGCAAAAATATTAATTAGTCGGTTTGTATCTGTTACGAAACCACACCACATCTCAACGGTTTTACGGGTGGGATGTAAAAAATGTTGCATTTATACAAAATAAATTGTGTTTTTTTAGCTAAATTTTTTTTTTCGTTTGAAAAAAAATGTGTACCTTTGCGGCTCGAAAAATGTTAAAAAAAGAAATGATTTTTTCAGTAAAGATATTGTTAATCACAATATTTGTTGCTGTATCGTGTACCGAACGCATAGATATTAATACCGGCGACGCACCGCCTCGCTACGTGATATACGGGCATATATCGTCCGACACAATGCAACATTCGATACGAATTACACGCTCGGCAGGCTACTTTACTACCGATAGACCGGCAGGTGTTAGCGGAGCAAAAGTGACGATTTCAGACATAGGCGACCTTGAAAGTCCTATGACGCTTGTGGAATGTGATGAAAATGCAGGTTTATATTTGACAGCGCCGGATACCTATGGAATAGAGGGCAAAACGTATATTTTGGATGTGCATATCGACTACGATGATGGACGCCCTTCTGAGCATTTCCAGTCTATGCCGGCATATCTGCAAAAGATACATAACATTGACACGATAGGTTTGCGCGCCTCCGCACATTTTAGATACGTTGTGGAAGTGCTTCTGTATGCGCATAATTTTGGGGAAAACAACAACTATGCCATATTTGTTGCTATCAACGGTTCGATTGTAAATTCTAACCTCAATCGCTATATGGTCATCAACGATTCTTTTTTTAAAGGCGAAACCTATATTGACGGGGTTGAGTGCTATTTTCTTAACCAAAATCCCTACGCTGAGTACAGGAACGAAATACTACGGCTAAACGATACAGTGACGCTCAAACTGAATGTAATTTCCGATGAATATGCAAGGTTTATCAGCGCTGCACAGTCGGAAATACGCGGTTCAAACCCAATTTTTGGCGGTCCTCCCGCCAATGTACCTTCAAATATACTGCGCAAAAGTCCTCAAAACGCTCCCGCTCCTTTGGGTTTTTTCGCGGCGTTTCCAAGCAGGTACGCCCACACATTTGTAACTGAAATATTTAATTTTGACAGATAACATACATTTAATGAACTTTAGAATTTATTTTTTTATTTTTATTTCCGTTTTTTTTATAGCGAGTTGCCGAGCTTCTCACAGTATTCCAACATCATCGGCGCCATTTACATCAACTGTAACTACTGCTTTTCCGGCTTCGGAATTTTATGGAGATACATGGAACACACAATTCGTGCGGCTAAGCAGTGACCCAAGACCTTCGGGAACAACAACTCTCAATCTTTTACCCGAAGAATCTTCAGAATTTGTTATGCCCGTATGTGGCAGAATTATATCAGAGTATGGCATGCGCAACGGACGTATGCACGTTGGTATAGACATCGTGATGACCTTAGAACAGCCCATATACAATGCTTTTGACGGCATGGTAAGAATGGCGCGAACCTTTGGCGACTACGGTAAAGTTGTCGTAATTCGACATCACAACGGTTTGGAAACCGTTTACAGTCACCTCAACAGTATAGCAGTAGAGGTTAACCAAAGCGTCAAAGCCGGCGACCTCATTGGCGGAGGCGGACGAACAGGAAACGCAACCGGCGTACATCTGCACTTCGAAGTTAGATTTATGGGACAACCAATAAATCCACGTTTAATAATTGACTTCGAAAACTGCGAGTTGAAAACCGACTTCATTACACTTGACGAAAATAGTTTTTAGTATAAACATCAGTAAAATAAAAAAGTTATGAAAATAACAGTTATTGGCTCAGGAAACATAGGTTCGGCATTAGTTACAGGTCTATTGCGGGAGAGTTCAACACCTGTCGGAGATATTACTATGACAGACATCTCGCAGGAAATGTTGGCGCCATTTGCAAAACAAGGCGTTTCAGTAATGCAAAACAACGTTGAAGCCACCAAAAACGCTGATATGGTGTTAATATGTGTAAAACCATACTTGGTTGACAGCGTTATACGGGAAATTTTACCCGAATTAACAGAGGCTACTCTCTTAGTCTCTCTTGCGGCAGGAGTTGATTTTTTCCGTCTGCAAAAATTAACCGACCGCCTTAGCTTGCCATTGTTCAGGGCTATACCCAATACGGCGATGTCTGTATGCCAATCGATGACCTGCATAGCAGCCTCTGAGAACGCAACGCAGGCACAATGCAAAATAGCGCTCGATTTTTTTTCGCTTACCGGAAGAGCTATGCTCACGACCGAAAATTTGATGAACTCAGCTACTGTGCTTGCCTCATGCGGAACAGCGTTTGCATTGCGATACATGCGCGCGGCAATGGAAGCTGGCGTAGAAGCAGGATTTAAGCCGAACGTGTCACAAGAAATTGTTGCACAAACGATGCTTGGCGCTGCGTTGTTAGTTGCCGAATCAGGCAATCACCCTGAAGTGGAAATAGACAAGGTTACAACACCGGCAGGTATTACAATCAAAGGGCTTAACGAAATGGAACATGCTGGATTTTCATCATCAGTGATGAAAGGAATAATTGCAGCTTTGGTAAAATGTAATTCATAGAAAAAACAAATTATGGAGCCAAAATACGACCCTAAAATCACTGAAGACAAGTGGTATGCACGATGGATGCACAACCGACTTTTTGAATCCCGACCCGACGAGCGGGAGCCTTACACTGTGGTTATTCCCCCGCCAAACGTTACCGGTGTGCTTCACATGGGACACATGCTGAACAATACCATACAGGATGTATTAGTTAGACGTGCGCGCATGATGGAAAAAAATGCATGCTGGGTGCCGGGAACTGACCATGCCTCAATTGCAACCGAAGCAAAAGTAGTTGCTAAACTTGCAGATGAAGGTATAAACAAAAAAGAACTTTCAAGAGAAGAGTTTCTTGAACATGCGTGGGAATGGACAAGAAAGCACGGCGGAATTATTCTCGAACAATTGAAAAAATTGGGTGCATCGTGCGACTGGAACAGAACATGTTTTACAATGGACGAAAACCTGTCAAAAAGCGTTATTAAAGTCTTTGTAGACTTGTATAACAAAAAGAAAATTTATCGAGGAGTACGCATGGTAAACTGGGACCCAAAGGCTAAAACAGCCCTGTCTGACGAAGAAGTAAATCACAAAGAGGTACAAAGTAAACTGTATTACATAAAATATAATATTGAATCTACCAACGAGTTCATTGTTGTTGCTACTACGCGCCCCGAGACAATTTTGGGAGATACCGCTGTCTGTGTTAATCCTAACGACCCGCGCTATGCCCACATTCACCAAAAGCGCGTTATTGTGCCTCTAATCAATCGGAGCGTTCCCGTGATATTAGACGAGTACGTTGACATGACATTTGGTACCGGAGCGCTCAAAATAACACCCGCACACGATGTAAACGACTATGTGTTAGGAGAAAAGCACAATTTAGAAATCATCGATATTTTCAACGAAGACGGTACGCTAAATGAAAGCGCACAGCTTTACATCGGGCAAGACCGTTTTGATGTGCGCAAACAAATAGAACTTGACTTAAAAGAGGCAGGATTGATAGAAAAAACAGAGAACTACGTAAATAATGTCGGTTTCTCCGAGCGAACCGACGTGCCGATTGAGCCTAAACTTTCGATGCAATGGTTTTTGAGCATGAAAACTCTTTCAGAGCCGGCATTACAGGCAGTAATGAACGACACTGTAGAGCTTTATCCGCCAAAATATAAAAATACATACAGATATTGGATGGAAAACATCAAAGATTGGTGTATTTCGCGGCAATTGTGGTGGGGACATCGCATTCCGGCTTGGTATCTACCACAGGGAGGTTATGTGGTTGCCGAAAACGAAGACCATGCCTTAGAGATGGCTCGTGAAAAAACAGGCGATGCAAAACTCACATTATCAGAACTGCGACAAGATGAAGATTGTTTAGATACATGGTTTTCGTCGTGGCTGTGGCCAATTTCGGTATTCGACGGAATCAATAATCCCGGCAATCCCGACATAAAATACTATTATCCAACGAACGACCTTGTAACAGCTCCAGAAATACTATTTTTCTGGGTTGCCCGAATGATTATAGCCGGATACGAATACATGGGCAACAAGCCATTTCACAACGTATATCTGACAGGTATTGTACGCGATAAAAAAGGTCAGAAAATGTCAAAACAATTAGGCAATTCGCCTGACCCGCTTGAACTTATTGATCGCTATGGCGCCGATGGCGTTAGACTTGGCATGTTGCTTACTTCGCCTGCCGGCAACGACCTTCCCTTTGATGAACATCTATGCGAACAGGGGCGCAACTTCAACAATAAAATTTGGAACGCCTTCCGCTTAGTAAAAGGATGGCAAATAGACGAAAATAAAGAGCAACCCGTCACTTCTGCCCAAGCTATTGAATGGTTTGATGCAATGTTGACGAGAACGATAGTTGAAATTGACGAACAGATGAGCAAATATCGACTTTCAGACGCATTGATGAATATTTATAAACTGTTTTGGGACGAATTTTCGGCATGGTATTTAGAGATGATTAAACCCGGATTCGAACAACCCGTTGATAGTAGCACATACAATGCCACGCTTTTATTTTTTGAAAATCTGTTGAAACTTCTACATCCGTTCATGCCTTTCATAACCGAAGAATTGTGGCATCATATTAAAGAACGCGATGAAAATGAAAGCATTATGATAACAGCTCAGCCTTCGGCGGGCAAACAAAATCTTCGAATAATAGAATCCTTCGGGCAATTGAAAGAAACAATAGCAATAGTACGTAACATACGTCAGGAAAAAAATATTTCAAACAAGGATGCGCTTTCGCTGATAGCAAACGGCACAGTGACTCATCCCGAACTATTAAGTTCAATGTGTAATATTTCTCTGATATCAGACGCGGCTCCGAAAGAAAAGGAAGAAATGATGGAAAAAGCTGTACAGTTTATGGTTAATACCACAGAATATTTTGTTGTTTTGAATGAAAAAATTGTGCCCGAAGAAGAAATAAACAAATTGGAAGCCGAACTTAAATACCAAAAAGGTTTTTTAGAATCTGTTATGAAAAAACTTGGTAATGAGCGGTTTGTTAATAGCGCTCCAGCAAATGTTGTAGATGCAGAGCGAAAAAAACAAGCCGATGCAGAAAGTCGTATTCAGGCTATAAGTCAGCAATTAGACAATTTAAAGGCATGAGTTCATAGACGCTATGAAGCATATAATTTAAAAAATCTCATAACTTTGCTTAGCCGTTTTAAAATGGCTTTTCAGGTTGTTATTGTAGACCACAACTTTTTGCAGTTACTTGGAATTGAGATAACCGCGAGCACAGTAACTTTTCAGAATTGGCGCGTAGCAAGTGACGACCCTGTTAAATCTATAAAAGCTGAATAATATATAAGAAATATGACAGTTTCCAAATTCACTTACTTCCCACAATACGATGCTACCGATTGCGGCATTGCTTGCATTCGTATGATTGCTATGCATTACAACAAAAAAGTGGATATGAGTTGGCTTCGTGCTCGCATTCCTGTTGGTTATGATGGGGTTTCGCTGCTTAGTATAAGCGAGGGGGCGCGTCAATTGGGTTTCAAAACTGTGGGCATAATGCTCTCATTTGAACAGCTTTGCGAGCATGCTCCTTTGCCTTGCATTGCCCACTGGGGCCAAAATCACTTTGTTGTTATTTGGCGTGTTAAGAAAAAGCGAAATGGCTGGAAAATATATGTAGCCGACCCTGCTATTGGTTTGTTGCAGTACAATGAGGAAGAAGTACGAAATAAATTAGCATCTTTACCGACAATTTTTAAATACATTTCGTTGCCGTCCTGCCCTTCTGATGGGAGTTATCTTGCGATATTTGCAGCTTTCTCATGTAACCGCAGCATTTACAACACTTTCTTCAGATTCTCACGACGCACACTCTTGCCGTTTGTCAATGGTTGGTAACTACCGACCCCCATAGTGGACTTGCACCATCAAGTTATTAATCATGCACAGCACATAAAAAAAGCGTTCGGACGTGTTGTCTGAACGCTTTTTGGTTTTTTTGTGAAAAATATTTGAAATGTCGAAAAATAGTATTATCTTTGCGCGAATTTTCAAAACTAAACTTAATTATATCGCAGTCAAAAATGGAAGACGAATTATTACCTATTGATTGGGTTGAAACAAAGAGTTCAATCATAAAAATAATCGGTGTTGGCGGAGGAGGCAGCAATGCTGTGAACTACATGTCCCAGCACGGTGTTTGCGATGTTGATTTCGTCGTCTGTAATACCGATGAGCAGGATTTAAAGAAAAGTCCCATTTCGGAAAAGTTGCAGATAGGCGTTTTGGGCGCTGGCGGCGACCCTGAAATAGGACGAAAGGCAGCAATGGATAGTTTTGAAAAGATACGGGAAATGCTCGACGACGGTACAAAAATCGTGTTCCTAACGGCAGGAATGGGCGGCGGTACCGGAACAGGCGCTACTCCAATAATAGCCAAAATAGCGCAAGATTTAGGGATTTTGACCGTAGCAATCGTAACAACTCCGTTTGAAGACGAAGGGGAAGAACGCGTAAATAATGCCGCTGAAGGAATAAAAGAATTGAAAGAATTTGTTGATGCGCTGTTAATCATCAATAACGAAAAATTGATAGAAATTTATAGCGACCTGACTGTTGATAACGCTTTTTCGAAGGCTGACGATATTTTGACTGTTGCCGCTAAAAGTATTGCCGAAGTTATTACGCGAACCGGCGATATTAATTTGGATTTTGCCGATGTTAAAAAAACTATGTTTCGCGGCGGCGCAACAGTAATAGGCTATGCGACTGCCTGCGGCGTTAATCGCGCCCGCGAAGCAGTGGAGTTGGCGCTAACCTCGCCATTGCTCAATGACAACGATATAACAGGTGCGCGAAGAATTTTGCTCAATATAAATACAAGCGCCGAAAAAAATCTATTGACACGTGAATTGGGCGAAATTACGCGTTACGTAAAATCTGTGGCAAAAAATGCAAAGATGATATGGGGAAAAGGAAAAGACGAATCGTTGGGCGATGCATTGTCCGTTACAGTGATTGCTTCAGATTTTTCATCAGATTTTGCTGAATATAAGGGAGATAAAACAAAACGAAATGGGGATGTTCCGATAATTGCAGATGATACTTTTAGTCGCGAAGAAATTGAAAACACTCCGGCATACGAGCGCAGAAACATAAAATCAATCCATTAAACTTTTTTCAACCTCCGTATCTTCAAAATATATTTTTAATGCCTTTTTTGCCTTGCCAATTGTTGTTTTTAAAGTTTTTTCAATACCTTTGTTTTCCCTTGTCTTTGCAGGTTTTACGGGGTTTACAGGCTCTACTGTTTTTATAATATTATCAACTTCAGGCTCTTCAAAATCCGGCTCCTCGCAATTTTCGTTCTTATACTCAAATCCCTTTATCAGCAGTCCAACGCCGGTTGCAAAACAAGGGTCGTTTATCTTTTCTGAATCTCCGGTCAAATGCGTGTCAGGTAAGCCTATGCGAACATCCATTCCTGTGCGTAAACTAAATAAATCGTCTATGAAATTCAGTTTTGCGCCACCGCCGGTTAATACTATTCCATAGCATAATTTATGGGCATATCCCGAATTTTCTATTTCAAACATTACGCCTTCAATTATTTCTTCCATTCGCGCCTGTATGATACCTGCTAAATTGCGTATAGACACTTCTTTTGGCTTGCGTTTGTGAACCGGAATAAGAACATCCTTATTTTCGTCGACAGCATCTGAAAGCGCCGCTCCAAATTGCACTTTTAATTCTTCTGCCTGTTGTTCGTTGATTTTGCAACATTCTTTTATATCTTTCGTTATGACGTTGCCTCCGTATGGAAAAACAGCCGAATGACGCAGTTTGCGATTGTAAAACACCGCTATATCAGTTGTTCCGCCGCCAATGTCAATCAACGCAACGCCGCCTTCGAGTTCTTCATCGTCAAGCACCGCAACGGCAGAGGCTAATGGCTGGAGTATTAAATCTCTTATTTGCAAGTTCGCTATTGAAAACGTTTTTTCTATTCGCTTAATAGAATCCATGCTTGCAACAACAATATCGAAATTTGCCTCTATTCGTCTGCCAAACATTCCCACCGGATTAGATATATCCATTTCGTTATCAACAATATAACTTTGAGGCAATATATGTAGTATTTTTTTTCCTTCTCCTAAAGCGATGTTTCCGGCTTCGTTTTTCAATTTCTCTATTTCATCGACTGTTATGCTTTCATCGTAAACAGGGCGGTTGAAGCCTTTGCGGTCTTTTACCATTCGTATATGCTCGCCGGTAATTCCTACAAATACTTCAGAAAATTTAAATCCTGTTAGTGTCTGCAACTCGTTAATAATGTAGCGTATAACAGTTGATACTTCTTCGGGATTTAATACCTCGCCACGTCTTACGCCTTTTGAATCGGCGCGCACAAAACCCAAAACTTCTATCTTGTTGTTGTCGCTTCGTTTTCCGAGCAAAGCAACAGTTTTTGTCGTGCCAACGTCTATTGCAACTACATAATCAGATTTTTTGTCTATCATCATTATTTCTTTCCTTTTACGAATTAAAAATCATGCGAAATTAAACCTTTTACAATCAAATCATAAACATTTTGCGCTTTTTCGCGAGCCCAAGACATCAATTTTGCGTATCTTTTGGGATGCGGCACAATATCAGTCTTAATATATTCAAGTATTTCATCAAATAATGCATCATGCGGTTCATTCTTATTAATAGCCTCTTCACATGCTTCTATTTTTTTGATAATTTCTTCAATATCATCATCATTTGATTTTTTAAAAATATTTTGAATTGCGCCTGTGACAGATTTTCGTTTATATGATTTTGCCGGTGGCGGGCTTGGTAAACATTCCATGTCGTCCGCACTGCCCATAACATCTGGCGCATCACAATAATAGGCGTCATTACTCATCATAGCCGGCATTGACCTCATGCAAAATAATACATTTCTACTTTTCATCATATCCCACCCAGTCGGCGATTCCAAAACCGTATCCTGCAATGCGGGTATATCAGTAAGTTTTTCATCGCGCTCATTGACGGCAATAAACGCTGTGTATTTCGAATCAATCTGATATGCAACGGCTATTTCAACTATTTGTTCCTTGTAGCCCTTGTTTTCATCGAAGGGACGCGTTTCTATGTACTTTTCGGCGCGGCGTATCTGTTCCGAAGCATATATCTTGTCTAACGGCAATTCTAATGGCTCAAACGTATCTTTTTGAAGAACAAATGAATGTGACTGTGTCTCCGATACACATTGCAGTTCAAAATCATCGTTAATTGCCTCTACTTCAACCAATACATCGTAAAACTCATGATTGAAAAGCGCTCTCTGTTTTTCTATTTTGTCAGTTACCTTGTTTGATTTGGAAATTAACGATATTTCAAACAAATTTGACAACGACACGCGGGCAAATTGACGTACAATGATTTCTTTTATTTGCTCGTCGCGCACAATAAATTCTGCTTTTCCGCGTCCTGCATCAGCAATCGCCTGCAAACCTTTCTTATTAACGGTAGAATCAATACCGAACACAAATAGCGAACTTTTTCCAATGTGCTGCCTTGCGTATCCGGCAATTTCGTGTTCGTTGCCAACGTCGCCATCGGTAAACAGGAAAATAATCTTTTCGTTGCCGAATTGTTCTATTGCCGCTCTCAATGCTGAAAACATCTCTGTGCCGCCGCGCGCGTCAATTGATTTAACGTATTTTTTTGCTTTTTCAAAATTTTCCGTATTGAACTCCATGATTTCTTTTGAAAACAACTCGAAACGACTTTCGAAAATGATGATGTTAAACTTGTCGCCTTCGCGTAGCTGTTTCAGGCATTTGAGAACTGCTTCTTTGGTCTGCTCGAGTTTGTAGCCACCCATAGAGCCCGAAATGTCGACTACGAAAATGTAGTTTTTTGGCGCATGTTTTGTATCATTCTCAATATCAGGGAAAAACGAAAGATAAACAATCTTTTTACCGTTAGGCAATTTTCGATAGTAACCCTTTGAAAATGACTGTGCGGCAAGTTTAACATCCAACACAAAATCTTTATCCAATTTTATGTCTTTGGCTGAAACAGTGTTGTTTTCAAGTTTTATACTATGCGTTTTAGACGCGATGTCATCAATTTTCAAGTCCTTATCGAGCCTGATAGTCACATTTCCGCGATATTCGATTTCGTTTTTGGCATAAGCCAATTTGTCGGTAACGTCCGATTTGTATCGTGGCGGAACGAGCGTAGGAATTAACATTCTAATCTGATTATCAACAATTTCAAAATTGTCAATGTAATCAACAGTAACGACAACCGTTTCGCCAACGGCAATTTTCCCAATGTTCATGCGGAAAATATTCGATTCATCGTTAGTCATCATATACGCCGAATCGCCTTTGAGCATTGCCTTTTCGTACTTTTTCTGCGCCTCTTCCTTCGCTTCGACCTTACCTATGATGATTTTATCGCCTATTTTCGCCGTAAAGCCGGTTACAGTAGCCGTTGCGCTGATAGGAAACGTGTAAGTAACCTCCAAAACCGCATCCGTGTCGTTCGTGTATTCCTGACAGATACTGAACGCTGAAAACTTTCCTATTACATGACCCTTAATGTCAATGTTTTTCAAACTCAATTTTTCTAAATCTTCCATGTTGTCGATACTACATATGTTATTTTTTGCAAATGTATAAAAAAAAATTAACTTTGCAGAAAATTTTACGAGAATGTTAGGAAACCATACAATGAATAAAGGCCAAATCTTTGAAAAGGATGGTAATAATGCAAAAAAGCGAAAAATTGAATTGATAACGTCCGAGAAAATAGCAAAAAGAATTTCAGATTTGAGTTATGAATTGGCATACGTTAAAATGACACCCTTTGAGGCACAATGGATTGTCAACGAGATAGTAACGCTTACCAAACAGTTGGAATTCTTGTGTGCCGAAAATAAAAAAATAGAGTTTTGACTTTCATATCAGCGATGGCCTTAACGAAAATTTTGTAAGTTGTTCAGATGCTAACAATTTCCTGACAACATTTAGAGTATTAAGCCATTCCTGAATATTCAACGTTTCGTTTACGGAATGCTCATCGTGATATCATAAACTGATGTTTCAAGTTTATTCTGTTTGCAATAGCATGATTTTCATTCATTAACCACTTGCTGCCTATTCTTCCGTTTTCTTCGCCATCGGTAATAAGCAATGAATGCCCTATGTCTTTGAGCAGCCAAAGCATAGCTATGCCGGCTCTGTCATCGGCTCCGAGCAGTTGCGGATTACCATCCTCGTCAATGGCTTTAAAATGCCGCCCTCTTCCAATACCGTATTTGACTTGGGAGGAGTACCATAAAATGCGTCAAAAACCGTGTCGGCGTGGGCTATCAAAAGTGCCTTGTTTCATTCATTTTATTGAATTTTTTCTACAAAAATTGAAAAATAGGGTAATGCCTTTTCTGTTACGAAAAAACATACCCAATTACAAAATACAAAACCTTGATGACCTACTATATACTATACTACGCTATGTTAAAAATATTATAGCCATATTTTTTTTCTGCAATCGTATTTGCAAGTTCAAGCAATCCTCTTTGTTTTCCATAGTTCGCATTTTTGGTTTCAAATGTCGCAAAGGGCATTTGGAGTAATGACTTTATACGTTTCTCTTTAGCAAAGATTGTTGCGCTTAACAAGCAGTCCATAAAAACTTTTATGAACTCGTCCATATCATATATTTTAAAAGTTTTTCCTTCAAATTCAGGGTTATCATTTGCACTATAAGAGTTTAAAACATTTAGAAATTCGTTACTTGAAAAATCCTGACCACCGTGTTTTATGTCAAGAAGATTTATGTTTTCATGTATGTCTGTTGAAGAAAGTACCGATTCTCTGACAATTTTAACAAATTCCATAAAATCCTTTTTTTTCATTTTTTCTCGAAATTGCTTGATATATACTTCCCTCGAAATAGATAATTTGTTTTTGTGGGCCTTTACCATTTCGTCAAATTCATCTTTGCTGAAGACATAGTCGCTTGTATAATAGCAAGAGTATCCATTACCGCAAATTAAACACTTGCTGCCGGTTCGATAGACATAATCGCAGTCAGGACAGATACATTCAATTGTTCGCATGGCAAGAGTTCCTTCACATTTTAATTCCGGTGTACTCCATTCTTCAATTGGTTGCTTATCAATAATCTCTTCTGCAACAATCCATATAACATTTTCACAGACAGGGCAAATAAGAGGATGTGTGACATAGCCTTCCTCAGCACAGCAATTACCGTGCATACACGTTACCCATACATTTTCGTATGTTTTTTTCATTTTTCTTGGACTTATATTTTTGTGAAAATCCCATCCAATCTGTCAAGCAGTCTTTCATCCGGTAAAACTTTACCAAAGACTGACTTTGCTTGCTCGAAAGATATGTTTTCGTATGACCTATCTCCTACCATTTGGAAATAATCAATAGGGGAATAATCCCACTTATTTTCCATAATGTTGAATATCAGGGCAGAACCTGTTTGGGGACGCACTGCATAAACTACATTCAAAGGATTTTTTGTTAAATATATAATTTTGTTATCCATAACGTTAAAAATTAATCCTCTTGCAAATCATTTATTTTATCCCTGAAGATATAGCGATTATCTTCTTCATTCTAAATCATAATCTTTAATTTTTCGGTACAATGTGCGTTCTGAAATTCCGAGTTCTTGGGCTGCATTTCGTCGTCGACCATCGTATTTGTCGAGCGCTTTTTTTATTAACTCTGCCTCGTTTTCAAACAGCGAAAGCGACTCGTCAACTACTTCTTCTGTATCTTCCATTTCCACTGTTTTTCTTGCAGGCTCGTATCCTATTAGATCAACTTTGCCAAAATTCTTTGATCCGCTATTGTCAATATCTCTACGCATTTCTGCAACAATTTTATTCAGTTCACTAACAGAACGTTGCATGTCGAACAAAAGGTTGCACATTAAAGCTCGCTCTGTCGCAAACGATGAGGCTTCTTCGTGATTTTGATACCATACAGGCAAATTTTGTGCTACCTCCATTTTGGTAAGATACAATTTTAAGGTATCCGCATCTATATTGCGTTTGTGCTCCACAACGGATATTCGTTCTGCAATATTCTTCATTTGTCGCACGTTACCTGGCCAATAGTATGATGTTAGCATTGCCTGTGCTTCGGAGGTTAATTGAATAGCCGGTATTTTGTATTTTTCAGCAAAATCAAGCGAGAACTTTCTAAACAATAAGTATATATCATTTGCGCGTTCACGCAGTGCCGGTATATCTATTTGGATACCGTTCAGTCTATAATAAAGGTCTTCGCGAAATTTTCCGCGAGCGATGTATTCTACAATGTTGACGTTAGTTGCAGATATCACTCTAACATTCGTTATAGACTTTACCGAAGCGCCTACCCTCATATAATCTCCGTATTCAAGCACTCTCAGCAATTTTGTCTGCATTGCCAAAGGTAGTTCGGCGACCTCGTCAAGAAAAATTGTTCCGCCATTTGTTACTTCAAAATATCCTTTTCTTAGGTCTTTGGCATCGGTAAAAGCAGATTTTTCATGTCCAAAAAGCTCCGATTCAACTGTTCCATCAGGTATAGCTCCACAGTTGACAGAAAGATACGGTCCGTGTTTTCGCGGACTATTCTGATGAATAATTTGAGAGAAGACCTCTTTCCCTACTCCACTCTCGCCCGTAATCAAAATGGATAAATCTGTATGAGCTACCCGTAATGCGAGGTCTATTGCATCATTAAGAGCGGGCGTATTGCCAATAATTCCAAAACGTTGTTTAATTCTTTGTACTTCTTCCATATAACAAATATTATGATGCGTTAAAATTTCTTCTTTTTTTACTTTTATCCTTTCGTTAAATTGTCTGATTTCATGTTATAGTGAAATAATTTTGCTTTTTTCCAATTATTTCTCCAATGTTCATTTGTTTGCACATGATTTTCTCGAACATATTTTACAACATATTTATGAAAATCTTTATAATGAAATTCGCAGACATTTCTCACTACAACACCTTCAATAGTGTTACCAAATTGAGATTTATTATTCATCAAGGAATCAATTATAGATTTCAGTTCATTTGCAGATTTAACTGTGCCTGTGTACAATACAGGTACAGTAGGTATTTTTAAACAGGTTGATACGAATACGGTTTCGTCCCAACTTCTAAATGTATCATGTAGTCTGTAAACAAATATGAAAAAATATTCCGGAAGTTTATTATATTCGATTGAATGAACAGCATACATGTTTTCTCCATAAATGTACATATCATCACAAAAATTACCTTTTACACGGTCAAATAACCCATTCTTTTCAATTAGATTATTATCCCATGAGTTATCGGTAAACGTAGTATGACTTCTACCATAAACCCCATATTTAGTAATACAGGAATTTGAACCATCTAACTTTTCTGTGATTATTATAGGCTTATTGATGATATATCGCTCCCAATAATTATCAACCTTTCTATCATCATTACATAATCCTTTTGAAAAAGGTAGATGATAGGTTCGCGGGTATTTTGTAGGATATTCCATGTCGTAATTTCGCAATTTATTCATAATTAAATTAAAATGACGCCGCAATCCTTATTTTCGGTATAAGCGTTTTTTCAAATGGCTTTTGAACACTAATGTCATTGTCTTCTACCAAAAATGAACGGATGAGGCACCGTTCCTTCAATAACTGCCTTTATCGTATCATTTCTCACGTAAAAAGAGGTGGGAACCGATTTGATAAATGACCGAACAAAATCATCTCTGACTAATTCTATTGTTTTGAGACATCCCAAATTTTCAAGAAATGCTTTTTTTGCATCTGAACTGTCGCTGAAATCCGTATTTACAATAGCAAATGTGAAAACATTATCAACAAAACCGCTACTTTCAAATTTTTTCAAATTTTCCAATGAGTTCCAACAATGCGGGCAAGTGTATGTATAGAAAAACGCTAAATATGAACTGTCGGAAACTGTTTGAAAGTATTGATGTAACGGCGTATCTTTTACATGCTTGTTTATTAGGCTGTCTGTTAGAGACGAGTGTGAAGAATCGGGAATTCGGTAAGTTAGACCTGCAACAAATATTGCTGGTAACAAAACGCCTACTAAAATCGTCATTTTTGATTCGTCTGTTTTTTTGTCTATAGATTCAGGATAGCATACTCCTACAAATAGCGACAAAACTAACAAAACAATATTCCTTGCATAAACAAACGCTACATTATCCGGAAATACCTTTATGGTCCCGAAACATCCGCAATCTGTAACTCCGGCTGTTAAATATCCGTAGGTAAACGCAGTCGTAAATATTAGCAACAAACAAACAGAAATTAGTCCCATAATTCTGGGTATGATTTTCAAAATAAGACATAAGCCAACAGCAATTTCCACAATTGCTATCAATGGCGCTAATACCTGAAACCAGCCTAACCCATATTGAACAATTAAATTGCCAAAGTCTGTTGTATTAACGACTTTTCCAATGCCGGAAATCAGAAAAACCAATCCAATAATGACGCTAAACCAAAAAAATATTTTTTGCTTCATTCAATTAACTTATTGCTTTAAATTTAATAAATAAGGGACAAGAAGCGGGACTATTTCCCGCTTCTATTTCCCGCATCACAGATATACCCGCAGAAAACTGCGGAATTCCTATATTCCACTCACTTCATTTCATTTTTAATTTAAATGTATCAAAAAAAATACGTTCGTAAGTAAGTGAATCTTTCCGCGTCAAGTGCAATAACTATTCGCGAGGCAAAAAAAGGGTCAGGGGTAGATGAAATCCACCCCACCCTCTTACGGTAAAATAATTACTCTTGACAACAACAATGTTGATATTCGCTGTCGTAAGTAGTCATTTTTCCACTGTCACACGAGGTATTACATGTCGTATGAGAGGAAAATTTTCCCTTGTATTTAAAACCTGGGTCGCAATGAAGTTTATCCTTATCACAACTGCTGGTTAAAAACATTGTACATACAATGAAAATACCGCTAATGCAGACACTACTAACAAATTTAATTATACTGTTTGACATATGAAATAATGTTTAAAATTAATAAAATCCCTTCTGAAGGCTTCACAGGTCTTGCCCATTTTAAAGAGTTGCTGTCTCCTTTGCTTTTTACAGTTTAACTTTACGCTTCTAACACCTATGTTTGTTATCTTGTGCCAGTACCAGTGCTCACATTTCTTCTTGGCGGTGTGTAAGTACTACTGCTACCACTGCTACTGCTTCTTGTGGTTGTTCCACTGCTTGATGAACTTGACGATGAAGCATTATCTAAAAAATTTCTAAAATTATTCCTTCTCGCCGTTCTTCTTGCCTCTGCTTCGGCGTATTCTATTCTTCTGTTACATTCGGCAAGACGTTCCCTGGCGAAATGGTCATTAGGATTCAAACTGATTAAAGTTTCGTATCCTCGTTTTGCCATATCATAACTACCTCTGCTAAAGTCATTATCCGCATCGCGTCGGCTGTTGATAGCCCTTGTAGCATCTGTTATCTTTTGACTTAACTCATTGACAGTCGGCAGGTCATGACATTCTGTAGCAAGGTTATAATATGTCCGCGCTTCGACATATTGCGAATTAGCAAAATGAGCATTACCTGTACGCCAATGCTCTTCCCAACAAGGTTTTTCTTCTTCTATCGAAAGAGCTCTAAAAATTTGTGGATGCCCAGTGCGAACATTACGCACCTCAAAATTTATTTCCTCGTAGCCTTGCCCCCTAATAGTTATCCAATATAACCTATCAGTAGGTTCTACGCAAAGAACATACTCATTTCGAGCCCCGTCAAAAACAACGTTTCTTAACCTATCTGGCATGTTTAACTCGAAAATAAGTCCGGGTATTTCTGAACTAACTACTAATACCCCCAATGACGGCGAACCACATCGTCTGTCTACGATAATGCCGTCTAAATCAACGGGCTCAACTAAAATTTTATTTAATGATTGCGCCTCAATTGAATAGATGATTGTTACAAAACAAATCATCGAAAAAAAACATTTTTTTGTCATGTTATATATATTAAAAAATTAAAAATTAAAAAAAATATTATTATCCATTTATTGATTACTAATTAATTACGTATTATAAAATTATCCAAGCCAAACGGCATGTCAGCCAATGCTTGCCAAGTGCGAACCCAAATTAATGGATTACTTTCATCAGTGAAGTCTATCATTAAAAATAGCCAACCCTGGTCTCTGTATGTTGAAGAATTCCAATGTTGTTGCAACGTAACGCCGTAAATATTTGGATTTCCACCGTGCCTCATAACTTCTATTTCATCAAAACGGACATTGATAAAATTATTATTTCTGAACACTGTTCGCAGTCTTTCCATGTATTGTTGCTTATTGTGTGTTATATATTCGTATTGTCTTTGTCCGCCTGCAGGTCGCAAATCCCCCCCTTGCGGAGTTAATTCTCTGCCGGTAATTATCAATGCATCACTGCTAAATACACGGTCAATATATACAGCATCTTTGCGATTATAGGCTGTACGAAAATTTTCAACAAAACCTAATATCATTTGACGGCGACGTAGGTCAGTCACTTCGGTAGCGCCAATGAAAAAATTTTCATACTGGTGCTCTGGCAACGCAATGTATACATCATCAATTAATCCAGCGGACGTAAATTCCAAAACAAGTTCAAGATTTCTTTCTTCTGGTGTTGCGCCCGCTACAAAAAATACCGGAATTCCTCTTATCTGCCACCCTCCGTTTGGCTTTCGCAAAACAGGTCTCATCAAATCCGGGACTTGACAGTAAAATTGACTTGTACTCCATAATGACTGAATATTTGCTATTGCCTCTTGCGTCGCATTTGTCCTCGAAAGATTTATGCTTTGCCGCCTATTAAAGTGCGAATCATGAATTTGTCTGAATACTGCATTGGCGTTGTTTTGCATAGCGCGTATAGTATTTGCCGGCGCAGAATCATAAAATTCAAACTCGGAAAAATGCTGCGAATTTGCCGAAATTGTTATCATACATGTCGCTATGACTATGATAATGTGTCTTATGTAACTATAAGCTCTCATATAATATTACTTTTTATTTTATGTTTTATGAATTATATATATTAATTATATTAATTAAATTATTAAAATTTTCTACTGTAAAACAAGACGAAAACCAATATTATATCTGCTTTCGTTTGGCAAGCTGTGTCCTCGTTGTGCAACACGACATTCCTGCGGCGAGCCAATCCAACTGCCTCCACGATGCACACGCGTAGAGCCGGTTCTTCTACCGGTAGGATTACGTTTTTGACCAGATGAATATTTGCCAAATCTATCATTGCACCATTCTCTTACATTGCCGCTCATGTCGAAAATACCTAATTCGTTTGGTACTTTGGAGCCGACAGATTGTGTGCTGCCTCTGCTATTGGAACTGTACCAGGCTACTTCGTTGACGTTGTTGCTACCGCTGTACATGTAGCCTTGATTTTTAATGCCTCCACGAGCCGCATATTCCCATTCGGCTTCAGTTGGCAAACGGTACCTTTTTCCGGTAGCGGCATTTAAACGCCGGATGAACTCTTGCGCATCGTTCCAACTAACATTTTCTACCGGATAGTTGTCGCCTCTTTTAAAATTTGAAGGATTGGAACCCATCAGCGCTTGCCATTGCCCTTGTGTTACCGGATATTTGCCGATGTTGAAACTGCTGACTGTTACTCTGTGTTGCGGTTGTTCTTCGGCAATATTATTGTTACCCATTAGAAAAACGCCACCTTGTACAAAAACCATTTCAGGTTCAACAATACTGCGTCTTGCAGCGTTATTAGCCAATGTTCTATATTCGACATTATTTGGCTCTAAATTAACGGTTTCAGTAAAATATCTTATGGCTTCAACATAATTGCCGTCTGCAAAGTAGGCTTTACCGACTTCGGCGTTTACTTGCGCTCTGTTTGGGGCGCCTTCTATTGCCCTTTGCATTTCCTCGCGATATTCAGGATTGGACGGAGCCAAATCAATCGCGTTTTTTAAACTTATTGCTGCATTTGTGAATTGCCTCATCTCCAAATATGTACGCCCTAACATTTGATGAGTTTTTTCGTTTCTTGGATTGATTATTGCCGCCCTTTGCAGAAATTCTACTGCTTCCGCTCTTTTGTTTTGTTTTAAGCAGGTTTCGGCAAGTTTGTGAAGTAGTTCTTCATTAGGAAATTCGCTTAATGCTCGACGATAGTGCGCCTCTGCTTCAGCAAATTGATTGTTATTAAAACTATTATCGCCCAATACCATGAGTTGTTGTGCTGTTGCTGATAGTTTTGGGTTTATTCTGAAAAAAAGAGGGCGATTGGCTTCGATGCTTCTAACCGCAATATCGGTGGCTTCATAACCGGCGCCCGAAATAGTAATCCAATACAGACGAGCGGTAGGTTCAACGCACAAAACGTATTCATTTCTTTGGATGTTATGTCTAACATTGAATAATTTGTCAGGCATGTTCAATTCAAAAGAAAGTCCTGTTATTGCTGTTTTGAATACTAATACTCCCTGGTCTGGCGAACTACATGAATTAGTAAATACGGAACCAGCCTCTTCTGTTGTTGCTTCTACCTGCATTTCTAATAATGATTGTGCATTAAGCCATAAAATTGATGCAAGCAAAAATATTACTGAAAAAATAATCTGTTTTATCATCTTTGTTTTTCTTTATCTGTTAATTCTAAAATTATCCAATCCCATTAATTTTTCTTTTGGAACATTATCTGATTGCAGTGTCTGTACCCAAATAATTGGATTGTTTTCATCTCTGTAATCCATCATCAAGAATAACCAACTTTTATCTGTTATTGTTGACGATTTCAATTCTTTTTTTAATAAAACGCCATATATATTTGGATTTCCAGCGTGTTGCATGACTTCTATTTCGGAAAAATTAACGTTCCAATATATGTTGTTGTTGAACGATTGCTCTAAAAAGGCAGTATAATAAGTTTTTATGATTATTTGAAAGTCATCGCCCACCGACAGGTCATCGCCTATAACTCTTCTAATGAAATCAATATCTCTACGGTAATACGCTGTTCGAAAATTTTCTACAAAACTTAAAATTAAATGCCTGCGGCGAAGGTCTGTTTCATTAGAAACATTTACAAAAAAATTGTCATACTGATGTTTGGGCAATGCGATGTATAAGTCGCTTATTAGTCCGCCGGAGGAATATTCAAGAACAATTTCCAAAAATTGTTCTTCGGGAGTTGCGCCGCCTGCAAAAAACACCGGAATATTTCTGACTTGCCATCTTCCGTTTGACATCGGCGATACTGGCTTCATCAGGTCGGTTTCGATGCAGTAGAATTTAGCAGCGTTCCACAAGGTTTGTGTTTTTTCTATTGCTTCCGAATTTGCATTAGAACTTGAAAGCGTAATAGTTTGTCGGTTATTAAAATGTGCTTCGTGTATTTGTCTAAATACAGCATTTGCATTGTGCTGCATGACTTGTCGTATTGCTGTCGGCGCATTGTCATAAAATTCAAAATCGGTAAAATGTTGCGCATTTAGTCCGGTTGCGAAAAACAATGTAATGGTAAACAAAATTAATAAAATATGTTTCATATATCTACCTGTTTATTCTAAAATTATCTAATCCGAACACATCATTTTTAGGCACTTCCGGCGGCTGCCACGTTCGTACCCATATAAGTGGGTTGTTTTCGTCTCGAAAATCTATCATAAGAAAAAGCCAGCCTACATCGCTATAATTTGACGCGTTCCAGTGTTGCTTAAGCGTAACGCCGTAAACATTGGGATTACCCGGATGCATCATCACTTCAATTTCTTCGAAATTGATATTTAGCCAGGCGTTTCGTTGAAACACACGTCTTAACCCTTCAATGTACGTCGCCTTGTTGTGTGTAACATATTCAACAGACACACCCATCGGATTTGGCGAATCGCCATGCGATCGCACTACCTTGCCGGTAATTATTAACGCATCATTGCTAAAGACCTGTTCTATTAACGGCAGGTCTTTGCGGTTGTAGGCGGTACGAAAATTTTCAACAAAATCAACAATCAATTGCCTGCGGCGCAAATCAGTTACTCCTGTAGCGCCTCGAAAAAAATCTTCATATTGATGTTCGGGTAACGCGATGTATATATCGTTGATCAAACCGGCGGCAGTAAACTCCATCACTATTCCCAAATTTCGTTCTTCAGGGGTGGCGCCTGCAACAAAAAACACTGGAATGTTTCTAACCTGCCAGCCTCCGTTGGGCATTCGCAAAACCTGTCGCATCAGGTCTGGAACCTGACAATAGAATTGACTTGTGTTCCACAATGACCTTATATTGTCAATAGCATCTTGCGTTGCATTTGTCCCCGAAAGAGTTATGCTTTGCCGACCGTTAAAATGCGCTTCGTGAATTTGTCTGAATACTGCATTAGCATTGTTTTGCATTGTACGCCGTGTATTTGCCGGAGCAGTATCGTAAAACTCGAAATCGGTGTAGTGTTGCGCATTTACTGCTATGCTTATAAGTCCAATAAATAATACTATGTTCTTAATGTGTGTTATACGATTATATATATTCATATTTGTTTATTTTTATTATTAATTTAAAACATTTAAAACTATACTGTTAACTCGTGTCTATTTACCTATGAGAACCTCTAAAAACAGGATGATCTAAACCAAAAACATCATTTCTGTGAACATCAAGCGACTGCCAAGTTGTTATCCAAATCAAAGGTGTATCATCATTGCGAAAATCTATCATCATAAAAAACCAACCACCATCACTGTATGATGACGTGTTCCATTGTTTTTTTATCGTAACGCCATAAATATTGAAATTGCCTGGATGCATCATCACTTCAATTTCTTCGAACTTGATATTCAACCAGGCGTTTTGTTGAAAAACACCTCTTAACCCTTCAATATACTTTGCTTTGTTGTGTGTAACATCGCCATACACGCCCATTAGACTTGGCGAATCGCCTTGCGATTGCACTACCTTGCCAGTTATTATCAACGCATCATTACTAAAAACCCGTTCTATCAAAGGGAGGTCTTTGCGATTGTATGCAGTGCGAAAATTTTCAACAAAATCAACAATCAATTCCCTACGCCGTAGGTCAGTTACTTCGGTAGCGCCTCGAAAAAAATCTTCATATTGATGTTCGGGTAACGCGATGTATATATCGTTGATTAAACCGGCTGCAGTGAACTCCATTACTATTCCCAAATTTCGTTCTTCAGGGGTTGAGCCTGCAACAAAAAACACTGGAATGTTTCTAACCTGCCAACCTCCGTTGGGCTTTCGCAAAACCCGTCGCATCAGGTCTGGAACTTGGCAATAGAATTGACTTGTGTTCCACAATGACCTTATATTGTCAATTGCATCCTGCGTTGCATTTGTCCTTGATAGATTTATGCTTTGCCGACCGTTAAAATGCGATTCGTGTATTTGTCTAAATACTGCATTAGCGTTGTTTTGCATTGTACGCCGTGTATTTGCCGGAGCAGTATCGTAAAACTCGAAATCGGTGTAGTGTTGCGCTTCTAAACCTGTCGAGGTTATAAAACCAATTAGCGCAACCGCAATAAAATTTCTAAAATATCTGTACATCTCTTTATTAAAATAAATTAGTTTTAAAATTTTCAATTTTCAATTATTACGTATTTGTATCCAAATCAAAGTATTTCCTGCAAAATGTTGTTCTACATTTTGTATAATATTGCCCGTAAACAAGTCTCTACGAGCGCCTTGTCCGGTCTCAAGCAATGCTATCAGCCTTTCTTCGCGCGAAAAAACAGCAATAAAGCAATTGTCGGGATTAAAAAATGATGCCTTGTTTGCCCCGTATGTCAACCTTCCATCACGCCTGAAATCGTCTGCCGCTCGTCTAAATTGTTCAAATGTTTGGTGCAACGACAATTCACGGATAATCGGATTAGATATGGCTGCCGAAGTTGAGGAAGTTGATGGAGTAGAGGCAGGTTGCGTAGACACTGTTGTAGTCGCCTGTTGCGTTTGAGTTGGTGTAGACGATGGCGCTTGAGTTGGAGCCGCTTCTGGAGTGATTACCGAAACCGATGATACGTTCGCTGCTGGACTTATCCGGACATCGTCTTTTTCTATCCATGCAAAAATTCTTACTCGTCCTGCTTGACTGGATAAGGTTGCGGTACTCATTTTAGGCGTCACTGCATTTCTTATTGTCTCCTCATCCGAACTGATAGACTGCCGTCTCAATTCCACGCCAACTTTTTGTATCAATTCCCTTGTCGCACATTCTTTTGCATCTGCTTCATTGGCTTCAGAACATTCGCCATAATAATACCTGCCCGAAGTTCTTATTTCACGTTCTCGTTCACGCGGAAGCAATTCCTGCCCATAAGAACTCGAAAGCATCACGAATGTTAATAAAATCACTATCTTTTTCATTCTATATTCACATTATATTGATATTCATTACTTGTTTCTCGCTTTCTTCCAAACAGCGTTTCGATATTATGCTGCGGGATGTTTGTGTTAAGCGTTATTTTCATAACACCGCCGTATAATAGGTCTACCGCGCTGATGGTCACAAAACCAAGATGTATGTTGCCTACGTTTTTGTCGGCAAGTATTAAAGTGCCGGTAAGTACGTCTCTGTCTATTTCTTCGATGCCAAAAAAACGCTCATAATCGCCTGAAAAATAATCAAAAAAATCGCGGCTATTTACATCATATCTAAACACATTCCCGCCATACGCTCTGTGTGTTACTTCAATGGCGTAATTATGAGCGGCGGGCGCAAGCATAACATTTGAAAAAGTTTCGGCAATCCAGTTTATGCCGAAAGCAAGATTTAAAACGCTATCGTTTTTCAAGTAATACAAATCGCTGTTTATTTGCGGTATTATAAACATGCCGCCTTTGCGCACAAACGCCGAATCATTGTGGACCTGCATCGTTGAATCGCTGCAGGCGGAAAGATACGCAGGCAAATCAATAGTTCGCGCCTTGTGATTACTCAACTGCGCTGCAATACGTTCGTCGCGCTCTTTTTTATCCATGTCAAAAACAAGTTCGGCATCTGCAACAAACTGAAACGTAATAGTTTGATTGTCGCCGCAATTTATTGTAACCCTATAGTTTCTACCTTCTTCGTACATTATATCCATGCCTGTAACGCGCTGAAGCAGATATGGCAACCCTGTACGACTTCTGTAAAACGAAGTTTGAGGCGTATTGCCGTTCAATGCAATTAACATTCCATTGCTATTATTAATCGAAAGTTTTTGCTGCAGATTGTCGACAGCAAGCAACGACAAAAATTCACGCTCCAAAAATCTGACTATAGCCGGATTGAAGACTTGTCGCATTGCAGAATCAGGCAAAAAACGGTAGCCAATATGCGTCAGCATATCGTGATTGTCCCAACTGTAAACTATCGGTACAACGCCATTGGAAAAAATACCCGAACATTCTATAACCATTTCTGCAACCGGCGTATCTAACCGACAAGAAGCCGGAAGAGAATAATACAGGTTTTGAAGCGACTGTGAATAGAAATAGGGCTGACATTTAATGTTTTGCACTATCAACATGAATAGGACAAAACCTAAACAGATTTTAAATTTCATTCTTTTATCAATAATCGATATATAAATTATTACTACATCATTATTTGCTATTATCTTTTTATCTTTAAATTGTCCGTTCAATTTCTTGTTCAAGACTTTTTTGGCAATTTGGGCAACGCTTGTCTCTCAATTGGTCAGGATGCCATTCATGATAACAACCCGAACATTTTACTTTTCTGCCCATGTCTTTTAATCTGCGAAGTTTTTCGTCCATCTCTCTACATGATTATTTGGTTACTCCTACTTATAAGGCTTTTCGGTTGTGCCCCGTTTTTGAAATGGTCTCTGAACTCCATTGCTCCGCCATGAATGGCGACTGCGAAATTGGTTTTTACTTTTAAGGTCATGACTTTTATTAAAATTATTTATCTGATAATTAACCTATTGACAACTCCTCCCAATAAATCTAATACTGATATTACCCAATGTTCCCGATATTATATCATCAATAACAAAAGCGCCCTTCGTTCCGCTCGCCGTTCTGAAAGTGATTATGTCTCCCACATCCAAACCACTTACTTTTGTTGAGGTAGTTCTGCCATCTATTCCTTCCACAAAATCATCCCACCATTCTGAAGGGTCTCCATGTCGCGCATCGGGCAATATCAAAAAACGTGTGTTGTTTCTTGTAGACCACGAAGAAACGCTCGAAAAAGTAGATGATGATTCCGCATCATTAGGGGAAGCAATAGTAGCTCCGCCCGAATGAAAATAGATAAAATCAATAGTTGCCGGCGAAGCGTTTGCTCCGGCAATAAACAAAACTTGCCTGTTTTGTACAGAGTAGAAACTGCCAAATGCCGTTGTTGACTGTCCGCCAAGATTAGTTGGCGGGTCAGATACAGAGTAAACACACCTTGGCTCAACTTTTACAGTAAAGGTAAAATCAGCGTTACGTTCCGGGTCTTGCTTATCTTTGATTTCGGTAGTAAAGATAAAATTGCCAACTGTATTAAAATCAAACCTTTTTGCAAAGGTATGCGTCGTGTCGGTTTGAAAACTTGTGATGTTTTCCGGTGTATCACCAAGTTTAAAATCAATACTTTTGATTTCCCCCGATGCTTTATAAGCAACTTCAACATGCACTGCATCGTCGCGGGTTATTGCAATTTCGCCGCCTCGCGTTGCATTTACAAAATCGCCGCTTGCGCCGACCCTATATCGAAAATCAATTGTGGGTGCATTTCTGGGACCCAAAATTATATCCTCTATAGTGTCGCAACTTACGAACAACAAACTAACTGCTGAAAAGATTGTGATTAGTATTAACAAAAATATTCTCTTCATGTTCTATTATTTTTTAATTTTCTATTTTTTTTTTATTAATTATCATCACATTCAGACGCCGCACCGCATGTTTCATCTGTTTCTTGGGTGCATGTATCTTCATCGTCTTCATCTTCTTCTGGCAGACAATCATCGTCTGAAAGGTCATGCGGTTCTGCGCGTCTACCCGCAAGTATAGCGGCTATTTGGTTGTCGTCTGCATCACGCAAATTGCCGTTCACAATGTCGCCATTGCTCCATGTGCCGCTTAATCTGTAGCCGGATTCAGCAATATAAATGCTTCTTCCATGCGTGGCTACCTGTATGCGGCATGTATAGTACATTGTACCACGCCCCTCCGGAATACCATTAACAATATAGCCTTCGTATTTACCGAAAGAATAATTTATGGTACCTAAAATGGCGTTGCCGCCACCTTCTGCGGAAATTGTCCTGCTATTGACAACAAACATTGCCAATGCTAACAATACTAAACTTGAAATACTTTTTAATTTCATACTAATTTTTTATTTAAATCTGGACCATCCCGGTGTTCCATAGCTTGAACCAGGATAAATCATACCTGCACTATGATGACAAACATAAAAATTATCAACTTCTGTGCGAACCATGCTTCTACTTGGACATCCATCTCCATGATAACGCCTACTATCTGAAAGTGTAAATGAAAACGGCATATTCTTTAAACTACATTCATTGCATCTCATAAATAAACATCAGATTGTATTTGTTTCTCCTACTTATAAGGCTTTTCGGTTGTGCCCCGTTTTTGAAATGGTCTCTGAACTCCATTGCCCCGCCATGATTGGCGACAGCGAAATTTGTTTTTACTTTTGAAATCATGACTGTTTACTATTTTTTTAATTTTAAATTATTTATTTTTATTTTTTATTTACTCGCATCTATCATTATTAAGGTCATACGGTTCTGCACGTCTAGTTTTTACAATACATATATATTTGGCTATAAGGCACTTAACCTCATTCACTCGTTGTACATCTGCATTAAATATTTCGGGAATAAATCATCACCAACATCATATGTAATTTTAGTACATTCGAACGGTAGTGCAACATGATATGCTGTCAAGCGAAATACAGGATCAACATTTACAATTACGGAAATAGCGCCATTTTTCGAGAGCATTGCATATTTTAAATTTGTGTCATTATCTATTGGAGAAAATTCATCAACAGAATCTGGATGACTGTGCCAAAGACCGACTAAAGTCATATAAAATTTGTATAAGTCTGATTTTTTGTTTATCTGATGCTCGGTGTATTCCCTGTCATACTCAAAATATGATTTCGTAAATACAGATCTAGGACCTGGTTCAATCGTTTCAACAATATACCAAATTCCGTTTTCGTAACACCCTAAAAAAGTGCCGCCTGTTTCATTTTCTATATTCCGAAAGGTTTCTGAAACAACGGATTCGTATGCACGTTTTGAAAAAATAATTCGCATAAATTGATGACATTTGAAAAATCGCTGCAAGAGCCAAGGTTGTAGTTAACTAATATGTTTTGTTATTGTCTATACGCATAATAAAGTACAATATTTAATATTTTACTAACTACAACCTTAAGCCGTTACAGTTTTCAAAATAATCGTTGAAAGGCATTTTGTTACCTTCTTCCGTAGATGGGATGGTTGGGGCAACCAGGCCCTCCATTTAGACAGTATAAATAAAAATACCTATTACTTCCATCAATTTTACAAGTATTCTCTCGTTTGTCTAAATAGTCACAATAGGATCCCAATTTTCCCTCCGGAACGATAATTTTTACTTTGTCAAATTCACTGGATCTTGTCATTTTTTTGTCCTCAAATTATGATTATGTCTACTCGTGTGGCTTTTCGATTTTCGCCCGTGTTTTGAAATGGTATCTGCTTCCATTGCCTCGCCTTGATAGGCGACCGCTATTGTTTCGATTTTACGCATCATGAATTACTATCATTTTCCAAATATGAATTCCTGCCGGTGTTCTTCTACATCCACTGGTAGATGGAAAATCATCACTCATAGTACCAAACACTTCCATACCACAAGCTTGACATTGAAACTTTACCTTAACATTCATAAAAATTTATAATTTCTGTTTATTCTACTCATTAGGCTTTTCGAACTCGCCCCGTTTTTGAAATGGTCTCTGAACTCCATTGCCCCGCCATTATTAGCGACCGCTTTACTTACGGTGAAAAATATTCTTTTTATCTTCTCAAAATAGCGATTGACCTACACTTCGCGAGGTTCTAATTGATTAATAATTCCAGCCTTCTCGTTTTAGTCGGTCACGTAATCGTGCTAATGCTGCTTTATCAGCGTTCATACGCTGCCGTGCTACTTCTGATATTTCCATCATTTTCACTCGTCGCTCAACTCTATCATCAAAGTTAGCAGCCCCTCTTGCCCCTGACTTAATCCATTCTCTACAAGCTTTGAGCATATTTTCTTTTAATTGCTTGTATCCACGATTATTAGGGTCGTTTTCGGGTTTGAAACGTTTGATAGCTTTTTCAAGATATTTTTCTGCTATTCTTAAATCGTCAATCGTTGGCTCTTCATTTTCTTGCGCCAACCCAGCCACGTATATTTCTCCAATTTTGGACAAAGAAGCAAATCCAAATTCCTCAAATCCATTTGATAATGCGTCTGCTGCTTGAATAAGCTCTGCGCCTTTTCGTGCATCGCGGCGTGTGTGATATCCTTCGCAAAGTAAAATGCCCAACCACATTTTTGCTATTATACCGTCGATTTTTTCGTTGTCTTTGAGTTTGCCAGCATCAAAATCAGATACAAGGCTCTCAAAATAACGCATTGCCTTTCGACGGTCGTCAGCATTCATTACTCTATCAATCAATGAGCGAGCAAAACTACTTCTTGCATCTACATGCCCAGCGTCAGCGGCTTTTTCAAACCAATAATCCTGCCATGCGCAACTTTCCACAGGATCGTTTCTATCTTTAGCCGGAAGAAGCTCAAGCCGCCAAGCCATCTCATACAGTGCATTCCTATTGCCCTTTTTTGCTAATCTTTGTACTTCAGCAATAGGCGTATTGTCGTCAACCTCCATTGTATTTTCGGTCGGTTTAACGGTCAAGACTGCATGTTGTACAGGTTGAGCCTGACAAACAATACTTCTTAACTGTTCAATTTCAATTGCCGATTTCCAGTTGTCTAATCCTTCCGTCCAAACTAATGTAGCGGGAGTTATACCAAGAGATTTAAGCTGGTCTATATTGAACGGACCTTTTTGTTGATTGTAATGGTCTACAATGTAATAATCGACTTGAAAAATAATAAAATTTTTCAGATCTTCAACTACTTTTGCAGGCGTCCATTTGTCTAACCCTTCCTTCCAAACCCATGTGTCAGACTTTATGCCAACCGTTTTGAGTTGGTCTTTACTCAACGGACCATGTTGTTGATTGTTATCATCTAAATAGTAATATTGCATATATTTTTCATTTTATTTATTTATAAATCATTGATTTATATTTTAATCAAAACCTTTGATTGCTCCGATAAAAGCGCCTATTATTCCGCCAATTATTGACCCAATTATGATAGAAGTTTTCAAAGCAAAAACTTCGTCAAATAAGATAAACAGCAACGTAAAGACAAAGCCACAAACTACCGCAGTACCTATAATCGTTCCACATCCGGCACCATCATTTAGCAGAAATATAAGTAATACAACGGCAACAATTACTAGAAAAGCAATTGTATATGCCGAAATAAAAGCAAAGAGTAATCCACCTGCCGTGCTGCCTAAAATAAGCCCTAAAACTACAAAAAATATCCCCTTCAATGCCTGTTTTGTGTCATCATTATGTTTTGACTTTAATGAGCTCATAACTCTCTTTTTTCCTTCTAAAAAAGATTTGTTGTTGGGCTCATATTTTAATAATTTTTCATAACATTCGATTGATTCTTTATATCTTTGGAGCATATTTAATGCTTCAATCTTCTTTGTTAGACACGTAATATTATTGGGTTCAGCCTTCAATAACTTGTCATAACATTCTATTGCTTCTGATAAAAATCCAAAAGAAATAAAAGAAGAAGCTTTTTCTAATAGGATATGGTGTCCATTTGAGTATGTTTCGTTAATATAGCGAACTATATCTTTTTTTGTTTCCTCCAAATAGCCTTGATAACGCCTTAATCCGCTATAATATACCTCTTCTTTATATTGATCCTTACACCATCTAATATTACTATAATATTGATCAATTTCTTTCTCATAGTAATTTATCGTGTTTCTAAATTCATTCAATCTGTCAGTAATTTGTTGCTTTTTTTGACGCATTTGAAAATTTTGATAAGCATCTTTTCCTTTATCATATGCTCTTAACTCATCCTCATATTTTTCGATTATCTTCTTTTGATTTTCTTCTTCACTTTTCCACCTATTATACAATTTAGATTTTGTATCAGAATTACCACGTCCTTCATGAAGATACTGGCGTTCATATTCCATATATTCATAGCACAAATCTTTAACGTACTGTTTGCAATTTTGAATGTTATTCTCAATATCCTTTCTCGTTCTTGAATGATTCATTTGTATATATATATTTATAATTCGTAATTTAAAAGTTAATTATGTATACTCAATTACTCACATCTATCATTATTAAGATTATGCGGACTTTGACGCCTACCCGCAAGTATAGCGGCTTTTTGGTTGCCGTTTCGGTCATTCAAGTTACCATTTACAATATCGCCGTTTGCCCATGTGCCTGTTAGAACATCACCATTATCAGCATGTACAGTAGCGCGACCATGTCGAGCTATCTGTATTCGGCATGTGTATCTCATTGTTCCTTGCCCGTGAGGTATACCATTTTGTCTTTCACCATTGTATGAGCCAAAGGAATAGTTTATTGTACCCACATCCGGCGTTACCGTAACATTACATGTCGCAGTTTTGCTTCTATCAGCAGTTGACCTCGCTGTTATTACGGCGTTTCCGCGACTTACTGCAATAACAACTCCATTGTTTACCGTAGCAACATTAGTGTCACTTGAAGACCACTCAACAGCTCTGTTCGGAGCGTTGGCAGGCTGAACATTAGCCGTGAGCTGTCCCCTGTTACCAACATGCAAGGTTAGCGACGTAGGACTTAATGATACAGCGATAGTTGGAGGCACATCTATTTCATTAACCACGACGGTTGCCGTAGCAGATATATTACTATTACTAACTGACCGGGCAGTAATGACGGCTGTACCAGCGCCTACTGCCGTAACAACTCCATTGTTGTTAACAGTAGCAACAGATTGGTTATTAGTAAACCAGTCTACGCTCTTATCGCTATCATCAGGGCTTACAATTGCACTTAACGTTCCGCTTTGTCTTACACTCAAAGATAAATGTGGCGGGTTCAACGATATGTTGTTTGGTAAAACAATAGGCGGCTCTACATCTACCTTTTCAGGAAACTGCCCAATCATCTTATAAACCCCAAAAACCAAACCTACAACAATCAGTGTAATTAGTATTGGTATCCACCATATATGTTTCCTTCCTTCTTGTTTTACAGTTATATATTCCTCAATACCACCAGCTCTCACTGTAACCCTGCCGTCTCTCGTCTCTTTTGTTTTATTTGGATGACATTCTATCTTAACTGAATTAGGCGATTGTGTGACCGGACACCATGGTGGACTATCTATAACTGTAAAGGTGCCACAGTTTGTCGTAACATACACTGTTTTAGATGCACTTTTTGCATCTAAATCCAACGTTTGAAGACTTAAATTAAGTACTGCCGCTTCCTGCTCTAAGACTATTAACGCTTCAAAGTCACACGACTTTACCGTAATTGTTTGATTACGCGCTGTTTTTGTACTATTTGGTTTGCATACTATCTGAAATGATAAGGCTGTCTTATTGGCAACAGAACACCATTTTGGCAAATTTAAAACATCATACGATTTAGCGTCAGTTGTTACGTTCACAGTTTCAGCAGCACCAATAGCATCAAAATTAACATTTGATTGATTTGTATAAAGATAAGTGGGTTGGCGCGGCGGAGGAGTTTGCTGCAGCGGTTGTAGCGACTGTGCCTGTTGCGAAGACTTTGTTGGCTGATTTGACGAATTAAATATCGGTCTTGTTTTTATCGAATTCGGCGATAACAACGACTGTATAACATTAAACCATTGCTGACTTGTTATTCGTGCTCCACTTTTAAAATACCCATTTTGAAAAGATTTATTGAAAGTTAGCGGAATTTCTGATGGAAGCTTTTTTAAATTCATTACATATTGAGAATATATTTGCTCCATTTTTTTATTGAAATTAATGTCTTTGGTATTAATGTTTGGATATTGGTATTTATCAAAATATTCTTTCATCAATTTTTTACTCTGCCCTTTCAAGTAAAAAAAAGGAGGTAATGGAAAGAAAAAATGATGAACAGTCATAGCTATTGACCAATAATCTGTAAACAAATTAGCTGTTGTTTGTTCTTTCCTTTTTAATTCAGGCGCCAACCATGCATCATCCTTTCCTATGGTTTCTGCTATTCCATCTAAACCTCCTGAATCATAATCTATCAAACATAATTTATGTTCATGAATATTTATGAAGAAATTTTGTGGATTTAAATCAGCATAAACAAATTTCATATCTTGAAAAGCTACAAATCCTTCCAACAAATCAGAAAGTATTTTCATTCGTGAATCGAAAGGCAAATTATAAAAAACATTTCGCAAATCTTTACGTTCCTGCAGAGTTTTTTCCTCGGAAAACAAATCGTAAAAATTTGTCCACTTTTGATTATCTAACCAATTAGTGGAATAACCAACAACACTTGCACCTTTTAATTGTCCCTTGAAAGAAAACAATGGTAATGCCCCTAAAGCATTCATTCTTTCTATTGGTGTTTTGCCTTCATTTTTTAATTTCTGATTATAGTCAATAACTACATCTTGAAGCTTACAAATGGTATCATATCCTTTATTTCCAGCATTGGTAAATATTTTGACAGCCTGAACTACATTATTTACTGTACATTTGTATACTTCACCGTAACCACCAGAATCAAAGGCTTTGTCCGGCATTTCAAGGTATGCCATTTTGACATTGAAACTCGGATGAAGCCCAGTCGACTTAAATTCGCTGATTGATAATCTGTTCATAAAATTGCTTACTTTCTATATAGATTTTAAAAAATTATCTGTTACCAATATTGCCAATGTTGCATCGTCTTCAAATTTATCTTTATTTTTTTCCAAAAACAAAGTAATTTTTGTACTTAAATGCAGAAAAGCATTAATTTTATCAGAACTTTGGAAGTCTTTTAAAAGAGTAAACAGTTCATGTAAATATTCATTGTTTTTGGATAAAAAACCAACAGTGGAATGTTTGAATAATTTAACATGGTCCTGCGAAGCAATTCCATCTGTACAGATAATAAAAGCATCGCCTTTGTCACGATCTTTTTCGATACGGATTATTGTAGGTTGTACATCTACGTTGTCATAATTTGAAAGCAACTTGTATAAAACATCTTCCCCATTATTAGGAATAGTGTGTGGATTCAAAAGATTAGTTGCAAACCAAGGATTATCTTTTTCGCAAAAATCTGCAATTGTTCCTCTAACATGTATAATTGCTCCATTACCAACATGTGCAAAAGTTACCTCATTTTCGGTTTCAATGCCCAAAATAAGAGTTGTTCCCAATAAATTCTCATGAGATTGTTCTTTGTGTTCAACTTTAGCAATTTTGCATAAGTGATCGTTTACATCATGAAAAAATTGAGATAGAAATTTACTCTCTGTAGTGATTCGGGTTTCATTCTTTTTTAAGTATTCAATTACTTGAGTAGAAGCTTTGGCTGCTTCCGAATACGATCCTAATCCATCTGCAACAGCAAAAATAGTTGTCCCATTAAGTTTTTTATAATAATGAGCATCTTCATTTACTTTTTTGTTGGGCAACGAGCCAGAATAACAGATGCTACTCAAAGGCAGCATCTGTTGACTCTTTGGTGTTTTTCTTAAGCTACTAAACATCGGATTCTTTCTTTTTTGTTGGAATCGCGGCCATTGAGGCTTTGAAAAATTTCCGTAATACCTCATTATTCTCTATAACACCATATACTCCGGCTTTGCTTTTTATCATCTGTAAAAAGTTTTTGACCTCTGTATTTATACCCTTATGTTCTCTTTCACGGGTAGTAAACAACCCGCAACTAATAGTAACATTGGGATTAGAATCCAATTCTCGTGCTATTTGAGAAGTCTCTTTTGGAAGTTGGCACATACCATCTGTCAAGATAGCAATGACGACTGAACGTGGATATTCGTCAGGGTTAGGTTGAGCAAAAAAATCATCAATAATTTCTTTTGCTTTTAGTAATCCTCCTCCAATAAACGTTCCTGGATTATCTTTTGATTCATCCCTAGGATTGTAATCTGCAAAATCGTCAAAATCGGTCACTGCAATTCGTGGTACTCGCACTACTGCTTCATAATCGAAATTAATAACTGCAATTTGAAATTCCTCTTTGATACTGCTGGTTTTAAACCTTGTAGATACAAAGTCTTTAAACACCCTTCCTACATTTTCGGCTAATGATATATTGAATTCTCCAATGTCGTCCATAGAACCGCTACCGTCCAATAGAAAAATTCCTAATTGTTCATTTGCCTTTACTGCGGTTAATTCGCCGCCTAACAAATCTAAAAAATTATCACTGCTCATTTCTATAAATAATTAAGTTTTGCCCCAAATCCCCAAACAGGCAGTTTATATTATTTTTATTATTATTTCCAAAACATAGGGATTTAAAATGTTTTGGTTAATTTTTTATTGCTTTGATATATTTACTTTGGGTTTCATATAATTCATTATTTATAAATCAGTTAATGTTAACTATAAACCAAATTCTACTCTGATTGTACTGGAAATGGAACGTTCAAGTCAAAAAAAACTTTTAGGCAACTTCCAATGCTTCGCCTATGTTTGTCCCTCCGCCATGTCCATTCATAGGATTGTAATCAACAAATTCATCTATACTTACTAATTCAGTTGCTTGCGTATGAACAATCGCCTTGTGGTCAAAAGTTACCACAGCAATTGAAAAACTGTTAACAAACGAAGATCGTTTTAAAGTAACCCAATAATTCTCTAACAGCAAGATTTACTTCATTTGCCCATGAAAAACCCTGTTTTCCTACAGTACTCATTGAACCGCTACCGTCTAGGCACAGAATTACAAGTTGATGAAATGCAATATGTTCATTTATAATTTCAGGAATTCCTTCAATATTATTTACTGTTTTCCCAATCAATCCATCTAATAATGAATCTAAATCAAAATCGTCATCATTCGATTCTTTTTTTTCATAGGCTACTACTCAAGATACTCTTCTAACAGACTCCATATCGCTATCAAAAAACATTCTTAAATCACAACTATTTTTGATAAGGCGACACATTCCATTATTACTTACGAGGTCTTCTAAAAGGGTTTGAGATGAGTTTTCGCCATCTTTTTCACTTTCTTTAGTAATAAACACCCCGCAATTTATGGTAATATTAGGATTATCATCTAAATCTCTCGCTATTTTTAAAGTATCTTCTGGGCATTGACACATTCCGTTTGAAAGAATCACGATATTAACTATCCGTTGAAATTCGTTAGGATTAGGCTGGGCAAAGAAATCTCCTATTATTTCTTTTGCTTTCTTTAAACCAGCACTAATATTAGCATGCGGATTTTCTTTTGATTTGTCTCTTGGATTATAATCTGCAAAATCATCAAATTCGGCGAGAGGCATTCGTGGTACTCGCACTACTGCTTCATAATCGAAATTAATAACTGCAATTTGAAATTCCTCTTTGATACTGCTGGTTTTAAACGTAGATACAAAGTCTTTAAACACCCTTCCAACATTTTCGGCTAATGATATATTGAATTCTCCAATGTCGTCCATAGAACCGCTTCCGTCCAACAAGAAAATTCCTAATTGTTCCATCCTTTTTATTACAATTACAGGAATTTCTTCAGAACTTTCTGTTTCTCCTGTCAAATACGCTAAAATTGTATCTAAATCAAAAATTGGTCTCATTATCATCTGCTCGCAACTTTTAAACTCTTAACAAAACTACCTATCTACCCAACGCCCGCATCAAATGTCCTTTTACATTTTTCAAATAAGGTATATGTGCCGTTCTTATACCTTCAATTGTTTTCGTTACGTGGACTTTAGCCTTACTCCAGTGATCATCTTTATAGTCTTTGGCTTTATCTTCGGGTAACCCTTGCGCAATGCGAGCCTCAATAGCCTTTTCGGCTTCTTTCAAGCAAAATTCCATATACGTACACGATTGTTCCAAAACAGTTATCATTTCATCTATCTTTTGGATTTGTACATTAATTCTAGTTTTTGTATTTGACATAATATATCTATTTTATTTGTTAATACTTAATTATTTTGCTTCTGATGCTGCTTGTATATCTTTGAAAATGTCGTCCCAATACTTAAAGTGTCCGATTTGCACCGTATTGACAAAATTTTCAATATTTTTTATTGTGGCGCTATGATACATCGCAATATAGTGTTGCGCTGTTTCTCTGGGAAATCCTTGATTACAGGCTTCACTCAACCTGTTTGCAATCAAAGCCACTCGCGTATTTAGCCTTACGCAGCATTCGCTTAAATCATTCTTTAGCGCCGATATTTGTGCCATCTGCACGCCATAATTCATGTCTGCCATATCTGTCTTTTTTTATTATTTTTAAATTAATTATTATGTTTTTAAATATTTAAAATTCGTTCCAATAGTCCTTTTTTTGAATCAACAAAAGTCTTAAAATCAGCAAAACTAACGTATTTGTTCCTTATTTCTGCATCAAATTTTTCGCTATTTTTGCGTTTTTTCAGCCACCCACTATTATGCAGTTCAAAACTTTCTATCTCTTGCTTTTTCTTGTCGCGAGCCTTTTGTATTCGATTTTGAAAATCTTGCAACACAAATTTGTTTTTCCGCGGGTCTTTCTTCGCTATTTCCGTCAAATCGGCAATAAGAATCTCTGTTTCTTCCTGCCAACAGTCGGGCGTCAGTTGCTGCAAATCTTTGAGCATTTCCTTCACTTTCTTTACTTCTTTGTCAAACTCGCCCGTTAATTGCTGCAATTTGTTAATGGCGCCGGCAAATTCCTGTTTAACCTTATTGGTGTCGCTCATTTTCATTTGCTTTTTTGCAAAATCTATTTGTTGTAGAACTTGACGCAGGGTATCATTTTTTTGATACTTGTCTGCAAAATTTTGAACCTGCGCAATCATACCTTCTATTTGCTGACACAGTTTATCAACATCGTTTAACACAACAAGTTGTTGCTCTACGATTTTCAAATCACTGCCCGAAAAGTTAGATAACTCCGTTTTGAACGCCGCATATTTGTTCAAAACCGCCATGTGTTGATTCAACAGTCTTTTTAGTTCTGCCTCAATCTGTTTTTCCGCTTCAAACTTCTTTTGAATTGCTTTCAATTTTGGTATATTCGCGTTAATAGCAGTTATCACGCGGTCTATTTCCGTAGATTTCATTTCATTTACACACAGCGCAATCAATTTTTTACAAACTTCCAATGTCTTGTGACAATCGTGTCTGTCGGGCAACGTCGTCATTTTTTGTGTTTCTACGCCAAGTTCTGTCGCCACTTTATCCAACTTGTTCAATGTTGCAATGCGTTGTTCTACCGTTTTTAAGTCCGTATCGCGATTATTTGGAAATGCTGCCACAAATTGGTCTAACTCCGCTTTGTATGCCTTGTATTTGCCAATAACAGCAGTGTTTTGGTTAACTATTTTATTAATGTTGTTCAAAATTTGCTTTTCCGTTTCAAATTCATTTTGAATGGCGCACAACTTCGGAATAACAGCGTCTAATGCAGTTATTGCGCGGTCTATGTCCGCAGATTTCATTTCGTTAACAAAAAATGACGCCAATTTTTTGCAAGCCCCCACTGTTTTATGACAGTCGTATCTGTCGGCTGCATCTTTAATTTTCTTATGTTCTGCGCCCATTACTCCAATTTTATTCATCAAATCAGGCAATTTTTCCAATTTGTTTTGCATTGCCGAAAAATCCATTTTTCCTGCAAAAGCAAAGTTATTGAGATATTCGACTACATCATTTTCCACTGCTCGGAACTTTTCCGTTTCATCGGCTTTTTTTCTCAAAAAATCAACAAATTGTACAACCGTTTGAAGTTCGGTTGTTATTGATGTCTCCACCGAGTGTAGATTTACAACCGATTTCGAAATGGCTTCAAAATAATCTTTTTGTGTTTTTTCAGGCATCGTGGTTACGTTTAAAAAGTTTAGAAATAAAATTGATTGCAGCGTTTTTGTCGTCTTCCGGTATTTCAGAATAGGCGTTACATTGTTCGTAATCTTCATCGTCAATTTTTGCGTTTAGAACTATCATTTGTCCGCTTTTATCGACTCTCGAAATATCCATATCCATAATTCCTAAATTAAGCAATGTTTTCTCTATATCAATTCCTTTCAAGAAAATTTTATTCTCAAATTTAATCAACACATCCGAATCGAAAATCCTTTCCTTCAATGATTCATAACTTAACGCATGAACAATACAATGTATTCCTTTTGCTGCTCCTTCATCAAGAATTTTCACCAATTTAGTTGTTGTAGGCGAAGGCTCTGTTCCGCCGTATTCTCCCTTTGTAGAGCGCAGTTCATCGCAACCCTGAATGTTAAGAATTGCGAGTACGATACGTTCCTCCGTGACCTGCCCCTGTGCGTTGGCTTGTTTCCTTGTGTCTAACTCTTCCTCTATTTCATTGACGCAATTGACAATAGACTGTGCATTGCATATCACAAAGTCTTTCGAATAATGCTCAAAACCATCTAACGCGCCCCGAAATTTATTTCCGGCGTCAAAACAGTCTACCACGTATAATTTGCTGTTTTGCTTGCTCTGTTTGTGCATCTGTATCAAACTGACTGCTACCGTATTTATAGCCGTTTTGTAGTCATCGCCCAGAATAAGCGTGTTTGAATTTTCCTGTCTACGATAGTGAATACGTGTGTGCTTATCGCGCAACAAGTCCGGTTTTCCTACAAATACATCACAATTGTAGTTATCAATTGTAAACCGGTTATTTTTTATCTGCTGAAACAAAGTTGTATTTTCTGCAATATTCGCATCAGTACCAGATTCGCATACGTATTTTGCCGGCAATTTTTCGCTATTATTAAGTTTCTTGTACACTTGTGCAAGCCATTTCACATGGTCTAAATAATGATTTGTAAAAGCGCACTGAAATTCGATATTCATTTTTTTATTACCATCTGAAGTATTATTCATAATAGTTTGCCCTTTGCGTAAAAGCGATTTTGCTGCATCGTTGCGTATCACTGTATTACTGTCCCATTCTAGTAAATTCAAAGCAAAACGGTAGGTTATTTTACTGTTTGCATCGCCAAAATCCACTCCCGTGAGGTCTTGCGTACAAAGAATAATGTTTATGCCAAACTTTCTCCATTGTTTGATACCATCGCAAAGCGCAACCCTTGCTTTATTGGTAACCTTATCAATAGAGTTGAACAGGTAATGAAATTCATCCATCACAAATACTATTCTTGGTAGTTTTTCACCGTTATTAATATCAGGATGTTCTTCTAAAATTTTTCTGTATTTGGCTAAAGTCGTAACTTGTTTCCCAGATTTTTTTACAGCCTGGTCGTATAAAATAGAACGTCTTCTTGCCTCAACCACAAGATGTTCCAACATTCGTAAAGCATATTCTTTGTTGTTTGACAACATAAGCGACTTCACATGCGGCAATTCGCGATAAATATTGAAACTTGCTCCTTCGGCAAAATCCGCCAAATAAAAATGCAGTTCATCCGGAGGATACTTCATACACGAATTAACAATAATATTGTGCAACAAAACTGTTTTCCCATAACCGGGACGACCGGCAACTAACCCAAAGAAGTCATTGCAATCATGGTCGTTATCATTTGCTAAATAAAAGTCAAAGTGGCTAACCGGAGTAATAAAACCAATAGGCACTTTGATGCCATTAACGGTAGATTCTTTCCAAATTTGCCTGTTATTTTTCAAGTCTTCTATCCATCCGTCCAAGTCAATTGACACTTTTTCTTCCTCTATCTGATTGATAAAATTAACTAATTCACCTTTATTTTTAGGCAGGGTCGTATCAAGTTGGATTTTGAAATTTGGAAACGAAATATTGTTACTCCAATTATGGAACGAAATCTCGCCATCTGTATTTGCGCAAATACAACCGCAAATATCTTTGAATCGATTAATGTCAAAGTTGATAATATCGTAGTTGTTTGGGTTATCATTTTTCGGACAGTAATTGATAAAAATATGTATCCCAACCCTAACAGCATTTTGCTTGTTAATCAGGCTGAATAGTCTGTCAAAAGCCGTGTTGTTTGAAAAAACATTTGGAAAATCATCGATAAAGATAAAATGGTAGGGATGAGGCATTAATCCTGCCTGTGCATTGTAAGCGGAAAGGTTTGGAAAAGAGCCCAAATAACTTGCACTGCTGACCGTTTCTTCCAAATTGTCAATAAGTTGATTTATTTCTTCCAGTTTGTTGAGCATTTCACATTGCAACTGCTTGTTTTTATTGTCCTTATTATTTATGATACTTTTGAAAAGCGAAAAACTGTTGCCGAAATCGCTATCAATGAAATAAAACTTGCATACTTTCATTTTCATCGTCAGCAAAAACCGCAACGCAATCGTTTGAAACAATGCCGGTACCATATCAGGATATGCATTTTCCATATCAAACAATACCGCGTTATTTTCTGCGTATGGCAAAAGCAATGGAATAGGAATTTCTCCAATTGGTTTTCCGCCTTTTGATTTTGCAAGCAAGTGACCAAACCTCAAAATCGGCGGAATTGTTGCGCTCTTTGGCGTATGTTCAGGCTCCTTCAAGCCTTTTAGTTTTTCCAAATCCGCTATTGCCGGAACAATATCGGACTTTGCAATAAACTTTTCGTAAGCCTCGTTAGCCTGCTCAATTTGTGACCTCGCGTTTTTCCACTTGTTCGCTAAATGCGCTTTGGCTTTTTGCTCAAAGGCTGTAATTTCTTGTTTTAGTTTGCTCATACCTATTTTAATCTATTATTACTCGATTTTTTTGATACCAACTCCACTCTTCACGTTTTTTTTCGTCGAAAATAACAAGTTTGCCATTTTCAATAACAAAATCGTCTTCACCCAAAAGAACATTATGTATACCATACACTATATTGAGCGCACGATTTGTATCATTATCTACCGGGTTTCCTTCATCGTCAATATATGCCGTGTAGGGATACATGGGGTCGGTTGATTTATATTATTGATAAATCTTACCCTTCAGAGTGCGTTCGCATGTTGGATAACACTCAATACCATTTATTGTTCGGAATATATCTTCTCTTATTGCCATTTTTTGAAAAAATAATTTTTATATTTATTAATTGTAGGTTTCCCTCTCATTTACCGAAAAATATTGTTCAAAAGACCTCTTACCAAATTATATAAACTTTGCCAAATCCACTGCCCCGCTCTTGCCATATAGTCGGTTAGAGTGTTATACCATCTGCCATCGCTACCGCCTCTCCTGTTTGTTATGAATTTTTGCAAAAAATATGTTCCAACACACGCAAAAGCCAAAGAAAAGAGAAACGACACCAAACCTCCTGATATTAAAGTTGATACGAGAAATACAATGAAAATCACAGCAAGCAAAGCGCCTATATTTCTCGAAATCCACTGAAAAGCGCGGTTCATCGCATCATTTCGGGAATTAGGTTGATATTGTGACTGATACTGTTGTTGTGGCTGATACTGTTGTTGATATTGCGGTTGATATTGCTGCTGTGGCTGGTATTGCGGTTGATATTGTTGTGGTTGGTATTTCGGTTGTTGTTGGTATTGTTGCTGATTTTGCGGTTGTTGATATGTACGAGGTTGTGGTTGATACTGCGTTTGTGGACGAGGCATTGGCTGCATCTTTTTTTGGCGCATTGTATTTTGAAAAGCAGCGTAAACAGTTCTGTCTTTTGTGTAATAATCCCTACATAACCGGCGAAAATCCTGCAAAGCGCTCAACAAATCCCTGTCATTAGGATGTTTATTTTTTCCCGCAGCCATTTTGGTCAGAAGGGCATCGCAAGCGGCTGCATTAAAAGCATTTTGCTGCCAATAGTTACGAAGCGCCGGATAAGCCTCTTTTTCTTCGGCTATCAGGTCAGAAAACTTCCTATCAATCTTTTCGGCTGTAAATTTGAACTTTGTTGCGTTCGCATCCAGCATGTCTAATAATGGGTTCATTGTAGTATTACTGAAAACTATATTTCGCCTTTCAGGATTGCATTGATAATATCCATTTTCAATCTTTCGTCGAAATCTTTACATTCTACAACACATTTTATTATCGACAGCAACAGTTCATCATTAATATTTGATGCTGCTACGTGATAAATAATGGCTTCCATGCGTTTCATAAATTGTGTTGCCGCCCAATAGTGTTTATTTTTGTGTAGAAAATATACTCCGAGTGTTAATGCTATGCGTTTGTTGCCGTCCAAGAAAAAATGCCCCGAGCAAAAGCGAAATACCAAGTACGCAAGTTTCGATATAAAATCGGGATAATAATCATCGTTTTGAACAAATTCCAATACGCTTTTTATACCGCCCTCGTCGCGAATGCCCGAAAGACCGCCTCCGCTCTTTTCGATTGTTTTTTGATAGACCGTTAATGCCTCATCGTAAGAAATGTATTGTATTTCATTCATCTACGCCTTGTTTTAGTCGTTTCAAAACGTCTTTATTTTCTTCCAGAATTGCGTCAAAATCGACTGACTGGTCGCCGATGAAACGCTCATATTCTTCCGGTGATACGGCTTTCAGATATTCGGCAATATTGCCGTGGTATGCATCACGGAAACTTAAATCGCGCGAAGCCATTTTCGAGCGTACATCGGTCAAATGCGGCTGTTGAAACGGATGCGCTGCAAATTTGTCAATTATTTCGTAAACCTCCGGCAACGACAACAGTCTATTGCCTCTGTCCTTAAATCTTTCCTGTATTTCGTATCCAACGCCGTTTTCAAAGGCGGCAATCATTAAAAGAACCTCCGCATACATCGTTTTACGGCTGTCATCGTCTTTTTCCAATTTTAATACTTCGCGATACTCTTTTGCATTTTCTTTGAAAACCGCCTTATAGATATGGTCGGTTATTTGAGCGTATTTGAATGTGTGATGCCCGTCTACGCAGTTGTTGATAGCCGAAGTCAGCGTTTTACGGTAATTAAATTCGGCAAGCGCGCTCGGCAGGTAATCCACATCACGACGATTGATATATTTTGTGCCGCCGCCCGCTCGCTCGTGAATTGTGGCAATCACGATATCGAGTATCAGAGTGCTAACCTGTTTTGCTTTTTCGCTCTCCGAAAGCAACATGCCAATATTGAGGAACGCGCGAAAATTAAACAAGCCTAAATAACGTGCCTTGTGAGCGACATTAATGTCGCTCACATACCCCACCATACACCGTAATTTAAACTCTTTCAACGACTTACCTTTACATAAAAAATATCCGTTGTACTTCAATTCTTGCTCGTTGCTTTCGAGATAACGTTCTATAGTACGCTCGTCCACCTCATAAAAATCTGCTACCATTTGCTTGGTAAAACAGTATTGCCCTTCAAAAAAAATCGCTTCTACATTTAGCGCTTTTTGAATTGCCTCGACTGCAAAACGATTGTTCAGAACGTTTTGCCGCTCTATTGTTGATATATCCAATTTACTATCCATTTTTAACTTAAATTTTTTGCAAAAGTATACAAATTTTTCGATATTCTAAACTTTTTTTTTGATGTGAGGGACATTAATATCCCTACCAAAATGTAACTTTAACTCTTTCAGCAATAAAAAAAAATCGGAAGGACAATCCTTCTTCCATGACTTGTCCTTCCGGTTGTAGCGCTTTTTTGTTGAATGAGCGCCACAATTAAACCTGTTGTTGAGATGGTATACCATGACTTCATCTCGTGGTTTTGGTAATTTTATTTTCGTTTTCATTTTTATAAAAT
>Ga0099364_10000309_pt1 | contig 81746 bp, 66 predicted proteins | sample TergutTh196P3_FD_73070 | JGI IMG/M metagenome (GOLD analysis project Ga0099364, IMG submission 73070) | Microcerotermes parvus P3 segment gut microbial communities from Pointe-Noire, Republic of the Congo - Th196 P3 | ecosystem: Host-associated > Arthropoda: Insects > Digestive system > Gut ...
GTTAAAATCCCATGCGTTCGTAGGAGGTTTGCTTTAATTGGAGGTCCTGCGTTCGTTCCGCGGGGTGTTTGCTTCACCACACGGACGCCGTGGCCGGTGTTTTGTTTACTCAAAATCGGCCCTCAATTGGTATTTTAACACTTCCCGCCTGGGTTGTCAAGGGGGGGTGGTTTGTGTTATTTCATTTCACCGTAACCCTAAACACCTTAGAGACCCTGTTCTTCTTTGTTTTCCCTACAGTGTGGGTGACACGGCAGCGGTAAAATTTTCTACCTCTTTTCTTTGTGGAAGGCTTGTAGTTTTTCTTCTTTGCCGCCTTGCCTTTGATATTTTTAAAGCCGCTTTTTTGCTTCTTGCTTGCCTGCCACTGATATGTAAGCTTGCCGCCCTTGCCCATGTTTTTGGCCTTGATTTTCAGCGTCAGCTTCTTTTTCCTCTTCACGCTGATTTTGGTTTTCTTAGGGCTGGTGACCTTTGGCTTTGCCGCCTTTGCCGCGGCTGGCTTCTTGGTCGGCGCGGGTGTGAAGATTGGCGCGGACGTTGGCGCGCTGGTCGGAGCAGTGGTGGGTGCGGTGGATGGATCCGGTTCCTTATATGGGCTAAAAATCTTCACAGGGGTGGCCTTGCCGTTATAAGGAAGCTCAACTATTCCGTTGCCCAGCTGTCCGTAACTATTACTTCCCCACGCCCACAGGGTACCGTCATCCTTGAACGCAAGGTAGTGTGCGCTGCCAGCCGTAACGATCGCCCAGTCATTAGCCTCTCCCACCTTGGCAGGGGCGGAGTCATTTTCCCACTGCCACAGCGTGCTGTCAGCCTTCAGTGCCACGTTATGGCTGCTGCCGGCAGAAACGCTCGCCCAGTCAGTAGCCTCTCCCACCTTGGCAGGGGTGGTGGTATTATCTCCCCAGGCCCACAGCGTGCCGTCAGTCTTGAGTGCCATAGTGTGCTCGTAGCCAGCCGAAACGCTTTTCCAGTCTGTGCCGCCAACCTCTACCGGGGTGGTTTTGCCGGTCTTTGTGCCGTCGCCCAGCTGACCTAGCCAATTCTGTCCCCAGGCCCACAGGGTGCCGTCAGTCTTGAGTGCCATAGTGTGCCCATAGCCAGCTGAAACGCTTTTCCAGTCTGTGCCGCCAACCTCTACCGGGGCGGCTTTGTCCGCTGTTGTGCCGTCGCCCAGCTGGCCGTAACTATTACTTCCCCATGCCCACAGCGTGCCGTCCTTTTTAAGTGCCGCGGCATGGGAGGTGCCAGCAGAAATGCTTGCCCAGTTTGTGTCATCGCCAACCTGAAGCGGGGTGGTTTGGCCAACTTGGAGCATACTAAACCCTCCCCAGCCCCACAGTGTGCCGTCAGGCTTCAGTGCCACGGTATGGTAGTCGCCAGCTGAAACACTTGCCCAGTCTGTGTCACTGCCAACCTGTACCGGGGTGTTTTTGTCCGCTGTTGTGCCGTCACCAAGCTGGCCGACCCAATTATTTCCCCAAGCCCACAGTGTGCCGTCCGTCTTGAGTGCAAGGGTATGGAAGCCGCCAGCTGCAACGCCTGCCCAGTCCTCAGCCTGACCAACCTGTGCAGGGGTGGTTTGGCCGTCCGTTGAGCCTAGCCCCAGCCGGCCGTACTGATTATTTCCCCATGCCCACAGTGTGCCGTCTTTTTTCAGTGCCACGGTATGGTTGAGGCTAACATAAACGCTTGCCCAGTCTGTATCTCCATTGCCTACCTGTACCGGGGTGTCTTTGCGCACTGTTGTGCCGTCGCCCAGCTGGCCGCTGGCATTACTTCCCCAGCCCCACAGTGTGCCGTCAGTCTTGAGTGCCATGAAGTTGGTGGCACCTATATTGACAAGAGCCGCAGCACTGGCCCAGTCATCGTCCCCGCCTACCTGCACAGGGGTTTCACCACTACTGTAGTACCCCCAGGTCCACAGGGTGCCGTCTTCCTTGATCGCAAGGCTCTGCTGGCTAGCCGCAACGCTTACCCAGTCTGTGCCGTCAACCTGTACCGGGGTGTCTCTGTTGGCCTTTGTGCCGTCGCCCAGCTGGCCCTCCCCATTATCTCCCCATGCCCACAGGGTGCCGTCAGACTTAAATGCAAAGGCGTGTGAGGCAGCCGCCGTAACGCTGACCCAGTCCTCATCCCCGCCTACCTGCACCGGGGTGCCAGACTTTCCTCCCCACTCCCACAGTGTGCCATCGTCCTTCAGTGCCACGGTATGGCGGTTGTCAGCAGAAACGCTTGCCCAGTCTGTGCCGTCAACCTGTACCGGGGTGTCTTTGGCGTCCGTTGTGCCGTCGCCAAGCTGTCCGAGGAAATTATTTCCCCATGCCCACAGGGTACCGTCAGCCTTGAGTGCCACGGTATGGTCGCTGCCAGCCGCAACGCCCGCCCAGTCTGTGTCACCGCCTACCTGTACCGGGGCGGCTTGGTTGTCCGTTGAGCCGATGCCCAGCTGACCGTCAGCATTGTACCCCCATGACCACAGGGTGCCGTCAGCCTTGAGTGCCACGGTATGCTCATCGCTAATCGCAATCTGGGCAATGCCCGACTGGCCGTCCCACTCGGCCTCGCCGCCAGCGGCGTACAGGGGCATACCCGAAATGCCGGGCAACAGGGTTAGCAGCATAACAGCTACAACAATAAGCGCGGTTAGTTTTTTGGGGCTTTCAGTGGTTATCATGGTAAAATCCTCCTTAATTTTACCCTCCTTTACAAGGAGGGTGCCTCCCGCGAAATGCGAGGGGTTATGTTAAGCGGGAATTTCCCGCTTAAGCGCACAGCAAAAGACGACCGCCCTTCTTTACAGAAGAGCCGCCGTCTTTGTTATCAGTATTCAGTTTCAGGGCATGACGAACTGTCTTGTCTTGTCTTGTCTTGTCTTGTCTTGTCTTGTCTGAGTGATTTTAGCACAATTCAGCATATTTGTCAAGCCCCTTCCTTGCGGATATTGTAACAGAGCATTGGGGTCTTGTCAATAAAAATTTTTCTGTTTAAAAAATCAATCGAAGCTTCAGCTTCGGTTCAAAAAAAGAATATTTTCCCCCGAATTTTTATACTCAGCAGAATTCGGAGTTAGAGGACAATGTATAGCCATGCTGCATATATTTAGTTATAACAGTCCCATAAAGCCATTTTGCCGCAGTGCTTCATATAGAACAATTGCCACAGCGTTTGACAGATTCAGGCTTCTGTTGTCTTTAAGCATTGGTATGCGCAGACATTGACCGGGGTATTGCTCCCTAAGCACAGAGGGGAGTCCGGCTGTTTCCTTGCCGAATACCAAATAGTCCCCATCACGATATTCTGCTTGATGGTATGGTATATTCCCATGAGTGGATAAAAGCCACAATCTTGCTCCCCGGTTGGTTTGACTGAATGAGTTAAAATTCTCATGCGTTCTAATGTCCATATCGTGCCAGTAATCTAAGCCTGCACGCTTGAGCTTTTTATCCTGAACAGCAAAACCCATCGGCTCGATCAGATGCAAAACCGACCCGGTGGATTTGCAGGTACGTACAATATTTCCGGTGTTCTGTGGGATTTCCGGTTCATGTAGGACAATGTGAATCATAAATTATTTCCGTTTCATCTTGAAATATTAGGCATCCCCTGATATAAAGCGGGCAAGCACGCGCTTAGCTGCTCCGCTATTGTCAGCTATTCCGAATCCCTATTGCTGTATCCGATAAAGCCTAGTATAAACAACACAGCCGACAACACTGTCATTATAATCATAGCGGCAATATCGTTACCGGTTAGCGCGTAGGTTGCTTCATCTGCAAAAATCGGCGTAATCACACGTACTCCTTTTTCATCTAATAGTGGGGTGCCGTCTGGGAGAATATAAGGGGCGCTGCCGATTTGCTCGACATAAGGGAGCTTGGGAACATGGCCGAAGGGAGTCAGCTTGCTCGCCCATTCGGGGATACCCATCAGAGTACCAAGGTAAAGGGCAACGAAGGTATAACCGAGGTATCCCCAAACCCAGCCGGTGAATTTGGGTAGCCAGCCTATGAGTGCAACGGCTACGCCTAAAAGCACAAGAATTGCCGGTGTGTATACAACACAGGATATAATCCAGTTGCCAAAGGGAATGGGATCGTCCATAACCAGGACGCTTCCGGCCCGGAAGCCTGCTGCGCTTATGAAGGGAACCAAAACAGCAGCTACAAGAGAGATTATGAAATACCCGCGTAGCTGGCTGCCGCGTGAGGCACTGTGTGCTAAAATATTTTCGGCATATCCGCGTTTTTCCTCCGAACGTGCTTTGAGCATAAAGTTCAGTATCGGCAACACACCCATGACGGACACTATTAGCAGAAAAGTAGAAACCATTACCATGACGTTGCCTTGGCTGATTTGCCTGAAAACGTCATTTGATTCAATAAAGGCCTCCATGTCGCCCATGACAGAGCCATAGGAATAGCCGAGCAAAAACACCACAATAGCCCAGAACGCACACCATCCCCTCAACAATCTCCACGCCAAAGCACCGGGACTTTTAAGTGAGGCCTTTGCATCGCTTCTGCCGGGTGCCGATGGAATCAGGCTTTCCCCTAAATCGCGGATTTTACAGAGCCATAAAGCCTTTATGCACAAGACAATTCCTATTAAAGCGGTCAGGATTATCGGAGCCCAGTCGTTTGCAACGAAGGTCATAGATCGTTGCGCGAGACCTAATATTGAAATATTAACAGCAGCTTGATTTTCCTGCATGCTTCCCATCATAAAAGTCATATAAAGCATACCCAAAAATCCAAATGACCAAGCCATAGCCGTCCCAGGGTGTTTATTTAGCTGGCAGAATACGGCAGATACACCCGCCATGACTATCCCAAATGCGGCGCATGCTCCGCCGGTTGCGAATGCTCCGGCATAATCCATGCCTCTGCCGGCCTCTGCCGCCGTCCCTAATCCCAGGCCAATCAGCAGTGCAAGTATAGCATTGAGTATAACCGCCGCCGTCAGCACCGCGGAGAGATTAGACATCCTGCCTACTGGCAACGATCGTACGACCTCAAGACGCCCGAATTCTTCATCCTTTCGGGTGTGGCACACCACTAATGCCGCGTTCATACATCCAACGATTATAAGCAGCCAGACCAGGGTATAAACAGAATACATACTGCCCAACGTAAGTACGCCGCCATCTAGGTAGTATTGCCCCAGCATTGCCTTAAACGAGGGGTTATTAAGCGGTTCAAGCATGGCATCAAGGCTGTCCTGGTCCGGATACATCCCGCTTATGCCCGCGCCGAAACCAACGGCTAAACCTAAAATTAAAACGAACCAGATAATAGTTTTCGGACACTCCCGTCTCAAATAAAAACGGCAAAGGGCGAAGCTGTTAGCAAACATATCCCTCACCCCCGGCTTTTCTCGTAGTGGCTCATAAACAATTCTTCTAAGGTGGGTGGGCTGCATTCTAACCTCGTAACACCGAATCCAGTTAAAAACGCCATTGCAGAGTTTATGTTTTTTGTATCAACGGCGAATGCTAAGCCGTTTTTTCCCTTGCGTATATCATGCACGCCTGGGATATTTTCCAGTCCTTCCACCGGCTGCTGAGTTTCTGTGATAATACTGGTGCGGGTCAAGTGGCGAAGGTCTTGCATGGTGCCGGTTTCGATAATCTGCCCATCGCGTATGATGCTTACCTTGTCGCACAGGCGTTCGACTTCTTGTAAAATATGACTGGATAAAAAAACTGACTTGCCGGAATTTTTTACCTCCTGGACGCACGCTTGAAATATTTTCTCCATCAGCGGGTCGAGCCCGCTGGTCGGTTCATCGAGTATGTATAGGTCAGCATCCGAAGAAAATGCTGCAACTAACGCCACCTTTTGGCGGTTGCCCTTTGAGTATGTGCGGCATTTTTTTCGGGGGTCAAGCTCAAAACGCTTAATCAACTCGTTTTTGCGGCTCTCGTTTTTGCTCTTGCGTAACCGTACAAACAGATCAATGACCTCTCCGCCGGTCAGGTTTGGCCAGAGGTTAACATCACCCGGCACATAAGCGACATTCCTGTGGATATCAACTGCATCCCTCCATACATCCTTGCCGAAGATGGAGGCATTTCCCTTGGTGGCCTTAATGATACCAAGAAGCACACGGATAAGGGTAGTTTTCCCTGCTCCGTTAGGACCGATAAATCCATATACCTCGCCGGGGCTAATATCTAAGCTTACATTCCTCAGAGCGGTAAAATCCCCATACTTTTTTGTCATATTGCTGACAGCAACAATTGAGTTCACTGTAAACATCCCCTCTCCATTTACTCTATGGCCTCATCCATCGGCAACAGAATAGCATACATGACTAATTATATCAAGATACCGATAAAAATTCGGGGAACTCAAAGCCTTGCAAGGCAGGGATATTTGTGTTATCCTGTGTAGGTAAATCAAGGGGGGAGTTATATGGATTACGCAACTGAATCATTGCGCCTGCACAGAGAATGGAAGGGCAAATTAGAAGCTGTGCCTAAAATATCTGTAGGCAACAAAGAGTCCCTGTCTTTGGCATATACCCCGGGAGTTGCCCAGCCTTGCCTGGAAATTCAAAAGTCACCGAGCGAGAGCTACAACCTAACCGGGCGTGGAAACACCGTTGCTGTAGTAACAGACGGTACTGCCGTATTGGGTCTGGGCGACATAGGACCCGAGGCAGCAATGCCTGTAATGGAAGGCAAGTGCGTGCTTTTCAAAGCGTTCGGCGGGATAGATGCCGTTCCGCTTTGCATCCGTTCAAAAGACCCCGAAGAAATTGTAAAAACGGTTAGTCTTTTGGCGGGTAGCTTTGGCGGCATAAACTTAGAGGATATCTCCTCGCCGCGCTGTTTTGAAATTGAGCGGAAATTAAAAGAAGCCTGCGATATTCCCATTTTCCACGATGACCAGCACGGTACTGCGGTTGTCACACTGGCGGCATTGTTCAATGCTTTAGAATTGACCGGGCGCACCCTCAACGATTCACTGCGCACAGTAATACTAGGCGCAGGAGCAGCGGGAATTGCCATTGCGCGTCTGCTGAAGGCCGCTGGGTTGGAAGATATAATCCTCTGTGACCGCAGGGGTGCAGTTTGCAAAAGCCGCAACGACCTAAACGCCGAAAAAGCCACCGCCGCTGAGGCAACCAACCCCTTTAATATTCGAGGCACACTATCTGAGGTTATGAAGGGGGCGGACGTTTTTATCGGCGTTTCCGGTCCTGATTTGGTAAAGCCTGAATTCGTCAGGAGCATGGCAAAGGACCCTATTTTGTTTCCTATGTCAAATCCTATTCCTGAAATTATGCCCGACCCAGCCTATGCCGCCGGGGCGGCGGTTGTGGGTACAGGACGCAGCGATTTTGCCAACCAAATAAACAATGTTTTAGCATTTCCGGGTATCTTCCGGGGTACGTTTGACGTGCGGGCAAGGGAGATTACCCAAGATATGATGCTCTCAGCCGCCGGGGCTATTGCCGGGCAAATTAAAAAAGGAGAGCTTTCCCGGGATAATATCATCCCCACGCCATTTGACACCAATGTACACAAGGCGGTAGCCGCGGCTGTTGCAAAAGCAGGCACCCGCGAAGGCTAGCCTAACTTTCGCATGAGCAAGCAATCCGCAATCATGGCGATAAATTCTGAATTGGTAGGCCTTGATTTATTGATTCTAATAGTATGGCCAAATACCTCCTGCAAGATTTTCATGTCACAACGGCCCCACGCAACTTCAATAGCATGCCGTATAGCGCGTTCCACCCGCAACGGCGTGGTATTGAAAATCTCCGCAACGATAGGATATAGCTCGTTTGTAATAGAGTGCATGATTCGGCTGTCCTCCATTGCGATGGCAATGGCCTTACGTATGTAATGGTAGCCCTTGATGTTGGGCGGGATCCCTAAATCATGGATAAATGCGGTGATACGCTTTTCAATGTTAGTGTCGGCACAAGGGCTATCGCCGCCCGAATATCCGGAAACTATAAAACCGTTCACACCAGGATTGGTCTGACAGGCATATTTAACCTCGGCAATATCATCCATTGGCAGCTTGATATCTATCATTAGAACGTCCGGTCGCAAAGAGTTTATTTTTTCGCAAGCTTCCCTCCCATTATGTGCCGAACCCAAAAATTCAATCCTTGAATCCGAAGCTAAGTGTTCTTCTATCATCGTTGCAAAGCCATCGTTACTTCCCATAATAAGCATTTTAGTTGTATTTCTCATAGTACCCACCCCATAAGTTAATTTAAGGCAACTGCAACGGACATTCCCTGAAGCCAATGTGTACGCGGAAAATTGGGATATGATTGATGTTGCCTGGGCTAATTATAATATATTTGTCGAAAAAATAAATTTATTTTGAAAATTAAAAATTGTTGTTTGTTGTTATTCCGTGTTATTGGTATTATTTGAGTTAAAATTTGACAAGGGGGATGTAATATGGAAAAACCGCTGTCTGTACTGCTGATTGAAGACGATCCTGAAGAATGCAAAGCGATTGTACGGTATATTGACTCTGTTAAAAACGTAAATTTAGTTAATGTAACCAACAACACCGAAAAAGCCATAGCGTACACCGAAGATTATTTACCGGATGCCATTATTTTAGACCTAGAATTGCACAGGGGCAACGGCAACGGCATTTCCTTCCTCGTGGCACTAAAGAGCCTCACTCTGCCGGTGTTCCCTTACATACTTGTAACCACCAACAATATCAGCAGCATTACCCACCAGCAGGCCAGATCGTTAGGCGCGGATTTCGTTATGCTGAAAAGCCAGAATGATTACAGTGCCAAAAGCGTTATTGAATTCCTCCAGGTGCTTAAATGCACTATTCATGCTTCACAAAAAAAACGGGGAGACTTCCAAGAAAAAAATGAAACGCCCGCAGAGAGGAGGCGGCGTCTTGATGTGCGTGTTGCCGCCGAGATAGAGTTAGTTGGAATCAGCCCCAAGGTTTTGGGTCGTAAATATTTAATTGAGTACATCGTGTTGCTTTCCGAGGGCAGGACTGAGGGCATTGTAAAAACGATTTCTGAAAAACATATGAAAAATCCGCCAGCTGTTGAACGTGCTATGCAAAACGCAATCTCCAACGCTTGGAGCAGCTGCGATATTGAAATTCTTCAAAGGTATTACACGGCACCCATAAGGTCTGACAAGGGAGTTCCGACATTAACTGAGTTTGTACATTATTTTGCCAATAAAATAAAAATGTCATAAAGATATTTTATTCCAGTGTTTCATCTTGCAAGCAGAGGCTTGGGCGGAAGTTTTAGTAGCTAAATTAAAAAATATTAGAAATACTTGGTATTGGGCATTCGGTAATATCGCGGAGGCTTGAAAAATGATCTGAGAATGAAAAGGGAGGACTTAGCTTGAAAAGCAGATTGTCAACGATTTCCGCAGTCTTGTGTTTTTTGCTGATTTTGCCTTCGTGCAATTTCGGCGGCAATCAAGGCAAGGATGTTTTTGTCTATTATTTAGAAAACTCTAACAAGGATGAGATTTTCGTACCTGTAGCCTTTACCTTCGATGAAACATCGGAGGCTTGGGAGCAAGCGTTAGATGCCTTGCTGAAGCCTCCTGAGGATGATTCATTGCGTTCGGCATTCCCTCCGGGGAGCAAAATAGATAAGGCTTTTTTTTCAGAGGGGATTGCCTTGGTCAGTGTTTCATGGGAAAGGCCCCCTGATGGATTAGGTCTGACCTTAGCAAAGGCCTGTCTTGCAATGACACTAACCGGCTTTGAGCAAATAGAAGGGGTAAAATTGCTCTCCGGCGATGAGTCGGCAAACGATGTCAGGGCGTTGTCGCCATCTGATTTTATACGAGGTCAATTGTCGTTTTTAAGCACAGAGCATGAGTTCACATGGTATTGTACCGACAAAGCATCAACCTACGCACATCCAGTTAATATGACATTGATTTTGAAGGACAATGAGCCAACGGAAAAATATATTTTAGAAGAAATTCTATCTGCTCCGGATCCCTCTTCGGGACTTGTATCCGCCATCCCCCCCGGTACAAGACTTTTGTCTGTATCAACTGAAAATAAAATTTGTACTGTTAATTTCAGCAATGAGTTTTTATCTGATCCAGATATGACGCAAGCACGCATGACCCTATGCTGTCTTGTACAATCCCTGACGGCACTGCCCCATATCAATGCTGTTTGGTTGTTGGTGGAGGGTCAGCCCATCAATGAGTACGGAGGCTGGCAGACAGCCCTGCCCATGCGGGCCGACCCATTTATACTAAGCTCCGTTCCCGGCGAGGCAAAGCGTGATTTTGGTCTTTGGTACCCTGTTGGCCAGGAAATTGTCCGGGTTTCTTTCTTTTCGTCAGATATAAATGGGGCAAAAGAGCTTCTAGAGAAGGCCGCCTCCCAAAGCCCTATAGGTGCCGGACAATTGTTGCCCAACGGCACAAAGATACTGTCGGTCGTGCGTAACGGCAAACAGTATACCGTTGATTTTTCAGAAGAATTTACACAGTCAGCTCCGGATAACCCAATGTTGACGCTGCAAGCGGTTGTGCGTATTTTAGACGACTTTGCTCCTGGTGCATCAGTGCAATTCACGGTAAACGGTGAAAGCTTGACGGAGTATTTCGGGCAGACAGTTCCATATGATATGAAGGCTGAGGATTAGAAAACAAAAACCCGGGCAGAAAACCGGTAATTGCAAGGCAAGCAATGTTATGATATAAATCAGATTGACCAGACATGGGCTGAGAGGAGGAATATATAAATGGATAAAATGCCTATCCTTAATATAGATGGTTTATCGGTATCATTCGCGGCATATGGAAAAGGAGCTGGGAAAAAAGAACTGAGGGTCATCAGCAATCTTAGCATAAATGCCCATGAGGGCGAAATACTGGCTGTTGCCGGGGCGAGTGGCTCAGGCAAGAGCCTATTGGCTATGGCAATTCTGGGGATCCTTCCGCGTAATGCAAAAGCAGAGGGAGCAATCAGCTATAAGGGCAAGGCCTTGGATGAAATGCTGCTGAGAAAGCTTCGAGGTAGAGAAATTGCATTTGTCCCTCAGTCAGTTGAATATTTAGATCCTATGATGAGGGCGGGCAAGCAGGTATCAGGCGACAAATCAGCTGTGGAAAAAGTGTTCGAGAGATACAGGCTTGATAAAAGCGTTTCAGGGATGTTTCCATTTCAATTATCCGGCGGCATGGCGCGACGTATACTGTGTGCCACGGCAGTAGTCGGCGGTGCAAATCTAATTATAGCGGACGAACCTACCCCAGGCATGTCAAAGGAGCTTGCTACGCGTGCTATGAAGCATTTCCGCGACTTGGCAAATGAAGGGGCAGCGGTCATGCTTATCACCCACGACCTAAGTCTTGCCCTTGGATACACCGACAGGGTAGCCATATTTTATGCCGGCACAACGGCTGAAATCGCCTTTGCTTCAGATTTTGAATGTGAGGATAAGCTTCGCCATCCATACACCAAAGCACTTTGGAGGGCAATGCCTGAAAATGGATTTTCCCCTATTCCAGGAAGTCAGCCTTTGGCAGGGAAACTACACCAGGGCTGTCTTTTTGAGGCTAGGTGCGACATAAAAACAAAAGAGTGCATCCGCGGTGCAATTAAGCCGAGGGTTGTTCGCGGCGGGGAGGTGTGTTGCCTGTATGCAACTTGAGGCCCGCGGTATAAAATTCGGCTACGATAAATCAAGGCTGATATTGGATGATGTCCTCATCACAATTAAACCTGGCGAGCGGGTTGGGATGATAGGTCCCTCCGGCTGCGGAAAGAGTACACTTGCCCTGATACTTTCTGGGTATATAACACCTCAAGGTGGCGATGTTTTTCTTGGGGGCAAGCCCTTGCCAAAAAAAGGGTTTTGCCCGGTTCAGCTCATACACCAAAACCCGGAAAAGTCCCTCAACCCCCGAATTAAACTAAAGGAGAGCCTTGGCGAGGCATGGTCGCCCCCCGCAGAATTTCTTGACAAGGTGGGGATAACTGCCCAATGGCTCGAGCGTTATCCGCGGGAACTCTCCGCGGGAGAGCTGCAACGGTTTTGCATTGCCCGGGTTTTTGCGGAGCAAACAAGGTTCATCATAGCGGATGAAATAAGTGTCATGCTTGATGTTATCACCCAGGCTCAAATTTGGGAATTTATTATTAACGAAACCCGGCAGAGGGAAATCGGACTGCTTGCCATTACGCACAGTGCTGAGCTTGCCAGAAAAATCTGTACTCGTGTTATAGAGTATGGCCAGTAAACACCGCACTAGAAAATTAGGCTTCCCCGGAAGGATGTTTATATCATATAGCTGTCCGAGTTTTCGATATTGTATTTGTCCAGTATATCCTGTAAGGTTATACCGTCCAGATAGTCGGCAATTACCTTGTACAGACCCTGCCATATCGGCAGGGTTTTGCAAAATCCCGCGCGATCACATAAGTTCGGCTCGTCCTTCAGGCAAGCTATCGGCACAAGGCTTCCCTCGGTAATCCGCAACACCTGACCGACAGTATACTCCGCCGGGGATTTTGCCAGCATATATCCTCCCTGATTTCCTCTGTTGGCACGCAGAATATTTGAAGTCTGAAGCAGGGAAACAATCTGTTCCAAATATTGCTTCGATATATCCTGCCTTTGGGCTATTTCTTTCAGAGAAACAAACCCATTATTTTTATTCTCGGCTAAATCCAGCAACATTCGCAAAGCGTATCTGCCTTTTGTAGAGATTTTCAAATAAATCACTGCCTTTACAACATAATCAGCGATGATATTGTTCTGCCTAGCCTAATACCGATTATCAAACAACCGTGCCGACTTTTTTTCGCTCCTCGGCAGCTCTCCTATACCAACTGCCTTTGCGTTGGGGGTGATTCCGATTTTTTTCTTAAATTCTTGCCTGACTATTTTTTCTAGTGCAGTTTTTTCGTCTTGTTCGGTTTCAAAGAACAGCGTCAGCACATCCACTCCGTTTACATGGTCAATCATTATTTGATACTCACTGCTTACACCGTTTACCGCAGACAAAACCTCATCTGCCCTTGCAGGGTAAATCATCGCCCCCCGGACCTTAACCATGTCGTCACTGCGTCCGATAATAGAGGCAATCCGGGGATGGTCACGACCGCATTCGCATTTGCCGGGAATAATCCTTGTCAGGTCGTGTGTACGGTATCGGATTAGCGGCGCACCCTCCTTTTCCAGAGTGGTAATGACTAGCTCTCCTATCTCTCCCTGAGGCAGGAGCTTTCCGGTTTTGGTGTCTATAATTTCAAAATACATATAATCATCCCATATATGCATCGCATCTTGCTTTTGGCAATTTATAGAAATCCCTGGTCCATAAATCTCAGTTAACCCATATATGTCATACAACTCAACGCCTAGCTCCCGAGCAATGCGGTCACGCATTTTTTCTCCCCAGCGTTCAGATCCGATAACCCCTTTTTTGAGATGAATTTTGCCACGCACACCGCGTTTTTCAATTTCCTCCGCCAACAAAAGAGCATAAGAGGAGGTGGCGCACAAAACTGTAGACTTCATATCTATCATCATCTGAATCTGCCTGTCTGTGTTTCCCGGCCCCATTGGCACAGCCATAGCACCAAGAAGCTCACAGCCTGCCTGAAATCCTATACCCGCTGTCCACAGTCCATAGCCAGGTGTTATTTGTATACGATCCAAGCTTGTAACCCCCGCCGTTTCATAGCAGCGTTTGAACATAATTGCCCAATCATTCACATCCTTTTGGGTATAAGGGATAATAACAGGAGTCCCGGTGGTGCCGCTTGAGGAATGGATACGCACAATTTTTTCGTCAGGTACAGCCTGAAGCCCCAACGGATATGCCATGCGTAAATCCTCCTTACCGGTAAATGGGAGGGATTCAAATTCTTGCATGGTCTGAATCCCGGCGGCATCAAGGCCGGCAAAGCGGACCTTATAGAACTCGCTGTTCTCGGCACGTTTTATGGCGTTTTTAATGGCACTAAGCTTGTCCTTCATTGTACATCTCCCTGCCCAAGTTAAATGATTTTAGGTTTTCCTCTCTGAATTTCGGCATGGCCAATATAACCTCCAATAGTATTTCAGTACTAAACGGAAACAATCCGCACTGGGCCGCCGCACCTAAAAGGGCGGTGTTTAGTGTTTTAGCGCATTGTTCTTTAATCGGCTGACCCCTTACAATAATGACATTTGAAGCATTGCTTTTGACGTATTTTAGCATATCGTCCGCATTATATGTCCCTGTGACGGGGTTTACGGCACTGTCACATACGACCAATGCTCCATTTCTGGACAGATATGTCAGTCGTCGCGCCGCCTCTGCCGGTTCAAAAGCGATGATGACATCCGCACTGCCCTTAGGTATTAGAGGAGAAAAAATTTCTTCCCCTATGCGTACATGACCAAAAACGCAACCACCACGCTGTGCCATCCCTATGGTTTCGGTCGTCCGGGCACTAAAACCGCACTTCATAGCTGCTGTGGCAATCAGCTTTGACGCTAATACCGTACCTTGTCCCCCAACACCCGAAATTAGTAAGCTGAATGCTTTCATTTTTGCTAGCCTCCTTCGCACGTTATAGCACCAACTGGGCAAAATCGGGAACACAGCCCGCAGCTTGTGCATAAATCGGTATCAATAAACGCTTTACCCTCCCTGGCCAGCATGATAGCCGGGCAACCGAGCTTTTTCAAGCAAAGCTTACAACCTGTGCATAAATTTCCATCCACAGATGTTGTACCATTTGTTCCTTTTTGCAGGATTATGCAGGGAGACTCAAATAGGATCACACGAACCCCCTTTTGTCCGATAGAAGCATGGACAGCCTCCCTGGCCGCCGCCCGATCAAATGGGTCAACCCTATAGAGAGCCGAAACACCTATTGCCCTTACAATTTTTTCGATACTTATTTTCTCCACCGTGCCGCCCATCATAGTAATACCCATTCCCGGATGGGGCTGATTGCCGGTCATGGCTGTAGTTGCGTTGTCTAGGATAACAACTACAATATCTGTTTGGTTGTATACTGCGTTAATTATTCCCGGAATGCCAGTATGAAAAAAAGTTGAGTCCCCTATAAAGGCAAAGTGCACCCTATCCGGCTCTGCTCTTTTTAAGCCCTGAGCCACAGTAATTCCTCCGCCCATACATAGGCAGGTATCAACCATGTCCAATGGCGGGACATTGCCCAAGGTATAGCAACCAATGTCTCCGGTAAATACAGCTGAAATGTTTCTTGCAGCCTCCTTTACCGCAAGAAACGAAGCCCTGTGCGGACACCCGGCACACATCACCGGAGGCCGCACAGGCAGGGATGGGGGTTCGGGCAATAACTCTGTCTCAGATGCACGAGTGTTTTTGAGGAAAGCGGTTATATCGGCTGACACGCTGTCAACCGTATTTTCACCGGCATTTCCTATATGCCCGGTACGCTTACCCAAAATTTTTACATTCAAGCCGTGAATCCCGCACAACCGGATCAATTCATTCTCAATAACGGCATCAAGCTCTTCAACAACTAAAGCTTCCTCCAATCCGTCCAAAAACTCTAACGCTAGCTTATCAGGAAATGGGACTGTCGAAACCTTCAGCAGCTTTACCTGTCCGCCGTTATTTGACAGGTGTTCTTTAACATGCGCGTAGCTTACACCGCCGGATGCAATCCCCATTTTTCCTGCACCGGCAAGGGTGTTGTATTCATAGCCGGAAAATTCCCCGGATAAATCATCAAGTGTTTTCTCAATTGTGATTTTATTCCGGTAAGAGAGTGCCGGAAATATAACCCATTGTTCACTTTTAGTAAATCCAGCAGGCTCATTTCTAGATAAATTATCCAAAAGCTCTACTACCGCGCAACTGTGACAAATCCGGGTAGTTGGACGGAGAAGGACTGGTCTTCCGATTTTTTCCGATAGATCAAAGGCATCAGCAATCATAATATATGCCTCTTCCGGAGTGGATGGGTCAAATAACGCCAGCTTGGAAAATTTGGCGAAATGACGTGTATCCTGCTCTGTTTGTGATGAAATAGGACCCGGATCATCGGCAACGACAACGACCATGCCCCCGAGAACACCCACATAATTGAGGCACATCAGAGGGTCTGACGCTACATTAAGACCCACCTGCTTCATGGTAACCATCGACCTCGCTCCGGCATAAGCCGCCCCGGCGGCAACCTCTAGCCCAACCTTTTCGTTAACCGACCATTCAACATAAATGCCTCCGTCATTATGCTTTGCCACAGTTTCTAAGATTTCAGAGGAGGGTGTCCCGGGATAGCCGGCAACGACATTTACTCCCGCCCGGATGGCACCCATTGCAATTGCCTCATTGCCCATCAGTAATTTTTTCATCATAAATATCACGTCCCCCATTATATATACAATGTAATCCATATTCCTGCTGCATATCCGGCAAGCAATGCACCAAATACAACTGCGTCCCTTGCACCAAATTGAGTTTTACGGTAGCTAGAACGCTCCCCCGCTCCAAAGCCTCTTACTTCGAGGGAAATTGCCATTTGTTCGGTTTTTTTAACTGACGAAGATAAAAGCGGCACTGTCAGGGGGATCACACGCCCAAATTTCTTGATGGGTCCGCCTTTGTCAAGGTCACACCCACGAGCGGTCTGCGCTTTTATGATTTGCTCCATTTCTCCGGTGAGCATAGGTATAAACCTAAGCGTTGCGGTTACGGCGAAGGCGTATTTGTACGGAACATTTAGGTAGCGCACACATGCCGAAGCTAAATCATTGGCCGGTGTAAGCATGATCATTATGCTGATCGGAAGAAGTGCCCCAAGTGTCCTGAAAATCATCACAAGACCCTGAATGACCCCTTCCTGAGCAACTATAATAATGCCATAGGAAAAAAACACTGCCCCCTCTCGATTGAACAGCACCGCAAAAAACAACAGCATAATGCTTATTATGCCGAATAGTTTAAGTACCGACTTCCCTTCATGGGCTATTCCGCTTGTCAAAAGGATAAGCAGGTTAATCGTTGTTATTCCGGCTAAAAACCATATGTTTTGGCATATAAAGCAAAGAACACAGGTTAAAACCGCCCATACAAGCTTTGTTATTGGATGGAGCTTGTGGAAAAATGACTTGCCCGGCACATATTGAAGAATCGATTTCACGTTTTCTCCCCCTTCATTTTTCCTTTTATGGCCTCGACCATGGTATCCACATCATAGGCATCATCATACCCGCCCAGCGACAGTGCAAGCTCTATGATTTGCGGAGGCTTCAGCCCGGTACCCGCAAGCTTTTCTGCCTTACGCAATACCTCTGTTGTCCTGCCGTCCTCTACTATCCTGCCGTCACACATCATTATGGTACGCTGGGCGTAGTCAAGAACTATCTCCATGTCGTGAGAAACCATCAGCACGGTTGTACCCTTTTTATTGGCTGCAGTTACTATGTCCATTATTTCAATACATTCCCTGTAATCCTGACCAGTAGTCGGCTCGTCCAGTACAAGCACCTCCGGAGCTACGGCAAGCACGCCCGCCAATGCTGCACGCTGTCTCTCTCCCCGACTAAGGTTAAAGGGATGATCCTCCATCTTGCCTGATAAGCTTAAAAGCGCGGCGGTTTTTTCTGACCTGAGTTTTATTTCATCCTCCGGCATACCGATATTCCTCATGCCAAACTCAATTTCTTTGCCAACGGTCTGACAAAATATTTGATGGTCAGGATTTTGGAACAGATATCCTATATGCTTTGCCAATACGCTCACCGGTGTGTTTTTAGTGTCAATCCCGGCGACTGTCACCTTCCCTTTTGTGGGCTTTGCCAAACCATTTAACTGCCGGAGAAGGGTAGATTTCCCCGCGCCGTTTTGACCAATCACAGCAACCATTTCACCTTGATTTATAGTAAAATTTATGCCCTTCAGAGTGTTTGGTGTTTTAGGGGAATAAGTATATTCCAAGCCTTCAACTACAATCATTTTTCAACAATCCCCCTCACCATTTTTTCCGCCTGAAGGACTGTCCGGGGATATCCCCCCTCATACAGCCCTTCTTTTTCCAGTTCGCGTGCAAGACTTACCACTCTGGGGCAGTTAATGCCCATCTCAATAAGCCGCCCGCTTTGTTTAAGGGTTTCTGCCGTGGGCAGATCCGTTACAATTTGCCCATTAGCCAAGGTTATCATTCGGGAGCAGAACTGCGAAAGCAACATGATTTTTTGCTCGACTATAACTATAGTCATTTCGTATTCCCTGTTGAGCAAGGACAGGGTTTCAAAAATCAGCTGGCTCCCTAAGGGGTCAAGCTCACTGGTCGGTTCATCGAGTACAAGTATCTCCGGACGCAATGCGATTGCTGACGCCACCGCAACACGCTGTTTTTGTCCGCCTGACAGCTGCGCCGTTGACTTTTTGCGGAGCTTGGAAATCCCTGAAAGCTCCAGTGCTTCGGTTACCCTCTTGTCAATTTCTTCTGAAGGGACATTAAAATTTTCAAGGCTGAAGGCTATCTCATCCTCAACAAACGAGGTAACAATCTGAGCCTCAGGATCCTGCAAAACCGTACCCACATGGCGGCTCAGCGCAACACAGCTGCTGTCTACCGTGTCAAGCCCTGCGACCGAGACGCTGCCGTAAAAATCACCGGGGTAATAATGAGGTACAATGCCGTTTATAGACATCATCAACGTGCTTTTACCTGCCCCTGATGCCCCGATAACCCCAACAAATTCACCTCTGTTTATCTGTACGTTGATGTTGTCTAGAGCAAGCTTACCAGAGCCTTCATATCCGAATGTGTAGTTGCTTATTTGAATCATACGGCCAGACCTCCCCGGAAATTAGGCAACCCCTAACGGCTTGTTTTTGATGGATTGGTGAGTTTTTTTCAAAAAATCGGACGAATATTTTCCGTCAAGCCAGAAAAACAAGGTTTTTGGGGTTGCCTGAAGTGATTAGTATTAGGGTGTCCTTTTTCTGATGACAGCCCTAAGCGCGGGATACAGGACAGAGACTATAATGGCGTTTGCGAGTGCAGTTCCAAATATTATGGCACTAAACCCAACTACAGTCATGCCTTCTGCTCTCTTCGGAAGATCCAGCCCGGAAAGAAGCATCATCTTCATTGCAAGAAAGAAGGCATACCCGCTGACAAGTGTTGTGAAGAATGTAAGAACCGCCGGATAAAATGGCACTTTTCCGATTTTCAATTCAAATGGCATTTTCATAAGAAGCACCAGTGCTACCGCGCCAAGGGTTTCACTGACTATATTGGCACCCGGCGCAAGAACGCCCGGCAGGAAGGTGCATACAACACCCGCGACCAATCCGATTGCCAGCGATTCTAAGAATTTCGGACGTATTAGGAGGATTGCCAGGGAATACATGGCGATTACTGAGTTGGGTTTGAGCGGGGTAAAAGAGAATGCTACGTTAAATACTCCCTTCAATACCGCCCCTGCGGCGATTAGCATTGCTACAATAAGAATCTCGGTGACTGTGATGCCTGCCTTTTTGCTCGATGTGATTTCGCGTTTTTCCATACCTTGTGACATGATAAACTTCTCCTTTTTTCGGCTTTCGCCATAATATTTTTTGCAAAAACCAAAAAACCCATCCACAGACATAACTGTCAAGGACGAGCGTGCACAACCCGTGGTACCACCTTGATTCACAGGGCGAAAGCCCTGCCTCACGCGGGATACAGACATACCCCTTAGCCTTCACGCGGCTTAAACGTTGCAGAATACTCAGGAAATTTGAATCCCCTTTGACTGCACCCTCCACGGTCCATTTAATGTACTGCATACCACGAGGCTCTCAGCCACCCCCGCTCTCTGTAGGCGCATCTTAACATTTTTATCTCCGCATCATCGGTTTGATGGACGAATATTTAATTTTGCTCCTTCAGCATAGCACATGACTTGGTGTCCGTCAACCCCCTTTTTGAAATTTTTTTGAACCGAAGCTGAAGCTTCGATTGAGAAGCTTCGATTGATTTTTTAAACAGAGGAAAATAAAAAAATAAAAAAGGCTTGACAAGACCTTTTTGTTTGTGTTACACTGGCTTACACAAAGAAGAAGGGACTCCCTCCCTCACCTTGTCTTTGTGCGAGGGCAAGGTTAATATCCATAACGGTCGGTGTTCGTCTGGGGTCAGACCTCCGGAATACCTAGCTTGCTGTTGTTGGTTAACCGGGCGGGGAGAATCTCCAGCTCGTTTTTTGTTTTCTGACTTTGAATGGAGGTGCGTTACTCATCGGCAAAATAGCTCATCAAATCAACGAAGAAATCCGGGACAAGGAGGTGCGTCTTATAGGGGACGATGGTGCCCAGCTTGGCATTGTAAAATCCTCTGATGCGCTCAGGGCGGCTTTTGAAAAGGACTTGGACCTAGTAAAAATTGCCCCCCAGGCTGCCCCTCCCGTATGCCGGATTATGGACTATGGGAAATTCCGCTTTGAGCAATCTAAAAGAGAAAAAGAGGCTCGTAAAAATCAGCATGTGGTTGCCGTCAAAGAAATCCGTTTGTCCTCTGGGATTGATGTGCATGACTTTGAGTTTAAGCTGCGCAATGCACAAAAGTTCCTCAAAGATGGTGATAAGGTAAAGGTTTCAGTGCGTTTTCACGGTCGTCAGCTTGTCCATGTTGGCCTGGGTGAAAAGCAGCTCCTGAAATTCGCTGAAAGCTGTGAAGAATTAGCCTCCATAGAAAAACCGCCCATTCTTGAGGGTCGCCGGATGTCAATGTTTTTGACTCCGAAACCAAATAAATAGGACACTTTTCAAAAAGTTTCCCATCAGAAGAAAGGAGATTCCTCGAACTATGCCTAAAATGAAAACTCATTCCGGAGCGGCAAAGCGTTTTACGCTGACCAAATCCGGTAAGGTAAAACGCAAACAGGCTGGGCTCCGCCACCAGCACCACATGAAGCCCACTAAGCGCAAGCGCCATCTCCGTCAGGGGGCGTATGCCGATGTGACCAATGAGAAAAACGTCAAGTACCTTATCCCATACAAATAAGACATAGAACAGGAGGTATCGTAATATGGCCAGAATCAAAGGCGCGGTTAATACGCGCAAGAGGCACAAGAAAATATTAAAGCTCGCAAAAGGGTACTGGGGTGCCAGATCAAAGCTTTTCCGCACGGCAAATCAAGCAGTTATGAAAAGCCTGCAGTACGCCTATATAGGCCGGAAACAGAGAAAAAGAGATTTCCGCCGCCTGTGGATTACACGAATTTCTGCGGGGGCCCAAGCTTCAGGGATGAATTATTCCCGCTTTATGCACGCCTTGAAGGTACAGGGGATTCAGCTTAACCGCAAAAGCTTGGCGGAGCTTGCCGTACACGATAAGGCGGCATTTGCCGCCCTCGTAGAAAAAGCTAAGACTGTCAAAGCGTAAAACCGCAACAAGCGCACCCGGCTCCAATGAGCCGGGTGTGTTTTCGGTATGCTGATAAATTTGCCTTAGGCCAAGCCGAAGTCGGCAAGGCTTAACAATTAATTAGCATCAGCCTTTCAAGGTAGAGGCGATTGTGGCGCGGGCGTTTGCAAAAAAAGCTTCCCTTGGTTGAAATTCTAAGAGGATTTCAGTGCCGTATTTTTGATAAAACAACTCTAGCATTTCACTTTCGTTCAACCCTTTTTCACTCATGCAGGTAATAAATTTGTGGCACGAGGTGTTCGCCTCAAATGATTTGTCAAAAAATCCATCAGTGCATTCATCCCTTACAACACCCCTGTGAGGTAACGACAGATGCCTATGAGGTATGCCCCGGCATTTTTCAATTGAGCGTATTGTGTCGTCATAGCTGGTGAGATAACAGGGATATACGGTTCCGTCCGGCATCAAAACTCCCAGTGTTTCGTTTACAATCAGCAATTCAAGCTCAGGCACGAAAAAACTGAGTGAATCTCTTGTGTGTCCCGGAGTTTCCAGCACTTGAACAGATAGGCCTCCTAAGCCGATAGCATCGCCCTCTTTTAGGATAATATCCGCCTGAAACTCATTGTCATCGTATGACATATCACATTCGATACCGTGTGTTTTTGCGGCAACAGCCGATAATTCGCGGAAAATTCTACGGGGAGTATCTTTCAGCAAAACGGCAGCTCCGGCTTGGGATGTGGCGATTTTCGTATCCGGCCATTCCCTGCGAAAAAATGGCAAAGCACCGATGTGGTCATAATGGGTGTGGCTGAAAAATATGTAATCAAGAGGCCGGTCTTGAAGGGCGGTTTTTACGCTTTGTATAGTTTTTTCGGCGCAAAATACCATTCCGCAGTCAATGATGGCGGTAAAGCCATCACCTATAAGCAGGTTGCCCTCGCTGGAGCTGTGGGCAATACAGTTGACATATCTGTGCATTTTTTCACCTCCTAGACTGCCCTAAGCTGTTTCCGTTTTAGACTCTGACTCAAGTCCTAACAGGGATATTGACTGCTCGCGCAACAGAAACTTTTGGATTTTTCCGCTTGCGGTAAGAGGGAATGAGTCGGTAAACAGCACATGGCTCGGAACCTTATGCTTGGCTAAGCTTTTGTTGACATATCCCTTGATGTCATTTTCGTCAGCTTCTGCCCCATCCTTCAGTATGACAAAAGCGCAGGCCTCTTCGCCGTATCTTTTAGAAGGTATAGCAACAACGGCCACATCCTTTACGGCCTCATGGGTATATATGAAATCCTCTATTTCTTTTGGAAAGAGGTTTTCCCCGCCCCGGATAATCATATCTTTAATGCGTCCGGTTATTTTGTAGTAACCATCTGCATCAACGGTGGCAAGGTCGCCTGTATGCAGCCAGCCGTCGCTGTCTATCGCCGATTTTGTGGCTTCAGGCAACTTGTAGTAGCCCTTCATCACGTTATAGCCCCTTACACAAAACTCGCCGGCAACCCCAGAGGGAGCCTCCCTGCCTGTTTCAGGATCAATAATTTTTGTTTCCATAAACGGCAAAGTCTTTCCAACGGTGTGGACACGCTTTTCCAAACTGTCATCTACAGTCGTTTGAGTGCATACGGGCGAAGCTTCAGTCTGGCCGAAGGCTATAGTTATCTCCTTCATGTTCATTTTGTCAACAACATCCTGCATGACCTTGATTGGGCATGGCGAACCCGCCATAATACCGGTGCGAAGGGTTGAGTAGTCATACTTGCTAAAATCACGGTGTTCTAAAATCCCTATAAACATAGTAGGGACACCGTGTACTGCCGTACACCTTTCGTACTCAACAACATGCATGACCTTCATTGGGGTATACCAAAGCAATGGGAGCATAGTGCTGCCGTGTGTTACGCAGGCCATAATTGCCAAAACCATTCCGAAGCAATGGAAGAACGGTACCGGTATACATAGACGGTCATTTTCAGTGAATTTCATGCAATCGCCGATGGAAAGCCCATTGTTCACTATATTCTTATGGGTCAGCATAACACCCTTGGGGAAACCGGTGGTGCCGGATGTGTACTGCATATTTATAACATCATCGGGATCAAGGCTTGCTTTTCTTTTTTTGTATTCAGTTGAGGAAACAAGCACGCCGAAATTTTCAATATCGTTCCAGTGATACATTCCCTTGTAGTGATTATCAAAAGACACAACTATTTTAAGCTCCGGCAATTTATCTGACAACAACGCCCCTTTTTTGCAGTTTTTGAGTTCGGGGCAAATGGAGTAAAGTGCTTTTTCACAGTCTATATCCTTCAGTCCGTCACAGATAAACAGGGCTTTGCTGTCAGACTGCTTGAGCAAAAATTCCAGTTCCTGTTCCTTGTAGTTGGTGTTGACCGTTACTAAAACAACGCCTATTTTTGCCGTGGCAAACATAAGAACCAGCCACTGCGGATAATTAGTCGCCCAAACTGCCGCATGGTCGCCCTTTTGAAGACCCATCCCCATAAGGCCCTTGGCAATGCGGTCAACTTTGTTGTTAAATTCATACCATGTCTTGTCAAACTCCATTTCAATGTACTTAACTGCCTGATGGGTAGGGAATTTTTGCGCGGTTTCCTCCAATGCCTCTCCGATAGTAATTTTTCTCGGTTCATTCATGATTGCACCTCCGAATTATTTTTCTGCCCGGCATTAGCCGCGGCACGTTCACGCTTGGACATTCCTTTTAAGATAAGCATCATAATAATCCCTGCACCGGCACAGCAGGATGCGATTACAAAAGCCGGAAACATCAGGCTTATGTCCTGGGCTTTGTCGGCAATATCCTTGTAATAGCCGCTGATTTGCGATGAAAGAATCGCTCCTGAGCCAAATCCCAAAAGTACAAAGCCATAGTTTGTCGCCATATGCTTTGCCCCAAACAGGTCGGCGGTCAGCGATGGGAATGTAGACAGCAGCCCTCCATAGAAGAAGCCTATGAACGCGATCAGGACAAAAATCCAAATTCCTGGCACAACGGTAACAAACAGTGGCAGGACAGCTCCGCCGGACAGCAGTATTATGATGGTGTTTTTTCTCCCGATTCTATCGGAAATCACGCCCCAAATCAAGCGCCCGAGGGAATTAAACATGGAAACAGCCAAAACTCCCCAGTAGGCAATGTTATCAGCAAGCCCTTTGTCCAGAGCGATAGGCTTTGCAAAGCCTATCATCATTAGTCCGCCCATACATGCCAGTATGAAGGTGACAACAATGAGATAAAATTTTGTGCTTTTTAGCATTTCAGAAGGGGTATACTCCATCACCGATTTTACCATGCTTGATTTGGCTGATGAAGCAACGGCAGCGGAGGCAAATCCTTCGGGGGGATTTTTCATAAAAAGGCTTCCTATAGTGCATACGAACAGGAAAATTCCGCTGAGTATCAGGAAGGTTTTTTGCTCCCCTGTGCCGGTGCCGCCGAAAGTCTTGATCAACTTTTCTATTACAGGGGTAAACACCACACCGCCAAAGCCAAGTGCTGATACGATGATGCCTGTGACAAGCCCTTTTTTGTGAGGGTACCATTTCTGGGCACAGGCAATTGTTGTAGAATATGTAAAGCCCATGCCGACCCCTCCCATCAATCCGTATGTCACCCATAGTGACCATGAGGTATTTGCCGTTACAAAAGAGGCCAAGAAAAATCCGGCACTTAGTATGATGCCGCCGATGAAAACAACGAACCGGGTGGAATACTTAGCGGCGAGTTTGCCTCCGAATACGCTCCCAATAGTTAGCGTGGCGAGCAAGAGGGAAAAAGTGAGCTGGGCTTTGGCGTTGTCCTTGTCAAAGATGCTTTGCGCGATGCCGTTTTGGAATAAGCTCCAAAGGTAGGCAATGCCGAGGGTTAGCTGGATTGCGATTGCTGCGATGACCGGGTAGATTCCTGTTTTTTTCGCGGGATAGCTTTTTGCTTGGGATTTCATGGGGTATTCCTCCTCTTTGGCAAAAGAAAAACACACCTGCCGCATCCTTACCGGTTGCTGCAGGTGCGCTCTTTCACCGTTTTTTTTACACTTTCAGCGCAACGCATCGAACAACCGGGCAACCGATAATAATAAGCAGACCAAGGAGCGAAGCCGGAAGGGCTTCGTTAATAAATAGGTTGCTTATCAAACGATTGCGATTGCTCATGGCGAACCTCCAAAACTGTATTGAAACGTATTATACACAGCTGACACGGCACTGTCAAGAGAAATTTAAAAATTTTTTTTCTCTCCCCGGGTGAAAGCACAGCCACCGCCCCTATGAAGGGGAAATGATAGCCTACCGGGTGAGCTTCCTGTAAACTGTTGGTGAAGGACTAACAAGCACAGGAAGCAGCCGATGAGCCAGCTAGAGCATAGCACAGCGGCAAGAAAGAGGGCACCCTCCCCGGCTTAAATCCATGGGCAGGACCTAAATTACACCTGTTCTGTTCACCACAATCCATTTGCTTATATAATTCTTCACCCGGTTGCGGAGAACACTGGGCAGTATAGGCTTGGTCACAACATCAATCGCACCTAAAGTCAAGGCGTGAGACAACACATCCTCATCATTCCAGGAGGTTAAAAGCAAAATCGGAATCGTTTCCCATTCAGGGTTCCCCATTAATTTCTTCATTGCGTCAAGGCCGCTGATGTCAGGCATTTCAATATCAAGCAGGATCATGTCAGGTTTTGTCTTTTCGAGCATTTGGAACATCTTTTCAGCTGTTGGCATAGTAAGGACCCGATACTCCGACTCCAGTGCCAATGCCGCGGCCGTAAGGTTTGAATCATTGTCATCCACGATAAAAATCAATTTTTGCATATTGAACCTCTCCTTTTAAATTTGTGATTTTAGTGTTTTTAGGGATTATCCTTCCGCAGGAGGCATTGATAACCCTGCTTTTCATAGATTGCAGGGACACATTATAAGAATTACAAAGTTCTAATCAGGCGAAGTGCTTTGTAATCCCTCAAATGCAAAGCTACTTTTTGCCTCAACACCTCCTCGTCAATTGGTTTTACAAGAAAATCGTTCGCTCCAACTCCGAGTGCCACCGATACATGGTCAACTGTACCCTCGCTTGTCAGGAAAACAATCGGAGTTTCTTCATGTGCCGGAATTCTGCGTATGATCGGAACTAGTTCAAATCCGCTCAACACAGGCATTTTACAGTCCATCAAGAACAAATCCGGCGTTATAACCTCTAAAAGCTTTTTCAGCTTTTCCGGCTCGGACATTGTATACACGCGATACATATCATGCAGGGCATAATTTATTGTCTGTAAAATACTAGGTGAATCATCGACCGCCAAAATCATTGGCTTAGGGGATTCATGCCCTACAGGGTCAAGCTGGTGTTCAATGGTTTTAATGAGCTCCTCTGTAGAATAAGGCTTGAATACCATATCCGCCGCTCCGCTGTTCAGACCTTTTATAACACTTTCCTTATCCCTTTTGCCTGTTAGAAATATAACAGGTATATCGACAAAGCGAGTACTTGACTTTAGCTTTTCTATGATATAATATCCGTCCTGATATGGCATATTTATATCTAGCAGTATTAAATCCGGCATGACCCCATTAAGTATTTCAAATAGTTTCTCTGCCGTTTGCGCCGGATACACCTCGTAATGACTTTTAAGCCTGTCCTTAGTCGATAGAAGGTGTAGGTTAATGTCGTCAACCAAAATAATTTTCCTGCGATTTCCTTCCATAATTATTCCCCCTTGTTTTCTGTTAGCTTTTCTGCAATTTGCGAAAAGTTTACCAAATCTACATTGTCTTGAAGCCATTGCACCAAACCGTTGTCAGACTGATACGCATACTTATTTATATCCTTCATTGCCGCATCAACACCATCCATATCATAGACCTGGCAGGCGGCAAGCAATCTTGACAGCAAGCCGGGATCCGGCTTGTCCTTTCGCGGCTTGGATTCCACGGCGGCGATATTTTTGAGCAGGCTGTCAATATCCGTGATAAAGGCCTTGAGCCTTTCAACAAAGGCCGGATTGCGCTTTCTTATCAAGTCGAGCTTGCCTTCCTTGGCGGCACCCTCAAGTTTTTTGGCAAGCTCCCCTATTTCATCGGCAAAAATATCAAAGCTCATGCCCTTGATGCCATGAACTGATATTTCATAAGCCCGCAAGCTGCTTTCGTCCACATTTTCCAGCGTTTCCATTGCAGCCCCCGCTCCCGCCAGGTATGACCGCAGGATCTTTAGATAAATTTCCTCATCACCGTCAAACTTATTTAGGCCCTTGGCTAAATCAATCCCATCAATTTTTGTGTTTTTTATCTGCATACAGCTACCGGCGATTCTTTCTGCCAGCTTCCCGGCAGCAATCCCCGCCTCTTCAAAATCACTGTGCAATGCCATCTCCTTAATTTTGCCTAATTCCTCGCGGGTTTCCTTGGAGCATTCTTTAATTTCACTTAAAAGCTCCAGCACACCCTTCCTGTCAAATGCGGCACAAAGCTCTTGCAGTACTCCCAGCTTCTCTGATAATCCTGCACAGTCAGTTCCGTTAACATAGTCCGTGCGAATATCTTTTTCAACAGCCTCAAGCAATCGGTGCAGCCTCTCTAAAAACTCGGGGCCGAATCCATTTATTGTTGCCTTGTTTTCATCCCTTCCGGCTGTTTCCAGCTTGTATGCAAGCTCAGACATCTCCTCCTGCCCTATGTTGCCCAATGAGCTTTTGATGCCATGAACATTCACCACAAAGCTCCTCATGCCCTCTTGTGTTTCAATTTTGCCGTTTTGGAAAAAATCTTCTAAAACTGAAACTGTTTTGTGTGCATCACGAATAAACGATTCTATCAGGAGATGATCGGCTTTAAGCGGCCCCGCGGACGATTTGACCGGGCGGCTGCGGCTCCTTGCCTCCTCAATGACCTCTGCTGTCTGCTTGTCCCGCACAAAACGGTTTAAAACGGCATTCAGCTGACGCACGTCTATCGGCTTGGATATGAAGGCATCAAATCCGTTTTGAAGGAATATATCCGCCTGCCCTGCCACAGCATTGGCAGTCAGGGCGACAATGGGCAGGGTGTAGCCCATTTCGCGCAGGATCTTTGCTGCCTCAATGCCATCCATCTCAGGCATCATGTGATCCATGAAGATAATGTCATACGCAGTGCCGTGCCTGACCCTGTCAATCGATTCCTGCCCGCTCATAACCGAGTCTATTTTCAAACCGTAGGGCTTTAGCAATCCGCCTGCCACATACAGATTTGTTTCCACATCGTCAACCAGCAGCACGCTGCCGTAGGGCATGGGGTCGCGCACAATCTGGGAGCGTTTTTTATCGACAATCTGGGTTAGCTTGAAGTTCCGCAGGCTCTCGGCAAGCTCCCTGCCCATTACCGCAGAGCCTACAGCCTTTTGTGGCAGCCGCACAACAAACAGCGTACCATCGCCTACATTGCTTTCGGCATGAATTGTTCCGTCCATCAGGCCAACCAAGCTTTGGGTTATGGCAAGACCCAGGCCTGTACCCTGTACTGTTTTGCACTCTTCGCGGTAAAACCTGGAGTATTCGTCAAACATACGGCTCACCTGATCCTGGGTCATTCCATACCCGGTATCGCGCACCGTCAAAACCATTGTTATCCAATCATCGGACATTGGCTCGAAGGTAACGGAAAGCGTGACCTTGCCGGCTGCCGTATACTTAAAGGCGTTTGACAGAAGATTGTTGAGTATCTGCTTAATCCTCAGCTCATCGCCGATGAGCTTTTCGGGAAGATTTTCGTCAATTTGAAGCTCAAACTCTATATGCTTATCGCCGATTCTCATTATATTGAGCTGTGTGGTATCGTTAATCAGGCTGGCGGAGGTATATTCATCAGATAATATGTCAAGCTTGCCCGCCTCTATTTTGGAAAAGTCTAGAATGTCATTAATTATGCCAAGCAGCAAATCGCATGAATTGTATATGCGTTCCAGCCCTTCCAGTATCTCAGGCGGAAGGTTGTCGTTCTCCACTAAAATTGCGATAATGCCCCATATGGCGTTCATGGGTGTGCGTATCTCGTGGCTCATGTTTGCCAAAAAGGTGCTCTTTGCCTGGCTGGCGGCTTCACTTTCCGCCTGCTGCTTCATTATCTGCTCCAGCCTGAGCATGCTGTTACGTATGCCATCAACCGAATCGTTTATGCGCGACTGATCACCTGGGAACCGGCGCAGGGGGGCATCATGCATCCCATTCACAATACAGGAAATGCAATCAAGCGTTTCATCAATGGATGAACTATAATGCTCCAGAATAGAATTAACCACATTTGCCGCTGCCGCAAATGAGCCCAAATACTTTGAAGCGTCAATCCTGACCATGTTATCGCCGTCAGCACTGAAGGCACAGGCGGTGCTGTGCACATCCCGGACAAACATGTTGACGATATTGGTTACACCAAAAAATGACTTGTATAAAACTGCTATTTCAGTGTCTATTTCAGTGTCTATTTCAGTGTCTATTTCAGTGTCTATTTCAGTGTCTATTTCAGTGTCTATTTCAGTGTCTATTTCAGTGTCTATTTCAGTGTCTATTTCAGTGTCTATTTCAGTGTCAAAATTTCCAATTGAGATATTATTTGCCACATTAGCAAGAGCTGCCATCGGCTTGGAAATTGAATTTGAAATAACTGTCGACAATATTGCCGATGCTATGGCCACAAAAATAGATGTGGCTACCAGGAGCAGCAGCAAAAAGTAGGAAGCCTTTTCGGCATCAGCCTGCTTGTCCTTCATATTGTCAGTTACCATGTCGATCATTTCGACCAGCCCGCTGATGAGCGGGTTCATAACTGTCATTGCTTTGTAAATCTCCGCTTTTGCCTCAGCCTGTGATATCTCGTTCTCCTTCATAAGCTGGGCAAACGGCACCAGATGCTCCTCGTTGTAGGCCTGCGCCCCGGAAATCATGCCGTCAATTCTTTCTATGTGTTCTTGATACATGTCCCGGTCAATTATTTTGTCCCTGTGCAAATTTTCCTTTGCCTCATTCATTTTTGAAACAAAGTCATCCATGGCCGACAGTGCCATTTCAAGACGGTCATCCAATGCCCGCGGATTCCCGGCAAGCAGTGCCATAAAAAGAAAGTCGCGCCTCGCCGACATAATCTGGTATTTTGCCTCGGCATAATAAGAAAACCGGGCGGTGGGATGCTCAATAACATAAGAAAATATATTTCTAGTATTAATCAAAGCTATAATTCCAACAGCCGCCACTATTGTACTCAGTGCAAACACAATGGAAAACGCAATGCGTAGCATTTGCTTAATCTTCATATTTCTTATTTTTTTCCGCACTCCTTTTCAGCCTCCCTTCTCTATATCTGCCCGCGGGCATAGAACCGTATACCTCCGGATCCATCTAATACTTATGCGTTAACGCCTTCAGCTCCTCCATCCAGTCATAATCGTCAAAAACGCCTTCCTCCACTCCCCAGCCATCCACTACCTTCCCGATATTTGTCATGTTGGTTGAGTAGTCAAGCTTAGAGGTCTCCACAAGCTGTGCATCAAGGTAATATGTATCGGGCGATTCCTCACCGGCAAATTTCATGGCAAGCAGCCTCATGTTTGATTTGCCGATCAGGCTGGGGTCTACTGCCGCCGTGGAGACCCATATGTCCTGATTGGTACGCATTAGCTCCATATCGTTGTCGGAAATATCAATCGACATAATTTTAATGTCCCGCCGTCCGGCCTCCAGAAGGGCATCAAGGCAACCCTTGGCAAGCTCGTCATAATTTCCCCATATAGCATCAACCGAACCCTCTGGAATTTTTTTAAGCAACTTGCCAAACGCCTTTTTAGCACTTGCGCGGGGCTGGGAGCCGTCCGTCAGATCAATCGCATGAGCCTCTTCAATTTTCCCCTCCCTTACATATCTGTCAAACACAGTTTTGCGGTTATCAAGGGGGAGTATGTCAGGACTCATATGGGTGCGCACAACCCTGACCGGCGAGTGGTCGAAATAATCAGTAATAGCATTAAGCGACAATTCCGCCAGCTTGAAGTCCTCCTGGGCAGTGCTTGTGACCCCGGGCAGGAGCTCAGTGCCAATGTTGTCATTTTTATAGGGGGTTGAGTCAAATGTCACTACCTTTATGCCCTTTTCAATTGCGGGAAGAAGCGCATCGTATGCATATCCGCTAACATGCGAGAGGATAATGCCGTCATAATCGCCGGCAATAGCCTGGGCTATATATTCCCTGCACAGGCCGTTGTCTCCGTTGGTGATAAAGGTATCCACCTCAAATCCAAGGGAAACCCCCTCGACAATACAGCCGGAAAGAAACAGCTTGGTATGGTCGGAATTAGAGAGGTTGCGGATAACCGCTACCTTAACGGCACCGTCCTCCATCTGGCCGGGCATTACACGGCGTAATACATCTGCAGCCTGGGCGGGGCGGGTCGAATTTATTTCCTCGGGTACAGGGGAAACGCCGGAGGGTGTACACCGTGAGGAGGATAAGACAAGCATACTCACGGCAACTAAAAATAAGACCATTTTTTTCATCAAATCATTCTCCTTACTTCAGCCTTTCCATCAGGCATTCAGCCGCAATCCCTGCCTCTTCAAACTCACTATGTATCACAAGATCTTTAATCCTGTCAAGCCCTTCTCTCGTTTCCCTGGAGCATTCCTTTATGCCGCTTAAAAGCCCTAATACGCCTTTTCTGTCATAATCGGCACACAGCCCCTGAAGCTTAGTCAATGCCGCCTTCAATTCCTCACCATCGGTACCATCGGCGTGTTCCGGGTGAATTTCCTTTTCATACTCCTCGCAAATCCGGCGCAGCATCTCAAAAAAATCCGGGCCGGATTCATTTATTGTCATTAAATCCACATTGCGTCCTGCCAGCTCTAGTTTATATGCAAGCTCAGACATCTCCTCCTGCCCTATGTTGCCCAATGAGCTTTTGATGCCGTGAACAGCCACAACAAAGCCCTTCAAGCCGTCCTCCGTTTCAATCCCGATGTTTTGGAACAGATTTTCTAACAACGTAATTGTTTTTCGTGCATCGCGTACAAATGATTCTATAAGGAGCGGGGCGAAATCGGTTTGCCCTCCGCTTGCCTTGCCGGGATGGCTCCGGCTCCGCGCCCTCTCAATGACCTCCGGCGGCTGCTTGTCCCGCACAAAACGGTTTAAAACGGCATTCAGCTGACGCACGTCTATCGGCTTGGATATGAAGGCATCGAAGCCATTTTGTAAAAACAAATCTGCCTGCCCTGCCACGGCATTGGCAGTCAGGGCGACAATGGGCAGGGTGTAGCCCATTTCGCGCAGTATTTCGGTTACCTCAATGCCATCCATCTCAGGCATCATGTGATCCATGAAAATAATGTCATATTCCTCTCCGCCCCTGACCTTTTCAATAGAGGCCTTCCCGCTCATAACCGAATCTATTTTCAATCCGTAAGGCTTAAGCAACCCATTTGCCACATACAGATTTGTTTCCACATCGTCAACCAGCAGCACGCTGCCGTAGGGCATTGGGTCGCGCACAATCTGGGAGCGTTTTTTATCGACAATCTGGGTTAGCTTGAAGTTACGCAGGCTTTCGGCAAGCTCTGGTCCAAGAATTTCAGGACCTACAAGCTTTTGGGGCAATTGCACCTCAAACAGCGTTCCTTCTCCCTGTTTGCTCTCGACTTGAATTGTTCCGTCCATCAGGCCAACCAAGCTTTGGGTTATGGCAAGCCCCAGGCCTGTCCCCTCGACTGTTTTGAACTCCTCGCGATAAAATCTAGAATATTCGTCAAACACGCTCTCAACTTGTTTGTCTGTCATTCCGTATCCGGTATCGCGTACTCTCAAAACCAGTGTCGCCCACCCCTCTGATGGAATGGCTGAGGCAATGGAAAGCGTGACCTTGCCAGCTGCCGTATACTTGAAGGCGTTTGACAGAAGATTGTTGAGTATCTGCTTGATCCTCAGCTCATCGCCGATGAGCTTTTCGGGAAGATTTTCGTCAATTTGAAGCTCGAACTTTATCTGTTTATCACCTATTCTCATCATGTTAAGCTGTACTGTATCGTTAATCAGGCTGGCGGCAGGGTACAATGTAGGCACAATATCCATTTTACCTGCCTCTATTTTAGAAAAATCAAGAATGTCATTGATTATGCCAAGCAGTAAATCGCATGAATTATACACACGGACCAAGGCATCCAGTGTCCCTCTGGGAAGCGTTTCATCCTGTATCAGCATCTCGGTAATTCCCAATATGGCGTTCATGGGTGTGCGTATCTCGTGGCTCATGTTTGCCAAAAAGGTGCTCTTTGACTTATTAGCAATCTCAGCGGCATCATGTGCCTTACGGAGCTTATAGCCGGATATGACCAATGCGGCCAAATCGGCAAGGGAGGCGGCAAAGCTTTGCTCAATTATAGTCCATTCGCGTTCTTCGGGATATTTTTCACATCTATTCTGTTCGACACAGACAACCCCAACCATCTTATCCCCTATGCGAATGGGTGCGTCCAGCAGGGCACACAAATCTGGGTCATAGTCTTCAAGCAGACTGGATAATATGTCTGATTTTCTGATGTTGTTGGTGACAACTAAGCGTTCATTTTCGAGCATAGCTGCGTATTTTTCGCGACAACTAAGGCTAAAGTCTTCCTTAACGGTGAATTCATCATCGTAAATATCATATGAGGAAATGTTTTTTAGTGTTGACCGGTCATCGGTTATCTGCCATATGCTGATACCCCGCACACCCAGAGCCTTGCAGCCGTTTAATGCGATCAAATTGGCGGGAGCCACCAAATCCCCTGTCGACATTATGTTTGAACGAGTAATTTCAGCTAATGTGCCTGAGAGCTTATCTGCGTATTCATAATCGGCAAGCCGCCCGGACAAATCTTTTTTTGACTTGATTCTAATGTAGCACAATATGGAGGTAGCAACAAGGATCAAGGTTATAATCAACGCATATTTCACGCAAACATCTCCCTCTTATGCACAGGATTTCCCTCAAGCGGATACCACAAGACAACACTCCGATTCTTCGATTCCTTCACCATTATACACGTTTACAGAAAAAATTCAAGCCCCCTTAGCCGTGTGCCACGGCAATTTAGTTTTGTAATTTTTGCAGTTCTCAATGTAGAGGATGCCGTCCTCGGCATCCTGCAAACCCGCATTGCACCGTTCTGGAGCGGTAGGTTGATGGCGGCGTACCCTACAAACGGTTACGAAACTAAATCGCCGTGGCCGTGTGCTGACAAAAAACCGCAGAAACACCCTGCCGTCCTGTTGGTTTGCCCCAAAGCGGCGGGGCGATTATTAGATATTTATTTCGCCGGACACGCCAGGACCGCCGGGGGATGGGCGGCGACAGGCGATGGGGACGGGCTATGCTGCTTGTCTAATTAGGCTTCCTCGGAAAATGCTCCGGAAATCATCAGCTTAATCCTGTTTAACTGATTTACTTCACTGGCTCCCGGGTCATAGTCGATAGGCACTATATTGGATTGAGGGAAAAGTTCGCGGAGCTTACGAAGCATTCCCTTGCCGGTGACATGGTTTGGCAGGCAGGCAAAGGGCTGGACACATATGATGTTAGGCACTCCGTTTTCAATAAGCTCCACCATTTCTCCGGTCAAAAGCCAGCCCTCGCCACATTGGTTGGCAACGCTTAACACCTCGCTTGCCTTTTCGGCGATCACTCCGATAGGTGCCTCAGGGATAAAACGGAGAGAGTTTTTTAGGTGCTTTTTCACTGTGTTTTCATACTGGTACACAAGCCTGATGATAAGCCCCATAATACGCGCGGTCTTTCCCGAGGTTCCCAAAATCTCGTGCTTAACAATGTCGTTCATAAAGCAGTACTGCAAAAAACCCAGCAAGCCCGGTATAACCGCTTCGCAGCCCTCCTCTTCAATTACTGTTACGGCATTGTTGTTGGCATCCGGGTGAAATTTTACTAAAATTTCACCAACCAGACCCACTCTAGGCTTACGCGGAATATCCAATAACGGAAGCTCTTCAAAGTCAGCTATAATGCCCTGTGCCATAGCCGCGAACCTCATTGGCGCAACACCTGAAAATGATTCAGTACAGCGGTCAAGCCATATGCGGTACAGCCCATTTGCTGAGCCGGGGCTTTTTTCATATGGGCGGACACGAAGCAAAACGCTTTGCAAAAGGTCGCCGATTATTAAGCATTTTAGTGTTGCATCAATGAGAGCCGGAGTGAATTTGAATCCCGGGTTCTTCTCAATTCCCCCAACGCTTAAAGACACTATGGGAATGTGGGGCATACCCGCCTCCCTCAGGGCGCGGCGCATGAGGGCAACGTAGTTTGTGGCCCGACAGCCGCCTCCCGTCTGGGTTAGAAAAATTGAGATGTTGTCAGTGTCATATTTCCCGGAAAGCACGGCACGCATGAGTTGCCCTATCACAACAATTGTGGGATAGCAGGCATCGTTATTGACAAATTTCAACCCTGCATCAATATCGGCGTGCTCTACCTCCTTCAAGATATTCACGCTATATCCGGCTCGCTGTAAGGCTGCCTCTACCAGTTCAAAATGCACAGGTGACATCTGAGGAGCCAAAATAGTGTGCTTCCCCTTCATTTTCTTAGTGAATTCAGCTCGTTTGTACACATAACCGTTGTGCGTTCCAATGAGTGCGTCCTTAGCCTTGCGGCTTGAGAGCGAAGCGGCCAATGATCGCATGCGAATCCGCGCCGCCCCAAGCGATGATGTTTCATCCATCTTCAGTACAGTATAAACTTTTCCGGCTGCACTTAATATTTCTTGCACCTGATCCGTTGATATGGCATCAAGCCCGCAGCCGAAGGAATTAATTTGCACCAGCTGCAAATTAGGCTCACCGGCAACCGTGTTTGCCGCATCATAAAGCCGGGTGTGGTACATCCACTGGTCAAACACCCGCAAAGGACGTTGTGCCGGGGACAGCTCCGCGATTGAATCCTCTGTCAGAACGGCAAAACCCAGCGAGGAAATCATCCTTGGCAGTCCGTGATGTATTTCGGGGTCGATATGATACGGTCTGCCAGCTAAAACAATTCCGGTTTTGCCATTTTCCCTGAGCCATGTCAAAACCTCACTCCCGCGTTTGGCTTGATGAGCGAAAAAAGTCCGCATTTCATCGAATCCGGCATTCAGTGCTGCCTTAATCTTAGCGCGGGGGATATTCCACCGGGATAGTGCTTCCGTCAGCGTGTCAGCCATTTTATCCCTGTGCTGCAAAGATAAAAAAGGCTTCAGGAATATAATATTATTTTGGGTTAAAATATCCATATTTGCGTGTATAACCTCGGGATATGACTGTACGATAGGGCAGTTGAAGTAATTGTTTGCTGCTTTGTTTTCCTTGCGTTCATAAACCACGCATGGGTAGAAAATTGAATCTATGCCCTGCTTCACTAAGTCGTGAATATGCCCATGAACCAGCTTGGCGGGATAGCAAATGCTTTCAGAGGGTATAGTTGACATTGCCTGCTCAAAGACCGAATGGTCGGAATGGCGGGATAACACCACCGAAAATCCCAATTCTGTGAAAAAAGTATGCCACAGTGGGTAATTTTCATAGATATTCAACGCTCTCGGCAATCCGATTTTGCCGTAAGGGGCGTTTTTTTCGTCTAGTGAAGAGTATGAAAATAGCTTTTCATATTTTTCCTCTACTAAATTAGGCAACCCGGAGTTTTCGGGCTTACCTTCCCCTTTCTCACAGCGAAAACCGCTTAACAGCCTACGCTTGCCTGAAAATTCGGAAACCGTTAGTTTACAGGCGTTAGCACAGCCTGTGCAGACAACAGTCTGCACCTTTTGAGGCAGTATGCCAGAAAGCTCCTTTTTTGCAAGCACTGCTGAGCGTGAACCCGGCCGATAATCGTCCATAGCAAGCAGGGCGGCACCATACGCACCCATCAGCCCTGCAATATCAGGGCGTATAACATGTCTCCCGGCGACAAGCTCAAACGCCCTTAATATGGCATTATTCAAAAACGTACCACCCTGAACCAATACTGTTTTACCCATTTGCTCCGGGCTTTGAAGCTTTATTACCTTGAAGAGCGAATTGCGTACCACCGAATAACTCAACCCGCAGGAAATATCGCCTACCCCCGCACCTTCCTTTTGAGCCTGTTTAACCCTGGAGTTCATAAAGACGGTACAGCGGGTGCCTAAATCCACCGGATGCTCAGATTCCAGAGCCTTTTGGGCGAAACTGTCGGTAGAGAGTCCTAATGTTTCGGCAAACGAGCTGATAAATGACCCGCAGCCGGAGGAGCAGGCTTCATTGAGCAATACAGAATCCAAGATCCCGTCTTTAATTTTCATACATTTCATGTCCTGACCGCCAATATCGAGAATAAAGTCAACCTCGGGCGCGAACTCCTGAGCCGCACGAGTATGGCATACTGTTTCAATTTCACCCCTGTCGGCTGTAATTGCTGTTTTCAAAAGCTGCTCGCCGTATCCGGTAACGGTAACTCCGCCTATAAACGCTTTTTCCGGCAAAGTTTTGTAGATTTCATCCAAGACTTCCTGGACACGCGGAAGGGGTGCACCCTCATTGTGTGAGTAGTATGTATGCAAAAGACTGCCGTCAGCATCTGTAAGCACCGATTTAATTGTTGTGGAGCCGGCATCTATTCCTAAAAAGCAAGCCCCATCAGCTTGGCTGATTTCAGCGCGCCTTGCCTTAGCTCCGGCGTGACGAGTCTCAAAATCCTCAAGCTGATGACGATTTTGAAAAAGAGGCTCCAGCCTGGGTATGTCCCGGCTTACCCTCCATAATTTCTCCGATAACCCGGAGAGACTTTCAAGTGGGGTATAATCTCCTTTTGCGTTCATAGCCGCGCCTAATGCCACGAAAACCTCGGCATGAGCCGGAGTGACAAAATTGGAGACATTTTCACCCAATGTCCGCTCAAAGGCGGCCCGGAGCTCCGACATATAGGTGAGCGGCCCGCCGAGGAATACAACCGTTCCGGCAATAGGTTGGCCGCAAGCCAGCCCGGCAATGGTCTGATTGACCACAGCCTGCAATATGCTTGCGGCTAAATCTTCGTGCTTTACACCCTCGTTGAGCAACGGCTGTATATCGCTTTTGGCAAAAACACCGCAACGCGATGCTATGGTATGAAGTGTTTTGTAATTTTTGGCAAGAAGGTTCAATCCTGCCGCATCAGTTTGTAAAAGTGTTGCCATCTGGTCTATGAATGCACCGGTGCCTCCGGCACAGGTGCCGTTCATACGCTGACTGACCACCGGCTTCATAAAGGTGATTTTTGCATCCTCACCGCCCAATTCGATAATAACATCGGCATCCGGCTGGTGGGTACGAACAGCACAAGCTCCGGCAACCACTTCTTGCACAAAACCGAGCTCCAGGGCCTCTGCCACACCAAGGCCTGCCGAACCGGTCAAGCAAATCTGAGCCTTGACATCTCTTAGGTCCCTTACAAGCTCGGAAAAAAGAACCGAAATTTCCCCGCGCACATCCGAACAGTGGCGGCGGTAGCAACTGTAACAAATTTCATTGTTTTCATCTAGCAGAGCGGCTTTTATAGTGGTACTGCCAATATCAATCCCCAGCCGGTACCCCTGTGCATTATGCGTTTCCATATACCCGACCCTTTCTATAATCCCACACCCGCCATTATGTCACAAAGCCGGCCAATATGCAATTATAAAAATGTGGAAAATATTACAGGGGTCGGGCAGAGCCTATATAGGAAAATTTATACCCACGTATTTTTTGCCTCATAACCATTGCAGGACAAGCATAGAATGTTGACAAGAGGGAGGTAGTTAAGCTGGAAAAAACGGAAGGAAAACAAGACAAGCTAATACAGGCAAGCTGCTATTTGCCTGATGTGTACAGCGATGCAATCGGCAGACTTTCAGATGATATACGGCTTTTAGCAGAGGAAATCAGGTTGCGGGCGGGGCAGTTTTTATCAATCGCACACCAAGGCGGGGAGGAGGAGCTTTTTACGCATTTACGCCCTGTGACGGCACATGATCTGACCCTAACCATGGAAAACGCGACAAAGGGGAGCTTACACAGTGCGATAGAGTCTATCCAGAGAGGGTTTGTTACCATTGAAGGCGGGCATCGGCTGGCTATTTGCGGGCGGGCATTGCTGAAGGATGGCGTACTTTCCCATGTGAGGGATATTTCCTCGGTTTGCATACGCATAGCACGTGAAAAAAAGGGAGTCGCACGGTCTGTCCTGCCAAAGCTGATTGAGGGAGGACGGATACAAGGTACACTGATTTTGTCTCCGCCGGGAGTTGGGAAAACTACCTTGCTAAGAGATATTATTCGTATGCTGTCGTGTGGCGAGGCTGTTGCTCCCCACAGAGTTTCGGTCGCGGATGAAAGGGGGGAGCTGGCAGGGTGCTTGGGCGGCATACCTCAGATGGATGTAGGCCCCCGCACCGATGTCTGGTCGGGGATGCCCAAGTCAGAAGCGGCGGTTATGATGTTGCGCGGTTGCTCCCCGCAAGTGCTGGCATTAGATGAGATTACCGCACCGCAGGATGCGGCGGCGGCCCAAATGTCATTCGGGTGCGGAGCGGCTGTGCTTGCCACCGCCCACGCCAGGTGCGTTGAGGATTTGCGCCGCCGTCCGCTGTACCGTTCGTTACCCGGGATTTTCACGCGGGCGGCTGTGATTTCATTGGAGAATGGGAAGAGAAAATATGGGGTATCAAATTTTGAAGGAGGTTGACTACTGTGATCCAAACAGTGATAGGCGGATTGTGCTTGGCAGGCGGCTGTGCCGGGTTAGGCTGGGCGGTATTTGTGCATCTGGAGTCACGGGTGCGATTGCTTACCGCTTTTGTTGAGCTGTGCGACAGATTGAGCGGGGAGCTTGGTTTTAGGCAAACCCCTTTGCCCGAGCTGGGGAAACGCCTGGGCAATCCGGTGCTACGAAGATTTTGGGGATTTATAGAGGACAAGCTGGGGCCGTGCGGCGGTAAAACCTATTCCGAGGCATGGAAAATGGCATCATCGGAGCTTGACCTTGACAGCATTGACAAGTCATTAATTTCCGAGATAGGCGATATTTTGGGCCAATATGATGCGGAAAGCCAAATTAAGGCCCTAAAGGTACTTCGCGGACAGTTGAATATTTCACTCAATCAAGCACGTGAAAAAAGAGAAAATCAGGGAAAAATGGCGGGGATGCTCGGGGTATTGTGCGGGGTACTTTTAGTGATTATTTTACTGTAAGGGGAGGTTTGGGGTATGCAGGTAGATTTAATTTTCAAAATTGCGGCAATTGGTATTTTGGTGGCGGTACTCAATCAGCTCCTCATACGCTCAGGAAGAGAGGAGCAGGCAATGATGACCGTTTTAGCCGGGCTGATAGTTGTGCTTATGATTATATTACAGGAGGTCAACAACCTATTTACTATGGTAAAAACCTTGTTCGGGTTTTGAAAAAAGGGGGTGCGGCAGTATGGACGTTTTGTTCAAGGCGGCTGGCTTAGCCATTGCCGGGTTGGCATTAACTGTTTTACTTAAAAAGGAAACGCCCGAGTTGGGGATGCTGCTGGCGTTGTTTGTTTCCTGTGCCGTTTTGATGCTGTGCTTTGATTTGCTCAGGGATGTTCTTGGTTTCATGCTGGATATGATTGACCTTGCCGGGCTGCCGGACGATACGGTTACACCGGTTATCAAAACCTCCTGTGTTGCAATTGTGACTAAAATTACTGCCGATATTTGCAGAGATGCCAAGGAAACCGGAATTGCCACAGGAATAGAAACAGCCGGTGCTGTGGTAGGGCTGTATGTGGTTCTTCCGCTCTTCCAAAGCCTGCTGGATATGATGAAGTCATTGCTTTGAGGTGCAGTATTATGAAAAGGTATATATTCTTAATATTCATGTGTGCTTTATGCATGTCTCTCTGTCGGTCATACGCCTCCGAGAGCGAGGTTCTGTTTGATACCGATGAAATAGAAAGGTCTGTGCCGCGGGAAGCACAGGAAGCTGTTGAGGGAGTACAGCCACGGAATCCCAAGGAGGCTCTCGGGCGGGGGCTGGGAAATCTTTTACGGTTGGCCTCAGCCCTTTCCGGTACGGCACTAGGAGAGGGAATAAAAATTGCGGCGGCAATTGCCTTGATTGCGGCACTGTATGGTGCCGCCGTCAGCTTGCTCCGTGATACAAACCCACAATATATTAAAATTGCCGCAGTGCTGGCTATTGCCGCATTGAGCGTAACCGGAACGCAAAGCTTCATAGTTCAGGCAAGGGATGTTTTGGGGCAGTTTGAGGTCTATTCAAAAACACTGCTTGCCGGATTAGCGGTTGTTACTGCGGCGGCTGGAGAGCCGGCTCAAGCAACAGTCAAGCAGGCGGTCACTATTTTTGCTGTGAACATGTGGATTACCATGTATGACAGATTGCTGATACCGCTTTTTTACATCTATGCTGCACTTGTTACTCTAAACGCGGCACTTACACGAGATATTCTAAAGCGTTTGGCAGGCCTGATTAAATGGCTCGTTGGCGGGATATTGAGCCTAAGCCTTATTGCTTTTACCGCCTACCTTTCAATCAGCGGGGCAATAGCAGGAAAGAGCGATGAGCTTGCCCTCAGGGCTGCCCGCGCTGCTCTGTCCGGGGGGGTGCCTGTTGTAGGAAGCATTATTTCAGATGCTTCAGAAACCGTTTTAGCGGGTGCGGGTGTTATCAAAACCGGGTTGGGGGTATTCGGTTTGATTGCCGTGCTAGGAATTGCCGCGGGTCCAGTGATTTCCTTGGGCGTGAGATATATTATCTTCAAGCTTGGTGCGGCATTGGCGGGAACGGTAGGGGACGATGCCGTGGCCGGATATGTTGACGACTTGGCAGGGCTGTATGCCCTATTGCTTGCAGTTGTGGCATCAAGCGCATTCTTACTGTTAATATCCGTTGCATCCTGTATAATGCGATAGGGGGGTGGTGGCGTGATAGATTTTTTCAGCAACTGGATTATGGGGATTGCGGGGGCATCAATTTTGGGAGCCCTGACTCTGGCTGCCTGCCCTAAGGGTCCGGTATATAAGGTTTTGCAGTTAGGCATCGCTCTTTTGCTATCATTGGCGGTATTGCGTCCGTTAGCAAATGTTGAAAATTTCAATATTCCTAGTATTGTGGACGAGTACGCTGAACAGGAGGTAAAAAAAATCGGACAGGATTTACTGGAGTCTATCATAGCCGAAAGAGCTGAAGCATATATTGTGAGCGAGGCAAGTGCTAAGGGGCTTGCGGTTAAGGCCTCAATTGTTTGCAGGCAGGGGGAATATTACCCGGAGCCTTACCAAGCCTTCGTTTGGTGTGCCAGACCGGTGTCTGCAAAAAATGTTTTAGCAAGCACCATAGAGCAAGGACTGGGGATACCCCATTCGCGGCAGAAATACCTTGAGACAGGAGGATGACATTATGAAAATACCGCCGATTGCAGATATACGGAGGATCAGCAAGGCAATGGCCAGGCACAAGTATTTGTTAGTGATTGCCGTTGCCGGGTTAATTTTGCTCTCTTGGCCTAAAGGTCAAAGCCAGGCGAAAAAAGAGATTGAACACGGCACCGAAGGGTATGCAGGGTTTTCAATTGAGGAAACTGAGGAAAAAATGGCACAGGCACTATCTCAAATAGAGGGGGCGGGGAGGGTTTGTGTTATGCTTACCCTGAAGAGCGATATGGAGATTGTATTTCAACAGGATTTGGACAAAAAAACAAACTCCGGCCATAGCGGGCAAGAAGCCGTTGCAACTCAGGAGGAGAGCAAGCGCAAAACTGTTTTGACAAATTCATCCGAGCCGTTGGTTCAGAAAAAGCTGTATCCCATATATCAGGGCGTTTTAGTTATATGCGATGGTGCGGAAAATGCCGCGGTACAGCTTGCCGTCAAGGAGGCGGTTTCGGCCCTGACCGGTCTCTCCGGGAGAGCTGTTAACGTAAACAGGATGGCACGGGGTGATTTGGATAAAGAGGGGAGGCGCAAATTACATCCAAAGTAAAAACATTACGCCAATCTATAATTTTGAAAGGCTTTATGCCGGAAAGGGATGATTAGCAATGAGAATTTGGAAAAGAAACGCGGTGGTAAGCGCGATTGTTCTGTTTGTATGCTTGGCTCTGTATTTAAGCTGGGCATACGGAAGGGTTCCGGGGGAGGATGAACTTGATGTATTTGAACCCGGGGCAAGACCCTCAGGACAGTCGGAATTATCAACAGGTGAGCCGGCGGCGGATACAAACAATCCTCAGGCAAACAATTCCTCGCCTTCGCCAGAAAGCAAGCCCTACTTCAATCAAGCACGGCTTTCACGGAGAAACGCCCGGGACGATGCCCTATCTATTTTAAGCGATGCAGCCGCAAATGAGGAAGCCTCACAAGAAATTAGGGATAACGCAAGCAAGGAAATTTCCAAATTGGCTCAAAACGCCGTATCTGAGGCAAACATTGAAAATCTAGTTGTTGCCAAAGGTTACGAGGAATGTGTGGCTTTTATTAACCAGGATGGGGTTAAAATAGTCGTCACGGAGCCTGAGGGTGGCATGACCGATGTTGATGCCAATATTATCGCCGATATTGTTATAAATGAACACAGCGTTATGGCAGAAAATATAAATGTTGTGCCTGTATCTGTCTGAACAAATTTTTGAAAATCACAAGAAATCGCAATAAAGGGAGAATGAGGGCAAAAAACAGAGAACGCAAGAGAAAAAACGGAAATCCTCGATTATACCCACTATAATCGTCCCTGTCATACTTGACAGGGACGGTATGTCTTTGTTGTTGATAGAAATAAATATAGGTGATAATTATGGAAAAGTTCTCAAGTGAAGTTAAGGCACTGTCAAACGATGACATTGAAATAATTCTTTCAGACCAAGGAGATTTATACTCTGATGAGGAAGTTGAAATTTTATCAAACGAATTGGTAAGAAGAAGAGAGGAAGCTGAGATAATACGGATATCGAAAATACCTGATATAATAAAATGCCTGAAATGTGATGGTCCAATATCGAAATTAGAAAAAGAATGTCCGTTTTGTGAAGCAAAAATAGATATTTCTAAAATACAATTCAATCTTATAGAGGATGAAAAGGATGACTGCGAGCGAAGTACGGCAAGTAAGATTGTTTTTGGTACATGGTTAACCAATGGCCTGGGGATAAGCGTTTTTGGTGCTATGGCATTTCTTGTAGGTGTATCCGACAAAGGACTTTCTACAGATGGTGGACATTCATATATGATGGAACCATCACAGCTTATGACCCTTGGAGGGGTAGTTCTTGCGGCCGGAGTTCTTTGCATCGGCATTGGAATAAATCTTACAAAAAAATAGAGCTTGATAGCTGGGCATTCCTGCCCCTCCGCCCTGGATATGCAGACCGGGCGCGAGGGGGATTGCTCGCCAATGTATCTCCTTGTGAAAGTTTTAGGTTGAAAAAATAAGACCTTAGTGCTATACTTCTCTCTGCGGGTTGATCTTTTTGCAGCCTTGGCAAAAGTCAAAGGCAGGGGAGTGTTTATTTTTTATGTCAGAATCGCTAAATAAGGTTTTTCGGATTTATGTTGAAAAAAAGCGGGGATTTGACCAAGCCGCCTCAGCTTTACAGCTTGATTTGACTGAATTTTTGGGTGTGAAATTAGAGGCATTGAGGCTCTTTCTGCGCTATGACATTATGGGAATATCCGAGGATGATTTGCCGCGCTGTTTGCCGCTTATTTTCTCTGAGCCTGTGTCTGATACGGCTTATTTAGACAGTTTGCCCGATTTACCGGGGGATACGCAGCTCGTGGCATATGAGGCATTGCCCGGTCAGTTTGATATGCGTGCCGATTCCTGCGCCCAGTGTGTTCAAATGCTCGTAGGCGGCAATCGGCCGCAGGTACGCTGTGCCGACATAATTGCTATTACCGGCATAAGCCCGGAGGATGCCGGGCGTGTTTCGGAGTATGTAATAAATAAAGTGGAATGTTGCCCTGTTGAAACGGACAAGCCCAAGCCCTGCACACTAAACCGTGATTACCCGCAGCCCGCCGGTATTCCGGTTTTAACTGGATTTCGTGACTTGCCGGCAGATCAAATCAAGGATTGGATTGCCGGCTTGGGTTTAGCCATGGATAGGGAGGATGCCTTGTTCATGCAGTCGTATTTCCGCGGGGAGGACCGGGATCCCACACTTACGGAAGTCAAAGTTCTTGATACGTACTGGTCCGACCACTGCCGTCATACTACATTTTTAACTGAAATTGAAAATATTGAAATTGAAGACAGTCGTGCAAGGCAGGCATATGACCTCTATCAGAAGGTTAGGGACAAAAGCAAGCCTGTCACCCTCATGGGCATAGCCACGGCGGCAATGAAGCATCTGCGCGGGAATGGAAAGCTTCCAGGGTTAGACGAGTCGGAGGAAATTAACGCCTGCACAGTACGCGTAAAGGTTGACACCGATGCAGGGGAGCAGGATTGGCTGATGCTCTTCAAAAACGAAACCCACAATCATCCGACAGAGATTGAACCCTTTGGCGGGGCTGCAACCTGTATCGGCGGGGCAATACGCGACCCGCTGTCAGGCAGGGCGTATGTCTATCAGGCAATGAGGATTACCGGGGCGGCTGATCCCAGAATGCCCATGGACAAGGCTATTCCCGGGAAAATACCACAACGCAAGCTTACCCAAACTGCTGCTGCGGGGTACAGCTCTTATGGAAACCAAATAGGCTTAGCTACCGGGCTTGTGAGAGAGGTTTATCATCCAGGTTATGTTGCCAAACGTATGGAGGTTGGTGCAGTAATAGGTGCCGTGCCAAGCAAAAATGTGAAGAGGGAAACTCCTGTGCCGGGGGATGTTGTTCTGCTTTTGGGCGGACGTACCGGCAGGGATGGAATCGGAGGCGCGACAGGATCCTCAAAATCCCACAGCCTAACCAGCATAGAGGCCTGCTTTGCCGAGGTTCAAAAAGGAAACGCTCCAGAAGAGCGTAAGCTGCAGCGGTTTTTCCGCAACAAGGAGGTTTCCTTGCGGATTAAGAGGTGCAACGATTTCGGCGCGGGCGGAGTGGCTGTGGCTGTTGGGGAGCTTGCAAATGGATTAGAAATAGATCTTGATGCCATGACAAAAAAATATGAGGGTCTGGACGGTACCGAGTTGGCCTTGTCTGAATCACAGGAACGCATGGCAGTGGTGGTCTCTCCTGAAGATATAGACTTTTTCCAGGAAAATGCAGCAAAGGAAAATATAGAATGTGCCAAAATCGCCGAGGTTACTCAAGCTCCACGCTTGGTGATGAAATGGAAAAACCAAGTGATTGTAGATATTGCGCGTGATTTTCTTGATACAGCAGGTTCCCAAAAAACCACATGCGTTAAAATTTCTGCTACTGCACCAAGTCCTATTCGGGCTTGGGAAAATGAAGATTTAACCGTCTCCGAAAGGCTTCTGCTCTTGGCCTCGGATTTGAATTTTTGTAGCCAAAAGGGATTGCAGGAGCGGTTTGACAGCTCAATAGGGGCTGGAAGCGTACTTGCGCCTTTCGGGTCAGAATCAGGAAACGCCCCCGAGCAGGTTATGGCGGCACTCTTTCCGGCACCGGGCAGCCGTACTGCAAGCGTGATGAGCTGGGCGTTTGACCCTTATATAAATGGATGCTTTGACAGCGCGGTTTACAGTGTGGCTGTCAGCTTGGCAAAGCTGATTGCCGCAGGCTGCCCCATTGAGTCGGCATGGCTTACTTTGCAGGAATATTTCCCGAGGCTTGGAAGAGATCCGGAGAGGTGGGGATGGCCCGCAGGGGCTGTTTTGGGAGCCTTTTGGGTGCAAATGGGGCTAGAGGTAGCAGCAATTGGCGGAAAGGATTCAATGTCGGGCAGCTTTGAAAATTTAGATGTACCGCCTACACTTATCAGCTTTGCCGTTGCATCAGCATCAGCATCCGATATAATCCCATCTTATTTTACCAGACCAAATAGGTTTTTGTGTCTGGCTGAATCTACATTAGGAAATAATGGGTTTGGCGATATGAAAGAACTAAAAAACCTCTGGAAATCCGTCACGCGCTATATCAAGGAAGGAAAGATTACCGCGGCTTATGCCTGTGAATTGGGAGGAGTACCGGGGGCACTGGCGCATATGTCACTTTCCGGTATAGGTGCTTGCATAGAACGCCGGGATTACAACAGCGGATTGTGGGCTGTCAGTCCGGGGAGCATTGTGGTAGAATGCTCAGAACCGCTTGACGGTTTAGAGTTTTTGGGAAAAACCCAACAAAAACCCGAATTACAAATAGGCACAGACTTTATACCGCTTGCAAGCCTGGCGGCAGCCTGGGCCGCTCCGCTTGAAAAGATTTTTCCTACTGCCGCTGCCAAAACAAACGATCCTCAGCCGCCGGCGATTGAATCGTGCGTCCCGGAGGAAAAACCAAAAATACAATTTTCCATTCCCAATCGCCGTCCTAAGGCTGTTATTCCAGTGTTTCCTGGCACAAACTGCGAATACGATACTATGGCCGCGTTAGAAGCCGCGGGGGGAGAGGCAGAATGTGTATTGGTACGCAACCTTACCCCTGAATGGCTTTCGGAATCGGTATCGGAAATGCGGCGGGCGTTGAGGCGGTCACAAATGCTCATCATCCCAGGGGGATTTTCGGGAGGGGATGAGCCTGCCGGGTCGGCAAAATTCATCGCCTCATTTTTCTCGGAGCCTGGCGTAGCCCAAGAGGTGCAAAATCTTCTTGATGGAAGACAGGGCTTGATTTTGGGTATTTGCAATGGATTTCAAGCTCTTGTCAAGCTAGGTCTTTTGCCATCGGGGCAAATCCGTTTGCCCGATGAAAGCTTCCCAGCCCTTACATTTAACAGCATAGGGCGTCATCAGGCTCGGTATGTACATACACGCATGGTATCGGCCATATCTCCCTGGCTGTCAGCGTGCAGACCGGGGGATGTATATACCATACCTATATCTCATGGTGAGGGGCGTTTTTATGCCTCTCAGGAAATGCTTCAGGAGCTGGCGGTAAACAATCAAATTGCCTTTCAGTATTGTGATATAGACGGAAATATCGGACTAGACACTCAAATCAATCCGGCGGGTTCTGTTTGGGCTATTGAGGGCATTTCAAGCCCGGATGGGCGGGTTTTGGGCAAAATGGGACACACCGAGCGGGCCGGACGTTATATTGGCAAAAACGTACCTGGGAATAAAATACAGCCTATCTTTGAAGGCGGCGTTAAATATTTCGCCTGATAGGCATTGCAAAACAAAGGAGGGGTTTGCCATGACCCGGATTGCGGCTCGTGAAATAGCTGTTCATATGATATATGCGCTTGATTTTTCACCTGATTTAGATGAAATAATAAAAACCAGGCTGAATCCGGGATTTTACCTGGATCTAGCCGGTGAGGACCCTGTTTTTGCTCAGCCCCCAAATGAGAAGCAGGCTGAATATATAAGAAGGTTAGTTAAGGGGGTTGATGAACATCTGCCCGAGCTTGACGGATACATTGAAAAGTACGCCAAAGGATGGGGATTTGGCCGGTTGCCGCGTGTAAGCATTGCCGTCATGCGGGTGTGTATGTACGAGGCCCTATACTGTCCGGATATTCCCCGGGCTGCCGCGGTGAATGCAGCAGTGGAAATTTCTAAAAAATATGAGCCGGGGGAAATGACCTCATTTATAAACGGTATTTTAGGCACATTTATCCGCAGTGAGCTTGGCGATCAATAAGCGAGGCAAAGAAACTCAGGCTTGACAAATAAATATAATTGATGTAGTATGCAGGTAGCTTTCATGTGGGTTAAGGAGAATTTTGATGATAAAGGTTTCTGTGGTTATACCTTGCTACAATGCAGAGAGGTATTTGTGTGAATGCTTAGACAGTGTTGCCGGGCAGACACTGCGGGAGATTGAGATTATTTGCATAGACGATGGTTCGACTGATGGTACATTGAGCATACTGGGGGAATATCAGAAAAAAGACTCAAGGATAGTTGTATTAAAACAGAAAAATTTGTATGCTGGGGTTGCGCGTAACCGGGGAATTGATGAATCCAAAGGGAAATATTTGATTTTTTGGGATGCCGATGATTTTTTCGAGCCGGATGCCCTGGAGCAGATGTATGACCAGTGCCAGGCAGATAACGCCGACATATGCGTATGCAGCTTTCGGGTTTATGATGACTTGGCAGGTTGCTTGGTGTCAAGCAATCACGGCCTTAGTTTGAAGTATTTGCCGGAGGCTGTGCCTTTTTCTTGTCAAGATTATCCCGATGCTGCCTTTAGGTTCTCCTCTTCGGCACCATGGAACAAAATGCTCAGGCGGGAATTTGTATTGAAAGAGGGGCTGCAATTCCAAGCTATACAGCGTGCCAACGATTTGTATTTTGTCTGTATGTCTGTTGCATTAGCAGGACGTATCACGGTGGTTGACAAAATTTTAGTTAATTACCGCCGCTTTACTGCCACCAGTTTACAGGAAACATCTACCGATATGCCGTTTGATTTTTATATTGCGCTGAAGGCCTTGCGGCAAGGTCTTTCTGAGCGCAATCTGTTTCAGCTACTTGAAAGGAGCTTTATTAATTTAGCGTTAGCTAACGCTGTTTATACTTTAAGTGTTCTAAAATCCAAAGAAACGTGGATTCGCGTTGTAAAGCGGCTGCGGGGGGAGATTTTTCGGGAATTAGGGGTCTTGGGGCATACAAAAAGCTTCTTTTTTCTCCCTTCGCATTATGATAAAATGAACTTTCTTTTGAATATCACAGAGGAAGAATTAGTGTTGCATGAGCCTGAATTGCGCAAGGATGGGAAAACCGCAAAAAAACCGAGTCCTGCAACTCAGGCGGGGCCGGATGGATTTTTGAAGATTTCCGTGATTATCCCGGTTTACAATACAGAGGATTATCTTGAAGAGTGCTTGCGCTCAGTTATGCGGCAGACCTTGCGGGATATTGAAATTATATGCATAGACGATGGCTCTACCGATTGTTCTCCGGGCATTTTGGAAATGCTGAACCGGGAAGACGGGCGGATTCAAGTTTTGCGGCAGGAAAATCAAGGGCTGTCGTTGGCACGCAATGCAGGGATACGCGAGGCTAAGGGAGAGTATATCGTCTTTTTGGATAGTGATGATCTTTTGGTATGGTGTGCTTTGGAGCATCTGTACAATAGGGCAAAAGCGGATGAGTTGGATGAGCTGTTCTTTGGAGGGGAATCCTTTTATAAACCGGTGGAGCTGTATAAGGAATATCCTGTCTACAGAACGTATTATCACTACAAAAACAGCTATGAGTCTGTTGAAACAGGTCAGTCGCTATTTGTGCGGCTAAGGGAAAACGATGATTTTAAACCCTCAGCCTGCTTGCATATGCTGAGGCGTGCCTTCCTGGAGGAAAGCCGACTTGCCTATTATCCTGGAATTATACATGAGGATAATTTGTTTGTACTGCAAAGCTTGATGAATTCCCAGCGTGCGGGGGTTCTGCCTGAACCGCTCTATCTGCGCCGTGTCCGCCCTGAGTCAACAATGACAACCAGAAGAAGCTGGAAAAACACATATGGGTACTTGGTCTGTATCCGTGAAACCGGCAAAAGTATGGCAACGCTGAATATTGGGAATATGGATTTTGCCGAATCAATTGCGAAATATCAGGTACAGATGGGATGTTCGGCGGAAAAAGCACTGAAAAACCTGACCACGGAGGAAATCCGTGCCGAGCTGAGCAAGCTGCCAGCACATGAGAGGTCAGAGATTGCCCTTCTGCTTGAAAGTTTCCGGCAAAACAGGGTGCTGAAGGAGTGCGGCGAGGCCCAGAAAAAGAAGCTCTCCTACTTGCAGAAAAAAGTAAAGAGGCTGAATAAAAGGAACAATGAATTGCTTCGCTCCCTGTCCTACCGCATAGGACGCCTAATTTCTGCTCCGCTGTGTTTTCTGCGGCGTTTGCTGAGTATACAGAAAAATTGAGATATGCCCTTTAGCTATAATCGGCGGAAAGGAGGTGTGGTGCAGTGGTCATTTTAGTAACAGGAGGGGCAGGCTTTATAGGAAGCCATACCTGCACAGAGCTTCTGGAGGGCGGATATGAGATTGTGGTGCTGGATAATTTTGTGAATTCACGGCCCGGAACCCTGGGGCATATAGAGGAGATTGCCCGAAGGGAGTTTCCTTTTTATGCAGTTGATTTGTTGCATGAGCAGGCTTTGCGGAGGATATTTAAGGAACGAAGGATTGATGCTGTCATTCATTTTGCCGGGTTAAAAGCGGTCGGTGAATCGGTACGGCATCCGCTCTGGTATTTTCACAACAATATAACAGGGACATTGAACCTTTGCAGTATTATGGCGGAGTTTGGTTGCAAACGCATGGTGTTTTCTTCCTCGGCTACGGTGTATGGAATCGATTCCAATGAACCAATCAGTGAGGAGGCTACGCCCCGGACGCCCATAAACCCATATGGAAAAACGAAGCTGATGATTGAACGGATATTAGGTGATATTTGTGTATCCGATCCTGAATGGAGCGTGGTCTCGTTGCGTTATTTCAATCCCGCCGGAGCGCATACGTCAGGCCTGATCGGAGAGGACCCTAAGGGTATACCTAACAATCTTTTGCCCTATATCGCCAAGGTGGCGAATGGGGAGCTGGAAAAACTCTCTGTTTTTGGAGATGATTATGATACACCTGATGGAACCGGCATACGTGACTATATCCATGTCGTGGATTTGGCCAAGGCACATATATGTGCCTTGAGGTATGCGTTTGCGCACACAGGACAGGATGTTATCAATCTAGGAACAGGGATGGGGTACAGTGTATTTGAAATCATTGCGGCATTTGAGAGAGCGAGCGGCAAAAAAATACCCTACCAGGTTGCGCCGCGGCGTCCCGGTGATTTGGCTGTCTGCTACGCAAATCCTTCTAAAGCCAAATCGGTGCTGGGCTGGAGCGCGGAACGAGATTTGGATGCCATGTGTTTTGACATATGGCACTATACACAGCGGAGAGGATGATATGAGATGCTTTCTAAAATCAAACGCTTGATGTCATTGTTTTTACCGCCTCCGGCAAGGACATTTCATAGGCAGTCAAAGCTTTTGCTTGATGAAATACGTTGCCTACAGTGTAGCGTAAGGTCAGGGAACAAAGAGCTTGACAGCAAAATCAAGACCATCGGCACAGTGCTTGAAGAGATCAGGGCTTTAGACAGCAAGCTAAAAGCTCTCAGCGGTAAAGCAGAGGACAGGGACAAATGGGTTAACGGCAAGCTTGAGTCCATTGACAGCAAGCTTGAGGTAAAATCCAAGGTGTTTAATGACAGGCTTGACGCTTTTGACAGAAAGGCAGGCTATCTCCAAAAGACGGCCGATGAGATACTATGGGCAAATATTTTCAACAGTACGACAGATAACAGCGATTGGCTGAAAATAAAAACCTTTTCCCCGGGGAGATGGGCGGCGGGGTATCCCTTTTTGTATATTCTGTACCGGGTTTTGCGGGACGTAAAGCCAAAGAGAATTTTAGAATTGGGCTTAGGGGAAACTACCCGCGTTATTTCCCAATACAGCGCAGAACATCAAGAAGCGGAGCATTTCGTTGTGGAACACGACCCCGAATGGATTTCATTTTTTACAAAGGCATCCCCGCTCCCCGGAAACACAAAAATTGTGCAATTGCCCTGGGGGAGTGTTTCCCACAAGGACAGTGAGGCTGTCCGTGTATATGAAGGGTTCTCGGAACGATTTTCAAACGGCAGTTACGATTTGCTATGCATTGATGGGCCGCTGGGCGGAGATATGGAGCAGTATGCAAGGATTGATTCCCTCGCACTCGTGCCTGAGCATCTCTCTAGCTCATTTACGGTTATTGTTGACGACTATGACAGGATCACTGAGCAAAATATGGTAAAAGATTTATGTGAAAAGCTTGACAGCGCAGACATACCATATGCAAAAGCATCATACAGGGGCATGAAGCACGCATTTATCGCCTGTAGCACGGACAACCGGTTTTTAGCCTCGCTATAGACTTGTGTCGATTTATACCAGCCCCCCATTTCCGCCGCACCTGGGGCTGGTATAAAAATTTTATTTTTACCGTGTCATTTCCCGACTGTTTCCCTGAATACGGATATTTATAATGACCCTCATAAAACAATTACTAAGGAGGGCTTTCTGTGAAAGGGAACGCAAAATGGTCGGTGCCGGGCAGGGAGATGGGCGAAATTTTTTCGAGCCTGTACATGGTGCCGGCGATTCAAAGGGGTATTGGCCTGGTCGGGAGGTTTTTGGGCGGCATTTTTTTATCAAGAGCTGTTATCTTTGAGGGTTGGGCACCCTTCGGCTTGGGCTGGCAGGCGGCATCGGGCGGTGGCTTGGGTGGGCTTGTAGCATTGCTCGGCTCGCTGCTGGGGTATATGTCGTTAGGTCAGGATGTGCAAAGCTTAAAATATATAGCGGTTGTGATACTTATCTATGCGGGCAATTTGATTTTCAGGGAGACGGGCTTTGCTAAAAATATTATATTTGCTCCCCTCATGGCAGGAGTTGTCTCGGTATTTGTAGGCATTGTATTTGTAGAGGGCGACCCCTCCATGTTTTTGTTTTTTGCCTGTGAGATAATCCTGATTGTAGGGGCTGGATATTTTTACTCCGTATCGGGAAGCAAACGGAGTGCCGGCGGGGATGTAGGGTATACCATCAGTCTTTTGATTTTGGCATCAACCCTTTTGATTTCCCTATCCGGCATTAGCATGGTAGGCGGCATTGCACCGGCGCGGCTTATAGCCGGTCTGTTTGTGTTGCGTACAGCATTTGCAAGCGGTTCGGGGTTAGGCAGTGCCGCTGGCCTGTCGGCGGGCATAGCTATGGATTTAGCCTTGGGTTATCCTTTTTTTTCCATGTCATATGGGCTGTCGGGTCTGATAGCCGGAGTTTTCAGAAATACCGGGAAATTCTTAGCTGTTGTCGCTTATGTATTGGCAGGTGCGGTCGCTGCCCTCTGGGCAGGAACCGATGCCATGCGCTTAACGGCATTGCTTGAAACGTTTGCAGTTTCCGTTATATTCATGCTAATGCCAGCCCGCCTCAATAAAGGCAAGCGTATTTTAGATGAGGGCACGCCGGAGGTGCAGGATGGATGCCAGGGTACGGACGGTGTTAGGATCCGGGAGCATTCACGCCGCCGTTTGGAGCAAAGCTCAATGGCATTCAGGGAGCTGTATACCATGCTGCAAAAGGTATTTGACAGGCAAAAAAACGATGAAGATGTATCAAGCGTACTGGAGCATGCCTCCGATGCCTTGTGCCGCCGGTGTGCCTTGAGGGGCCTGTGCTGGGATATGGAGATGACAGCAACCCGCCAGGCACTGAGCGATGCCGGAGGCATATTGGCACGCGAGGGTAAAATAACAGCGGATGATTTTCCGCAGTATTTTACCTCACGCTGTATACAGGTACCAAAATTTATACGGCTGGCTAACGATGAGATGACCGCCCTTTTGAACCGCAGACAATACAGGTCGCGGCTACAGGAGAGCCGCAATCAAATTTGCCGCCAGTATTCCGAGGTTTCCAAGATTTTCGCTGGCATGGCAGAGGATTTTCAGCAAGAGGTCATTTTCGACCAGGGCGCGGAGCGGCGAATACGGCATATCTTATCCGATTGCCGCATACCGTTTGAGGTTTCTGTGGCACGAGTGGCAGACGGAAAAAACTATGTCGAGCTGACAGGCTCCGGATTGAGCAGGGTTTTGGAAAATGATAGGGACAAGCTTTTGAAAAACATCAGCTTGGCGGCAGGATATCCGGTAGCTATGCCGGAACAGGTATGCACACCAGAATATGAGAGGATGATTTTTACCCAAGCCGAAACATTGAAGGCGTCAATAGGCATTGCCTCTCACAAGAAAAAGGGCGAGAGGGAGAGCGGCGATTCGGGTGCCTGGTTCAAAGCCTCCGATGGCAAGGTGTACCTGATTCTGTCCGATGGCATGGGCACCGGCCGGCACGCCGGAGAAGAATCTCGTGAAGCAGTAAAGCTTTTAGAGCATTTTTTGCGTGCGGGGATTGAGCCTGAGATAGCACTGTCTACCCTGAATTCCGCATTGGTATTGCGCGGTGACGCTCAAACAGAGGGCTTTGTTACAGTTGATTTGTGTATTTGCAATCTGCTTTCGGGGCAAACACGTTTTTTTAAAAACGGAGCATCCCCCTCTTACATAAAGCGCGGCCATAAAGTATCACAGATTTCAGGTCAAGGCTGGCCGGTAGGCCTAGGCGTTAATGTTTCGCCTGGCTCGGAAATGACAACCCTGCATATGGATGCAGGCGATGCCGCCATTATGATGAGCGATGGTGTATGCGAAATGGGGCAGGATCCCTGGCTCTCGCGCATCATAGAAGCCTGGGATGGGGAAAGCCCGAGAACCCTGGCGGGGAGCATCCTTGAGCAGGCGGTTTTGCAAAACGGCCAGGGGGATGATATGCTGGTGCTGGTGCTGTCTCTGGAGGAGCGGATCGGCTAGGCTAACACAGGCCTCCGACTGGAGGCCTGTTACTCTACTAACCCCAGTTCATTTATTTTTATAACAGCCTCTGTCCCATTGGGTACGTCAAGCTTTTTGTAAATCAGCTCCATGTGGCTTTTGACGCCATACGGCTTTAGTCCCATTTTATCGGCAATTTCCCTTCTGCCCAGACCCTGGCACATCAGCCTCATGACGGTTTTCTGCTTTTCTGTAAAAATCATATTCTTCTCCGTACGGCCTGCCTCGCAGACAAAGCCCTTGCGCCTCTTAGAAACCGCTGATGCCCCTGTGTACAGTTTTTTTATAAACTCAAAGGGTGCCTTTCCGGTGTAAGCCTTTTGCACCGACTGTCTTTCAAGTCTGTGCAGCATGCTCACAATATCGGCACCGGCATTGGCAAACTGCTGAACATAACCGTATTCATAGGCTAAATCTGCAGCCTGTGACATATGCCTCAGGGCAATATCCTGGCCGCCCCGGGTTTTCTTCCAATAGGCTACCGAGAGCAAAATCCGCGCTTCTATAATGTCAAGCGGTCTGTTGTAGTCCTCGCTTAGCTTTAACAGCTTTTTGAGGAATAAAATTGCCGTATTGTAGTTCTTGAGTACGATATACGCCCTTGCTGTGGTGAAATATTGGAATATTTTATATAGCTTCAGGCTGCTTTGCATGTTTTCCGAGTTAAACTCCAGCCATTTACGCGCCGCAGCCTCATCGCCGTCGGCTAGCTTAAGCCTAACCCTCCCGGCGAGAAAATTGGATTTTAGGTAATGGGCATTTTCCTTCTCAATCATATCGTCAATATTGTTTGACGATATGCAGGAATCCTGACCGGAGCCCCTCAGGGCAGCCGCTAAAACATACATGGCGCAGAACTTAATCTCCGCGGAGCAATTTTCCGCGATATTGGAGCATGCATCCATGGCGTGCTCGCAGGCTGCACTCATGTTCCCTTTCTCGTAATTGATCCCGGCGTAAATACATTCTCTTATCACGGCATATTCCGCGCTGATAAGAACGCCAAGGCTTTTTTCCAATAGTGTCATTCTATTATCGGTGTCAATTGCCATATCTGAATAATCAATGATGGAGCGGTGAAAAAACGGCATATTATTCGTTACGCTAGGAGTATAGACCTTCAATAGGCCCTTGAAAGGAATGCTGCGCAGTGTTTTCATAAAATTAATACGGTCTTCCCTGCGGTCTATAAAACGGAAGCACGCTCTGGCTATGACTGATCGGGGGCTTTTTACAATGATCTTCGGAAACAGCTTATGGTATTTATCCAGAATCCTCTCAAAATCCCCTATCCTGCCCTCCATATAAGCCGCCCATGCCTGGACCTCCAGCAGGAAGGGCTTGTTTTCCACAATGCTATCGTCAAGCACACTGTGGATGGTGTGCAGCGTATCCTCAATAGAGGCAAAAGGGGAATTGTAGTCATACATGTTGTACAGGCATTCGGAAACCATATCGTTGTGGCTGCCTTTTTTATAATGCTCCACAGCGCGAAAATAATCTCCCCTCCCGAAATAATAGTCGCCTGCCCTGATTTGTTGCGCGGCAACTGCCTTTTCGCCGCATTTTTGAAGCATAGTGAGCAAAAAATCGCGGAACAAGTCGTGGAAACGGTAGGTCATGTGATCAATCTGATTTAAAAAAAGGCTTTCGTTTTTGAGTGTTTCAAGAATTTTATCTCCGGAGCCTATGTCGGTAAGGGCTTTGAAAACATCGGCATTCAGCTCTGCGACAACCGGCAGCTTCATCAATACTCCTTGAGTTTTCTCGTCTAGCTCACTCCATACATTTTTTTCAAAATAAAGCTCCGGAGTTTCATCATTATGCTCTGTTTGCAATGGAGTACCCGAGAGCATCAGGCTCCGCATGCTGATTGCCCAGCCGCCTGAGCTGGCTTTATGAATATTTTCCGCCTGTTCCAGTGTAATATGCTTCCTGTTGAGGATAAAGAATTCCCTGATCTCATCGGCGGTGAAGCAAAAGTTAGTCACAATCTTACAATCCTCAGTGCGCAAAGCATTTGGCACATTGCCGCGGCTTATACACACAATTGCACGGCCTGGAGCCCGCCGCCTTCTGTGCAAACCGGCGATCAGGCTGAGGATTTTTTCATTAGTTATTTTATGCAGGTCGTCAAACACAATCGTATATTTACGGCTATCCTCTGCAAAAGCTGAGGCGGCACTCACAGCAAATTCGTCTGGTGCCGAATCAAAGGCCGGATGAGCGGCATATTGTCGCAAAACAGCATTGCCGGGCTGAAATTCTGACAATACCGTGACAAGCCGCCTGCAAAAAGAAGTAAGCCTGTTGTCGTATTCGTCAAGGGTAATCCAGGCAGTTCTGACTCCCTCGCTTCTTTTCCTGGCGAGCCATAGCTCAACGGCAACTGTTTTCCCATGACCCGCCGGGGCCTGAACGTATAAGAGATTGTTACCCTTAGTAATTTTGTCAAACTGTTCCGCAAGCTGTTCACGCGGGGCAAAGGCAAATACAGCGTTCATGGAAATCCTCCGTTTTATCTGCCCTGTTAATTCCGGGGCATATTGTTGTACACATTATACATCATAATATAATATCGTATACCCTTGCATCATAAAAGTACCATTGGGGGGTATGCATTTTCCATTTAATGCCGTTGCGTTGCCCGGAAGGTCTTTGACAAAACACAGAAACTATGTTATCCTGTGCTTCCAGGCTAATTTTCAGCAAGAGGGGGCGGCGGATATAGACCGGAAGTTAAAACGGATTTTTTCACCGGGAAATCGAATGTTTTTTATCCTCATGATTCTGTTCAGCGTAGCAATGACCGCTATAGGGAGGGACTATGCCCCTGCTCGCTGGATTGCGGCTGTACAAATTTTGCTAGTTTTTTTATCAATATGGATTTACCGCCGCAGAGTGCTGGAGGACCGGCTGTATGCTATGGAGATTTCCTCTGTTATCCATAGGGATATTGATATACGCGATGCCGATTTGTCTTACTTTAATCTCCCTATGATGGTCATACGACTGGGTTCGGGGCAAATTTTGTGGGCAAATGAAGCTTTTTATGAGACAACAGGCAAACGATGCGGTGTTTTTGAAAAAAGCATAACTGATCTTCTTCCCGGATTCAAGCTAAACTGGCTCTATGAAAACCACAAGGAAGCACCCGCGGGCGTAACCCTGAAGGACCGCAGCTTTATTGTTTCGGGCAGGGTCATTCATAACAAAAAATCTCAGGCTATGGCGGTTTTGTATTTTGTGGACGTTACCGAGCTAATGGAGCTGCGTAATAAATACCGGGAATCGCGCCCTGTTGTGTGCATTTTGCTTATAGACAACTATGAGGAATGCATGAAAAATCTAACAGATTCTCAAAAATCCGAGGTTCTGGCGGTTGTTGACAAAAAAGTAGCAGAGTGGGCTTCTCCCTTGGAAGGGGTTTTTCGTAAATACGACAGGGATAAGCACATAATTGTTTTTGAAGAACGCAAGATGGAGTTAATTACTGAGCGAAGATTTTCTCTTTTAGAGGATGTCCGCGCAGTTCATGGTGCCCCGGGGGTTCCGGTTACCATGTCGTTGGGGATAGGCAAGGATGCCGAAACCTTAGCGGAGGGCTTTTCCTTTGCCCAGCTCGCCATTGATATGGCATTAAGCCGGGGAGGCGACAGGGCGGTAATAAAAAACAGGCTTCATTTTGAATTTTACGGAGGCCATTCAAAGGAAATCGAAAAGCGCACTAAGGTAAAGAGCCGTGTTATGGCAGACTCCCTTTCAAGGCTGATTCAAGACAGCTCCCGGATTTTTATCATGGGGCATTCTAATGCCGACATTGACTGCATAGGGGCAATGTCGGGAATAATGTGCATTGCCCGCAAGCTGAAAAAGGAGGCCGGGATTGTAATCTGCCGGGAAGAATGCGCGGCTAAAAATTTGATTGGCCGTATGCGGGAGTCACCGGAATATAAAGATGTTTTTACAGATGATCAGGACGCGCTGGTCTGGGCAGACGTTCATACATTGCTTGTCGTTGTTGACTGTAACCGCCCAAGCATGGTAGAATCCCGCTCACTGCTGGAGGCGGTTAACCGGGTGGCGGTCATTGACCATCACAGGATAGGGGACGACTGCATAAAATCCGCAGCACTGGACTTCCACGAGCCGTATGCCTCGTCCGCCTGCGAGCTTGTATGCGAGCTTGTGCAGAATATCTGCCGTCAGGAGGATATTTTACTGATAGAGGCCGAGGCAATGTTAGGGGGGATTTTTCTTGACACTAAAAATTTTACTATAAATACCGGAATCAGAACCTTTGAGGCGGCGGCATTCCTGCGCCGTATTGGCGCGGATACGGTGGAAATAAAAAAGCTGTTTCAAAATGACTACCATTCGTCCATGGCAAAGCATAAGCTGATTTCCAGCACCTGCATAGTACGGCGGAACATGGCGATAGCCGTAGCAGAATACGAGGTGAGCCGCACAATAGCCGCTCAGGTGGCGGATGCCCTTCTGGAAATTGAGGGCACAGAAGCCTCCTTTGTTATAGTGCCGGACGGAGTGCTGACTGTTTTTTCCGCGAGGAGTCTAGGGAGCGTGAACGTACACGCAATTTGCGAAAAGCTTGGCGGAGGCGGTCACCAGTCTGTAGCCGGAGTGCAGCTAGAGAATATCACGCCCGAAAAAGCTCTTAACCTTTTGAGTGATGCCATTGAGGACTATTGCCTGGAAAACGGCATCACTTAGGCAAGCTGACAGCTTGCTTTGACCGGCCCCTTATCAATTACTTAGATAATTCATCCAATTCAGTCGCCCGGGCTTCGTTAAGGCGGATACAGGCATCAACAAAACCGTCAACGGAAACCCCATGTATTTGGTTTCCCGATCGGGTGCGGACGGAAACGGTTCCCTCCCCTATTTCTTTATCTCCCATAATCAGTATATATGGGACACGGTTCAGGCGGAGCCTTTTGATTTTTGACCCCATAGATTCATCCTCTGCTTGTATATCACAGCGAAATCCGGACTGTCTGAGCGTTTCAAGGATTTTTTCTGCGTAGCCGTTATGCTCTGTGCGCACCGGAACCAGCCCCACCTGAACAGGAGAGAGCCAGAATGGAAAGCTTCCGGCAAAGTGTTCAATAAGTATGCCTATAAACCTCTCAATAGAACCGAACACCACGCGATGAATCATTACAGGGCGACGGCGTTTTCCATCCTGGCATACATATTCTAGGTCAAATCGTTCTGGCATTTGGAAATCGAGCTGGATTGTGCCGCATTGCCATGTACGCCCCAAGCAGTCCTCCAAATGAAAATCAATCTTTGGGCCATAAAAGGCACCATCGCCGGAATTGAGGGAAAAATCCTTTCCTGCTGCACACAGGGCGTTTTCCAATGCCGCCTCTGCTTTGTCCCAATCAGCGGCTCTGCCCATAAATTTCTTCGGACGTGTAGATAATTCAATCTTATAGGCAAAACCGAAGGTTTTGTAAAAATCGTCAATCAGGCTGATAACATTAAAAATTTCGCTTTCTATATGCTCCGGTGTCATAAATATATGGGCATCGTCTTGCGTAAAACACCGGGCCCTCATCAATCCGTGCAATGTGCCGGATAATTCATGGCGGTGTACCAGCCCGCGTTCCGCCAAACGCATAGGGAGCTCACGATAGCTGTGAAGTCCTCGTTTAAATACCAGCATACTGCCGGGGCAGTTCATCGGCTTAACAGCAAAATCAGAGCCGTCAATTTTGGTGAAATACATATTGCCCTGGTAATGATCCCAATGTCCCGAGCGGTGCCAGAGATCTTGATTTAGAATAATGGGTGTTTTTATTTCCTGATAGCCCGCCCCGGCGTGCTTCTCCTCCCAAAACCGCTCCAGCACGCCGCGCAATACCAGGCCGCGCGGCAGGAAAAATGGAAATCCGGGAGCCTCCTCAAATAATTCAAACAACCCGAGTTCGCGGCCCAATTTACGGTGGTCGCGCTTTTTGGCTTCCTCAATGCGGTTTTTATGGGCTTTGAGGTCTGATTTAGACGGAAAGGCATAGGCATACAGCCTCTGAAGCATCGGGTTTTTCTCGCTTCCGCGCCAATACGCACCCGCAACTGAATGAATGCAGTACGCCCAGCCGAGCAGCTCCCGGGTGTTTTCGGCGTGGGGACCCCTGCAAAGGTCAAAAAAGCCGTTTCCTGTACGATAAACTGTTATCTCATCCTCCGGGGGCAGTGACTGAATCAATTCAAGCTTATACGGCTCGTCCTCAAACATATCAAGTGCTGCTTGACGACCGGGCAATCTTTCAAAATTAAAGTCAAGCTTTTGCTTTATAATCGCCGCCATACGGCTTTCAATTTCAGCAAAATGCTCCTGCGCTAAAGCCTGCGGCAGGTCAAAATCATAGTAAAACCCATCATCGATGGAGGGACCTATGCCCAGCTTGGCATGGGGAAACATTTGCAATACCGCCTCTGCCATAACGTGAGCTAAGGAATGGCGTCCCGCGTTAATATCCGGCATTTAATCAGTCCTCTCTCTGGTGCTCCCGTACGCACTTTTTACATGAGTGAAAAATATTTTTGTATAAGGCTTGACAATTCTGCGTGTATGCTCTATAATGCGGCAACAGGCGGTGCGGTTGTGCCGAAATAGCTCAGTTGGTAGAGCAGCTGATTTGTAATCAGCAGGTCGCCGGTTCGAGTCCGGCTTTCGGCTCCAGCATCAGCAAATACAAGTTTGCCATATCGTTCAGCAAATGTCAATAGGCAAAAAGTAAAAAATGAGAAAAAATCAAACCTCCGCAGGCTGCTCCGCTTGTATTGCCGGGACTGTTGGGGATTCTGGAACTCCGGGTTCTGCCGCTAGCTGTTCATTTGTATCGGTTAATAGCTCAACTCCCCTCAGCACCCTATTGATTTGCCTTGTCCTTACGCCAACGATTTGCTCAATCGTATTGTCGGCGGTTTGGATTTGCCTGTGTGCCAGAGCAAGTATCTTCTCAAATTCGGCGAATTGATTTTTTACCGCCCGCAACGTGTCCCAGACCTTCTGCGAATGCTGTTCGATGGCGAGAGTCTTAAATCCCATCTGGAGAGATGACAGGAATGCCGACAGCGTACTGCCCCCTACTGCCGTGACCTTGTACTTATCCCTCAGTTCTTCAAACAGGGCGGCATTTTGCACTACCTCTGCGTATAGCCCTTCGGTTGGCAGGAACATCAGTGCAAAATCCGTAGTTTTCGGCGGAAGGATATATTTGTCGCGAATATCCCTTGCAAATGCCCGGAATTTCTGTGCCAGCGATTTTCGCGCCTCATCGATCGCCGTTTTGTCCCCTGCATCAAGCAGGCGGTTATAGTCCTCAACCGGGAACTTTGAGTCAATCGGAAGCAGAAGCGGCACATCGCCGTTGCCAGGTAGCTTGACGGCAAACTCCACCCTCTTGCCGTTTGCAATTTCAGCATTCACCTCGTACTGACCCGGTGTTAGGATATCCGACAGAAGCATTTCAAGGCGAACCTCGCCGTATGTACCGCGTTCCTTAACATTGGTGAGTGCGTTTTTCAGGCTCTTGGCATCGGCGGCAAGGTTTTTCATTTCCCCTAAGCCCTGCTGAACGCTGTCAAGCTGCTTACTGACCAGCCCGAACGACTGTGACAGCCGTGTCTCAAGTGTCCTTTGGAGTTTTTCGTCCACAACGCCCCGCATTTGCTCCAGCCGCTTTTCATTGCTTTCCTGAAGCGACTTCATTTTGCTTTCCAAAGTGGCGTTTACCTTTTCGGTGTTTTCGGCGTTTCCCCGCTGTATGCAGGAAAGCCGCGTGTCGAGTTGCTCTTGGAATTCCCGTAGCTGTCTGTTTGTTTCCTCCCTGTTTGCCTGCAAGGTTCTGTTTAGCTCGGCACGGCTCGCTTGTAGTGTAGCTTGGATGCTCTCTTGAATTACACCGAATCGCTGGAACTGCTCGGTTGCTCCTGTGCTGAGTTGATTTGCGATGCTGTCGCGCTGCTCGATGCTGTTGCGCTTGAGCAATGAGGCAACCTCATCTATGCCGGATTTTTTCTTGCCAGCGAGCAAGAGTATAATGATGGTTGCCGGTAATACGGCAGATGCAATTGTCAGAATTAGTTGAATATCCATTAAAATTCCTCCTATTTATGCGTCCTCGGGGGCTGAAACGTTAGAGGCGGCAGAGGTACTGAAGATTTCAATTTTAATCTTACCATTCCCCACATGATGTGCTGAATCCGGATTATAACACAGGAACGGAAAGGTGTAAACCGGGCCTGTTCGCTTGGCGGGGGACAGTTATGGGTTTTAGCGTATATATTTGCGCATATGAAAATTTCGTCTTGCTCTTTTGTACCCTATGTGGTAAAATCACTGACGTTAGGAGGTGATTGCCTTATGGGGGATTCTGGCATGAAATATGAGGAGGCAATCGGGAGGCTCTCTGAGATTGTAGCGGCTTTGGATAAAGGTGATGCCTCCCTGGAAGACTCTATAAAATTGTTTGAAGAGGGGACCAGGCTAGCGGCTTTTGCGCAAAAGCTTTTGGCTGAAGCCGAGCAGAAGGTGCTTAGGCTGGTTCGCACAGAGGATGGTTCTGGGCATGAGGAGATAAGCGTTGAACAGGAATAAACTGCAATTTGAAGAATATAGAGGAATGATTGGGCAAGCTTTAGAGCAGCTTGTCCCGGAGAATGATGCTAATCAAGGCAGGCTGGCAGAGGCGATGCGGTATGGTCTCTTGGGCGGCGGCAAGCGTATCCGCCCAGTCCTGTTGTTAGAAATTTGCCGGGTATCTGGCGGGAATACAGAGGCTGCGTTACCGTTTGCTTGTGCTCTGGAGATGATTCACGCCTATTCGCTGATACATGACGATTTACCATGTATGGATGACGATGATATGCGAAGAGGCAAACCGTCTGTCCACAAAAAATTCGGGGAGGCATCGGCTGTGTTGGCGGGTGATGCTTTGCAGTCGCTTGCCTTTGAAATAATCTTAAACCCGGAAAACCCAAAGGCTTTTTCAACCTCCCAGACTATGAAGGCGGCATATATCCTGGCGCGGGCATCAGGCGTGCACGGTATGGCACACGGTCAGCAAATGGACTTAGATCAGTCTGCCTCATGGGGGCAGATTCACGCTCTCAAAACAGGAGCCCTAATCAGTGCCGCAGCAGAAATTGGCTGTGTTTTAGGCGGGGCAAATAATCGCTTGACAGACGCCGCGGTTGCTTACGCCAAAGCTATTGGTCGGGCATTTCAGCTCATAGACGATATGCTTGACGGTCAAAATGGCCAAGGGCAATTTGAGGAGGCAAAAAACCTGACCAATGAGGCAATATGTGCCTTGTCACCTTTTTCCGATAGGGGATTTTTAATATGGATGGCGGAAAAACTTCTTAACAGGGGGGATTAAATGCGTAACGCGGTAGAGTTTTTAACAGGCAATCACATACTGAATATTTCTATTTTAGCCTTTGTGATAGCGCAGGTTTTGAAGGTAATCATCGTTTTGATTTTTTACAAAAAATTAGACTTCAGGCGTCTGTTTGGAGCAGGAGGCATGCCTAGCTCACATTCCTCAATAGTTTCCGCCCTGGCAGTTTCAGTTGGGAAAATGCAGGGGTACGATTCGGTATATTTCGCGATTGCCGCAGTTACTGCCTTCGTGGTTATGTATGATGCTTCAAATGTACGCCGCTGTGCAGGGGAACAGGCAAAAATTTTAAATTACATGATGGAGCATTGGGACGAAACAACACCTGAAATTTTCACCAAAAAGCTAAAAGAACTGTTAGGGCATACACCGTTCGAGGTTTTCTGCGGTGCCGCGCTTGGCATTGCAGTCGGGCTTCTTATGTGAGGGTAATTTGACATAACCTATTTTTTGTGATAACATGGGTGCCGGAAGGGAGTGTGTTTTTGTTATGATTGAAAAAATGCGAGTCTTATTGGGCCTTGCTTTGATGATATTTATGATATTCCTTACCGGTTGCAGTCAGGAGATGGTGGACACCGAGTATTATGCATATAGTGCCGATAGTTTTTCAGAAGGTGAAGAGGACGGGACAGCAGAAGACGATAAAGCTCTTGAAGAAAATTTTGATCGTAAGATTATTCAAGACGCATCTTTGGAGATTAAGGCTGAAAACTCGCTGGTATTATATAAGGATTTGGCTGATTACGCCAAAGGCTTAGGCGGGTATGAGTTTAGCTTTGATAAGACTTATCACGATGATGTAGAAGCTACGCTGAAAATTCCTCCCGGAAAGCTGGATGATTTTATGAGCTTTGCCGGGGAATGGGGTAAAATCGTCAGCAGTTCTATGTCTTCACGAGATATTTCCGATTCATATTACGATGCACAAACAAGACTTAGAACCAAACGCGAAGCACTTCAGACATATTACAAGCTTCTTGAAAAAGCGGAAACGGTCGAGGAAATTGTGACATTGCAGGAGACGATAGATAAAATCACAGAGGACATTGAATCTTGGGAGGGCAAGCTCAAGAAGTGGAACAGCCAGCTGGATATGGCAACGGTATCTCTGCTTATACGCCAGGACAATGACCCGCTCGAAATCAAAAAGGAAATCAACTGGGATATGTTAACATGGGACGACATGGGGTATTTAATTAAAGGCGGATTTACCTCAATTGTCAATGTAATTGTGGCAGGATTTCAAATGCTTGTCATTGCCCTGCTGGCAGGTTCCCCTATTTGGGTTTTCGCAGCCTTAGTGCTTTGGATTGTGCTGAGAAGACTGAAAAAACACAAAGCAAGAAAGCAGAATGAGGACTCAGAGAAAGATCCGGAATAGGGTGATTTGTATAAAACATATTGCATTGGGGAAGCTACAGCAATTATCAAGTAAAGGTCGTGTTTCCCTATGCAGGTTCAAACACCTAACAGGCTCATAAACGAAACCTCCCCCTATCTGCTTCAACACGCCGGAAATCCGGTTGACTGGTTCCCTTGGAGTCGGGAGGCATTTGAAAAAGCAGAGATGGAAGATAAACCTATTTTTCTTTCGATCGGCTATTCTTCATGTCACTGGTGCCATGTCATGGAACGTGAGGTTTTTGAAATTCCTCAGGCTGCACAAGCTCTTTCCGACTTTATAAGCATCAAGGTTGACCGTGAAGAGCGGGGCGATGTTGACGCGCTATATATGGAAGTCTGTCAGCTTATGACCGGGAGTGGCGGGTGGCCGCTGAGTATTTTTATGACACCGGACAAACAGCCGTTTTTTGCCGCAACCTATCTACAGCTTGACCATTTTTGCCATTTAGCCGGGCAAATAACGGTGCTTTGGAAAGCGGACAGAAATCGGCTTTTTCAAATTTCCAGGGATATTACGCACACAATTGCGCATCCCTCTGACGGCGGCAAGACGGAATGGGATTTTATGCAGGCGGCACACTCGGCGTACGCATCCTTGAAGGGAGACTATGATCCAGAAAACGGAGGGTTTGGCAAAGCTCCCAAATTCCCCAGCCCTCATTCTCTGATGTTTTTACAGCGCTACGGACTGTTAGTGGAAAATTCTCAGGCACTGCAAATGGCACAGTTTACCTTGGAGAGAATGTCGCTCGGAGGAATTTTCGACCAAATAGGCGGTGGATTTTGCCGCTATTCCACGGACGAAAGGTATCTTACCCCCCACTTTGAAAAAATGCTGTATGACAACGCCATGCTGTCAACCGTATACGCAGAGTTTGGTTTTTTTGAAATTGCAGGGCGTACAATAGATTTTTGCATGCGTGAACTATACTGCGAGAATATAGGGGCGTTTTATACTGCAATAGATGCCGATAGCGAGGGTCAAGAGGGAAAAAGCTATCTCTTTACCCGTAAAGAGGTAATTTCAGAGCTAGGCCAGGATGATGGCACACGTTTCTGCCGGATATACGATATCACGGAGCAGGGGAATTTTGAAGGGAAAAACATCCCCAATATGCTCAAAACAGGGAAGTTGTCAGAGGAAGACGAAAGCTTTGCCGCACCCTGCCGCTCATTGCTTTTACATGCGCGTTCTCGTCGGGCTCAGCCTTTCAGGGACGAGAAAATCACACTAGGCCCCAATGCTCTTATGTTAGCGGCCCTTGCCACCTGTGGGAGATTGATGGGCAGAGAAGGCTATATAAATGCCGCAGTAAAATTAGCGCGGTTTATCCGCAGGGAAATGGCACTGGATAACCGTTTGCGTGCATCTTGGAAAAATGCTGCATCGCCGCATTTGGCAATATCTGATGATTATGCCTATCTTGCCTGGGGGCTTTATCGTTTGCACCAAGCAACACTTGACGATACGTGGCTAATCTATTGCCGTGAAGTATGTGATGATATGCTTAGTCTCTTCTCTTCAAGCGATGGGCTTTTATTTCTATCGGGCAAGGATGTTGATGATTTACCAGTACGCACAAAAAATATATACGATGGCGCATTGCCCTCCGGTAATGCAGTTGCCGCAGGTGTTTTCCGGCGCTTGCACACTCTAACCGGAGAAGATATCTATGCCGAGGCCCTTCAAAGGATAACCCGCGCTATGGGTGCATATGCCTCAAATACACCAACGGCACACACCGCACTGCTTGCAAACCTATTATTAAGTAAAAAAAACCTGAAGGCTGAGATTCCTGTCTCTAATGAAAATATGTCCCGGGTGTGGCAGGGATTTCATCCGTTTGTATCCTTTTCTGCTGGGGAAAATGGGAATAGTGCTGCCGTTTGCAGCGGCGATAGGTGCTTCCCTCCTGTTGATACTGCTGAGGATTTGGAAAAGCTACTGTAAAAGAACACATGCTTCCGGAAATTTTACCGGCACGGTTAGACAAAATGGCGATTTCCTAATCCAAGCACAGCAAAACCATTGAAAACATTAACGTTTTCAATGGTTTTGTGCTAGGATTATCAGATGGAGCAAATATTATGTATAGACTATTTTAATACCTAGAAACCACCTTAGGTTATTTGACGGAGGTTATCGTCACGTACTCGTTGACACAGCCGTGGTTTTCGGCAATTGTTACTGCTCCGCCCACAATGCGAAATGAAATTACTGCATTCGGTTTTAATTTGTACACAATGTCCAGAGAAGACAATCTGGGACACTCCATATTAAGATAGCTTTTTGCGATGATGTGTCCGTCCATAAGGAGCTCTAAGCGCGGGCGGCCCTTGTCAACACTGAAAACATCCACCCCATATGATATCCTGTAGTAATGCTCATGTGACAGCGTGATTTTTGTCCTGGTATGGTCGATTGATATGCCTGATTCGCTAAGGGTAAGATCAAGCAAAAGAAGATCCCCATCATGGTAACTGGCGCATCTGTTTCTGTAGTAAGTGGCAAACGCAGGTTGGTATATTGGTCCGGACTCCCCTTTGGGGCCTGGTTCACCCCGCGGACCCCGGGGACCGGGAACGGCAGGGCCTGGGATTCCCTGGGTGCCTTGCGGCCCAATAGGGCCGGCAGGACCAGATGAACCGGATTTACCCTGTAGTCCTTGCGGCCCCCGCTCGCCTTGGCGGCCCTGCGGGCCGGTGGTGCCGCGAGGGCCAGCCTCTCCCCGCTCTCCTCGTTGACCGACTGGACCTATCGGGCCAATTGTTCCGCGTACACCTGGTTCGCCCTGCTCTCCTTTGGGGCCACGCGCACCTTCAGGACCTGGTTCCCCTTGCGGGCCGGCAGGACCGGTCGGGCCTGAGTGGCCTTCCGGACCTATTTCTCCGGTATCGCCCTTGGGACCCGGTACCCCCATCAGACCCGGCTCTCCTTGCGGGCCTTGCGGACCCTCCTGGCCCTGGGGACCTGGTATTCCCATTGGTCCGGAATCCCCTCGCTCGCCTTGGTGACCTTGTTGCCCCATTGGCCCCATCGGTCCCATTTCACCCCTGTCTCCTTGTTCTCCGCGATGACCCTGATGACCCGGCATACCGACTGGTCCACTAGGGCCCTCCGGACCGATCTCCCCTGCATCGCCTTTCGGCCCTTGCGGACCAGTCGGGCCAGTCGGCCCTGCGGGGCCGCGCGGGCCTTCGGGCCCCCTTGGGCCTGGCTGACTGCAGTGACGTTTTTCGTGCTTGCTTTTGCAACCGCAATCTTCAGATTCTAAGAATTCCTCTTGACTGGTAATGAGCATGATTTTTTCTCCTCTCGGACTTGAGTCAGTCCTAAATATATTCAGGAGCTTCACGCATCCTGTAATACATTTTATGAGACAAATCCTGAGGATGTTACAAGAACCGGCAGGGTTCGGCATAATTGCAGATTCCGGTGGATAACAGTGACGCTATTCGGTGGCACTGAAATTTGGAGGTGTTAAATTTAAATAGCTGTCCGGTACCGAACCGACAATTACTGTTTCGGCGACACAAACCTGTGTTTCTACACGCCGTTCCGTGCTGCGTCCGGGCAGTAAAATGTCAATATCCACTGCAATATTGATCATAACCTGATGCCGGGTCTGGTTAATTCCGGCTGTAATAAAGGCGTTGGAAAAATCAGTGTGTACCACTCCCAAGGGTACGATTTTCACCGGGATGCGCGGGCCTCTCCCGGAAAACAGCTCACCCCGGGCAAGATTTCCCAAAGGGATTGCTAACTGATAGGCTTCAATAGACATCAGTTCCTCCAAAACATCGCTGCTGACTCCTGTTTTGAGACGGTTTATTGCCATCATGTCGGTTTTCAGAGCAGTAATTTGACCATAAATATCTTTTTCAAAAACAATTAAATTCTCATATTCAATCTTTTCATCTATCACCCTGCTGTTTATGGCATTATTAATTGCCCTCACAGCTAAATTATCAACCCTTACAGCCGCCATTTGAAGCAAGGCCGGGCGGAAATACATGCTTAGCCAAATCACACCAGCAACAAGTAAGATTGCGCTCAAAACAAAACGGTATAATTTCACCTGCCCTTTAGCTCTGTATTTTCCGGCACTCGAAAACGCCGTAAAATGTATTTTCCGAATAAAACGCCCTATGCTCCATCTCATCTAATGCCGCCCCCTTTCAGGGACAGTCTATGCGGACAACGATATGAAAAGGACAAAAATAGTAAAAGCCCTATTGAAGATGTGTCACTGCTACAGGGGCGGCCACCCATTTGCAGATGGATAGTTCCCTTGAACCGTTGGCTGATGCCTTCGATGTGTCGGGATAGTTTTTATGGTAGCTCAACCCGATACCTACAACTTGCTTTGCGGTATTATCTGCCCGACATGCTTCGTTAAAAATTCTTGGAGACAGCTTGGTCTGCCTACGGATTTTTCGTCTTGCCTGACAGCGACAATTATTCGCCAATCAAACCGCAAATATCACGTGGAACCGCTATACTGCTTGCGCCATTCACGTATTTTGGTCAGCCACTCTTTTATTTTTGCCTCCCTGCCCTGATCTGTGGGGGCATAATATTCGCTATCTGCCAACGCATCGGGGAGGCATTGCATATTTGCGATTTTATTTTCAAAATTGTGAGCGTAGAGATATTCCTTCCCATAGTCAAGCTCTCTCATTAGCCTTGTGGGGGCGTTACGTATTTGCAGAGGAACCGGCTCGGAGAGTGTTTCCAGGGCATCTTGCCTGGCCCTTTCGTATGCCATATATGCCGCGTTAGATTTAGGGGCAAGTGCGCAGTATACCGTAGCATGGGTAAGGTGTACACCGCATTCGGGCATTCCGAGAAAATGGCAGGCCTGATATGCCGCAACGGAGACCTGCAGTGCATTTGAATCTGCCAGCCCTATATCTTCGCTGGCAAAGCGTACAATCCGCCGGGCAATGTACAGCGGGTTTTCCCCTGCCTCCAGCATACGCGATAACCAATACACACCTGCATCAGGGTCGCTGTTTCTCATGGATTTATGGAGTGCTGAAATTATGTTATAGTGTTCCTCCCCATTTTTGTCGTACAAAAGGGTTTTCCTGCCGACAGACTGCTCTAAAGCCTCATTCGTGACAACAATTTTATCCCCCTCATTCCTGCCGCATTTGACCGCCAGCTCAAGGGCAGACAGAGCCGCACGAGCATCGCCATCTGAGAGTGAGGCCAATATTGAAAGCTTCTCGTCAGAAATTTCAACATTTAAATCACCAAAACCGCGTTTATCGGCAAGAGCCGTACGCAAAATTATGGTTAATTCCTCAACTGAGAGGGGTTTTAAAACGAATACCTTGCATCTTGAATTTAAGGCCGCATTGATTTCAAAGGAGGGGTTTTCTGTGGTGGCACCAATTAGAATTATGCTGCCCTTTTCCACAAATGGCAAAAAAGCATCCTGCTGGGCTTTGTTGAAACGGTGTATTTCATCCACAAATAAGATAGTAAGAGAACCAAGCATACGGCTGTTTTCAGCCGCTGCCATAACCTCCTTTATCTCTTTAATGCCGCTGGTGACGGCTGAAAAATTTATAAACTCAGCTTGGGTTTTTTGTGCGATAATCCGTGCCAGGGTAGTTTTGCCAACTCCCGGCGGCCCCCAGAAGATCATTGACTGAAGCAGGTCATTGTCTATCATTTGGCGCAATACGCATCCCTTGCCTAGGAGGTGCCGCTGACCCACATACTCTTCTAACGTGCGGGGACGCAAGCGTGCCGCCAGCGGAGGCAGAGCCTGACTATCGTCAAACATGGAAGCTTGCCGCATACAACCGACCTCCAGCTTACTTTATCTTTACCGGAAAGGGTTTTCCGTTCCGCTTTTTTGACAAAACGGTAAACCTTCCGTAGACCTTCGCATTTCCAAGCTTTTTGTATGCCCGTACCCTGACATAATATCTCTTGGCATTTAATTTGCTCAATGAAGCGCGTGTGCCTTTCGGCACATCCTTGAACGCGGCTACGGTGAAGTCAGTGTTTCGTGCATAGTTGATCTCGTAGCCGCTGGCGTTTTTGACATTTTTCCATCTCACTGCCAATTGCCTCTTTCCTGGGCTTGAAGCCTTCAGTGAGCTTTTATCAACTGTGCCGACTTTAGGCGGGTTTGTCAGTCTGCCCTTTTTGTTAAATTGATAGCCTCTGTACGCTCCGTTTCTGAGTTGCCTGCCATTGCTCTTGAAATAGTAGATATGGCCGCCGATCCGGCTGAACCCGGATTGCCGTCTGCCGGTGCGGTCAAGGTAATAACGGTTCCTGCCGATTTTCAAAAAACCTTTGTGCATGGTGCCGCTCGGGCCGTAATATACTTTTCCTATGCCTTTGGCATTCTTGAACCCGGTTGATAATTCACCGGATCGGGAAATATGCCACGCACTTATCTTAGCCGGGGCAACAAACCTCTTAGCCTGGTATATCCCTGCATCCTGCTGGCAGGGGACAGATTGCCGCGATACAGTGATATGTTGTTGTTGCGCACATCAAAAATCAAGCCCCTGCGCTCCGTACCCATCATGTAGCACAGGCCGCGGTCAGTTGCCCTATCCCAAGTATTTTGTATACTGAGGTGGTTTGTGACATCATTTGTTATAAACATATATGTAGGATTAACTTTCTTCAAAAAAGTACTGCTATTGGAGGGATATATCCCATGGTGGGATAGCTTTAGAATATCTGCCTTTAATTTTTTGCCGTATTTATCAACTAAATAGTCTTCCTCCCTCTTAACGGCATTCTTTATGCGGCCTGCCTTGCCTTCAATGTCTCCTGCCGTAAGGTATTTAGTTTTACCACAGGTAATCATAGACACAAGCGAATAATTGTTTGTATATACCCCATTATCCTTGACTTCATGCGGTATGGGAGTACCTAGCCGCCGTGTTTCCGATACAAGTCTGCGATAATTTTTAAGATGCTTGCCCACAGGCCCGATAACCTTCAATTTGGCATCGCCAATGGCGATTTTACTGCCGGTATTCAGGTGCACAGGATTTTTGCCCATTCTTTTTGTTACCCAGCCCACAACTGTGTTCTCTCTTTCTACCTGTTTAACATGGGTAACCGTTTTGCCCGCGCTGTTAACAACGCTTCTGACCTCTTTAATGCCGGGAAGGTAAACTTTATTTACAATAATTCTGTTGTCCTTCAATATTTCATTTAACCCGCCGTAGTGGTCGCCATGGTAATGGCTTATGTACACGTCAACTGAAATAAGTTTAGGGGGTGATGGGGAAACAAGGGCAACCTGATGATCACCTCCCCCTGAGGGCATGGAAAACGGCACAGGAGAAGGCGGCCAACCGCTAACATCGGCTATCCTGTGAATGTAAGGGATAACATATTTCAAGGCCGATGCCTTGGTTCCGGTATCCATTAAAAGATATTTGCCTTTGGACTCAATCAATACGGCATCCCCTGCATAGGCATCTGTTGCACTAAGGCCGTTGCCGTGATAAATGACATGAATGCGCATCTCCTTCTGACTGCTTGCCCGGGCAGGCGCAAGCGGAACCAAGACAAAGGCGGTCAAAAGTATTGAAATAAACCTTAGAAATTTCATAGATCAGGTCTCCTATGAAACGCGAGAGAGGATTATCAGCCTTCAATATCGGCTACTAAGTCCTGCAAATCATCAGTTTCGCTGATCTGCATGCCGACCATCCTGCCATACCACACAAGTGCATCATGGTATGCCGTTGCAATTTTATCAATTCCTATCTTGTTGACCAAGGCTGTTCTTGAGACTTCTGTCCAGTCTCCTTGTTCATAATCCTTGATAAATTTATACACCTTGGAAAAATCATTTCCCTTGCCTAACAAAGCGTCCCTGATTGGCTCCGGGACATACACCAGGTGCAGGGCTTTTTCCATTGTCATGTCAAGTATAACGTCCAAAACAGAGAAGAGACCCATTAGGAAGAGGTTATCCTCAAGAATAGCCATTTCAAAGAGAGGTGCTAAATTTTCACAGAACTTAGCGCGAAGCATGGATACTCTGATGACCTCTCCCGGGCTCTCCTGACCCAAGGCGGATGTAACGGCTGTGGTAGCCCATTTTTTGATTTCCTTCTGACCCAACAGGGCGGCGGCGTGCTTCAAGCTGGTTATCTTATTATTGCGCACTAAACTAGAAGAGTTAACCATTTTTAAAAAATTAACCGCCAACACAGTATCTCTTTGGACAATCTGGGCAAATCTATCAAATTCAAAATCCTCCTGGGTGACCTCATTAAGAAGCTGCAGATAATTGAGTTTGAATGGGGATATAGGCTTGTCTTCCCTTATGGTTATATCTCTGTAAAAATCCCCCTCGTACATCCCTACACTGAAAACCGAAATGGCATCGAAGGTTTTTTTTGAATCCACATTGGTAACAACAGCCTGAATTGGATGCCCGCTTGATTGTATCTTGCCCAAAACAGACATAATCTCCATCGGGTCATTGCCGCAGAATAAGTAATCGGTATTAGGGAAAAAGCTTTCCAAGCTTTCGATGTCAGCAATATTCCTAAATGCAATCTTAAATCCTAGTTGCCTGAATCGTGCAATTCTGAGAAGGTTGGAATCAGACAGCTCGACTTTATTGTCTATCAAAAGGGCTATGAGCGAACGATCAACCTTACAGACATTTTCCAAATCGGTTGCCAGCAGGACGCTGGTCACCGGCACAAAAAGCAACTTGTTTCCCGTCAGGGACTCCAAGCCGGTGTCATTGATAAGCTCAAAGAAAGGGGAGCTTGTGCTATTGTCAAGCGCAAACGATTTCCCCCCTTCGATTAAGGAATTGCCAATCTGAAACGAGAGATAGTACCCCTTGACATCCTTGTATTTATCTAAAATTGCTTTTGGTGCCACCATGAGTTCCATACTTGTCCCCCCAAATTTGGATTTTGTAATTTCTAAGACTCCCGGAATATTGTATCACAGTGCCGGACAATAGTAAACCCCCTATATAAAAAAATTTCACAGGGATTTCACAGCGTACCTACTGCAAATTCCTCTATGTGTCGCCGAATTGCCGCAAAGCTCTCCTCACTTATAACGTGTTCGACCTTACAGGCATCATGGAGAGCTATTTCTTTTGACACTCCCAGGGAAATCAGCCATTCTGAAATGAGGGTGTGCCTATCATACATGCTTTGGGCAATTTTGCGGCCGATTTCGGTGAGGGTTATATGACCGTCCCCGCCAACAACGATATGCCCGCTTGTACGCAGATTTTTCATTGCAACACTCACACTTGCCTTTGTATAGTCAAGCTCGCTGGCAATATCAATAGCACGTACGGGCTTTTCGCTTTGCCCTAGCATTAAAATTGCTTCTAAATAATTTTCCGCAGATTCATGTATCCTCAAAATTTCACATCCTCAAAAATTCAAGGCGGTGAATATTCTGCCATAGGCCTATGGCAGGATATTCATGCTAATATCCGCTGAGCACAGTGAATGGGTCAATGCACCAACAGATATGTAATCTACCCCAGTTCTCGCTACTTCAACTAAGGATTTTATCCCCATATTACCCGAGGCTTCTGTTTTTGCACGCCAGGCAATCCACTCTACCGATTCCCTCATTTGCTCAATGTCCATATTATCAAGCATGATAATATCAGCTCCGGCTTCAAGTGCCTCCCTTACCTCCTCCATGGTCCCTGCTTCTATCTCAATTTTGAGCGTATGGGGGGCATATTCCCTGACAGCCTTGACCGCCTGGGGGATTCCTCCGGCTGCCCGTATGTGGTTGTCCTTAATCAATATTCCATCTGACAGACCCATGCGGTGATTTATTCCGCCGCCTGTTCTTACAGCGTATTTTTCTAAACGGCGGAGCCCGGGTGTTGTTTTGCGGGTATCGCAAATTTTAGCACGAGTCCCTTCAACCTCCTTCACGGCATTGCGGGTTCGCTCCGCAATGCCCGATAAACGCTGCAGCAGATTAAGGACAACTCGTTCTCCGGTGAGTATTGCCCGCGCCGGCCCTTCAGTACGGGCAATAACCGTACCCGGCTCTAAAACAGAGCCGTCTTGAAATCGTATGGAAACATTTACATCTTTGTCAAGAAGGGAAAAGACACGTCCAATAAGCTCCACGCCGCACAACACGGTCCTGCTTTTGGCAACAATCTGACCATGGACGGTCAGTTCGGGAGGGATGCAACTTTCGGTAGTAATGTCTCCGCTTCCTACGTCCTCGTGCAGGGCGTTGAGCAAAATGGTATCCAGATCAAACATATGAATCATCCTCTCGTTTTTTTCAGATTTTTACAGCACCAACAGATCCTTTCCTGCTTTAGTGAGATTTTCACATCCTGTTTCGGTAATTAAAAGCATATCCTCAATGCGTACCCCGAACCGTCCCGGCAGGTAAATTCCCGGTTCTGCGGAAATAACGGAACCTGCTGGCAATGGCGTATTACCTGAGTAGTTAGCACTAGGGGGCTCATGTACCGACAGCCCTATGCCATGACCAAAGCCATGCCCGAACCCATCCCCATATCCGGCTTCAGCTATAACCTCCCGCGCCGCCTTGTCTACATCCCTGCCCAAAACCCCCTCTTTTGCGGCGGCAATTCCGGCGGCCTGAGCCTGTAGCACAACATCATACACCCGGCGCATTTCATCGCTTGCGCTGCCGACTGAAACCGTTCGGGTCATATCAGAGCAGTAGCCGTCCTTCACACAGCCGAAATCAAGAGTGACAAATTCCCCATTCCGTATAGGCTTATCAGTGGGACTGCCGTGGGGCAGACTGCCGTTTTTGCCGGACACCACAATCGGGTCAAAGCTAATCCCATCAGCCCCATGACGGAGCATGCGGTATACCAGCTCTGCCGCCAGGCTGCGTTCCGTGATATCAGGCTTGATAAAGTTAGCTAAAACCTCAACCCAGGCCTTTTCAGCAATTTTCTGTGCGCTGCGAAGGGCTTTTTGCTCTTGCGGATCTTTTATAACTCTCATTCCCGCTATATCCTGGTCTATGGCAAACCAGGTGCAGCCTGGAAGGTCTTTTTTCCACTTCTCATGCGCCGCTGAGGTAATCCCCATTGCATCAAACCCGATTTTTTTTCTTTTGCCTAAAATTTCGCTTATCCAAATTTGCTGAGTTTTTTTCGCGCTGGTTTCCAGCACGGTAAAATAATCTTTACAGGCATCAGCACCCTCTAAATAACGAAAATCGACCATAAGATAAGATTGCCGGGGCGTAATCAGCACTAGGCCGGAGGAGGTGGAAACGCCGGTTGCCCAGAATCGGGTTTTCCGGTCTGTGAGCAAAATGGCATCTAACCTGTATCTTAGCAAGACGTCAATAAAAGCCGCTAACCGTGACGTTATATTCATCGGGCGGTTTCCTCAGCGATTTTGCGCATGAATACAGCATCTTCAACCTGGGTGCCTCTGCTTTCACAAATTACTGTGGAGGCATATTCCCTCTCGCGCAAAAGAGGGCAGAGGTCTGACCAGTCCGGTCCAAACTCCCCCGGCTGGGCAAATGTAAGGTGTTGCTTTTCGCCTCCGCCGGTGAACTCAATTACGCTGAAATGAATATGGCAATTTTTAGCTCTTTCTATGCCCAAGGTGTTTTCCAACGCATCCAACATACCGGAAAACTTTGCGGTACCATTCAGATTTCCGTGGGTGCGTGCGTAGAGATGCCCGAAATCAATACACGGTATAAGCCTCTCGTCCGCCGAGCAAAGTGCCAGCACTTCTGCTAGATCTCCAAGTTGACCGATTTTACCCATGGTTTCAAGACAAATCGCAACCTCGGGCCAGCCCTCCGAGTCAGCGCAGTGCAAAACCTCTTTGATGGTGTTTATTGCGTTTTGCAGAGCCTGTCTTCGTGTCATACTCATAATTGCCCCAGTGTGTACCACAATTTTGTGACCGCCCATCCAAGCTGCCGCTGTAACTGATTTTCGGATATAGTCTATATTTTCTTTAAGCTTTCCGGCATTGGTGAGGCTTATGTAATATGGGGCGTGCAGGCTCAGCTGAATCCCATGCTGACGTGCGTTGCAACCTAATTTTTGAGCCAGATCCTGCCCAATGCTTACTCCGTGGCCGCATTGGTACTCATATGCAGACAAGCCTTTTTCCGCTAAAAAAATGGGAAACTCCTCGCTTTTGCCATTATAACTGTTGTCAATTCCCGCCGGACCAAAGTGCATTTTCATCCTTAATTCTCCTTGCATAGTACATTCGTCAGAACAGAATTGTACCATATCAATCGTCATAGTTCAACGCCTTTTCAAAAAAAATTGCACGTTCGTAAAGTTACAACTCTATTGAGACATTACTTTTCTCTTGACAAAACAAAATGTGTGTAGTAGACTGTGTTCAGTCGGGATGGGCGGCTAGCTCAGATGGGAGAGCGCGGCGTTCGCAATGCCGAGGTCAGGGGTTCGATCCCCCTGCTGTCCACCACGAATAAGTCAAGCCCGCGACACATAATTTCTTAAAGAAATTTTTTATGGCCGTGGGCTTGGCTTATGTTTCAGCCTTTCACAACCGCGTCAAACCCCGGAATCTTCCAGTCCGCCGTCACCTTGCCGTCAGGATAAATATGTACCCTGTCGATGAGCAAGTCAACAAGCGGCTGGGTCAACTTTTGAGCACTGCCGGACGTTTCGAGCAGTTCCTGTAATTGTCCCGCAGTCTTTTGAACCGCTTCTGTTTTCTTCATTTCTTCCTTGAGGGCGGCTTGATTTCGGGTCAGGCGGTCAATTTCGGCATCGTGGGTCGCTTTGCCGGTTTTGTATTCATCTGCGGTGATTTCTTCCCGGACAAAACTTTCGTATAACTTCAATTTCCCCTTTTTCTGTTCGGTGATTTGGCAGGAAAGTGCCGATTCTGATGAGCCGGGCAAGTCTGCAAAGTTTGATTTTTTGACCTGTTTGCGGATTGCTTTCAATATCAGCGCAGAAAGTTCGTCATGTAGAAACCGCAAACGGTAACAAGGCTCGTCAGGTGCACAATGGCTGTACTGACAATGGAAAGCGGCGTTGCGTGTATTACTAAGCCGCAATTTATGCCCGCAGCAACCGCAAGACACTTTGCCTTTGAGTGGCCTTTCGATTTGCCCGTACCGCTCTGATGTGCCAAGTTTTCTGTTGCGAAGCGGCGCACCCTTCCGGTCAATTTTCTCACGGACAGCATCAAATACTGCCTTGTCAACAATGACCGGGTGATGATTGGGAATTTTAATCCATTCTGACTCATCCACCTTGATTTGCTTCCGGCTTCCGATTTCATGTTTCTTGGTTTTCCCGGCGACATATGTGCCGATGTACTGCTCGGCACGGAGAATGTTGGCAATCACAGACCGGCCCCAAATGCAAGCCGATTCGCCCTTAGGGGTTCTGTGTTCAGACGGTGTGGGGCGTTTTTCCTCGTACAGCCGGGCGGCGATTTTTGTCAAGCTCTGTCCCTGCGCCGCTAACTCGAATATCAAACGTACTGTTTCGGCGGCAGATTGGTCAATTTCCAAGTGATTGCCGGCTTTTTTGAACCCGAACGCACAGTTTTTTGATATATACTCGCCCCGTAGTGCTTTGGTCTGCTTGGAAGCCTTGATTTTCTTAGACAAATCACGACTGTACCGCTCGTTGAGCAGCAGCTTGAACGCGATATCCAACCCGCCCGTGTCGCCCTCGTGATCGGCGGAATCGTAGCCGTTTGACACGGCGATGAACCGGATGCTAAAGAGCGGAAACACGCGTTGGAGGAAGTATCCCGCTTCAATCATATTGCGTCCGAAACGGGAAAAATCCTTGACCGCAATGCAGTTCACCGTGCCGGCGCGGACAAGTTCCAACAGTTCCTGTACGGCGGGGCGTTCAAAGTTTGTGCCGGTGAAACCGTTGTCCACAAACTCCAAAACCTCAATGTCAGGCTCGTTCATTGCGGCGATGTGGCTGTCGAGAATCAGGTTTTGGTGTTCGATGCTCATGCTCTCGGTTTTAGCATCCTCAATGGAAAGCCGGATGTATTTAGCGACGACATAACCCATCTCAGCCAACCTCCTTTATCTTGTCATCGAAGCGGTAGAATACTTCAAACGTCTTGTCTTTGTGTACAACGATTTTCTGAATCACCGAATCGGCAATCTCCGGGGTCAGGGCAAAATCGCAGACGGCGGCGGAAACCGCATCGGCGTATTGGTAATGGTTGTCCCGGTCGGTTTTAGCCTTGCGGTGCTGGCGGCGTATCTCGTCTGCCCGGTCGGACAGAGCCTCGATTTTCGCCTCATAATCGCATTTCATCTGCCCATATTCGTCCGGCGTGATGATGTCCGACACCATGTTTTCATACAGACTTTTGAGGAAACGTCCGGCATTGTTCAAGGCTCGGTTGATCTCCCGCAATTCAGCATCAGCAGCATCGTCCGGCACTGTCACCGTTTTTTCAAGAGTGACATATTTTCCAAGAACTTGGGTGGTCTGCCGCCGTAAATAGTCCATCACCGCCGAAGTTATCTCTGCTTCTTTGACCGAAACCACCGTGCAAGCGTTTTTCCCGTGTTTGTCCTGCGAATCACAGCGATACCAGTAAGTCCCGTCTTTGTTCTGCCGTTTGCGGCGCATGGGACGGTTGCAGTGGGCGCACAAAACTTTGCCCAAAAATAGATTGGGTGTGTATTGCGTTTTTTTGATTTCGGATGCCCTTGTGCGGATTTCATCTGCCATGTGGCCGACACGCTCAAAAATGTCCCGGCTGACAATGGCTTTATGCGTGTTGGGGACGCAAATCCACTCGTCCGGGGCGAGGTTGCGTTGCTTGCCGTTCACGGTTTTGCTTTTCCCTTGCACCATGTCGCCGATGTAAACTCTGTCTAACAGGATGCTCCTGACGGTGTTGGGCTGCCAGTATAAATTTTGGGTGACTTGCTTGTTGTAGCCCTTGGCGTGGTTGTGCT
>Ga0099364_10000310_pt1 | contig 81715 bp, 78 predicted proteins | sample TergutTh196P3_FD_73070 | JGI IMG/M metagenome (GOLD analysis project Ga0099364, IMG submission 73070) | Microcerotermes parvus P3 segment gut microbial communities from Pointe-Noire, Republic of the Congo - Th196 P3 | ecosystem: Host-associated > Arthropoda: Insects > Digestive system > Gut ...
AATTATACTCCACAAATCGGCCAAGTGTCTACTGGAGGCCGTCAAGCAAGTCTACAGCGTACATACGATATTGTCTGTATTGTACATCCGAGTGGCTATGACATTATTATACTAGGGGGACGGTTCTTCTGCTTGATTGCCAAAATCTCACATGGTTCTATTTATCACGAAGCAGAAGAACCGTCCCCCTGCTTCTACTGCTCTGCCACGCTATTATACACTAACCGCACCTTTTCGGCAAGTATGTCGAGGGGACGGCAGAGCTGAAGCATCAAATAAATAGTGGCGATAGTAGGAAAACAAGCTTATATCAGCAACACATACAATATATAGCGCTAGTGACATAGTCGCACCCGATATATTGAGGTTTAATACTCAAGGAGTCCGATCGGATCATTTCTGTCCATGAAATTATGGTAATCTGTGCCAAACAGGATCATATGGCTAAAGACCGGGTGCATGATATCCAGATAACGATCGACAGATGCTTCGGCATTCACGTTGCATATAAATGGTTTCTCCTCGCGTGGCTCTGTATCTCTCCAATTGAACTCATCGACTAGCTCCAGCGGAATATTCATCCTGTTGCTTGCCGGGAATGCGTTATTTTTTTTTCGTGTCCGGAACAGGCGCTGACGGCTCATTGCCCTTATCCTGATTTTCGTCATTGTTTACGCGTCTTTGCTCTTTGACCTTCGCCAATACCCTGCTATAGACCGTCTTTACGGAGTAAATGCGAACAGAGATCCTTTCAGGCCTCTCAGGGATAGAGCCGAACCAGTCGTTGGTAGTGCTGCGCGCCTCCACTATTTCGGCATCTATTGAGGCTTCGCGTTCCAGCTTGATAGCCTTTATCGAGAGCGCTTGCACAACGGCAGCATTTCCCGAATGGTATATTTGTACTGAGAACTCATACAATCCAAAAGTAGAATTATGTACAGATGATGATATTGAGTTATTGATTAAAGAGTTTATTAAGTTTAGCTTGGGTTAAGCTTACGTCGATTTAGCCTATTTCAACAGCAAAGCAAGACATGGGGCACATTTGCCCCATGTCTTGCTTTATAATAAGACTATAAGCACCTTGAAAACCGAAAACCGCAGCCGGCAGGATATCATAAGCCAACCTTGCATGACGCCTCACGGCGCGAGGGGGCTTACCGAGCCAACGCGCCTAGGTCAAGCAAGGCCGGACGCAGGAACTGTGCCGGGGTGAAAGCGGGAACAGCGCAGAGATATAAACTGCGGAGTCAATCCGATTTCTACGGGCTATTGCCCGGAAAGCGTGAGTTTCATAAATGAAAGGACGGGAAACAAATGAAAACACACGAAAAAGATCTGCTTCTGAGCCTATTAGAAACAACCATTAGCAAATACAGCCAAGCCCAAGAATTTAATCGGAATTATATGAGCAGGGGAAAGCCGGTTGCTCAGAAAACGGAAGATAAGCTCGGTTTTGAGCCGATAAGCCAAGCGCCTGACATGATTGCAGAAGGAAGCGCCTTAGCCTGTGAAGGCGCGCTCGGTGATGCTGCAGAGCCGCCTAAAATGCGCTTGATTATTAAAATATGGAAAACTGGCCGCATACTTTATGTTTTTTCCCCTGAAGATTACGCTATAGAAGAAGACTTTCTCGGGTCGCTTGCTGATTTGCAAAAGAATCCAGACGAAGAGTTCCACATGAAAGTCGAGTGTTGCGGCAGAGCTAAGAGTTTTATATGCGACGGGTCGGACGGAATACTTGTCGTAGGCGCACTGCTTTATAAGGGGATGGAAGATTTAGTTTTCAGCCTCGACTTGCCGCGCTTTACTTGTGATTATGACATCGAGGAAAATGGTAAAAGAAACATTGCTCTTGACAAATAGACGAGGAGGCTATTATGCTTGCAACAAAGTATAGGGTAGACACGCACCCGATAGTAAGATACTGGCCTAAAAAAGGCAAAACAATGCTTCTTATAACGATATATGGACGTTACAAAATGGCGCCGTATGTTATTTACTACAAATCGGATGGGGAATATCTTGAAATAAGCTACACTGGTGAAAAGTTCGGGCTTGAAGAGTTGAGGCAAGCAACCAAATCACAAGAAAAAAGAACTATTGGAGGAAATGGTGCAAAAGCATTATTAAACAACCCGGACGTCTCCTATCGTTATGAAATGGGAGCCAATATTTGGACGGTAAAAGGGACTTTCAAGGTTTTTGAATATCAACGCCCAATTCCGGAAGAAATATCAGGACTAAATATTATGAAGTACTATGATGAAGTTATCTTTTCTGATGTACCGGATCCGGTTACAGAAATAACATATAATATAATTGCGCACCACAACATTATCTATGAGAAATGCACAACCGTTTTTATACTCAAAGGAGTATTCAAGCGATATTATAACATAACCAAGCAATGGTGCCGGCAAAAGTATAGGCAAATTGTTAACCGCACCCTACTGTGATGATGAACTATCGCAATAGACACAGGTTAGATTTAAAATTTGTTGGTATGCTGAATCTGAAGAGCATAGAAGTCAACTTATTTGTGGAGGTGATACTATAAACATATGCATAATGAGTCGTCGCGAAATCGTTAGGTTTGCGATGCAAGAGCGCAGCGAGTCGTATGGGGTCATCTCAATAAGCGACGTAGGAGCGACAGCGCCGGTAATAATGAGGGACGGAAATGGCGTGGACACTGTGCTGCACTTATTTTTTGACGATGTCGAAAAAGGGGCGGAAAATTGCATTACTAAGCAAGACGCGCAGAAAATTGTTTCATTCGTAAAATCGCTTGACAAATCAATTGTAAACCTCATTGTTCAGTGCGAGTTCGGCCAGTCCCGAAGCGCAGGTGTTGCCGCAGCCATATCAGTCATGGTGAACAGCGACGATAAATGGGTTTTCGAAGATGGACGGTACTACATAAACGCAACGTGCTACTGGGAAACCCTTTGCGCGATTGAACTACCCATTTGGAAGAAAATATTCGACAAACTATTTACGGGCAAATAAGACTCAATAACCAACGTCCGAGAGTATACAAAGTAAATGTTATGAGAGGCTTTATGATGATAAGAAAAAAAGAAATCCGTAACGAGTTAGTGGGAGAATAAACTTGACGAGGAGTTAAATTATGAGCGGAACAGAAAAAGCCATATTTGGCGATGGAGTGGGATACGCCGCTGTTGAGCGAGCGAGAAAAGAAATACGGGAACGACATGAAAAAGGTGAAAGGTGCATTATCCTTGATGAGGTTTGCTATAGTGAAGATATGGCAGTTCTTTATTGCTGCTATCCCAACTTCCTATCTGACAAGCCATATGGGTCTTTCACGGTTCCGGACACGGTGAAAATCATTGGCGAAGAAGCTTTTGACGGAGCGAAAATGCTCAAGGAAATCATCATCCCCGAAGGTGTCGAAGTAATCTCGTTCGGTGCTTTTCATGCTTGTGCGAGTTTGCGGAGCATTCGCATTCCCGCCAGTATAATAGGTATTGGTTACTTGGCGTTTAGTGCCTCAACAGAGCTTACTTCAATTGATGTGGACGTAGGCAACAAAGACTATTCCAGTGCCGACGGTGTCCTGTTTGGCAAGAACATGAATGATCTCTGCTATTATCCTTCCGGCAAAAGAAATGGCGTGTACCGGATACCCGATAGCGTGGATACCATTTGGCCTTATGCCTTCGATCGTGAGCGTATAAGGATGTCCGTTCAAGACACGGACAGGGATTTTTCGGAGGTTCGTGTCATTGTCCCGGATAACGTGACGAAGTTGTGCGATTACTCATTTAATCGAAACTTTCGCTACATCATCGTTTGCAACGAGGGTTCATCTGCCTATGATTACGCAATGAAATGGGGCATTAGGTACGAAATTGCATAGCGGTAAGAAAATACTATGACCGAAGCAAAGCATAATCAACAAATGAGGCAAAAAATGGAAGCATATAAACGTATATATAAATACCCTTTAGATGATTCTTGCGCGACGCCAAGAAGTATATCAAGAAGCACAGCAGGGCTGGGCAGAAAGGCGATGAATTAAATGAGAAAACATCAGATTAGCGTGCGGGCCTACAGAATGCCTAAAGGCCATGAAAGCATGACAGAAGAAGAATTGCGCAAATTTAAGCTTGCGGGCGCATTTGACACCTCGGCGGGCATAGAGGTATTACGCGTGTATGCAGACGCGAACAGTTTTTATGAAGCATTTTGCGCGGCATATAACGAAACCGTGATGGAAATAAAACGGCTCGGCGGTTTTGCAGAGCTGAGCGAAGAAGTAAAAGAGCGGTTTACAGATAAGAAGGAAGTGGATGTAGCTATTCATTTTTCCGAGCTGTTAAACCCGAATCTCGGCTCAATAGGTTTTTCTTCGATTTCCGAAAACATATACGAGGCTTTAGCCGACTCTTTCAACGATGTTTTGTATGAAGTTCAAAAGCATGTTGACTTACCGACGTTTGGCAGGAAGGAGCATTATACCAAGCAGTCTGGGCGGTTTAGTACCGAGGAAACGGTATTGGATTTTGTGTTTACGGACAGCGAAAGGCTGACCGGCCCGGATGTCGCAATACCGGAAGGATACCTGCACATCGCAGAGCGCGTGTTTTACGACCGGGAAGACATAGTCGGCGTAACTTTGCCGGACGGTATCACTCAGATAAGAAGCGAAGCTTTTAGAAAGTGCAAGAACTTAAGAAGCATTAACCTGCCGGATACTCTGCGGAAGATTGGCTCCAGCGCGTTTCAAGGATGCAAAAGCCTTGTGAGCGTAAATATCCCCAAAGGCGTGACGGTGCTCTACCGTGGCACATTTCTTGGCTGCGGAAGCCTTCAGGAAATATCCCTGCCCAAAGGCGAAACGGAAATTCGCGGTCAGGTCTTTGGCTTTTGCGAAAGCCTGAAAGAAGTTACCATCCCCGCAGGGACAAAGCTTGTAGATGCGGAAGCGTTTACCGGATGCGCCGCCTTAGAAAACATTTTTGTCGAGCCGGGCAACGCTGCGTATACGGATGTGGACGGTGTGCTGTATAACAAAGACCGGACGGAGCTAATCCGATATCCGGAGGGGAAAACCCAAAAATCCTTTAACATCCCGGACAGCGTGAAAGAGATTGGGTGTGATGCTTTTTCCGGCTGCAAGCACCTCGAAACTATTTATATACCCGCCGAGTTAACACAGATAGGCTTTATTGCGTTCAGTGTTTGGCACAGCCCTGCAAGAAAGGGTGAGGTACCCGAACACGTACAAGAATATGACGGTGTGGCGCGTCTTGTCGTGGATGGGCAAAATAGTAGATACTCAGACATAGACGGGGTTTTATTCAACAAGGACAAGAGTATTTTAATAAAATACCCCAAAGGCAGATCGCAAAGTGACTATACGATTCCGGACGGCGTGAAAGAAATAGCGCGCAGAGCGTTTGAATACTGCAGGTCGTTAAATGTGGTCACCATGCCCGCAACAATAACCGCAATTAGTTCTTTCGCTTTCAGTGGTTGCAGCGGTCTTGAACGAATAAACATTCCTGAAAACACACAGTCCGTTGGGAGAGGGTGTTTTTGGGAATGTCCGTCTCTCGGGGATATAACCGTGGCGGCACAGGATGCGGTTTTCGGCGAGAGTGTGTTTGAAGACACGGCATGGTACGCCGCCCAGCCGGACGGTTTGATTTATGTGGGTAATACCGCATATACGTATAAGGGCGAAATGCCTGAAAACTCCGTGATCCGGATAAAGGGCGGGACGAAGCGGATCGCACCATCGGCGTTTGTGCATTGCCGCAATCTCACGGGAGTCACGATCCCCCGAAGCGTCATTGAGATAGGATCGTCCGCCTTTGCTTGCTGCTATAGCCTATCGGACATCACGCTGGAGCACAGCGGCGTCCAAATCGCGGAGGATGCCTTTTCGGACACGGCGTATGAGCGGGGGGAAATCCGTCCGGACGTACTATTCGCCAAGCAACGAGACTTATGAATTGTTGATAGTATTCGATTTATGTAGATTATGTTGTATAAAGCAAATAATAAAACAAAAGGAGAATAAAATGTATAAAAGAATTAAAATATTATTAACAGACATCAAATATGGTCAAAATGTTGAAGAGATTATGATTGAATTTGTTAATTCTGTAGATTGCATTGATACAACAAAGATTAAGAAACTATTTATTGAGATTAATAAAATTTGTAATGAACTAAATCAAGAAGAAATTTTTACAAATAAAGATTTAGAAGAAATAAATAATTGTATTAAAAGATTACGAATGGAAATGCTCGATAGTGCAATGAAGATGTTATGAGTGGCTGGTTTCAGGCTTTACATTCTATACCAGCTTTCAAGGAGGAAAACCCCGAAATCCGCATACGGCAGGATGCCATGATAATTATTGGATCAGCAGATTATTTTAAGTTACGAAATGAAAGGGCGGGAAAAACAAATGAGCATCTATTGCGTTTCCGATATTCACGGATGCTTTAGCGAGTTCATTGAACTGCTGGATATAATAAAATTCAATCCTGATGAAGATACCCTCTACGTATTGGGCGACGTAATCGACCGCGGGACCCGGCCAATAGAGTGCCTGCGATACATTATGCGCGCGAAGGGAATCCGCTTGCTCCTCGGAAACCATGAGCAGATGATGATGGATTTTTATGACTTTGAGGGCATCGACTGGTCACGCAACGGCAACTTGATCACTATGGCGCAATTTGCCGCCCTGTCCTGCTTAGAAAAGGAAAAAATTCTGTCATACCTACAGAAGCGGCCGCTATACAAAACTCTCAATGTGTGCGGCAGGCGGTTTTTCCTCAGTCATGCAGGGCTTGATGTGAGTGTGCCATTTAAATACCAGCATTCCCATGACTTGCTCTGGAGCCGCCCCGAGTTTTATAAGAACACAGCATTATCCCGCCACATCTGCATTTTCGGACATACCCCCACCCCCCGTATTCGCGGCAGCAAAGATTGCTCCGTCTGGTTCGACCCTCGCCATAAAGACAAAATAAACATCGACTGCGGATGCGTTTATGGCGGGGCTTTGGCGGCCATCAGGCTTGACGATGGCGAAACGTACTATGTTAAATCAAAGCATGGCAATCAGAGCAAGTACTGCTTCAACCGTTGCAGATTATTTGAATGAGGTTATTAAGAGACGGACTTAAAAATCTCGTCATGGGGCGTATTCGACCTATGCTTTGCGTTATAATAAGCATATAAGCACCTTGAAAACTGAAAACCGCTGCCGGCGGGATACCATTTGCAAATTTAGCAGATTTCAACTGTATGCGGATTTTATAAGGGCGAAATGAAGATTTATTCCAACGCTTTTGGATTTTGCAAGAGCCTGAAGGAACTTGCCCTCCCCGCCGGGATCAAGCACGTATATGCAGACGCGTTTACCGGATGCGCCGCCTTAGAAAACATTTTTGTCGAGCCGGGTAACGATGCGTATACGGATGTGGACGGCGTGCTGTATAGCAAAGACCGGACGGTGTTGATACGATACCCGGAGGGGAAAACACAAAAACACTTTGACGTGCCGGATAGCGTAAAGGAGATTGGGCATGGCGCTTTTTCCGGATGCAGGCACCTTGAAACTATTTATATACCCGCCGGGTTAACGGCGATAAGCGATATTGCTTTCTGCGTATCGCGCAGCAATGCAGGAAACAGTGAGACGTCTAAATATGTGCAAGAGCATGACGGCGTGGCGCGTTTTGCCGTGGATGGGCAAAACGGCATTTATTCGGATATTGACGGGGTTTTATTCAACAAGGACAAGAGTATTTTGATAAAATACCCCAAAGGCAAATTGCATAGTGACTATAAGATCCCGGACGGCGTGAAAGAAATAGCGAACCTGGCGTTTGATGAATGTACTCAGATACGCGCGGTCGCCTTGCCGGATACAATAACCGCAATCGGACCTTTAGCTTTCAGTTGTTGCAGCAATCTTGAACGAATAAACATACCTGAAAATACACAGTCCGTGGGGCTAGGCTGTTTTCGGAAATGTCCTGCTCTGGAGGATATAACCGTTGCGGCACAGGATGCGGTTTGGGGCAAGGGGGCATTTGAAGACACGGCATGGTACGCAGCCCAGCCGGACGGTTTGATTTATGTGGGTAATACCGCATATAAGTATAAAGGTGAAATGCCGGAAAACTCCGTGATCCGGATAAAGGACGGGACGAAGCGGATCGCGCCGTCGGCGTTTGTGCATTGCCGCAATCTCATGGGAGTCACGATCCCCGGCAGCGTAATTGAGATAGGATCGTACGCCTTCGCGTACTGTTACAACTTATCAGACATCACACTAAAGCACAGCGGCGTCCAAATCGCGGAGGAAGCATTCTCGCACACGGCATATGAAATGTGCGATCCGCTTGAGGAGCAAATTGGTGACATGGTCAGATTTCGAAAACTGTACTACGATACGACGGACATGTAGACGACGGGCTGTGGAAAACCACAAAAGGAGATATAAAAATGAGCATTAATTCATTAGATTTAAAAATTTGTTGGTATGCAGAAACTGTAGAACACAGATTAGAATTTTACAAATCTTCTTTAACAAAAGATTTAATAGATATTTTAAATGATCTATCTTATTATGAAGAAATTCCTTCAGTACTTCAAGAATTAATCATAAGAAATCAAGACATATCCCCTTATTTAAAAAATATTTTTGAATCCTTTAATGAAAATAAAGAATTTTTTTTATTAGAAATAGAAGAAATACAAGATTTGATAAAAAGATATTTTATTAATATCGCAAACACTTTTATTTTAAATTATAAACAAATAAGTGTTAATTGGACTTTACCAACTACAGAAAATGTTATAAATATTGCCATGCAAATAGGTTTTGATAAAGAACCTATTTGGAAGGCGCATGGCGAGCAATATTTAGATTTAATAAATAATCAAGAATAAAGCTGATGCTATATGAAAAAGGAGGAACACACACAATGGAATTAGTATTTATTCTCGACCGTAGCGGGTCGATGGGCGGACTGGAAAGCGACACCATCGGCGGCTTCAATTCGATGCTTGCCAGGCAACAAACGGAGCCTGGCGACTGTCGCATTACCACCGTACTATTCGACAACGAATATGAAGTCCTTCATGACCGCATAGACATCAAAGCTGTCTGCCCGATCTCCGAACAAGAGTATTTTGTGCGCGGCCGAACTGCCCTGCTTGATGCAATAGGCAGGACTATTAACAAAATCGGCAGCGTACAAAAGAACACAGCCGACGATTACCGCGCCGAAAAGGTATTGTTCGTTATCACCACGGACGGCATGGAGAACGCAAGCCGTGAGTACAATTATGATGGAATTAAGTCGCTGGTCGAAAAGCAGAAAGAAAAATACGGTTGGGAGTTCATCTTCCTCGGCGCAAATATTGACGCAGTAGAGGTAGCCGGCCGCTTCGGTATTGACCGTAGCCGCGCACAACGCTTCCATAATGACAGCGAGGGTATTGAGTTGAACTACAGAGTTCTCGGTGAAACGGTTTCGTACTACAGGTCTGCTCCGGCGCAAGCAAAGCTATCTGATAATTGGGGCGAGACGATTCGGCGAAATTATGAAGCACGAAAAAAATAACTTGGCAATCAGAGCAAGTACAGCTTCAACCCTTGCAGATTATTTGAATGAGGTTATTAAGAGACAGACTTAAAAATCTCGTCATGGGGCGCATTCAACATATGCAGGTTGAACGCTTCTCTGACTTCCAAGTTCGGCAAGTCTACGATATAGACGGGGGAGAGAAGGGTAGGTTTTATAATATGATCTATATAACCGGTGACACTCATAGGGATTTTTGTAGGATTTTTGATTTTTGTGAAGACTTGGGCGACACCACCACGGACGATGTCTTAGTCATCCTTGGCGACGTGGGGATAAATTTCTACGGCAGATACTACGGAGCGGACGATTACGTTCTGAAAGCGGAACTGACCGAGCTTCCGATCACGTTGCTGTGCATCCACGGAAACCATGAAATGCGTCCTGAATCTATCAGCACATACGAAGAGGCCGAATGGCGCGGGGGCATAGTTTACTGGGAGCCGGAGTTTCCAAACCTGCTTTTTGCCAAAGACGGCGAGATATATGACCTCGAAGGGAAACGATGCATTGCAATTGGCGGCGCGGACAGTATAGATAAGTATATGCGGGTTCGCGGGAGCGACTGGTGGGGTGACGAGCAGCCCTCGGATGAGATAAAGTCCCGCGTGGAAGAGCGGCTTGAGAACGCGAACTGGCACGTCGATGTCGTCTTCTCGCACACCTGCCCATTACAATATCAACCGCGTGAAACATTTATTTTCGATATTGACGATAGATTTGTTGACAAAAGCACGGAGGAATGGTTAGATACCATAGAAAAGAAGCTGACCTACTCCGAGTGGTATTGCGGCCATTACCACACTGATGGCCGGGATAACAACATCATTTTCATGTTCACCGATTTCAGGGATTTGTGATAGGAAAGAGCGATGAAAAAGTAATCATGGACGAAATTTACGAAATGAAAATTCAACTTCAATATTTTATTTAAAACTCAATGTATTTATACTAAAATTGTAACTACTCAGACCCCCCCCTCCCGTCATTTCGGGCTTGACCCGCAATCCCCTGCGGATTTCGAGGGGATTGCGGCTCGGAGGCCGCAATGACGAGGCTTGGAAGGTTTTATCAACGGGGTACTGAGCAGTTACCTAAAATTAAGAGATTTTATTGAAAGCCGTCGTACCGGGACAAGCAAATACAGTCCTAAAAACAGGACAAACTTTACAAAAACATTTCTTCAAAACGTATGAGAAACACATTATCCATATAAGAAGCCCGTGATTGCATCTGTTCGGTAAAGCCGGTTTTTGCGAATAGGTAATAGTATTTATACCGGGAATAAAACAATTCGCTGCTCTCTATCAGTCTGTCAAGGACTCCCGTTCCGACAGGTTCATTTGTCCACTTGCATTCCGCGAAGATCGCGTCTTCTTTATCGTCAGCGATGATATCGATCTCACATTCTTCGCGTTTTTTTGGATTATTCCCCCACCAACGTCCGGCGTCTATAAACGATATTGGTGTTTGACCGGCAATGTTTTGCTTCCATAGGTATTGCTTGCATAAGTCTTCAAAGACAGCGCCCATAAAAGCAGGGATTTGCGGCGCGATTCGATTATAGGATTGTTCCGTTTCGTTGCGTTGAATAAGCGACATTGTCTCAGGGATAAAACGATACCAGAACCTGAACATGTTGTCATCCAGCCTGTAAATCCTCTTCTTGCCTGTTTCGTTACGAAAAGGGTGTTCTTTTTTTATGATGCCGATGGATATAAGTCTTGATATGTATGTGGAACACAACGCGGTTTCAAGACCAGCCTTTTGCGCTATTTCAGACAGCCGGGAAGCACCGTGCGCAATGGCTTTTATTATCGCGTTATATTGTGCCGGTTCCCTGCATTCCTGTTTTATCAAATTTGCCGGTTCTTCGAATAGATAGCCCGACGGCTTCAAAAAATTCATCTTTATGTTTTCCGAAACAGAGCATTGCCGATCCATGAAAGACAAATAATGAGGAATCCCGCCTGTAATGCCGTATAGTATTGCGGTATCCTCGGCGCTGAAGCTGTTCGAGAAGTATTCTTTCGTTTGCTCGTATTCAAATGGCAGGATCTTAAATTGAGCAGTTCTACGGCCAAACAGCGGGCTTTTGTATCCCAACACCTGGTTTTCCATAAAAGAAAGGGACGAACCGCAGAGGATAAGGAACAATTTTGACGTTTCCTTGTGCTTATCGATGCAGGTTTGCAGTAAAGAAGACATTCCCTTGTAACTTGCGGCCAAATACGGATACTCATCGATCGCAAAAATCACGCGCCGCGTCTTCGCTAATGAAAACACCGCGTCCAATGCCTGCCCAAACCCCCCGAATAGCGGAGTGGTATCCGCAAAATCACGCGACAGCGTAAAAATACCGGCGCTGAGGTTTTCCAGATTCTCCTTTGCGTTCGTTTCCTGACCGGTGATATAAGCCGCTTCTTTATCTTTTATAAACTCTGCTATAAGTGCTGTTTTCCCAACCCGTCTGCGTCCGTAAATTATCACACACTGGAACCTGTCCGTGTTGTACAATTGCGTAAGCTCATCAAGCTCACTTTTTCTGCCGAAAAACATAAAACCAACTCCAAAATGCTATATTACGATATAGTATATTATAATAGAGCATTTTGGAGTTGTCAACGGTCAATATGTTCATTCCATGCAAGGAGACGGTCCTCTTGACGCTTTTTGCTAAAGTATTAGGGTGCCGTGGTTGTCAAGAGAACCGTCCCATTGACAACTCACGCTAGCGATTAAGTTAAGCTATTATTAACCGCAGTTTTCAATCCTCATTTCGATATCGTCTCTGCCGAGGAAAGCAAAGGCGGCCTTTATGACTTCTTTGCCGCTGCCCTTGTACTTGTCTGCGTAACCGCGCGCGTTTATTTGCTCCATCGCCTCGCCCAGCGCGGATTCCGACAATTGCTGCCTATCTTCCGAGCTTGCGTCGGGCGGGCAGCTTTTGTATTTAAACTCCATGACATATACCCTGCTTCCCGCCTCGATAATCGCGTCAATTCTGCCTTTTGAAACTAAAACTTCGACCTGTGTGTCCAGCCCTAGCACATTCAAAACAGCATAGAATATCGAATGATAGTACGCCTCGCGCTCTATGTGCAGGCTGTACGGGATCGACGCGAAAAGCCCCCGCAGTATTTCGAGCACTTCTTCAAGATCGCCCGACCTCAGCGCCTCGGCCATGCCCACTCGCGTGCTTTCCGCGAGCATGTCGCCGCTATCCGTCAGCGCCGACAGTATATGCATGTTGAACGCTTCGCTGACTTCCAAGTTCGGCAAGTCTACGATATAGACGGGGGAGAGATGAGTGGGCGGTATTTCCTTTACCGTCAGATATCCCGTTTGAAACAGCAGGGGTTCAATGGCAATCTTGTCTATCTCAATGGAATCGAGCATTTTTTCCGTAAGCCTGACATTTTTGATGTTCGTGTACGATTCCGGCTTATTCCTAATCAAATCCAATAAAAACCTCGGGCTGCCGCTAGAATACCAAAATGCAGAGAATTTCTTCTCATCAAAAAAGTTTAGAAGTGAAAATGGATTTAAAAGCCTTGTCTCACCGTCCCACGAATACCCGTCGTACCAAGACAAAATAGACTCTTTTAAGTTTGCCTTGTCTTTGAACCTCTTATGTGTTCTCAGATTTTCGATATGCTCGCTGAAATACTCGTCGAGGCTGTCAACGGGGATGCCGCAGATATTCGCGTAGTCTTCCGTCATGGTTATGTCTTTGAGATGATTCATCCCTGAGAAGATCGATGTCTTCGTAAACTTCGACACTCCCGTTATAAATGTAAATCTAAGATGCGCGTCCATTGACTTAAGTATGCCATAAAAGCCGCTAAGCACTTTTCTGTTCTCATCGGCAATATCATAATCGGTTATATGGTCGAGTATCGGCTTGTCGTATTCGTCTATCAGCACGACAACACGCTGACCGTATTTTCGGTGCAGCCCTTCGATGAGCCGTTTAAATAACGTCCCCGGTAATTTGCCGCTTAATTCAAGACTTTCTGCCTTTGACTGAGCGGCCAGTTCTTCCGATATGGAGTCCTTCAGGATATCCGGGGTGTCGTTTGGGATGTTGCTCATGTCAAGGCGGATTACCGGGTGTTTTGTGAAGCCGTAGTTTGACGCGTATATCCAAAGCCCTTTGAAAAGCTCCTTTTCACCCAAGAAAACTTCGCCTATCGTGTCAAGCAGAAGCGATTTGCCGAACCGCCTCGGACGCGAGAGGAAATAACACTTGGCATGGCTTATCAGGTTATATATATACTCCGTTTTATCGACATAGACATAGCCGTCCTCTATTATTTCTCTTAAACTCTGAATCCCCAACGGTAATTTCTTCATTGACGGAACACCCAACCTCTCTAAATTCGCAATGTGAAATTCACAATACATACGTCATTGTGCGCCCCCTGTGTCCAAATCAAACGCTAACTACACCATACCATATCCCGGATGATAAGACAACCCACATGACGGGTTACCGTCACAACTGTAGTATCGGGCGTGGAACACTTTGTTATAAACAAGGGCGTTATGAAACTGGAAAGATAAACAAAATTCAAAAACCGCCCCCTGTTTTCGTAGGGGTGCGGTTTTTGCATTTTGAATTTTGATGCGCTTGAGAAATAATCTAAAGTACCCCGCTACCTATGATATATATGTTCTGACCTGTATTCCGACCCGTCTGCCCTCATTCTTCCGGCGTTTGGAAGGTTAGGAGAGTGCAGCCATTCACCAAGCACATATGGCAAGGAATCACCAAAATTGGCTGCCATCTCCTCAACCTCCCCTCCGTTCTTGCTTAATCTATGTAGTACTCTATCCGGCAAGGTGACTAAGTAAATCCAGTCCCCGGTGGCATTTATTTGGCTGCCGTACCCCATTCCTACCATTTCCCTTGTCAGTTGGGTGCTCGCACCGCTTGACAGCGAAACTTTAAACACATGCCCATTGGCTCCGCTGACAGACGAAGCGCCGGTGTGGTAATAGAGATAATCGCCGTCAACAAGCGAAGCGTGATGAGGCATGGTATCTGTAAGCCTTCTCAATCCGCTGCCATCAAGCCCGATTACGTAAAAACCTTGTTCAAGTGCATTATCGGGCCACGGTGCGTACGGGTTATCAGTAGACCAAGCATATGCCCCAAAGCAGACAAACTCATCGGTAACGCCGACTATATGCAACCGCATGCTGCCTGAGCCAATTGGCGGAGCAGTGTCATCCAGCACCAACGTACTCACGCTTGAACCATCTGTCCGGCATCTCATGATATTGCGCCCGCTGGAATAGTATATCCATTCTCCCATTACGGTCATGAAGCCCCCTCCACTTGCAATAAGCGTCCGGTTGCTCCCATCCGTCCTAACGCTGTAAATACTTCCCTCTGACACGTAGTATACCAAATCACCTACTACATTTATTGAGACAGGGTTATCATCGTCTGTAATCTGCGTCTGGTCGTATTCGGTTCTTTGGCCGCCATTGCTTGGAACCACCCTCGGCTCGGCAAGCCGTTTCCACAATCCGGGTTGTCCCAATACTCTATAGTAAATCCAGCCGTCAGAAGCAGCCATTCTTCCTCCCATTTTAAGGTTTCCCTGTGTCGTGCCGTTTGCCGTCGCAGCCGGCGCCTGGGAGGGGGGCGCGGGAGTCGAAGGAGGCGAAGGGGGCGCGTCTTCCACATACCCAATGCTTGCGTCAATACCAATCGTGCTTGTCGCGCCGTCCCATGTCACGCCGATGTCGAGGGCGCTCATAAGGTCGCGCAGCCGGAAGAAATTGTTGCCGGCGATGTTATATGCGGTAAGGTTCAACTCACGCCCGTCGAGAAATACCCTTGACGTCGTCGGCTCTGCGGTTTTTGGCGTACCGTCGCCCTGTGCCATTTCGCCGCCAACCGGCTCATACGGCTGACCGCTTGTGAGCGATATCGCGTTAGCCGCGCCGTCCCAGCCTACGGCAAACTGTTTGCTTGAGCCGCTTAGGGCATAGGCAAGGTCACGGAGTTTGAAAAAATTGTTGTCATTGATGTTATATGCCTCAAATGCCGTAGCGGCACCGTTGACAATAACCGTCGAAGCCGTAGCGTTGACAGCCTGCGGTTCCGTGGCAAACGCCGTGATTCCCATTGCCGCTAACATAATCATGGCAAGTATTGCGGCGCACAGTCTTTTGTTTTTCATTTCTGAGATTCCTCCTGATTTTTTATTACTATTTGCGGCGTGAAAGTGCCTCAAAGCGCACTTTGATTGCGATTCTACCACGCTTACCCATGATTTGCAAGAAGAATCGTAACTGTTCAGAACCCCCGCCCCGTCGTTGCGAGGAACGCAGTGACGAAGCAATCCAGACTGTGCAATCCATGTGTTGCAGTGTTTTCCCGCTAGTTTGGTGTCTGGATTGCTTCGCTTCGCTCGCAAAGACGAGACTTGTAGACCCCCTACTGAACAGTTAACTTCTTCTTTTGTAACAGGCCGTCAATCACTGCCGAAATATGCTTTTCGGACGGCGTCTGTTTCTTTGATGGAGGCGATATCGCCTTCCGCTGCCACATTACCCACCTGCAGCGCGTAACAGAAATCCGCAAGTCCAAAGGCAAGATGTACATTCTGTTCGACAAGGAGGATGCTCATGCCTTTTTCCCGCCTGACTTCCCTGATAGATTCACCCAATTGCTCAATAATGACCGGCGCAAGCCCAAGTGAAGGCTCGTCAAGGCAAAGCAGCCTGGGCGCGGACATGATTCCCCGCGCGATCGCAAGCATTTGCTGCTCCCCGCCGGATAGAGTCCCCGCTTTTTGCTTCAGCCTGTCTTTAAGCTTCGGGAAAAGGCGGCAGACATAATCGAAATCGCTTTTAACGCCTTCTTTATCCTTTCTTTGGGAAGCGCCTAAAACCAAATTCTTATAAACGCTCAGATATGGGAACAGATGTCTGCCCTCAGGCACGAGTACAAGTCCTTTTCTTACCAGATTTTGGGTCTTTGCATCGGTGATGTCTTCCCCCTGATAAATGATGTTTCCCTCTTTAGCGGGCGTCAACCTGATTATCGCGTTGAGCACAGTGGACTTGCCGGCGCCGTTAGCGCCGATCAGCGTTACGATATTTCCCTCGGGTACCGCGATGCTTATGTCCCGGATAGCTACAGATTTTCCGTATGTGACTGTAAGATTATTCACTTCAAGAATGTTACTCATATGAAACACCCCCGAAATATGTTTTTATCACGTCCTCGTTGTGTTTGACGTTTTCAGGCGTGTCCTCGCATATTTTCTCACCGAAGCTGATGACGACCACGCGGTCGCAGATGGTAAGTATCTGCATGTTGTGTTCAACAACAAGGATCGTCATACCCCTTTCGCGCATATCCTTTATCGCGCCGATGGAAAAATGGATTTCTTCGGGGTTCATTCCGCCGAGAGGCTCGTCCAGGAGCAGGAGCCTCGGCCTTGTAGCCAGCGCCCTTGCAACCCCGAGCATCTTTTGATATCCGTGCGGCAGGTTTTTTGCCAGTTCATTCCGCATAGATGTCAGGCGGAGCAACTCTATGATCTCGTCCGAAGACCTGCAGACTTCCTTTTCATTATCGCGATGGCTTTTTGTATTGAAAAATACGCTTGCGACGCTTGAGTGGGGGTGGAGATAATGGGCTGCGGCAATATTCTCAAATACGGTAAAATCGCCGAACAGGGGGTTGAGCTGAAATGTGCGGCCTATGCCCATAGCCGCGACCCTGTGCGGCCGCTTCTTTGTTATGTCGGCGCCGTCATAGCGGATAGTCCCCGACGTGGGCATAAGCACTCCCGTGATCAGGTTGAAAAATGTTGATTTGCCGGCCCCGTTCGGGCCGATGAAGCCCAGTATTTCCCCTTCGTCAATATGGACGTTTAAGTCTTTTATGACGGTAAGCCCCCCAAATCTTTTGCACAGATCATTCGTGGACAAAAGCATCCCTAAACACCCCCTTCGGCTTCGGCGGAGTCAGGCTTTTCCCGCCTTTTCACCAAAGCCTTTTTTATTACTGAAGGAATGCTGGCAAGCCCGCCCGGCAGGCAGTACGCAACCACAAGCAGCGCCGCAGCCGTCACATATGGAGCGTATTGACTCAGGGCGCGTGATGACTCGGGTATAAGGACCAGCAGTATCGTGCCGATGATGGGCCCGATGAAGCTGTCCTTTCCGCCGATCATAACGTACATAATAAACCACAGGGCAATGCCCATACTAAAACTTGTCGGGGACAGGGATGTGTTGTAATGTGCATACGCGGCGCCGACCAGGCCGGCGAAAAAGGAGCCGAACCCTACGGCAAGAAGGCGGAAATAGACCTCGCTCACGCCCATTGCCGCAGCGGCGTCCGGCGATTGGGCTATGGCGCGCAAAGTAGTGCCTATGCGCGAAAACTCAAACCGGTACATTACGGCGCAGCTGATGAGCGCCAGCACAAAGAAGAAATAGTAACTTTTCAGCATGAAATCATTAATGTTAGTAAAGAGTGCCGGGATATTTCTCATACCGTTTGAGCCGCCCGTTACCGACAGCGCCGAAATGCTGAAAATGATAGCGACCCCGAGGAACATAGACGCCATGGAGAAATATATCGAACGGAGGCGCACGAAAGGAAACCCCGTCAGCACGCCCAGTATCGTTGCGGTAACCGTTGCTATCGGGATCGTAATAAACACCGGCATACCGAGCTCTTTGGACAAAACGGCGGAGAGATATGCGCCAAAACCTACAAACGCGGCCTGGGCGAAGGATAAATTGCCTGAGAGCGCAATGGTCCTGAGCCCGACAGCCCCTACGCAGCGGACAAAAACGACGATAAACGTATGCATCCAGAAGTTTGAGCTCACGAACATCGGCATTACAGCCCAGGCGACGATGATGACAAGGTATGGCAGGGCTTTTATCAGCGAGGGTATATAGCTCTTTTTTTCCACTGTGTTCATCCTGTGCCCCCCTTACATTTCGTGGCCGAAAAAGCCTTTGGGTCTTATCAGCATCAAAGTGATCACAATCAAAGACGCCACCGCGTCAGAACCGAAACCCTGGAAAAAGAAAGGCAGCCAGGAGTCGAGCAGGCCCATGATAAGCCCCGTGATTATGATGCCGTTCATGCTGCCTGCGCCCGAAAGCATGACGAGCATTAAAATGCGGAGGATTATCGAGTCCCCCACCATCGGCGTCAGGCTTCTGTACGCGCCCATCAGGGAGCCGGCAACAGCCGCGAGGCCGAAGCCGATCGCGCATACGGTGGCTGATACTTTGTTAATGTTTATGCCGCTCAGCGCCGCCCCAACGCGGTCTTGGGCGATAGCTTCCATCTGCCTGCCTAAAGCAGTTTTGTTGACAATAATTAAAACGATCAGCAAGAGGGCGACCCCGATTGAGAAGGTCAATATCCTCTCATTGCTGACCGTGACATTACCAAATCTCGCAAGCCCGGTGGCAAACGGATTTGTTTGCAATACCACTGTTCCTGCCAGTACTGTTGAAGTTGTTGTAAAAATCGTCATAAGGGCGACGCCGATCATGACAATCCTGCTGAAGTCTTTCATAAAAGGCCTGAAACAGAATTTCTCCATCAGCATCCCGAAAAGCGCCATAACGACCGTCGCTATAAGCATCGCTATCCAGTTGCTGACCCCGAGCCATCTGGTCAGGTAAAAGCACAGATATCCCGCCATCATATATACGCCGCCATGGGCGAGGTTTATTGCGCCCATCATGTTAAAAATAAAGGCAAAGCCAAGCGCGGCGAGGATATACATGGAGGACAGAACAAGAGTGTTTATCAAAAGGTTTTGCACTAAAAGCAGGCTTATCCCCATTGCCAGCATCCCCTTCACTTTATATTGTTTTCTTATTAATATGCCTTGGCCGGGTCAAAGGTTTCATATGGCTTGGGAGGCTCCGGAATATTTTCAACCAGAGCCGTCGGGCTGTATGACCAGTGGTGAGTCGGCGGCCGGTCGGGTTTATATTTGTCCGGAAGCTCCGGCTCCGGGTGGACGTCCCCTGTATCTGTCCAGGATTTATCAAAGGAACACAAAAATGTGCCGAAGACGTGAAGATGCCAGATTTTCCACTTACCGCCCTCACTGATAAAATCACATCCCCATTTAAACCATGCCCAGTGAGCTTCAATGGAACTGTCCGGCGTAAGCCCTCCCGACATATGGCCTGTGGATATCCATACCGCCTTCGCGGTTTTTAAGTCTCCCGCTACTTCTATTACCGGGGTCGTCGTTGTGTGATATGCCATGACGCCCGGACCGGTAAGAGCTTGCGCAAAATACGTTGTAAACAGCCTTTCTATGCCGGCGCGTCCGTCATACACCCCCCAGGGCATTTCCGCCCTTACGTCCGGCGCGGTGGAAAAAAGCTCCGGGATTTCATCAAAAGAAGCTGATGAGATATAGAAAGCATATCTGCTCATTATGTTTTGAATTTGATTTCGGGCGTCTTGCTTTAATACCAGTTTTTCAAAATCAATTTTTGACATCCATACACCTTTTCAGTACTCATCCTGAGTATTACCTTCCCGCGTCCATTTGGAGTGGAGCCTGGACGACAACGGGGAGGCTGTTTTGCCTCTCCGTTATCCCTAGGCATGTGACTTATGGAATTGGGGTCTCCACTCTGGGCGCATATCTTACTCCGTCTTTTGTCATGATCATAAATGCCGTCGGGCTGCCGACTGCATGACCGGGCATTCCGTAACTCAAAGCCCCGCCGACAAGACCCGGACCATATATTGTGTCAACTCTTGTTTGGGCTCTCCATGTGTCCATGACTGTGTCTACGTCCGTCGTTCCGGCTGTGTTCATCATGTTGAGCAGGATATACAACATGTTTGGCCACGGTCCAAGGAAAGCGTCGGCAACATCGGCGCCTTGCATCTCGCGCAGCTTCGCCACCGTCAGATTGAAGATTTCCGTGTTATCTTCAGGCGCGCTGGAATAGAAGAGGTTTGCGTAATTATACGCGGCGTCCTCTCCTGCCATTGCGATAATGTTAGCCGGTGATATAAGGCCGGGCATGCTTACCGGCATGTCGCTGCCGAGATTTCTTATTTCTTTTAGTTTAGCGCCGATATTGTTGGGTGTTCCCTGTGTAAACACCGCGTCGGCGCCGCTGTTGATTATTTGAAGGGCGGCGGCGGAAAGGTCGGGAGTATCGCCGGAATAAAGAATCATATTGGGAAGCAGTTCCAAACCGTATTTGTCGGCAGCCGCTTTAGCAAGATCCCAAGTCGCCTGATTGTTGCCGTTGTCGTTCTCGCTGTAAATAACCGTCCTTACATCCGGGAAGTTGTCGGCAATATTTTTCATGCCGTATTCAAGCTGGCCGACAGAACCGTTCAGTCCGGCGATAAAAGTATATGGATAGTCCGGACCGGGGTAGTCCGGATTTCCGGTCGTCATCATGGTGATGTTCATGATACCGTTCCTGCCAAACAGCTCCGCAGCGCCGGCCACAAAGAAGTCTATGGTTTTAAGGACATAATCGACGTCCTGGTCTATAAGGTACAGGGCTGCCGCCTGTACATTGCCGAAATCGCTCTGAATGTCGGAAACTATCAGTTCGATAAGATATTTTGTGCCGCCTATATCCCAGCCACCCTGCGAATTTACTACCTCGGCAAACGCCTCTACTTCATAAAGACCCTGCAGGTCGTTGCCCGCGAACCAACCGGTCGTATTAAGAAGAAGGCCGATCCTTAATGTTTCTGTGCCGCCGGCGGGGTCTCCGGGCGCAGGAGGCGGAGCCGGGGAGGAGCCCGAAGGGGCGGGGCTTTGATTACCTGCCGGAGCTTCCGGCGACGATCCTGTGGGGGCTGCGGGTTGACCGCCGCAGGCAGCCAGGCCGGCAAGCATAATGACAGCCAATAAAAACGCTATGATCATTGAAATAGTCTTTTTCATTATTATTCTCCTTTTCATTTTTTTATAGAATTTTATCTCTTTTTTTGTGCAGTAATGTGAAATAGTCTTTAAATCGCCCCTCCTTTCCCTTATCAAGCGCCCATGAAAACCCAACCGCAATGAGTTTTCGAGGACTCTTATCTTATTTCCAGCAAATAAGACCACCTATCATGTCGCGGTCCTGTTGCCATACCATGTCATAAGCTTCCGGTATCATGTCGGGGCTGAAGCGGTGGGTTATTAGCGGCCTCATATCAAGTACGCCGTATTTGATCAGGTTCAAAATGGCTCTGTTATCCTCGTCACTTGTCCATATTTCTGAGGAAACAAACCTGTCGGCACCTGATTTAAGTATTGGCGGCCACTGCACAAACCCCGAAATAATGTGGCTTTTAAGAGCGTAGGGTTTGGTGTTTACATAGCCGCCGATCAGGGAAACGCCTTTTTCAAAAATATTTGCCAGAGCCTCATGGCTCGTGCCTCCTCCGCCATCCACTGCAGAGACGACTCCAAGCAGCATTACCCTGCCCCGCTCCCTGACGATCCTGAAAGCCGTGTCCAGAGGCTCGCGGCTGCCGGCTGCCTCGAATACGACAGAGACGCCGCCTGTGCCAAGACTTTTTACAACGTCGCTCAGCTCATCAGGGTTTGCCCTTACATTGACGGCGTGATGAGCGCCGATCGCCTTTGAGTATTCCAGCCGCTTGTCATTTCTGGCGGTGACGATAACAGGGCACGCCCCGGCGATCCCGGCAAGCTGCGCGGTCAGCAGACCTACAATGCCCTGGCCTAAAACCGCCACAGACTCCCCGGGCTGAATTTTTGTCCGCCGGATACCATACATTGCTGTTTGGATCAAAGTAAAAAACGCTGCTTGCTCAAGGTCGGTCCCGTCCGGGATTGGGGTGACAATACGTTCGTCAACAAGAATATAGCTGGCATGCTGTGCGGTTGCGGCGACCATGTCTCCCGCTTTATATTCACTAACGCCTTCTCCGGTTTCAATGACCTTTGCTATCATGCTATAGCCTATATTCTGTGGAAGCGGCAGTATCATACCCGACAAAAGCGTATGCTCTGTGCCTGGGCTTATCGAACTATACACAGCTTCAAGGAGCAGTTGACCCGGCCCGGGTTTAGCTATGGTTTTCTTTTTCAATACGACCTTACCGTATTCCGCCTGAGCGTACAGCGACTCCATCATGAGGTCCCCTTTCAGTATTGAACAGTATTGTATTTAAAAGCCCAAAACCCTGTTGTTTGTGCATTTCAATCAAATAAATAATAGCATCAGCAGACAAATCTGTATAATACTTATTAATAATCCTGTTTTATGCCCAATAGGGTATAGATTATTTTGATTGTGTGTGGTAAAATCAGTAAATGATTCGGTGATTTCTGCGGTAATTAATTTCTTTTCGTTGTGCGTGTACGGGAGGGTCGGTATTATGAACAGCACTCAAATAAAGTGTTTCCTGGAGATCATGCGATGCGGTTTGAACTTCACCCGGGCCGCGCAGAATCTGTTTATCACCCAGCCGGTACTCAGCCGTCATATTCGAAGGCTGGAGGCCGCTCTGGGCGTATCCCTTTTTGACACGTCAAATAAAAAAGCGGTAGGTCTTACCCCCGCCGGAAAAATACTATATGAGTTTTTTGACAATATGAACAGGGGGTTCGAGGAGGCGCTTGCAAAAGCGACAGGGGTTTCCAATACGCCTTCCGGTGAAATAAAGCTTGCTTACGTATACGGCTGGGACGTACTGGATATAGCGGCAAAGGCCGATCTCTTCTCAGAGAAGTATCCGGACACGAACTTCACATTTATTTCATTGAGCTTTGATGCAATCGCGAGAGGAATCAGGAATAGTGAGTATGATGTCGCCTTTACAACGCTGTTCTCAATAAAAGATGTGCCGGATATCTGGGTAAGGGACATTGAGGATTCCCCGCTCATGCTTTTGTATTCGTCAGGCAGCAGAAGTTTCTCGGAGGATTCTCATAAAAAAGTCGCAGACTTTAAAGACGACCCTCTCTACGTCCTTTCTTTTGACGAGGTGTCGATATCCCTTGAAATGTACGCGAGGGTTTTCATGACCCTCGGCTTTACCCCAAAGGTGGTGAGCCTGCCCAATTTTGAAACGATCTTTATGCAGATACAGCGCGGACGCGGATACATGGTCATAAGCCATAGAATGAGTATAAAGGATTCTCCGGCGTTCAGCGTTTTTCCTTTAGGGTTCACGGATAAGAGTGTCATAGCCTGGAGAAAGGATAACCGCAATGCCGCTGCTCTGAAGTTCATCAAGGAGTTTATGACATGAAGTTACATTTGTGCCGGATGTTTTTGTCTTATAGAAATGTTCTCATTTTGATGTAAACCCTTTACGCCTCAAACCCGCTCCACACGGGGACGCCGGTGTATGTTTTTGCCTCTTCCTCGCCGCGGCTGACGCGGATGGCGCCGGCCGCCAGAGCTTCAAGCTCGAACTCGCCGGGCATGACAGCAACCTCGGCAATCCAGCCGATATAGTCTTCGATTTTGCCGGTGATTAGTTTGCTGTTCGAGATGCCGCCGGTCATGATGACAGCATCGACCTTTCCCTTCAGCGCGGCAGCCATTGCGCCGATGTATTTTGCGTTCTGGTAGAGCATACCGCCAAAAATTATTTCCGCGTACTTATCGCCGCTGTCGATCATTTTAAGAACGTCCCTCACGTCTGCTGTGCCGAAATAGTCGGTGAGGCCGCCGTCCTTGTTGAGCTTGTCCGTAAGCTCTTTTTTCGTGTATTCGCCGCTGTAGGCGAGATCAATGATTTTCGTGTACGGCATATCACCCGCTCTGGTAGGGGTCATAGGTCCGGAACCTTTAATTATGTCGTTTGAGTCGATCATCCTGCCTTTTTCATGGGCCGTGACCGAGATTCCCCCGCCAAGGTGGCAGATAATTAGGTTTACGGCTTCGTATTTTAGCCCGCGCGACGCGCAGAAGCGCAGGGCTATCTCCTTTTGATTCAGGGCGTGGATATGGCTCTCGCGGTATATCCCCTTAATACCTGTGACGCGCGCATAATCGCATAATTCATCTACGTCGGGCGGATTTACGACGAACGCGCGTTTTCCGTACTTGTCCGAAAAGCGCTTTGCTATCTGAGAGCCAAGCTGTGCGGGATGCTGGCCTGTCATACCCTTCGACGCATGCTCCACAAGCAGCTCTGATACGATATACACCCCTCCCGATACTGGCAGCAGTCCGCCGCCGCGCCCGGAAAACACATCGACATCCTCTACAGCATAGCCTTTTTCAGCTATCGTCTTTTCGATCGTTTCGGCGCGGTAATCAAGCTGGCTTTGAATATCCGCAAATGCCTTTAAGTCTTTCAGGCTGTGTTCTACCGTCGCGCTGAACACTTCTTCGTAATCGTCAAAAAGGGCTATTTTCGTGGATGTCGAGCCTGGGTTTATTGCCAGAACCCGGATTTTCTTGTACATTATTTCTGTTTCTCCTTTACAGCCTTGCCGCAGCGCACGCCGCCAGGGCTATGGAATAGTATTTGTCGGATGCTTCGGCGCTGCGTGAGGTAAAAATAACCGGGACTTTCGCACCCAGAACCGCACCCGCCGTTTGCGATCCGGCCATGCCGGTCAGGCATTTTACCAGGATATTGCCGGAGACTATGTCCGGCACAATTAGGAGGTCGGCGTCGCCGGCTACGGGGCTTTCGTAACCCTTGATTTTCGCCGACTCAGCGCTTGTCGCGAGGTCAAATGAAATCGGCCCTTCAATGATGCAGTTGGAAATTTCGCCATTTTGACACATTTTTTTCAATGCATCCGCATCAACCGTCTCAGGCATTTTGGGATTTAGTTTCTCTACGGCGGCCAGCACCGCGACCTTTGGCTTTTCAAAGCCGAGGGCATTGAGCATGCCGACGGCGTTTTCAACAATTGCTTTTTTGCTCTCAAGATCCGGATATGTGTTCAGACCCATGTCGCTGACTGCGAACATTTTGTGATATTGCGGCGGTGAATAAAAGCCGGCAATAGATAGTTTGCCGCCTGTCACCAAGCCGTTTTCCTTGTTGACTATCGCTTTCATAAAATCGCCGGACTCAAGCTTGCCTTTCATAATCACCGTCGCATTACCTGAGTTTACCAGATCCACCGCGTGCATGAGGGACTCATCCGCGCTTCCGGAGGAGATTATTTCAAAATTTTCGGGGGCGGCGCCGTATTCTGTGAGCATCTGCTTGATTTTCGCGGCGTTTCCGATGAGCATGGGAGCCATAATACCGTCATTAGTCGCTTTGATAACAGACTCGAGCGTGTGTTCGTCCTGGGCCTCGACGACTGCAATAACGGTTTTTTTGACCATATTTTGCGCCTCAATTGCCAGATCTTCAAAACAAGTGATTTTCATTTTTGTGATCATCCTTTTACTATAACGATAAGACTGTTTGCGCATTTGTATCAACTTAAGTCCGAATGCGAGTGAGTGAATGAATAGATAGGCGCATTCATGTAAATAATAATAGTTTTGCTGTTTCAAGATGTAAAATGTTGATTATGTATCAGGTCATTCATAAATCGTATGCTATCATAAGTTTCGGCTGAAACACACGTTCAGCCGAAACTTAAAAGGTGACAAATAATGGAGTGCCTTCTATCCGAATACCGCGAGGAGAAAACCTGCTGCGACAGCCGAGCCTATGACTCCCGCGACGTTAGGGCCCATAGCGTGCATGAGCAGGAAATTTGAGGGGTTTGCCCTTTGGCCTTCTTTCTGAGAAACCCTGGCCGCCATAGGAACGGCCGAGACTCCGGCCGAGCCGATAAGCGGGTTTATCTTCCCGCCGGTCATTTTGTACATTAGCTTGCCCAACAGGACGCCGCCCACGGTTGAAAACGCGAAAGCCAAAAGGCCTAGGACGATAATCATCAGCGTTTCCCGTGTTAAGAAGTCATAATAGACAGTCGTCGCGCCGACCGACACGGAAAGAAAGATGACGACCGTATTCATAAGAGAGTTCTGAGCCGTATCGCTCAGCCTGTCGACAACGCCGCACTCTCGAAACAGGTTGCCGAGCATCAAAGCTCCGACAAGGGGAGCAACCGACGGAAGCAGAAGAACAGTTATTATTGTGACGACAACGGGGAAAAGTATCTTCTCCGTTTTTGAGACATTGCGAAGCTGCTCCATTTTTACCTCGCGCTCTTTTTTTGTCGTTAGGGCGCGCATTATCGGGGGCTGGATAAGCGGTACAAGCGCCATATATGAGTATGCGGCTATTGCAATCGGACCCAGCAAGTGCGGAGCCAAGCGGGATGTGAGCCATATTGCGGTAGGACCGTCGGCCCCGCCTATAATCGCTATGGATGCGCCTTCATGCCCTGAAAAGCCAAAAACTATCGCCAGTATCAGCGCGCAGTATATGCCGAGCTGTGCCGCCGCCCCCAAAAGCATCGAGCGGGGGTTTGACAGCATAGGGCCAAAATCGGTCATTGCGCCGACGCCCAGAAATATCAAAGAAGGGTAAAGGCCGGATTTAATTCCGATATACATAATGTCCAGTAGGCCGCCCTCCCGTACCACTTTGCCATAGTCCACTGTTCCTTCCCATAGTGTGGGCGTAAAGACGCCGGAGATTGGCAGGTTCGTCAGCAGCATTCCGAATGCTATGCCGACGAGAAGCAGCGGTTCAAACTGGCGGACTATTCCAAGGTACAGAAGAACACAAGCCAGAAGTATCATAATAATCTGACGGATATCTTCTATATTCGCAAACCCGGAAATAAGCCATAGATCTCTCAAAGTATCAATAACCATCTAAATTCTGTCCTCCCTATCTAAAATCAATTTCAGAGTCCGCTTCGTATTCAATGCCGTTTAATGAAATCCTATACTTCTTCGCTCCCTCAACACGGGGGATATTATCAGACAATTCCGAACCTGCAGCGACAGGTGCAGCTTCAGTGCCCAACGCTGCATTGCCGCTACTATGAGGCTTTGTTTCTACTGAGCTGATTTCTGAGCCCACTTCATATGCAACGCCTTTAAAAATAATTTTGTATTTGCTTTGGACGGCTTCCCGAACTACCGGCCCAACATCATCTGACCGTTCGGCTGCCGGAATCGGCGGCGTTCCGCTTACTCGGTTCGCTTCCGCATCGGCGGGAGGCGGCGATTTCGGCGCCCCTCCGGCGGCAGCGCCAACGGGCTTTCCTGCGAGTCTTTTTGCGATCACCGGCATTAGGTAGAGAAAACACATTAATAACACCAGTATGGCAAACACAACGCATATCCCAAGCAATGACACGCCCAGTGCCCCGGGAATAGTTATTCCGTCAATCATAGTAACACCTCTTTCTAAAAATATGTTTTTCTTATAGTTTCGTAGTTTAGACCGCGAGAATAATTATCGTAAGTTAGCTCCGAAGGAACTTACTAACTTATTGCCTGACAGATCCTTATAACAGGATACCTTTTGTAGAAGGTATATCGCAGCATTGATCCGCATTGATTTTTACGGCTGCGCGGAGCGCCCGCGCAAGAGCTTTGAAACATGCCTCAATGATGTGGTGTGTGTTTTTTCCGCTAAGCATTCGCAGATGGATTGTCACACCGGATTTGCGTGTGAATGCAAGCAGAAATTCTTCTAAAAGCTCGGCGTCAAATGCCCCTGCCGTTTCGGCGGGCAGCTTAATATCAAAAGTAAGATGGCTTCTGCCTGAAATATCGACCGCGCATAAGACAAGCGCCTCGTCCATTGGAAGGGTGACGTCGCCGTAACGGAAAATACCACGAGCCTCGCCCAACGCCTTGGAAAAAGCCTCGCCCAGACAGATACCGACGTCTTCTGCGGAATGATGACCGTCAACATGTGTGTCGCCCATGCAGAGAAGGTCAACATCAAAGCTGCCGTGGCGGGCGAAAATGGTCAGCATATGGTCCATAAAACCGATGCCGGTATTGACGGAGCTTTTTCCTGATCCGTCAAGGTTAAGCGATAGCGTAATATCTGTTTCTGAGGTTTTGCGCGTTATCTCGCTCTTTCGCATTTTTCTTCCTTTCTTTCTTCGCGCGTCATGCCTTTTCCAGAATATCCCTAACAGCGTCAACCAGAGCGTCCATCTGTTCTTTTGTGCCTATCGTAATTCTCAGATAGTCCGAAATGCGTGGTTTGCTGAAATGCCGTACCAATATGCCCCGTTCTCTTAAAGCCAAATACAGATCATAACCTCTGAAATTTGGATGCACTACAAAAATGAAGTTTGCGCTTGATTCTGTCATAAGGAAGCCAAGCCTCCGCAGACAGGTCTCCGTGTACCCCCGGGTCTTGATTATTTCGCTGTGCATTCTTTTATAATACTCGTCCTCGCGCAGCGCTGCCTCTCCGGCAATCTGCGTCAGGCGGTTAACGTTGTATGGATTGAAAGAGTACTTCATTTTTTTCAAATCTTCTATAAGAGGCGCGGGACCTATTGCGTAAGCCAACCTTGCGCCCGCCATCGAACGGGCTTTCGAAAATGTGTGTATAACAAGCAGATTTTCATATTTGCGCGTAAGGGGGATTGCCGATTCCGAGCCGAAATCTACATAAGCCTCGTCGATAAGCAGGACATGACCCGGGTTGCTCTGCGCTATCTCCTCGATATCATGCAGCGGGAGAGAGATACCGGTCGGCGCGTTTGGATTGGCGATAATAATGTTTTTCCGAACGTCGAAATAGTCGGCGGGCCAAATCGCGAAATCGTCTCTCAGGGGGATGCGCTCGTATGGGATCCCGTACAGTTCGGCGTAAACAGGGTAAAATCCGTAGGTGACGTCGGGAAAGCAGACGCCCCGGTTGCTATCGCAAAACGCGAGGAACGCGAAAGCCAGCAGCTCATCGGATCCATTGCCGATTATTACGTTTTCGGGTCGCTTTCCGTAGAAACGCGCAAGCGTTTCGATAAGCCGTGCCCCGTCGGGGTTGGGGTATAGCCGGAGCTTTTCCAGCTCGTCCTGACTGATTGAGGAGACAACTCCCGGCGGCGGCGGGTATGGGGATTCGTTGGTATTGAGCTTAATATACTCAAAGTCAACCGGCTGTTCGCCGGGGACATAAGCGTCAAGTGATCGCAATCGCTCAGATAAAAATCTGCTCATTAGTTCTACCTATTACTTATCATATTCTTTTCAATACCGACGCCGCATGAGCCGCAAAACCTTCTTTTTCCGCGAAGTGTACTATATCGCCGCCCGCGCGGCGCAACGCGTCCGCTGTGTAATACGTAAATGACGACGTTTTGACAAAATCATCAACGGAAAGCGGGCCGGAAAAGCGCGCGGTTCCGGAAGTAGGGAGAGTGTGGTTCGGTCCGGCGTAATAATCGCCGACCGCTGCCGGGGTATGCCCGCCAAGGAGCACGGAACCGGCGTTTTTCACCTTGCCTAAGTACGCAAACGGATCGTCAAGGAAGATTTCCAAGTGTTCAGGCGCCAGCTCATTTGATATTGCTATCGCATCTTCAATGGAATCCGTGATGATTATTTTGCCATTTGTATTAATGGCTTCACGGGTCGTTTTTGCGCGCGGGAGCCCGGGAAGCTGGGCTTCGATCTCTGTGCTTACCTTGCCGGCCAGTTCCATGCTGTCCGTTATCAGAACTGCGGGAGAATCCCCGCCATGTTCGCACTGGGACAGCATGTCCGCCGCAACTAGGGCCGGGTCGGCCCGGTTGCAGGCAATGATAACAACATCGCTCGGCCCGGCGATCATGTCAATACCTACCACTCCGAAAACCTGCCGCTTTGCTTCCGCTACGTAAGCGTTGCCCGGGCCGGTAATTTTATCCGCGCGCGGTATTGATTGTGTCCCGTATGCCATTGCTGCTATCGCTTGAGCGCCGCCGATTTTGAAAATCCTGTCCGCGCCGGCGATTTTTGCTGCCGCGAGAATTCCGGAGTCCACGCCGCCGTCCTTTGAGGGTGGCGTAGCAATAATTATTTCTCCGACTCCGGCAAGCTTCGCCGGGATACAGTTCATCAGGACGGTTGACGGGTAAGCCGCCGTCCCGCCGGGAATGTAAAGCCCCGCGCGGCCGAGGGGCAATATACGGCGACCCAGTACGACGCCGTCGCCCGGAGTCATAATAAAACCCTGGCGTATCTGCCGGCAATGGAAATCCTCAATATTTTTAGCCGCGCGTTCCATAGTGCCGATAAATTCAGATCCGGCGGCGCTAATCGCCGCGTTTGTTTCGGCGGATGTGACTTCGAAGCTCTCCGGCACGCAGCCGTCGAATTTTTCCGTATATTCTCTCAGCGCCTCATCCCCGCGGCTTATCACGCCGGCGATTATCTCCGACACGGCCGCAATAACCGCCGCCGGCGCGAGCCCCCGGGCCGGGCGCTCCGCAATGAACTCATCAGATTTGATAATCTTTATCATAAGAGGTCTGTTCCTTCCTCCCCCCTCATCTATCCTCTTTGCAGCTGCGCGGCAATTTGAGTACAAAGATCACTGATCGCTGCATGGCTGAATTTATAGCTTGCCTTGTTGGCTACCAGCCGCGCGCTTATTTCCACAATCGTCTCAATCACCTTCAGATCGTTTTCCTCCAGTGTTTTTCCGGTTTCAACGAGATCTACGATAACGTCTGACAGGCCCAGCAGCGGCGCAAGCTCAACGGAGCCGTTAAGCTTGATAACGTCAATTCCGCGGCCTTGTTTTTCGTAATGATTCCGAGCGATATTTGTAAAATTTGTGGCAACACGCAATGTGCGGTCATGACTGTAGCTAAAGCTCTTTTCGGCGGCTACACACATGCGGCATTTTCCTATGCCAAGGTCTAACAGCTCATAGACTTCCGGTGATTGCTCCAGCAGTGTATCTTTTCCCGCGACGCCTATGTCGGCTACGCCGCGCTGAACATACATAGCAACGTCCGACGGCTTTACCCAGAAAAACCGGACGGCGTTTTCAGGGTTCTCAAACACGAGCCGCCGGCTCTGCTCATATATTGCGGGGCATCCATAGCCGGACGTCTCGAAAACCGCGTAAGCTTTTTCGCCCAGTCTGCCCTTGGGCAGGGCGATGTTTATCATACTACCCAAGAGTTTCAAGCCCCTCCCCTGATATGCGCATTAGCCTCCGGTACCTGATATCTTCCTGCCTTTCGCGTTGCGCCCGAACGCTATGCCCTTCTGCTGTGAGGGAGCTGACAGCCTGCGCTAAATCATCAGGCTCTACGTCGTCGCCATATAGAAGCAGGACGTCTACTTCCGGCTTGCGGCTCGGAGGGCTGAGCTGCTCCAGAAGGTCAAGATAGACTGCGAAACCGACCGCGCCGGAGTTTTTTCCGAGTTTTCGGAGCAGACTGTCGTACCGGCCCCCGGCCAATACTTTGGTTGGTATGCCCTCAATATAGCCTTGAAAAATGATTCCGCTGTAATACCTCAAGTCGTTAAGGATTGAAAAGTCGAGGTTAATATCCTCGTCTGCCCCAAGCCGGCGCAAAACGCCGCTTAGATATTCCAGCTCACGCAGCGCAGAATGTGTCTCATCATTTACGGATATGTGCCGCAGGACTTTGGAGACTTCCTCATAGGGACCATAGATCGTCGTCAGTGCGGTTATTCTATCACGGAAACCGTCGTCAAAACCGTACTGAGTGCATAGCATGTTAAGCTCGGGCACATTCTTTTCACTTACGCGCCGGAGTATTTCATCTCTTTGCGCCTGAGTGACGCCGACGCTGCCGAGGAGTCCGCTGATGTACCCCATGTGCGAAACGTCCAGACACGACCGCCCTCCAAGCGCCTCAAGGCTGCGCCGGGCCAGCATGACGACCTCTCCCATTGAATACATGTCTATTTCGCCGACGCACTCCAGCCCGACCTGTACCCGCTCCTTAAACTCGTTCCCGTCCGGTCTGTAGACGTTTTCGTTGTAGTATAGCTTTTTCAGCCCGTCGTCTCTTGTGTTTTTAACGATAGACAGCGTGACGTCAGGACGCAATGCCATCAGCTTCCCGCCCGCGCCAGCGAAAGTAATGATATTGCCGGAGGCGAGGAAAGCCTTGTTTTCGGCGTACAGCTCATATTCCTCAAAACGGCTCATTCTATACTGCTCGTAGCCGAACTGCCGGTACAGCGACCGCAATCGCATTATTGCCAGTTCATCGTACCTCAAAACATCTTCTGAAAAATCCATAATGCGTCCTGTTTCCCGAAATATAGCATCGTATTATACCACATCGGAGGCAAGGTGAAAAGAGAATAGTAGAAAATGCATAAAGTCTTTTAAATTTTGCAATAATTTGCTAAACAATGTTGAAATACCACCGAATATTGTTGATTATTGCAAGAAGCAGTGCAAAAAAAATCTTGTGGGCGCTAGTGGTCTGTAAAGTCTAAAAGTTGCAAATTATTTGCGAGAATTTTTTTCGTCAAGTGGAGCGGCAAAACCGCAGTAATGCCTGTGGCCTTTCAAGGTTTTGACGTGTCCGCTTGGCGGAAAAAAGGCCGTAAATAATGCAATTTTTAGGCTTTACAGACCACTAGACGCCTGATGAGGAAAAACCGCCTTATTCGGGCGGTTTTCCGTAATTTGATTCTACAGGGAGACTTTAGTTATCGACTAGTGCTTCACATCTGAAATAACTGGGCTGAAATTGCGTTGGATTTTTTCGTCTGTCAAGGCGAAAGCCCGATGGAATGCCTGTGGCCTTTCAAGGGATTTCAACGATGACAGATGGAAAAAGACGGCGCAAGGTCAGTGTAGTTATTTCAGATGTGGAGCACTAGCTCTCAAAAAACCTTGCGTGTATAGCCTCAACGGCGCGATCACCGTCTTTTTCATCAACGAGTACGGAGATTTTTATCTCGCTTGTTGATATCATGCCAATGTTTATTTTTGCGTCATACAGAGCCTCGAACATCAGCGCCGCTACTCCGGAGGCCGACATCATTCCCGCGCCCACAATGCTGACCTTGGTGATTTTATCGGTAACGCTTATGTCGTTATATCCGAGAGCTGTCTTATTATCCGCAAGGAGCTTTTGCGCCGTATCCATGTCGTCTCTTGCGATTGTAAAGCTTATGTCTTTTGAATTATCGCGGCCAATAGACTGCAGGATAATATCGACGTTGATTTTAGCCTTTGCGAGTAGTTGAAATACTTTGAAGGCCACGCCCGGCTCGTCACGAAGCCCCACAAGCGCAATTCGAGCGATTTTAGCGTCTTTTGCGACGCCGCTGATTTTAGACTGCTCCACTTTCGTTACCTCCTTGACTTTTGTGCCGGGCTTTCTGACAAAGCTCGAAAGAACCTCAAGCTCAACGCCGTATCTTTTCGCCATCTCAACGGAGCGGTTGTGCAAAACCTGCGCGCCGAGAGAAGAAAGCTCCAGCATTTCATCGTATGTTATTTCTTCGAGCTTCCTTGCGCCCGGAATCTTGTTCGGGTCGCTGGTATAGACGCCTTCGACGTCGGTGTAAATCTGGCACAGATCCGCATGAAGCGCCGCTGCGATGGCGACGGCCGTCGTGTCGGAACCGCCTCGGCCCAGCGTAGTAATATCGTCGAATTTATTAATTCCCTGAAAGCCGGCGATGAGCACTATCCTTCGGCGGTCAAGCTCCGCTTTTATTCGCTCGGAGGATACGGATTTTACCCGCGCGTTACTATAATCTGAATTGGTTTGCATCCTGATTTGCCAGCCGGTCAATGACGTTGCCGGTAGACCGATACTCTCCAGGGTCATAGACATCAGTGCGATTGAAATCTGCTCTCCGGTTGAAAGCAAGACGTCCATCTCGCGTTTCGACGGGTTGGGGTTTATTTCTTTTGCCTTTTCAATGAGGTCGTCCGTCGTGCTGCCCTGCGCCGAAAGTACAACGACTACGTCGTTGCCCTCGGAATATGTCTCGGCGATTCTCCAGGCGACGCGCTGCAAACGCTCCGCGTCCGCGACTGAGCTACCGCCGAATTTCATCACAATTAATGCCACTTGTTATCCTCCTAGTGGTTCGAGAATGGAGTGCTTTGTTTATTTTATGTACGCTGCACTAAGGGTCTGTCGAGAAATAAGTTGGTAGATTTGCCGCCGGATTTTTGTCGTCATGTGGTGCGGCAAAGCCGCCGGAACGCCTGTGGCCTTTCAAGGTTTTGACGTGCCGCATGGCGGCAAAAAGACAAGGCAAAATGACAAGTTATTTTTCGACAGACCCTAATAATCACCGAGTATGCGAAACAGCGACAGCGCCGGAACACCTCGGCTGATTAGCTCTTTCACCTTCTTGCCGCATATGACTGCGGTTTTGAATGCTGTTTCGGAACCCTCCGTCTGTCCGGCGAACACCACCGCACCGAATTCGCGCTCAACCTTTTCCCGAGGGGCGCTTGTCCTTATGTACCACGCCGACTCCAGCAGGACGGGATCCGCCGCCGCGTCCGGCCCGCCTTCTGACCAGCTTATCGGCTTGTGAATGCCAAGATGCCGCGCTGCGTCAATGACGTCCGCAACGACTGCGCTCGCCGTCGGCATCTTGCCGGCGCCCGCGCCGGTAAGCGTCACATCGCCAACTGCGTTGCCGCGCACAACAACGCCGTTTAATACGCCGTCTACGCCCGCAAGCAGATTCTCATTGTTTATCAGATGGGGCGCCACGTAGGCCGCAACTTTACCCCCTGTGTAGCGTACCCTGCCCAGCAGCTTGATTTTGTATCCCAACTTTCCGGCGAAGCGCATATCGTCCATCGTAACGCCTGCAATTCCCTCCGTCGGAACCTGGTCGGGATATATGTGACGCCCGAAAGCAAGAGACGAGAGTATGCATATCTTCCTGCAGGCGTCATGGCCTTCAATATCCGCTGAGGGATCCGCCTCGGCATAACCCTTTTTTTGCGCGTCATGAAGCGCATCAGAAAACTCCGCGCCGTTTTTAAGCATTTCTGACAGAATATAGTTTGTTGTCCCGTTGAGTATTCCGTATATTTCGCCTATTTTGTTCGCGGCCATGCACTGGGCAATCGGCCTTATCACCGGGATGCCGCCGCCAACGCTCGCTTCAAAAAGGTAATTGACGCCCTTTTGCGCAGCAAGGGCCAAAAGCTCGCAGCCATGCATCGCGACGAGCTCCTTATTCGAAGTTACAACACTCTTTCCGGACTCAAGACTGCGCCGCGTAAAATCAAGCGCGGCGCCTACACCGCCAATAGTTTCAACAACTACCGCAACATCGGGATCGCTCAGAACCGTTTCAAAACTGTCCACGAACAGGCTTTTGTACGGGCTGGCGGGGAAATCCCTCACGTCAAGGATATGCTTCACCCTAATATCCTGACCGGCATTGCAGGTAATCCTTTCGGAGTTTTTATCAATTACCTCAACAGTCCCGGAGCCTACAACACCAAACCCCAGCACCGCAATTTCTACCATTTCAAACCCTCCCAAAACAATTTCCTTCGCGCGCCAAAAATAATACCACAACACAGCGTTCCATGCAATATTTTTTTGAAATCAACTCATGGTGCGGCTAAACACGCCCATGAGATACTCAATGCCTAATACGATAGGGTACAAAACCGGCTGATGGAGGACATATATTATCAAAGCTTTTCTGCCTACCGATGGGAAAAACGGACATTTAGCCTCATAAAACCAGACGGGAAGCCTTCTTTCCAAGATACTCCGGCCCGCCCATGTTCCGAGAAGGAATACAAACACCCACGGGAGAATAGGGAAATAGTCGAAACTACGAAGACCGGGCTGCCTCCATCCGAGTATCCACAGTAAATCGCGTATCCATGCGGTTTCGGAAGTCAGTTGCGCACTATCCCTGGCTACCGCGCTTATGATGATGAGCGGGATAAAGATGAGCGGCGCAAGTTTATTTGGGATTGTATTCCAAAACCTGCATGTCAATCCGTAAAATAACATTGAGAATCCCAGCAGATGCAGGATGCCAAACCAGATTGGCGTATTCGTAATACGTACAGTTACGTATGTAATCAATACAACCGCAATGACAATGACAATCGAGCCGCGCTTGATGTTATCGCGTGAAAACCGCGAAGACACCCCGGAAAGGAATATGAACAGACCCGCGAAAATGTAATGAAGTATGTCAAAAACCGGGTTTGAAAAAAGCCATACCGGCGCGCCCAAAAAAGCGACGAAATTGTAAAGCAAATGGTGTATTACCATCAAGACGACCGCAAGACCGCGCAGGGAGTCAATTATTTCGATACGGTTTTTTTTCTCTTCCATATCTCACTCACAAAAAGCTTGATAATTCGTGCGGGAACGGATATACTTATATCCGGACTCTGGTATTGTTTCGTTGCGGCGGCGGGTTTTACAAAGGGGATAATATCATAGGATCCGGTCATTTGCAAGGGTTATCAGAGAATCTTTGACGAGGTGCGGCAGCTATGAATAATGCTGTAATACTTGCCGGCGGAGAGAGCCGGAGGATGGGGAGAGACAAGCTTAAGCTTCCGATAGGCGGGCGTACGCTGCTGGACTCCGCGGCAAGTCGTTTTGCGAAGGAATTCAAGGATGTATACATTAGCGTGGCTCAAAGTGGAAAATACACGGACATTGCCGAAGGCGCGCAAGAAATCGTTGATATCATTCCGGGTGCCGGTCCTATTTCGGGTCTGCACGCGGCGCTTTCAAATGTACCGGGCGACGGGGTATTTCTCGTTGCGGCGGATCTGCCGTTTAGCTGCCCGCATACAGCAAAACGCATAATTGAGCTTAGCGGCGATGCGGACGCCTGCATCATCAGAATGCCGAACGGAAGGGTCGAGCCTCTGTTCGGCTATTATCGGAAAACGATGCTAACGCGTTGTGAAGATGCGATAAAGTCCGGCAATCATAGGATGACGTCGCTTTTGTCTGACGCCAATGTGAGGTTTGTCGCCCCGAGCGAGCTTGGCGGGCTATGGGATGAAAAAATAATTCTGAACATAAACTATCCGGAAGAATACGAAAAAGCCGCGCTTGAATTCTTACGCTGAAAGTGCTAAAATGCTTAAAATATGACAAAAATGATAACGATAAAGGATGGTTGCGAAAATGAGTTACAAAATCACAAAAAAAGACGAAGCGTACAAATATGAAGCGCCGGGCCATTTCGATGTACTTACGACGCGCCTTCATGACCCGGGAGACGTAAACTCCGGAGGCATCACAATGGGTCTGAGTCACTTCCTTCCCGGAGGGGGATGCGAGTACGGATCGAACCCAAAAGAATCGATTTACTACATTATCGAAGGGCAGATGTACCTCGAAAGCGAGGTCGGCACGCCTGAAGAGGTTAAAACAACTCTTTACGCCGGCGATTCATTCCACTGCGGTCCGAACACGAAAAAGTCGGTCCTCAACACAGGCTTGACCGCTACTCAAATGCTCGTCGTACTCGTAACACCGTCTAATTAGGTTTTGTCCCAAACTCCCGGAAGCAAAGCTACGCTCTCCCGCAATGATTGTTACATCTCTTTTAGCGGGAGAGCGTTGGTGGTTTGCATAGGGCGAGTTTGCTAACTCGGCTGTTCCTCCGTAGCCTTGCCAACGGTGGAGACGGCCCATTTTGCAATCTGGACGCGCACTCTGTCTTCGCTCGTTTCAAATGTGATTTTTTCACCGTCAACAGAGACGACCTTGCCTAAAATGCCGCCGATCGTTGTTATTGAGTCGCCGACCGTGAGCGATTCGCGCATCTCTTTGAGCTTCTTTTTCTTTTTGTTTTCGGGGCGGATCATGAAAAGGTAGAAAATGGCAATCATTGCCACTATCATAATAATCATTGTGGGATCCACATTCATTCCTCCAGTACTTTCAATCTCTGATCTTAATTCTTGACCCATTATACTTGCGCCCGTATGAAAAAGCAAGTGAAAAATGAGTAAGGCAGCGTATGCAAATAAACCTTATTGTTACCGGGGTTTGTCCTGTAACATCTTATTGACACGCACTGCCTGACTGTCTATTTTTGGGAGGTAACGCTAACTATGAAGATTAATCAAAAAAACGCGGAGGAACAGGCGGTGATGAATGCGGCATACGCACTGTGCGCAGCCATACGCACGGCGCCTAAGGCTTGCGGGATAGACGTCCTTGAGACTATTATCCTCACCGGCGAGGAAAAAGACGCTCTTGCCGCCGAAATGAGAAGGATCGGCAAAGCGCCAAAATGCGAATACTTCACCCGCGACGCGGGAAACGTTGACGAGAGTCACGCCATTGTCCTTGTCGGTGCGAAAGAAGGAAAGCGCGGCCTCGGGGAGCGTTGTAGGCTTTGCCGCTTTGATGATTGCGCCGCAAGTACGGCCGCAGGCGCCGCATGTGTATTTCCCGCGCTCGATCTCGGTATCGCCCTCGGCTCGGCTGTGGCCCTAGCGGCTGACCTGCGTATGGATAACCGTATTTTATTCACCGGCGGCAAGGCTGCGGAAGCTATGGGGCTGCTTGGCGATTATAAACTCATCATGGGCATCCCGCTGTCCGTTTCCGGTAAATCTCCGTTCTTCGACCGGGAGTGAATTCCATAAAACCTTAATCCGTTTTCCATCGTGATCGCCGCAGCTTCCTCCGGCGCTATCCCTCTCACCTCCGCGATTATTTCAGAAATATACGGCAGGTTGAGGGAACTGTTGCGTCTGCCGCGCATTGGCTCCGGCGCCAGATATGGACAGTCGGTTTCGATAAGCATCCTGTCGGGCGGCATTTTTTCGATGACCTCAAGCGCGCGCCGGGCGTTTTTGAAGGTGATTACTCCGGTGAAAGAGAGATACCAACCCATATCAAGTATGATTTTCGCCGTTTCCCAACTGCCGGAGAAGCAATGAAACACACCTGTCAGGTCTCGGAAATCGCGTATTGTGTCCAGTGTGTCGCGCAACGCATCGCGTTCATGGATTATTACAGGCTTTCCGATGTGTCTTGCCAGTTCCAGTTGTTCGCGGAACCGCTTCCTTTGAATGTCCCGGGGCGAATAATCATAGTGATAGTCAAGCCCGGTTTCGCCAACCGCCATCGCTTTGTGATGTCCCAATAGTTTTTCCAGTTCGATAACGGTCTCATCCGTCATGCTTTTTGAGTCGTGGGGGTGGACGCCAACGGAGGCATATACGAATGAATGCTTTTCCGCAAGCCCAAGGCCAAACTTTGCTGACCGCAGACTGCTCGCCGCGTTCAGGATTAGAGTCACTCCCGCGCCAAACATCGAGCGCAGCAGTTCGTCGCGATCGTCGTTAAAGCGCCTGTCGTCATAATGTGCGTGGGTATCAAAATACATATAGCCCTCCAGTCGTCTCGGAGAGTCTGCAGGTTACAGGTCGGTGGGTATCCGACGCCATAAGTGAGTTGCAGGAAAAAAGTGCTTGCAATTACTGAAGCCGTGTGTTATTATAACGCTCACGCCAAAATACCAAATAATAATGTGCATATTCCGCTGTTGCTGTACATTAATACACTGTAATTCTTTAAAGGGGGTTGTTACTCTATGAGAACCGCTTTTGTGATCATCCAGCTTCTCTCATGCCTTGCGATTGTCCTTATGGTTATTTTCCAGTCAGGAAAAACATCAGGGTTATCCGGCGCGCTCAGCGGCAGCTCTGATACGTTTTTGTCAAAGAACAAGTCCAAAACTTTTGATGCGCGGCTCGCGAGGGCTACAAAATGGGTCGCCGGCGTATTCGTAATACTCACGATAGTCCTGAACCTTATTTAGGGCGCCGTAGTACGCGCTGCTCACACACGCACCGGTGGACGAAAGATAAAGCTCTTTCGTCCACTTAATCTATTTTTCAAACTATGATCTCGCCTGTGCGGTTTGATTCGGTAAGCCCGGCGGCGTTGACTTCGTCGTAATCAATATGCATGAAAGTCGCAAATTCAGGGTTTACGCGAGCCACCACTTCGTCAAATACCAAAGCCCTTTCGCCAACGATCTTGACCTTGATGATCTGCTTATCCTTAACCCCGAATTTCTCGGCGTCCTCCGGAGTGAGATGGACATGGCGCTTTGCTATGATCACGCCTTCGCTAATCTCTACCTCTCCGCTCGGGCCGATGAGCTTGCATCCGGGGCTGCCAGCAAGGTCGCCGCTTTCGCGTATGGGGGCGTTGATGCCGAGGGCGCGCTGATCCGTCAGGGACAGCTCAACCTGATCCGTTTTGCGGCATGGCCCGATTATTGTTACTTTTGTAGTCCCGCTCGGGCCCTCGACCGTTATTCTATGCGGGGTAACATACTGTCCCGGCTGTGACAGCATGCTCTTGACCTGAAGCTCAAAGCCTTCGCCGAACAGCTTGCTGAGCGTATCGCGAGTCACGTGGCAATGCTTACCTGAGCCTTCGATTACTACTGTTACTGTGTTGCCTTGCATTATTATGTCCGTCCTTATCTTTGTATTGTTCCCTTTGGACAGTTTAGCACCTTTGGATCAAAAGCGCAAGAGGGTTGGTAAAGCCCAATCATATAATGCATAAAAAGTTCTTCACTTTCAACAAATAATGTAGTAATATATAACAATATGGATTAACGAACATGGTTAGGGGTGAGATTTTATTGTGAATGTCGCGCTGGGAATGATAATTAGAAGTCTCGATTCGGACGCGGAACTCATGAACTTTATTGAAAATGCCGAGAAATACGGCCACAAGCTCGACTGTGTGATAGTCGCCTATACACATCGGCTTGACGCTCGCGCAGCGGAGAGGATAAGAAAAAAAGTTCCGTTTTTCGCCGTCAATATTAATGCGCCGCATTACTGCATGGACGAGCTGCGGCGCCGGGGAGTATCAGACAGCGCTGCGAAGGCGCTTCTATCATGTCCTGTCGATACGAGCCGAGGGCTTGTACCATACGGATTTAACCGCACTGTCGTATTGACTGAGGCAGTACTTCGCGGTGTGGATACTCTGTTTTTCGTAGATTCCGATGTATTGCCATCCGTATTAAAAAAGACTCCCGATGGACTCATACTCGAAGAAATGGACTTTTTCGGCGCGCATTTTGAGCTTTTGAATGAAGGCTCGAAGATAACAACTGCAGAATATAGCGGATATAATATACTGCCGCCCGCGAGCTTTGAAGGTATGGAGGATCTTCTGCACGGTCTGCAAAAGGGCGATATGCTGGAGTATTGGCGCAGCAGCGAAGTCCACAGAAGCCTTACTACCCAGCCGCCTGACCGCCGAGCGACCCCCTGCACAAAGGTTTTGGGTGGCAATGTCGCGATGAAGCTCTCCGTTTTTTCAGATCTTCCGCCGTTCTTCTCGACATATTATACTGCCGGAGGCGAACTGTTCTTAGGACGCGGCGAGGATACTGTACTAGGCGCGGGTATCAAAAAAAGCGGGGTATCCTGCACAGATACAGGACTCTACCCTATGCATGATACGTATAAGGACTACCCGGCTGAGCCGGATCTGCGCGGCGACCCGGCGGTGCAGGAGCGGTTCTATTATGCGTGTACCGGTTGGGTTGGACGAAACCCGCTGCTCAATTACATACACGGCAACGATCCGCAATCGGTCAGGGAATCTCAGCGCGAACACCTTGAACGCGGCCTCAGCGCGTTGGTTGGGTATACCTCCAATGAGCGGTTTTACGGTGTTTTGAATAATTTTGACATTAGCTGGGGCAGCCTTGGGCGTTATATCAACGATTATGAGCGTATTATGGACGCATGGGAGGAATTTATTAAAAGGAGCGATTCGGCATGAAAATAATGATGATAAACCATTTCCCGATTACAGGTTCCGGAAGCGGGACATATACGCGCAATATAGCGGTTCATCTTATGAAAAAGGGCCATGAAGTCTGTGTCGTCCTACCGGAGAACACGGTGCATTTCGGCGGCATTCCCGGCGCTAGGATGTATCCCGTGTTCTTTACGCATGAGGAAAAAATTAGGGGCGCGCTGCCGTTTAATTTTCCCTGCTTTACTACACATCCACGCAGCGCGATGACATTTTTTGACCTTGATGAGTCGCAGCTTAGCGCGTACTTGACTGCGTTTGAGCATGTCATTGATAAAGCGGTCGCGGAGGCAAGGCCCGACGTCATTCACGGCCAGCATATTTGGCTGCTGAGCTGGCTTGCACGGAAAACAGGCGTGCCATATGTCGTTACTGCGCACGGCACCGACCTGATGGGGTACCAGAAGAACGCGCGCTTCAGGCAGTATGCCGATGAGACTGCCTCGGGTGCTAAGCGGATAATCACGATCTCAAACGATAACGACGAGCTTGTTCGGCTGTTGTTTCCCGGCTGCGCGGAAAAAACGGTTTTTATGCGTAACGGCTATGACCCTGAGCGGTTCTACCCGGAAAAGATCACCCGGGAGCAAGTGCTGGCGCCCTTCGATCTCAAACCTCCGAAGCGACTCGTATTCTTTGCCGGAAAGCTGGCGCATTTCAAAGGCGTTGACGTTCTTATCGAAGCGGCACGGCTCTACGAGGGGGAGCGCCCGGGCGAAATCATGACCATTATTGCCGGGGAAGGCGAGCTGCTGAAACAGATCAAAAAACAGGCGAAGGATCTGGGACTTAAGAACGTGCATTTTCTGGGTTTTCTTGACATTGCTCACCTCCGCGGGCTGTACGGCACGGCCGACGTCAGCGTCGTGCCTTCGCGGCGCGAGCCTTTTGGACTTGTCGCTGTTGAAGCTCTCGCCTGCGGCTGCCCCGTCGTTGCGACCAATCAGGGAGGTCTGCCGGACATTATCAACGACAAAGTCGGCTCACTTGTCGATGTTGACGACCCATTCGGCCTTTCCGCCGCGATACAGGAGGAGCTTTACCGAGCCGACAGGGCGCAGCGCGGGGAATACGCGGCAAAGTACGCTTATGAAAAATACGCGCAGGATTCGCTTATGGATACCCTTGTGGAAATATTCAACGCATGATATAATTGGATGCGGCTGCGGTATCGTTTCGCTCCCGGCTTCGCCGGAACCGCGAAACAAGAATGCCCGTTTCATTTCATGAAGGGAAAGGAGCGAAATTTGTTATGCGAAAGGTAGTACTGATACCCACATATTGGGCACGTGAAAAAAAAGAAGGCTGGCACGAGGGAGACGCAGTATACGACCACCCGACCCCGCTGGACGACGACGGTACGCTCCAGCGTACGCTTGAAAGCATGAAACTGCTCAAGTATAAGGATTTCAAGCTTGTCCTTCTCATATGCCCCACCACCCCGGAAGTAGCGAATGAGGCGGAGCAGCGTGTGATTGAAATTGTCCGTCGCTCGGGCCTTAATGCTGAAACATACATTTTCACGATTTTTGACCTAGAGCGGGTATCCGAAATCATTTTCAAGACCGACACTCTTAAAAGGACGGCGCCGCTGCTGACGATGATGGGTTATGCCAATGTCAGAAACATGTGCCTTCTCTGCGCCGATATCCTGGCGGCCGATGCGGCGATACTTATAGACGACGACGAGATTTTTGAAATTACCGACTGGATCGAGCGCAGCGTCGAGTTTCTCGGCAAGCGGGTCTACGGAGACGTTGTATACGGCATGGCGGGCTATTATATCAATAAATACGACCAGTATTACGATGACGTAAAATCAGAAGCGTGGATGAGTTATTGGGACAGGTTCGGGGCAAAAGCGGCGGCATTTGACGAAATAATCGGAAGCCCGCCAAGAATTAAGCGAACTCCCTTTGCCTTTGGCGGCGCCATGATTATGCACCGCGACCTTTTCAGATGTGTGCCCTTTGATCCGCATATCACCAGGGGCGAGGATATTGACTACGTTATCAACAGCAGGATGTACGGGTATAATTTCTTTCTGGACGGCACCTTGCCGATAAAGCATTTGCCGGTTCCTAAAAAACACCCCCAATGGAAACGTATCCGAGAGGATATTTACCGTTTCGTTTACGAGAAGGCGAAGATAAGCTCGCAATACAAAACGGGCAACATGGTTATTGTCACGCCTGAGGATTTCGACCCGTATCCGGGAGAGTTTTTGCGCGACGACCTTGACGAGAAAATCTTCCGTTCCAATATGATGCTTGCCGCAGATTATATGATGAAAGGCGACGCCGAAGGCTGCGCAGAATCACTGAACAATATCGCGATCAGCCGAAAGGAGGCCAAGCCGAATTTTGACGCGTTCTCACGTTACCGCCAAAATCAAAAGCTATGGGAGCAGATCAGCTCAAGCATAGCGCAGGAGCGTTACGAAATGCGTAAAGTCATGGAGGAACATAACCTTTCGAAGAAACCGATAGTCAGAAACGCTAAACGCGAACGCGAGATCAGCCACTCAGAGATTGCGGCCCAACTGCGCAAGGCGTTCAACTTTGAGCTGAACAAGGACGATTGGGCTCATTTGCGTGAGCTTTTCCATGTAAAAACGTATTACGAAGACGAGTTGGTGTTTCGCAGCGGCGATTTCAATGACACGATGTACTTCCTGCTAAAAGGCGAACTGGCCTTGTTTTCCGGCTCACGGGAAACCGGCGGCGAGGTCGAGATTGCCCGTCTGCGAAAAGGTGATATTTTGGGAGAGAGCTGCATGAGCAATTCTGTATTTTCGCTCAACTGCCGAGCGGCTCAATTCACCGAGCTAATAGGCATAAAAAGAGGGGATATTCAAAAGCTCGTAGACACACATCCTGCTCTGGGCGTGAAGTTTTACCAATTAGTGCTGAAAAAAGTCGTCGGCAAACTGCGCACCAGCAATACAGAAAGCCTCAGCATGGCCGGCGGCGCAGTCTTGGACAGCTTTATTGATGGTAGTTGATGGCCTGCCAGAGCCACTGCGTTTCTTCCTCCGTATTGGGGCGGGTCCGCCTGAATACATATGCCTTTATCCCGAACCGCAGGTTAAACTCAACATCCGTCTTCTCAAATGCGGCTGAAAACGGAGTGTCATTGAGAATTGCTTCGGCGGGGACGGAGACAGATCGCTGATCGCCCGGGTCAAGATGCGTTTGGACAGGGTAGGCTGTGACTATGTGATCCGCAAGCTCCAGCCCAAGAGGCAGGCCGTCGCGTTTATCGACCTGCGCAGTGTGGATAATCGCCTCGTTGGCGTCTAAAGGCTTCAATGGGTTGAAGGAAGAATCAACAAGGGCCAGCAGGTCTGAGTTAAGGGTAAACGACGATGCCAGAACTGCGGTCGAACCGTCTAATCCCCTGACAAATCTGTCCAGCGACGCCAGTTCTTCCGCATCCTCCCTGATGACGGAATAAACCGAAAACGTAGGTATCAAAGCATAGTTCGTTATTTCACTCAGCGCCTGAGGCTGCTCGCGCGGTACAAAGACGCCGGCAAAGCACAGGGCGGCAACGGCTATTGCCGGCGCCCGCAGCAGACGATCCCTCGAAGCGCGTACGCAGATTACGGCGACAGGGGCGGCAAACAGAAGTAAATGCTGCATACCGAAGCTTTGTATGGATACGAACAGGAAAAACATCAGTAGGCAGACGCATATTGGGAAACACCCCCGAAAGCCCTCTTTTTTCCTTAAAACAGAGTAAATCGAGTATGAGAAAACCCCTATGATCAATATCAGCCCGAAATAACGGAGTATAAACCTTACGTCGTTTAGCGCCGCAAAGCTGTATGCGGAGTAAATATCGCCGTAGCTGTCCCTAAGCAATACGCCGGATACATAACCCTGGAAAAGAAGCAGCATAGGCGCGCCAAAGCCGAGCAGCATTAGCGTCAGCTTTTTCCGCGTTCCCCTGTCAGGCAAGGCATATAAAAGCGCGCATAGCAAAAACGCCATGACAAAAAACAAAAACCAGCGGCGGTATATCATTGTCGCAAACAGCATAAGTCCTGACAGGAATCCATCGTCGCTGCCGTACAAAAACAAATATATGCAGGCAAAAGCAAAGATAATGCCGCCCACGTCCAAAAATCCCAGTACGCCCAGAACAGGCACAAACACCAAGGCCATGACGCCCGTTAAAAAGCCGGAAAAACCGTTGCGCTTTGAAACGGCGTATATCATTGCCCAAAAAGGCACAATATAGAAATTGACAATGGACAAAACAAACGCAAGTCTGCCTGTATTGAAAACGGCCATAACATATGCCGGGATCACAGCGGGCAGATAGTGATAGTCGTTTACAAAAACGGAGCCAAGCGTATGCCTGAATAATTCAGCCGGGGCGGTAAAGGCCAGAGCCGCCAGATCCGCCGCCGTCCGCCAGTAGCCCGCGTTGTCCCAAAAGTAAGGCTGCCGTGCGGCAAGCAGATATATTACCGCATACGCGTTTAGCAGTAATACAGCGGCAATAAAACGCATATCAAGAAAAGCCGACAGCAACGAACGGACATGGCTGCGGATACGCGCCAGTCTGCGCAGTATAAGCATAAGAATGATAAACACGGCGACCACAGCGCCGGCTGCGGAAATGGCCCGTGAAAGCGGGCCAATATCTGCGCTCAGTCCGATTAGTGAAACGCTCGGCCCTGAAACAATCGCCGCGACGGCGGCAATGAGTCTTACCGCAACGCCTGTTTTTGAGTATTCCGCAATAGTTGTTTCAACCATCCTTCTGACTGCCGGAATAAGCGACGCCCCGGCCAAAGCTGCGGCAAGTATCAGTATGTACCTGACTCTTGGCTGAGGCAGCCCGAAAACGTCGTCGGTAAAAATAAAAATACGCTGCCATACAAACCAAGCCAGAAGAAACGCCGGAACGCGCCAGAAAAGCTTCCGCACGTTAAAAACAGCTCTCATAACTGTTTTCGTTTGGAGGTTGCCCTGTTTTTTGGACTTCCGAAAATCAGGGAAAAAAGGAGCATTAGCGGAGCGGCGGCGGCACAGAATATTACTGTAATCAGTATGTTCTGCCCGGTCAGCGGAGTCAGGGCGAATAAGTCTCCCAGCAACAGTCCGCCAAGTGAGAAGCCAATAAGCATAGCTAATATCAGGGTGGTACGAATTGCGTTGAGAGGGCGGCATAGCCTGTACAGCAGAAGGAAGCCTACAAACGCTATGATGATGTTCGCCATTGTGGACATCTGGCCGGCCGGGATCCCTAATCCCGGGGCGAGTATCAGCAGCACCGTCAGAGCCGCAAAATCGGTAAGCGCCGCAGGCAGCGCCAGCCTTAGTACATTTATGAAAAATTTGCCTTTTACTATGTTTTTGTTCGGCTCCATAGCCAAGACGAATGACGGGGCGCCTATCAACATGGCGCCAAACAGCGAAAGCTGCGCAGGGTAAAATGGATACTGCCGGGCAAATATAATCGCTACTATAGCGAGCAGAAATGAAAAAATGTTCCTTACGATAAACAGCGAGGCGGAGCGTTCGATATTGTTTATTACGCGTCTGCCCTCCATCACGACGGCGGGCATAGCGGCAAAATTTGAGTCAAGCAGCACAATATCCGACACCTGGCTTGCCACCTCGCTGCCGGAAGCCATCGCAATACTGCAATCGGCGTCTTTCAGCGCTAAAACGTCGTTGACGCCGTCGCCGGTCATGGCGACGGTGTGGCCTCGGGCTTTAAATGCCCTTACGAGCCTTCGTTTCTGCTCCGGGGTCACACGCCCGAAGACAACATACTCGCCGACAGCGCGCTTTATTTTTTTATCCGTCGTTAGCTCCGCCGCGTCCACAAAACGCTCCGCGCCTTCAATGCCGGCCTCGCCCGCGATTTGCGACACGGTGACGGGATTATCGCCTGATATTACGATAATCTTCACGCCTTGCTCGGCAAAAAATCTGAAAGTCCGCGGGGCCTCCGCACGCACGCGGTTTGAAAGCAGCATCAGCGCCAGAGGCATAATACGCGAGTCGTCAAGCCTCCCGCTGATATCTCCGTCGTAGAGCGCGAGCAGCAGTACGCGGTATCCTTTGGCCGAGTGTTTTTCTATCTCGCCCCTGTACTTTTCGTACCCGGACAGCAGTATCTTTTCCGGTGCGCCAAGCAAATATGACTCATCTTTGTGAAATGACACACCGCTGTATTTTGTGGCGGAAGAAAAGGGTGCGGTTTTTCGGGCGCTCCGCTTGGGGCTATTTGGGAAGTACGATTTCAGTGCGGCCATTGTTTCGTTGTCGGCGGGCATATTGCCGACGTAATCGGTCATTATCATAGCTATATCGTCTTCGTTATACCTGTCTGCGCACAGGATAGCCAGACCCTTCACGTCCATCCTGTTTTCCGTTATCGTACCGGTTTTGTCAACGCACAGGACGTCAACCCTCGCAAGGGATTCGACGCATTTCATCTCGTGAACAAGGGTTCGTCTGCGCGCAAGGCGCAGGACGCTGACGGTAAGCGCGACTGAAACCAGAAGGTACAGACCTTCCGGTATCATGCCAACGAGGGCGGCGATGGTCGCTGTCACTGCGCTGTGAAAAGAGATATCCGGCTGGCGCAGTTGTTGGAAAAAGAGCGTGGCGCCGAGTGGAATGATAAGAATTCCCACCACCAGTACAAACCTTTGAAGGACGGAGACGATTCCGCTGCTTTTTCGGCTTGCTTTCTTTGCTTCCAGCGTCAGTTGGGCGACGAAAGAGTCCCGCCCGACTCTGTCGAGGCGGGTGATGCATTCGCCCGATACGACAAAGCTCCCGGACAAGAGCGTATCGCCGGGCGTTTTTGTGATTTCGTCGGACTCGCCCGTGACGAGGGCTTCGTTTACTTGGCAATCGCCGCCTATTACTATCGCATCTGCATAGATTTGGTTTCCTGCGGAGAAAACGGCGATATCGTCAAGCACTGTTTCTTCAGTCGGAACGGATATCCGCTCCCCGTCACGAATGACTGCCGCGAGCGGGGCTGATACGAACGTAAGCTTTGCCAAAGCTTGCTTTGAGCGAAGCTCCTGAATGATGCCGATGACGCAGTTTATTATGATAATCGGCATGAATGTCAGGTCATTGTAGGAGCCTACCGCTACGATGCACAGAGCGAGTAACGCAAACACCAAGTTGAAATACGTAAGTATATTTGTTTTCAATATCTGCCCGACCGTTTTTTCAGCCGAGTCCGGCTTATTATTTGAGTAACCATTTTCCAGACGCTCCCTTGCCTGGGCGCGCGTCAGGCCGAACTCCGCCGGCGCCTCGACCCTGGAGATCACTTTATTCAGCCGCACAGCATCATTTCTTTTTGCCACAATAATATAACCTCTAACCTCTGACCGCGCCTAAAGCTGTTGCAAACACAGCGTTTGGCGGGATTATGAAAGGTAGGCCGGACATTGACTTAAACGGCGCGAATATTTCGCCGGCCTGCGGGATGGTAGTGAGCATCCCCGTTAGTATGACATGACGCATCGTGTCGCCCCGCGCGGCGAAAACCGCAAGCATCCCGGCTGCCTGGAATACCATGTTGATAATTCCGAGGGCAATGTCGGATTCAGACGCCGTGCTCTTTACCCTTCCGAAGTTTGCGGCCGTCAGGTTTGGCGGCAGCGACGGTATTTCGCGGCCGACTATGTCCCGCACAGACAGGTCGACGTTTTCCAGATTGCCTTCCATTGCCAGGGCCAGAATAGCATTTATATCGCTTTTTCCCAGTATTTGTGAAGCAAGGCCGATTATCGTCCCTCCGCCGACGCCTGTGCCGCCGATATGAGTGACGCCGTCCTTCGAAGCCCTGACAAACGCCGTTCCCGTTCCGAGGCTGACGACGAGGGCCTCATCCAGCCCCGTCAGATACAGCGCGCCTTGGCCCATAGCGACAAATTCACTGACCTTGCGTGTCTCAATACCGTATATAGGCTCATCAATAAAAGTCGCTCCAACGCCGGTCAGCGTAACCGATGATACTTCTCCAAGCCCTATACCATATTTTCGCAGAAAATTCCCGATCGCACCATAAAGCGACGTTATTTGGTCGGAGGCTCTAACTTGCAGCATTCCGATCGTTGCGCTGCCCCGAAGCCCTACTATTTTTGTCGTCGAGCCGCCTACATCTATGCCCAAAACTACACCCATTTGTTGTATTATCCCGCCTTTATCAAAAAACCTTCGCAACATTATACGTGATATGCGTAAAAAGAACAAGATTATTTATTTTTCTCTTTTGTTTCTCTTTATTTTTCCCTCAAAATGGTGTATAGTGAATATGATACTAAGGAGGATAAGTCATGAGGTCTTTTATCTCTGCTATACCGGTTTTTGACACAAACATGGCAGTTCATGCCTACAAAATGATGACGCAGGACGGAGATAAGCTGCTAGGCTCGGCGGAGGATTTCCGTATGTTGGGCGGTGAGCTTTTGGCGCCTGCGCTCGAATTCGTTAAGGAGATTGGCGTAGAGCCTTTCGCCAGGGATCTTGACTTTTTCGTCAACATTACAAAATACCAGATCCTTATCGGAATGCCGCTCAATATGAAAATCCCGCCGCAGCAGTTTGTATGCGTAATTGACAAAGAGGCGTTGACTGACAACGCGGTGTACGCAAAACTCGGGATACTCAAGAGGAATGGATACCGGCTTGCACTTGAATGCATGCCCGAGACCCTTAGCATGGAAACGGCGATCAAGGTTTTCGACTTTTTCCTGCTGAGCGCCAAATCCGCAAGCTTTTCCGAAGACCTAAAGAGTATCCAGCCTTATTTGCTCAAAACCAGGCTTGTCATTACAGAAGTTCCCGATACAGAAAGTTTTGAAAAATTCTCCCGCATACCCAAGGTGCTTTTATCCGGCGATTTCCACAGTCAGCCGATAACGGAGGGAGTCACAGAGGTTTCCCCGCTGAAAATAAACGCGCTCCATCTTATTAAGCAGATTAACGAAGAAGGCTTTGACCTCGTGAAGGCTGCGGCAACGATTGAGCGTGACCCTGCGCTGTCGATATCCCTTCTGCGTTTTCTTAGCAGCGTTAACCCCAATCGCAGCAAAAAGATCGAATCCATACGCGGGGCTGTCGCTATCCTGGGTCAGAAGGAAGTTAAGCGATGGGCTACGGTCGCCATTTCCATTGGCATTGGCGAGGACAGACCTGGCGAGATAACGAGGCTTTCCCTCATCCGCGCAAAATTTGCCGAAAACCTTGCGACAGCATTTGAAATGGGAATCAAATCCGGCACACTATTTATCGCCGGCCTTTTCTCGCTGCTCGATGTGATACTTCAGCGCCCGATGCGTGAAGCCATCGAAGAAGTCGCTGCCGATGAGGAAGTCAAGGCGGCGCTGGCTGAAAAAAAGGGGCGTATGCACGAGGTGCTGTCTTTGATTTTCGCTTATGAGCGGGCGGATTGGCATAACGCTTCGCTTATAATGGTAAAAAACGGTATTGACATAGAAGTCCTGACAAAGGCATTCTTAGACTCTCTGCTCTGGTACAGGCAGATTCTCGATACCATAGACGAAGGAGAAGCCCTCGCCGTTAAAGGCAGCGAGGGCGGGGGAGGCTCGGAGTAGCCTATGAGAGTCATGGCGGTCGATTGCGGCGACGCACGCACCGGACTTGCCGTTTCCGACTCGTCCGCCACGCTCGTCGGCGATGCGTGGACGATTGCGGAAAAAGACCAAAACGCGCTTGCTAAGGCAATATCCGCCGAGGCTATGGCGCGCGGAGTCGGGATAATTGTCGTCGGGTATCCCAGGAATATGGACGGAACGGTCGGCCCTAGGGCTGTAAAGAGTGACGGATTTGCCGGGCTTATTCGTGCGCTATGCGACATTGAAGTCGTGCTGTGGGACGAGCGATTGACTACTATCAGCGCGCACCGCATACTCTCCGACTCAGGCAAACACGGTAAAAAACGCAAAAAAGCCATTGACGCTGTAGCCGCGTCGCTTATCCTTGAAAGCTATTTGAGGAGCTGCAAATAACTATACTCGCGATCGTGATTATAACCTGCGCAGTCTACTCATTTACAGCTCCTTCAGCGCTATACTTTTTCCCAAATGGTCGCGACGCCCATGCCGCCGCCTATGCAGAGTGTGGCCAAGCCGCGCTTTGCGCCGCGCTTTATCATTTCATGCACAAGCGTGACGATTACCCGCGCGCCCGACGCGCCGACCGGGTGACCCAGCGCGAGGGCGCCGCCGTTGACGTTGACTTTCGCCATGTCGAAACCAAGATCCCGAGAGACGGCGACAGCCTGCGCCGCAAATGCCTCGTTTGCCTCTATTAAATCTATATCGCCAATTGTCAATCCGGCCTTTTCCAGCGCCTTTATCGAAGCCGGAACCGGCCCGACGCCCATTATTGCCGGGTCAACGCCGCCCTGACCCCAGGAGACCAGCTTCATAACCGGTTTTAGGCCCAGCTTCTTTACAGCATCGCCGGAGGCAATCAGTATTGCCGCTGCGCCGTCGTTTATCCCCGATGAATTGCCCGCGGTAACGCGGCCGCCATCGGGCTTGAACGCCGGTCTGAGTTTTGCGAGGGCTTCCATACTTGTAGCGCGCGGAAATTCGTCGATCTTAAAATCGACGGTTTCTTTTTTTACCTTGACCGGTACGGGGACAATCTCATCTTCAAATTTCCCGGCAGCAATAGCCGCTGCCGCTTTTTCCTGAGACGACAAGGCGAAAGCGTCGAGTTCTTCGCGTGTTATGCCCCACTTGTCACAGACGTTTTCGGCAGTGATTCCCATGTGGTAATTATTGAAAGCGTCTGTAAGTCCGTCAAGAACCATCGTATCGATCAGACTGGCGTTACCCATACGCGCGCCGTAACGCGCCACAGGTAATGCGTAAGGCGCGGATGACATATTTTCAGTTCCGCCCGTGAGTACGACGTCGGCATCGCCGGCTAAAATTGCGCGAGCCGCCTCAATAACGCTTTTCATACCCGAACCGCAAACCATGTTGAGCGTGGTCGCGGTAGCCTCGACCGGCACGCCCGCCCCGATAGCGATCTGGCGGGCGATGTTTTGAGAGAGTCCGGTTGCCAGAACACAACCAAACAGAACCTCGTCGATATCGCCGGGTTTAATGCCGGCGCGTTCAATAGCGCCTTTTGCGGCAATGGCGCCTAGCTGCGTGGCGGAAACGTCCTTTAAGGTTCCGCCAAAACTGCCAATAGCCGTCCTGCAGCAGCTTACAAGATAGATATCTTTCATAATCAGACCTCCAAAATCCTTTCAAAAAATATGTGTTTAAATATATAGCAGCAGGCCGTAAATGTCAATTTTGTTTTATGTTTTTTAACTGTTTTTTTTAAACTTGTTAATAACAGTTTGACAATGCCGGGAAAAAATACTACAATTAAGTTACAGGGGAAAATTTTGAGGCAGGAGGAGCGCATATGTCTGGCCAGTATTTTGACGCAGCGGAGCTTATTGACGAGTACCTGAAAGCCTATCAGGCAGACAACGAACTGACTGACGAGGAGATGGAAGAGCGCAGAAAGCCGGATCAGCTTCAGCGCATCCTACCGGATCATTTGTTTGTTGACGCCGCGCGTTATAATCGTTTTATCCAACTAATGGTAGATTCTATCACGCAGTATATTTCAAAAAATATCGTCGTAAAAAAGATAAGTCATGAGCAGGTGCACGATACCGAAAGCCTTGCCTATCAAGAGCTTAAGGGCGCTCACAGCATATTTCTCGCCTTTTCCGGGAAAGGGAACAACTTGCTCGTGGTAGCGGAGAAGTTCGCGAACAAAAGGTTTACGGAAATGGATGCTTCGGCTTATGACAGCGTTTGCGAGTTTATCAACACCGCAGCCGGCAAGTACGCATCCGTTATGAGCGAAGAAAACGTTATGCTGGATATCACGGCGCCTCTGGCCTGCCGCGGTATAACAATGATCTGTTCAAATAGCACCCTGTACTGTCTGCCGGTCGTTATTGACGACATAGAAATTGAAATGATTTTCTCTTTTGACAGCGAAGTGAATCTTGAATGCAAAGAAGAATGCAAAAAGGCCGGAATACTTGTAGTTGACGATTCAGAGATATTCAGAAGCAATATGAAGAAAACACTGGAGGACGCCGGATACACCATTGTAGGCGAAGCTGCCAACGGCACGGAGGCTGTGGAAAAGTACATGGAACTGCGTCCGGCTATTGCGACAATGGACATAACCATGCCTGAAAAGGACGGTCTTACGGCGCTGAAGGAAATACTCGAACAGGATCCGGAGGCAAAGGTTGTCATGGTTTCCGCAACGGCGCAGAAAACCAGTATTTCTAAAGCGTTGATGCTGGGTGCATACGGCTTTTTGCAAAAGCCTTTTGACCCAGATAAGACTAAGCAAATGATCTCTGAAATAATGGCCTATTCCGACTGACCGTTGTTTAGTGAAGGGCGGTGAGAGACTTGAAAAGAAATGCGTATTTTCAGCTCAAGAACAATGATGACGGGCTGTACATCATTCTCTATCCTCCGACGGGCGGAGGAGTCGCGCTGACCCTTTCCGAAATCCAGCAGTACCTTAAAAGGGTTCAGATCAGGTCGTATGATCCGGCCGAGCTGGCCGAAGCTCTTGAAAGACAGTTTTCGATTACAGAGATCAGGCTGCGCGAGGAATTTGCGCCGAGCGTAGGCGAAATCCTTCTGACAGCCGTATCTAAGGACAAGATGTCAGCTTATATAAAGGTTTACGCTGCGTCGGAAGAAGGCAGGCTGCTTGAGAGGAGAGATATCCTGGAAAGCCTGTCGGTCGCGGGGATCAGACATGGGATTGCCGATGACAGAATAGATGAGTGGCTGGAAAACAGACTATACTGCACAAATATTCTGATAGCGGAAGGGAGTGCGCCGGAAGAGAGCATTGACGCGCTAATTGAGTATAACTTCGAAACTGAAAAGGATTTTCGCCCGACTGTAAAGGACGACGGCAGCGTTGACTTTCATCAGTTGAATCTTTTCAATAATGTCTCACGGGGCGATATTCTGGCTGTTTTGACACCGGCCTATAAAGGGGCGGCCGGAATGAACGTGCTGGGCGTGGCGATCCCATCGAAAAACCCTGTCAAAAAGACGCTGAAATTCGGCAAAAACGCCGAGCTTTCAGAGGACACATGCGTACTCACAGCCGCAGCCAGCGGCCATATTGAGATGGAAGGCGACAGAGTATATGTAGAAAATGTTTACGCCATTAAGGGGGACGTCTGCGCGGCAACAGGAGACGTCGATTTTGACGGAATTGTAAGAATAACGGGAGACGTCCTGACCGGTTACACCGTCAAAGCAACGGCTGACGTCTTTGTATATGGCGTTGTTGAAGGTGCGGCTGTATATGCCGGCGGGGATATCGTTATTGCAAACGGGGTACATGGCGGGGCAAAAGCCAGTATATCGGCAGACGGGGATATTACCTCAATGTTTATTCAGGAGAGCGTGGTTTCGGCCGGCGGAAGCGTACAGGCGGGAAGCATCCTTTACAGCACGGTCACGGCGGGGGACAGCATTGTCGTCCGCTCAGGAAAGGGCCTGGTCAAGGGCGGGGAATTGCGCGCCAGAAAGCTGCTGTCCCTGAAAACAGTCGGGTCATCTCTTACGGGGGGCAACTCACTGCTGGAAGTGGGCGCCAGCCCGGAGGAAACAGATTTCTTCCGCGCGCTGGAAGAGGAGCTTGCCGAAAAACGGTCTACACAGACGAAGCTCCGTCAGGCATGGAGTTTTCTTCAGCGGAAGTCGGAACAGGGGGAGCAGCTAAAGCCGGATCAGATAAAAATGCTGACTGTTTTGCCTCATCAGCTTGAAATACTTGATGAGTCGCTGGTCAAGCTGTTTGAGAAGTATAATGCGATGAAGGATGAGATTGAAAGAAGCGACAAAGGGAAGATATTGATTGCCGGAATAATCTATGAAGGGACAAAGATCATAATTTCTAATGTATCGTACTACATTAGGGAAGACTTATCCCAATGCCAGTTTGAAAAAAAGAATTACGAAATAAGGGTCAGTTCGTTGGATGAACGCGCGGGCGAAGATAAGTTTGAGTGGGTTTCAGCATAGCGGCGTTACCAATGTTCCAATACCGTCGATTGTGACCTTTACGATATCGCCGGATTTCAGCCAGACGCGGCTGCCCTTTGGCCTACCCATTATGACGCCGGCGGGCGTGCCTGTGAAGATGATATCGCCGGGGCTGAGAGGGAAAAAGCGCGATGCCGAGCCGACAGTCTCAGCGCAATTAAAGATCATATCCGACGTGTTTCCCGACTGGACCGTCACCCCATTTACTTCGCAGTAAATACCGCTGCCGGCGCACGGGTCGAAGCTGTCGCGCGTGACGATATGCGGCCCGACCGGCCCGAAGCCGGGCAGCGCCTTGCCTGAAAGCCACTGGCTTGACAAGAACTGGCTGTCGCGCGCGCTAAGATCGTTTCCGCAGGTGTAGCCGAATATGCAAGACTCCGCATCCTCGGCAGAGACATTGTGCGCGTGCCTGCCGATTACGATAACAAGCTCGGCTTCGTAGTCATACCGGCTGAGCCAGTGCGGAAGCTTCACAGGCTCGTTGTGGGCGCTGAGCGCGTCGTTGAATTTGCTGAAAAACACCGGATGCTCCGGCGCTGTGCCGCCGGTTTCTTCTGCGTGGTCTTTGTAGTTAAGCCCCATGCAGATTATTTTTTTTGGCTCGGATACCGGAAGATACTTTACCATGCCCTCGTCCAGTACCGGGGGCGTTTCTGATTGCAGGGCGTCAGATATGCGGGCAATCGCTTTATCCCCGTCCGCAATGAGATCGTTCATGCGCTCGTACAGACCGAGCGTCGTAAGGTCAACGACGCCGGACTCCGTCAAAACGCCCACCCGCGGGCGCCCGTCAAATAAAATGCTGCATAGTTTCATTGATTAAACCAATCCTTTCATTTGGGCTTTTTTGTATCAAGCGTTGTAACTACTCACAAACCCCTCCCGTCATTGCGGGCTTGACCCGCAATCCCCTGCGGATTTTAAGGGGATTGCGGCTCGGAGGCCGCAATGACGATGCTTGGAAGGTTTCAGCAGTGGGGTACTGAGCAGTTACCAAGCGTTTTTGTAAAGCCCATCATTTTTGAATACATTGCTACGGTTGCCGTGAATTCGACGCTTTCCATCCTGTACAGCGCCTCCATGACGCTTTTACCCCATGTGACCGCGCCGTGGTGTTCGAGCAGCGCCCCATTATGATTGCCGCTCAGCGCGGCAACGCCGTCTGCAAGCTTATCTGAACCGGGCGGCGCGTACTTCGCGACCGGTATTATGCCCAGTGTCAACAGCGTTTCCTGCAAAAAGGCTTTGTCCAACGGTACGCCGGCGGCGGCAAAAGCCGAGGCTGCCGGCGGATGCGCGTGACAGATTGCAATGATCTCCGGCGTCCTCTTGTATATTGCCAGATGCATCTTTATCTCGGACGAGGGCTTAAGCATTCCTTCCAATACATTGCCGCCGATATCCAGTTTTATCAGCATATCCTCTGTCATGAAGCCTTTCGGCACTCCGCTCGGCGTCACGATAAGCTCGGTATCGGATATGCGCGCCGAGAGGTTTCCGTCTCCGGCGCATATCAAGCCTCGCAAATACATCCGCCTGCCTGCCTCCGCAATATCATGGCGGGCGCCTTTTTCGTCAGGGTATACGGTCATTTCTACATCCTTTTTAGAGGGATTGCGCATATGGGGCTTTGCATATTCCCCTCTCGGTTATTATTGCGGTGATAAGAGCGTTGTCAGTCACATCAAAAGCGGGGTTAAGGCATTTGATACCCGCCGGGGCGATGGGTTTTTCAAAAAACAACTCCGTTATCTCCTCCGAAGGGCGCTGCTCGATCTCAATATCCGCGCCCGTTTCACGGCTCAGGTCGATTGATGACGACGGACAGAACACGTAAAAAGGGACGCCATAATGCTTTGCGAGGATCGCCAGCCCGCTTGTGCCTATTTTGTTTGCCGCATCACCGTTGCGCGCGGCGCGGTCACACCCTACGAATACAGCGTCTATCAGGCCGTCCTTCATAACAGTGCTTACCATGTTATCGCATATTAATGTGCAGTCTATTCCTGCCCGGGACAGCTCATATGCGGTCAGCCTTGCCCCTTGCAAAAGCGGACGCGTCTCGCAGCAGTAAACGCGAAGGTTTATCCCGCGTTCCTTGGCAAGGAAAATCGGGCCGAGACCCGTACCGTAACCGGAGGTTGCAAGGGAACCGGCGTTACAATAAGTCAATATGCCGGAGTCGCCGCATATCAGACTTAGGCCGTGTTCTGAAATGGCCCTGCACATCTCCGCATCCTCGCGCCGGATGCTTTCGGCCTCCTCCCTCATAGCCTCCAGTATTAGGGGTATGGGCTGCTCGGAAAGGCTATTGACAAGATTTTCAATCCGTCTGAGCTGCTTTGTGAGATTCACTGCCGTCGGCCGTGCCGAATCAAGAAAAGAGCTTTGCTTTATGAGCTGAGCGTAAAAGCTTGCATGATCCTCCGCCGTCGTCCGGCGCATAATGACATACAGCGCGAATGCCGCGAATACCCCAATGGCCGGCGCACCCCTGACCCTTAGCATGGCGAGCGCCTCAAAAAGCCTTTCGGAGTCTCTAAGCTCAATATATTTCGTCTCGTTTGGCAGCAGGGATTGATCCAAAATAACGACGGCATCCCCGTCGGCGCTCAAGCTTATATTAGGGGCGGATTCGTGAAACATACGACACCTCTTCCGGTCTGCCGCGCAGACTGAGTCAGGAGTTGAGAGTCAGCCTTGAGTGGAATACTTTGGGATTCATTATATATTATCACGCCCCTCATAACAACCATCTTTCGTATGATTTTACAAGAATGCAGTAGCTTCACAGCTTGTATGATGATGCAAACTGTGATATCATGCGTAGAGCGTCTGATAGTTTAGACAATAATACACGGGAGGGAAAACTGTGACGGAAACAATAAACAAATCTTGCGGGCAAGATTACGGCCAGATGAGAGAGATAGACGCATACATCGACGAACTGGGACGGCAGGGCAGCCTGGACGGCAAGCTCATCGCTATCCTGCATAAAGCACAGGAGATCGTTGGGTATCTCCCAAGCGAGGTGCAGGCGCATATCGCGCACCGCCTTTCGATGCCTCCGGCAAGAGTCAACGGCGTTGTCACCTTCTATTCATACTTCAGCACGACCCCAAAAGGCAAATACGCAGTCAACATCTGCATGGGGACGGCCTGTTTCGTTGTGGGCGCAGACAAGATTCTGGAAGAATTCAAAATTGCCCTGGGCATCGACGCGGGGCAATCCACACCTGACGGATTGTTCTCCATAAGCGCCTTGCGCTGTGTCGGCGCATGCGGGCTTGCGCCCGTTGTGGTTGTGAACGAAAAAATGTATGGCAAGGTCACGCAGCAGACGGTATATGAGATAATCGAAGAATGCATGAAGGAGGAACTCGGCGTATGAGCAAAATCACGTCACTGAGGCAGTTGGGCGAACTGAAAAACAAGTTTGCGGCGGAGATGCTTGTTAGAAGCACGCCGGAAGTACCCATTGATTCGGCGGTGAAATCCGAATCGGGCGTAAAGAGGCATATTCTGGTCTGTTATGACACAGGCTGCGTCGCGGCCGAAGGCAGCTCAATCTATGACTCAATTGTCGCCCAGCTTGGTAAGAATGGACTCGACAAAGAAATTGACGTTGTTAAGACCGGCTGTTTTGGATTCTGCGAGCAGGGGCCCTGCCTAAAAGTCATGCCGGACGACATATCATATATGAAAGTAAGCTCAGCCGATATACCGGAAATAATATCATCGCATTTTCAAGACGAAAAACCGGTAGAAAGGCTTTTTTACGTTGACCCTGATACCGGCGAGTCAATATCGAAGCAAAGGAAAATCCCCTTCTACAGCGGGCAGGTCCGTATTGCCCTTCGCAATGTAGGCCTTATCGACGCAGGGAGCCTAGACGAGTATATAGCTCAGGACGGCTACAAAGCCCTCGGCAAAGCGATTTTTGACATGACGCCTCGGGAAATCTGCGCGCTGATCACAGAAAGCGGCCTTCGCGGCCGCGGCGGCGGCGGGTTCCCCACGGGTAGTAAATGGGAGAGCACGCTAAACGCTTCCGGTGAGAAAAAATACGTTATCTGCAATGCGGACGAGGGGGACCCCGGCGCTTTTATGGATCGCGCGATACTATTCGGCGACCCGCACAGCGTCCTGGAAGCAATGGCGATTTGCGGCAGGGCGATTGGGGCGGACGAAGGCGTGATTTACGTGAGGGCGGAGTATCCCAAGGAAGTCAAAAGGCTGGGCGACGCGATTAAGGCTGCAAAAGAGCGCGGGCTTCTGGGCGACAATATCTTCAGCAGCAATTTCAGCTTTAATATTTCCATTACCCTCGGCGCGGGAGCGTTTGTCTGCGGAGAGTCCACAGCGCTTTTGAATTCCGCCCAAGGTGAAAGGGGAGAGCCGCGCAACAAACCTCCGCGCACTTCGGATATTGGCTTGTGGTATAAGCCTACCTCCCTCAATAACGTCGAGACTTTTGCCTGTGTTACTCAGATAATCAACAAAGGCGCCGAGTGGTTTAAAAGCATCGGCACGGCAAGCTCGCCCGGAACCAAAATATTCGTGCTTGCCGGTAAGATTAATAACGTGGGCCTGGTTGAAGTACCTATGGGCGTCTCTCTGCGATACATTATCGAAAAAGTCGGCGGCGGCATCAAAGGCGGCAAGAAGATTAAAGCAGTTCAGACAGGCGGCCCGTCCGGCGGTTGTATCCCGGAGAGAAACCTGGATATACCGGTCGATTTCGATTCCCTCTACGATGCCGGATCCATGATGGGAAGCGGAGGCGTAATAGTCCTGGGTGAAGACGACTGTATGGTGAATCTCGCCAAGTTCTACATGGATTTTATTGTAGACGAAAGCTGCGGGAAATGTACGCCTTGCCGTATCGGAACAAAGCGTTTGCTTGAAATGCTTGAAAAGATTACGGACGGCAAGGGTGAGGACGGGGATCTGGAAGAGCTGGAATACCTTTCCCGGGTTGTTGCCTCGACCTCCCTTTGCGGCCTGGGGCAAAGCGCGCCGAACCCCATCCTTTCTACTCTTGAGTATTTCAAAGAAGAGTATGTCGCGCACATCAGAGATAAAAAATGCCCTGCCGGAGTCTGTGCGAACATGATCCGCTACACCATAATAGAAGCCAAATGCATAGGCTGTACCGTTTGCGTCGGCGTTTGCCCCGTGTCCTGCATTTCGGGCGAGAAAAGGGAGGCGCATAAGATCGACCAGAGTAAATGCGTTAAATGCGGAGTCTGCGCGAGCAGATGCAAGTTCGGCGCAATTGTGCGTGAATAGGAGGTTCTATATGAAAAGAATTGAAGATACTACCGTCAATATTACGGTCAATAATGTAAAAATATCTGCTGAAAAAGGCGAAAGCGTTTTAGAGGCGGCGAAAAAGGCGGGTATAAAGATACCTTCCCTGTGCTACTTCAATATGCAAAATCTCGACATCCTTAACAGGCCGGCCAGTTGCCGCGTCTGCATGGTCGAACAGGCGGGCATTAGCAAAAGGCTTGTACCGGCGTGCGCGACTTATGTAAGGGAAGGGATGGTAATCTACACTAACTCCAAGAAGGCCGTTGACGCTCGCCGCACGATAGTCGAGCTTATGCTGTCCGATCATCCCTCGGATTGTCTGGCCTGCCCCAGGAATCTGACATGCGAACTCCAGTCACTTGCCGCAGATCTGGGGATAAGAGAAGTCCGGTACGATGGCGAAACAAGCTTTTTCCATATGGATACCTCCAGCTATTCCGTGACCAGAGATCCTGCAAAATGCGTGCTTTGCAGAAGATGTGAATCCATGTGTACTAATGTTCAGACGGTCGGCGTGCTGTCCGCTATCAACAGGGGGTTTCACACAATCGTGGGTACGGCCTTCGATACGCCGCTTATTGCCACGCAATGCACATTCTGCGGGCAGTGCGTTGCCGTGTGCCCGACAGGGGCGCTTACAACCGTCGGCGATACGCGAGAAGTGTGGGAGGTTTTAAACGACCCGGACAAATATGTTGTTGTGCAAACCGCGCCCGCCATTCGGGCCGCACTGGGTGAAATGTTCGACATGCCCGCCGGGGAGTCGGTGACCGGAAAAATGGTCGCAGCTTTAAGGCGGATCGGCTTTGACCAAGTGCTTGACACAAATTTTGCGGCTGATGTGACGGTTATGGAAGAAAGCACAGAACTGATGCACAGGATAAAAGACGGCGGCAAGCTGCCGCTCATTACAAGCTGCTGCCCCTCCTGGGTCAAGTTTATTGAACACCAATATCCCGATCTGATCGACTACCCATCGTCCTGCCGATCCCCACAGGAAACATTTGGGGCTTTGGCGAAAACCTATCTGGCCGAAAAGCTTGGCGTTGACCCTGCTAATGTTGTCTGCGTTTCCATTATGCCATGTCTCGCGAAAAAATACGAAGCGCACCGGGATGAATTGAGAAGCGGAGATCATTTTAACGTCGATTTTGTACTTTCAACCCGTGAGCTGGGTCACATGATAAAAGAAGCGGGCATACTCTTTAATGACTTGCCGAATGAAGAGTTCGACTCGTTTATGGGACAATCCACCGGCGCCGGCGCCATATTCGGCGCTGCCGGCGGCATTTTGGAAGCGGTACTCAGGACTGCTTATGAAACTACGACCGGAAAATCATTGGGCAAGATTGAGCTTGACGTCCTGCGCGGCTTCAGCAAAGGGATTAAGGAAGCCGTAATTAACCTCGGTGGGGTAGACGTTAAAGTCGCATCGGCTAACGAACTGAAAAACACCAGAAAATTGCTGGAAGATATTCGCGATGGCAAGTCGGAATATCAACTTATCGAAATCACGGCATGTCCGGGCGGCTGTATCGCCGGCGGCGGACAGCCGTACCACTACGCAAGCGAAGAAGTTTTGAATAAACGCCGTGAAGTCCTTTATAATGAAGACAAAGGCAGTTCCTTGCGCCGATCCCATGAAAACCCCGAAGTCAAGCAGCTATATAAAGACTTCCTTGGCAAACCCGGCAGCGAAAAGTCATATAACCTGATCCACACCAGATACATAAAACGCTCTTTGTGATAAGCGAGAGTAAAGATTGCCAAAGCGGCGTATCGGTTTCAGTGATCGAGGAGATATTCAGTGTGTCGCCGGAAACGGCAAAAAACTTTGTAACTCTTTAGTACCCCGCTGCTGAAACCTTCCAAGCCACGTCATTGCGACCTCCGAGCCGCAATCCCCTCGAAATCCGCAGGGGATTGCGGGTCAAGCCCGCAATGACGGTAGGGGGTTCTGAATAGTCAAAACTTTTTCATTGAATCAATAGTGACCGGGTTGCCGGGCAAAGGTGACATAAAATGACAAAACAATTTGAAATAGGGCCGATCCGTCCTCCGAGCGAGGCCGGAAGCCTTCTGCTCCGCATTACGCGCAACTGCCCGTGGAACAAATGCAAGTTCTGTACCTTGTACAGAAAGCATAAGTTCAGCACGCGGCCCATCGAGGAAATTAAGGCAGACATAGATCAAGTGGCGCAATACAGGGAAAATATACTGAGCGGGGAAATAAAAGACCTTCGCGGTCTGCCGGATGAAACCGCAGAAAGGTATATGTATTTGTCGCGCTGGATTTCCGGAGGGGAGGAGTCCGTGTTTCTTCAGGACGGGAACACCACGGTACTGTCATTTGAGAAGCTGCGGGATATCCTCGCTTACCTGCGGGAAAAGCTTCCCTCTGTAAAGAGGGTGACTTCATACGGCAGAGCCGATTCCCTCAATAAGTTTACTGCAGAGCAAATGGCGGAGCTGAAAGCTGCGGGACTTGACCGTATCCATTGCGGGTATGAGACCGGCTCGGACAAAGTGCTGTTACACATTAATAAAGGCTACACAAAAGCACAGCAGATTGAAGCCGGACGGAAGGTCAAAGCCGCAGGTATAGAGCTTTCCGTGTACTATATGCCCGGAGTCGGCGGAAAAGAGCTGTCCGATGAAAACGCCTTGGAAACGGCTGACATGATAAACAAAGTAAATCCCGATTTTGTAAGGATAAGAACTTTTGTCACACAAAAGAGGACGGAGCTGCAAGATGATATTGACGCCGGCAGGATGACTCAGTGCACGGACAAAGAAAAAGCGCAGGAATTGAAAAAAATGATCGAATACCTCACCGATGCGGACGGTCATTTGCACAGCGACCATATAATAAACCTGTTTGAAGATGTAAACGGGAATATGAAAACGGATAAAGAAAGAATATTGTCTGTTTTCGAGGATTTTGAAAGGCTCAATACTGCGGATCAGCGCAGATATCAGGTAGCCCGCCGTATGGGCATGATGGGCTCGCTGTCACATATGGAGCTTCTGAGCGCCGGACAGTTGGACAAAATAGACGAATACATTGCGCATTTGGATTCTGAAGAAGAGTTTGAAGACTTTCTGACAAAGCTTTTGCGACGCTATGTCTGAGGCTCCCGGAAAACTGTGAAGGTATGGCATACATGACAGGGCCGCACGAAAGAGATAGGGATTGATCCCGCATTTTAGCAGATCCAAATAATCATTATGGCCGTGTTTTTCTTTGACGTGCTCAGATTATTCGCGAAACCCACAAAAACAAGGGGGTAGCTGGTTTTTTGTCATCAGCTGCCCCCGCAGATTTATTCCTTTATTGTACTGTACCGCAGGAGGCAGCCAATATGCCACGCATCTGCCTAAGAGCCATAAGCGTATGATTGATTACAAGTACGATGTGTTTATCTGTTTCAAACACAGTACGGAGGTTGGGCGGACAACGCAGGACAGCGTGCTCGCCGATGAGCTGTATGAGTATTTGAAGGGCAGGGGGTTCAGCGTCTTTTTCAGCACGCGGGAGCTTGAGTTTCTGGGTGTCAGCCAATACAATGTTACGATGAAAATCATTCCTCACAAACAGCCACCGTCTTATGCGCTACGGCGCATCTTTTTTTGTCGTGGGCAAGCCCTATGCACAGGACGTCGCCGCTAAGGCCGCTGTAGTACCGGTTATCGAGTATTTGCCGCAGGGCTTCCTCTTTGAGATCGTCAATGGCCTCGCCCTGCTTGAACTCTATGATAATATGCGGCCTTTCTTCCGAAAGCGACCGCATCATTATATCGCAGCGCCCATGTCCTGATTCGATGTTGCTTGTGATTTTGTAAATGTTGCTAAGCGTTATGCACATGCCCAGAAAAAGCATATGGTATGCATATTCTTTAGCGTCAAAATAGCTCGTGCAGGAAAGCACCAGTTCGCCGTATATGTCCATGAAGCTGTCCATGTCCCCGGCAAGCAGATGCTCGAACATCTCGTGCAGGCCCTCGCTGTCAACATTGGCCTGATCCGCGACGATGCTTGCAAACTCGGACAGCACTTCGCCGTTGGGGATGCGTACATTCAAAAACATACCGTCGGGGCGCCCGATCACGGTCAAGTAGCCGGAGTTTACCAAAAGGCCCCACAGCGTGTATCGCTGCTTCAGTTCGATAAACGAGCACTCCAAATTGGCAGACACCCTTGCCGCGCCGTCGCTGATTAGCGAGTCAAAGCTCTTCCTGAATAACCGGTCAGCTTCGCCTATTGATTTTCTTATCAGGTAGTTCGTGGACGTGTTTATCCAATAGTTTTTCAGCTCGCCTGTATCAGCGTAGTAGAGCAGAGACCAAGGGTTATACATCTCCGTTTCCCCGAAAAGATATCCGTCATACTTCTGCTTGACCGATTCGTCCAAGGTCAAGCCGTAAGCTGTCAGTAGAGTTCCGGTTTCCTCAGATGTAAGCCCGAAGTATGTTGAGTAACGCTTGTCTAATACAGTGTATACTCGGATATTATTTAGCTGCGAGAAAATACTTTCCTTTACGATGCGCTGGATGCCCGTCAGCAGAGCTTGGTGCAGGCAGTCCTGCCCTTTGAGCGCGGAGCCGTAAAAGCCCGCGAAGAAATCTTTCAGCCCTTCGTGATATCCATGCTCGACGCCGCTCAGTATCGGCTGGTCATATTCGTCTATGAGCAAAACCGGCTCGGTTTGATAATACTCGCACACCGCTTGTTCAAGCGTTATTATGGCCATCTCGAGAAAATCCCGGCCGATATCGCGTTTGATCAGTTTATTATAGATCATGAAGAACGTGAGGTAATCATCGTCATTTTCATCAACGTTGCCTTTGAGTATTTTGTTATATTTCGCATATTCAGTCAAAACAACGGAGCTAATTTTGAATAACAAGGACTCAACGTTATTGGCCTTACAATCCTTGAACGTAAAATAGATAACGGGGCGTGAGTTTATCATGGAGGCATACTCGGTGTTCATTATATCCAAGCCCTCGAATATGGCTTTGCTGTCTTTTGTTATATCGAAAAACTCGCGCAGCATCGTCATGTTAAGGGTTTTTCCAAAGCGCCTCGGCCTTGTGATCAGGGCCACATCGTCGGCTGATTCGATAAAATCACGTATAAACAAGGTTTTGTCCACATAATACCTGTCCGTGCCCCGAATCTTTCTAAAACTGTCAATACCGATCGGCAAAGCTTTTTTCATGCTGACCACCCTTCCAGCGGACAAGCCGCAGTTATCAATTGTCAGCATACCACAAAGGCGCGGGCATTTCCACCTTGTTTTGTATGCGGAGCATGGTATGATGTGTGGAAAGCAGACATACTATTCTATTTTAAGTTTCAAGAGGTCCGGGGTATGATTGATTATAAGTACGATGTGTTTATCTGTTTCAAACACAGTACGGAGGATGGGCGGACAACGCTGGGGCTAGAGGACTTTATCACAAAAGAACAAATAGCGATGCTCCTGTGGCGCGAGGCTGACGATAAGGCCATCGGTACTCCGCGCAGCGGCAGGCATGAGCCGTCAGGCTAGGCGGCGGGGCCTTGGGATTGGGCGCTGGGCGCAGGGCTGTTCGGCGACGGAGACGACCCGCTCGGCACGGCGTCAAGGCGGGAGATCGTGGCGCTGCTCCGCTTGGCGGGACACGGAAACACACCCTTTCTCGGTTAGCCGTGAAATCAGCAACACTTCACAGGGCAATCGCTTACGAAAAGCGATTGCCCTGTAACATTTCAATATTAATGTTGACAATAAATAAAATATTCTATATAATATCAATTATTGTTAAGGGGGCTGGCAGTAATGGAAGTTAGAAGGAATACGATTCAGCGGCAACTGGTTTTAAACGCGATGAAAGAACTCGACATTCATGCATCGGCCGAACAGGTATATGAGTACGTATTTAAGCAGTATCCAACAATAAGCAAAGCCACAGTTTACAGGAATTTAAGCCAGCTTGCGGAGTCCGGGGAGCTTTTAAACATTGGCAGCTTTAACGGCTCTACGCATTACGATCATCAATGCCATAAGCACTACCACTTTATGTGCGATAGCTGCAAACGGATTTTTGACGTTGAGGGCGAGTTTTCCGACCTGTCCAGCATTTTCGTCAGGTTAGGATGTACAGAGGGATTTGATATTACCGGCTACAGTATTTCATTCAGCGGTACATGCTGGGATTGTAAAAAAGGCTAAATGCAACGGTTCGAACTAAAGAGGCATTCACATTTCCAAGAAACGGCCTATACAGCGCAACAACAGTTACAGAAAGAGGTTTTTAATGATAATTGCAATGGATTCACTATCCTTGATGCTCTCAAAGGCGTTTGACGTCATAGAGGAGGAGATAGCGGGCACAAGCGAATACCACAGCTTGCGTGTTGCGGCGCTGTGCGCCAAAATGGGAAAACTCGAGAGGTATGAAGAGGACTCTCTTCTGGCGCTTATCACATGCGCACTGTTTCATGACAACGCGCTGACGGAATATGCCTTGACCCAGAGGGCGGACATGTATTCAGAGATTGACCTGCTGAAGCATTGTGAAGATGGCCAGCGCAACATTGACTGGCTGCCGTTTGCCAAAAGCGTTGAAGGTTACATTCTTCACCATCATTCATGTGAAAATGGAAACGGCCCTTTAGGCGTGCGGGAATTTCCACATGAAGCCGCGCTTATAGGCGCCGCCGACATCGTAGACGTAATGCAACACCTGCAAAGGCCGCATCCGGGCGGGCCAAACATGCTCCGGGATGAAATAGCCGCCCGCATCGGGACCTTTTCGACAACAAAAGCAGTGGAAGCGCTGCTCGAGGTGTTGGATAACGAAACTCTTGAGAGTTTGCGCGACGAGAATATTCATGCCACTATTCGTCAGATGTATCCGCCGTGGAAGGCACAGATGGAGGATGAATATGTGTTGCGCCTTTCCCGGTTTATAGCCCATGTCATTGACTGTAAATCAATTTTTACGCGCTTGCATTCTGAACAGATAGCGAACCGCGCATGGATCATGGGCGAGCGATATGGCTACACAAGGGAGGAAAAGACTGAGCTGTATTTGGCGGCGTCGCTGCATGACATAGGGAAAATCGCTACGCCCATAGCAGTGCTGGAAAAACAGGGCAAGCTTGATAAGGATGAATACAAAACGATCATGGATCATGTTCGCTACACATACGATTGGCTTGGCGAGGTTGAAGGGCTGGGGACGATCCGGCGTTGGGCCTCTAATCATCACGAAAAGCTTGACGGGTCAGGCTATCCTTTCGGTAAACGGGGTGATGAGCTTGACTTCAATTCCCGCCTCCTGGCCTGCCTGGACATATACCAGGCCGTTAGCGAAGAACGCCCCTATCACCCCGCTCGCAGTCATGAAGACACAATGCCGATATTGTTCGATATGGTTGAAAATGGATTGATCGACGGGATGATAGTCAAGGATTTAGACGAAGAGATGGCCGGATATTCACTGCGCGACATTCCCCCGCCGCCAATGCGGAATGAACCGAAAGGAACTACGACAAAAAAAGCGTCAGCGTGAAGGGTTTTTAAACACGCCTAAGCCCCATATGAGTCTCCTCGAAAACTCCAAAGCATTGCACTACAGGCATTGAAGTTTCGTTCAAAAAATCTCATCTCCACGTCATGGCGGGTTTGACCCGCCATCCCCTGCGGAGTTCGGGGGGATTGCGGCTCGGAGGCCGCAATGACGAAACAGAGTTTCGAGGGGACTTTATGTATGAAAAAATTCGTACTCTTTTCTTGCGTCTTCCTGTGCCTTTATGCGCACGGTGTTGATTCGATGGAAATTCTTATCCGCAAGCTCCGCAATGTTCATGTCGAGACCGCCGTTTTTGGCCATTGAAAAAATGATTGACAATACGTCCGCCCTGTTCATTCCGGGGCGGTATGGCCTATCCTCCGAAAGCGCCGTCATGATATCGGACACGGCCATTATCCTAGCAAGCATTGGGGAATCCCTGCCGTGAACATGGAAGGGGTATCCGTTCCCGTCTTGCCTTTCGTGATGGTGGGCAGCCCAGACCGCGATTTGCTCCATGCCGTTTAACTTGCTTAATATCGCGTACGTATAATACGCGTGTTTTTTTATTATACTGAACTCATCATTGCTCAAAGCGCCCTTTTTTTCCAGAACTTCACCGGGAATAGCCAGTTTACCCAGATCGTGGAGAAAGCCTGCTATTTCCATCTGCTTGCATTCCATTTCGGAAAACCCGAAAACCGTTGAGAGTTCCATTGCGACCGCCGCAACTCCGCTGGAATGCGTCGCTGTGAATCTGCTTCTGAAATCTATGATTCTTGCAATAAACCTCGCAAAGCTTCTTAGGGTTTCCAAGCAAGTGACTTCCTTCGCGAATTCTATTTTATTTAGTATAGCCTCATCATGAGATTGGGAGAAGGTTTCGATCCAAACGTTTTCCAGCCCGGCTAAACACATAAGCACTTCGAGGGCGTCAGGATGAAACATGGTGTGCTTATGAAAGATCGTCTCAAGCATATTGGGGATTTGAGCTAATATTTCACTATCGTCCTCAAAGAGGATAACCGATCTATCCGCCAAATGGATAATATGACTTCCTATTGGTATGCTGTTTCCGTGTGTGCTATAATTTGTATGATGGTGCTTAACCAGCTCGGCGGCCTTTTCTAACGGCTCAAAGCACTTCAGGAGCCTGTATCCTATCAGCGCGTGTTGGCATGAATCACCGTCGAAAGATTCGAACACCCGCGCACATATACGCTCATTGATTGAAAACGCGCCTATGTCGTGCAGCATTGAAGCCAAAACAATATCCTGTATTTCATCATTCGGCAGGTTCATTCTCTGCGCAATGTTACATGCAATATTAGCCACCCTTTTATGATGACTGCTTACGAGCGGAGAAGTCAGGTCGATCACGTCTGATACTGTTTTGACAAAGTCATAAATTGAAAGTTTGTTTTCCATAATCATATTGATCACCTCATCGCTGTATTCGATACAATGATTATGGACAATAAAACTAAAGAGCGTAATACCTTGATAGGTAAAAACAAATTCGCGGAATACACCCTATTATCTCGTTGCGCAGATGGCAGCTTTATGATATAGTCCATCATGTAAACATTTGAAATGGGGTTCGCGTAGGGAGGTAATACTATTGATTGATACGATACTGTTCGACCTTGACGGGACGCTGCTTAATTTCACGCAGGAGGCGTTCATCAGAGCATATTTTGCGGAAATAACAAAAACTTTCGTTAAGCTGGATCTGGACCCTGAAGCGTCTGTAAAGGCGGTTTGGGTGGGCACAAAAGCCATGATGCTCAATGATGGGAGCAAACTCAATGCGCAAAGATTCTGGCGGGGATTTGCGGATTATCTTGGGCTTACGGAGGAAAAATGCGGCATTGTTGAGGCCGCTTGCGACGCGTTTTATTCAAATGAGTTTAATGCCGTGAAGTCAATATTGGCTCCTAATGACGTCTCCAAACGGCTTGTGCGTACGATGGCTTCAAAAGGCTATAATGTTGTGCTGGCAACAAACCCGCTTTTCCCTGAATGCGCCGTTGAGTCAAGGCTAGGGTGGGTAGGGCTTCAGTTGGGTGACTTTCAGTTAATAACGCACTACAAGAACAGCACATACTGCAAACCCAACCCCGGATATTTCAGGGAGATTTTTGCCAAAATAGAAAAAACGCCGGAAAAATGCCTTATGGCAGGCAACAATCCGACGGAGGATATGGCAGCGGGAGATTTGGGAACTGAAACTTTTCTTGTGACCGACTGCCTGGAAAACGAGTCCGGCGCCGACGTCACAATGTTCAGGCAGGGTACGCTCGCCGAGTTGGAAGCATATCTGACGTCTCTTCCGGATATCGCTTGATGATGTAAAAATTCCTCATTCCGCCGCGCTCATAGCAGCGGCGTAGACCGTCATAAACGGTACGCCGCTCTGTTTCGACGCCGCCAGGACGTCGTCGTATTCCGGCTTATGCTTGACCGTGCCAAAACCGTGTGCGCGCTTTATGCGGATATCGCCGAACTGCGTAGAAACAGTTTCGACCGCGCGGGAAAGAATATCGCGCCGGCATTGCGTTATGCGCACGCCCAGTGTTGAGGTGTGCTCCAGCATCAGCCGCGCGAGGTTGTCCCGCGCGTCTTCCGTACACAGGCATGATAGGATAATGGCCGGACGGGTTTTCTTCATTATTATTGGCGTGGCGTATACATCGAGAGCGCCATGATCGAATAACAGCTCAAATGCGGCGCCGACCGCCTCCGGCGCCATGTCGTCAAGGTTGCAGGATATTTCGAAAACGCTGTCATGGCTGCCGCCGCCGGCCGTGTCGCTCTCACACAGGAACGCGCGAAGGCAGTTAGCCGCTTTAAAATCCTTCGCCCCCATACCGTAGCCAATCCTTATTACCGTCATTGGCGCCATATCGCCAAATTGCTTAACGAAACGCTTCAACAGCGCCGCGCCGGTCGGAGTGCAGAGTTCGCCCTTTATCCGGCTGCTATAGATGGGAACGCCTTTCAGGATTTCTGCGGCGGCGGGCGCGGGAACGGGCAGCATGCCGTGTTCGCAGCGTACTAAGCCGGAGCCGACATGCACGGGCGACGCGGTTATCTCGGTAACGCCAAGCATATTTATAAGCAGACAACTGCCTACAATATCTGTTACGGCGTCAAGGGAGCCTATCTCGTGCAAATGTATCTTATCCAGCGGTACGCCGTGTACAGAGGCTTCCGCTTCGCCGATTATTTTATATACGCTGAGAGCGTCCTCAAGCACATTGTCGGGGAGCGCAAGCCCGCGGATCAGATCAAGAATCTCATCGAAGCCGTACCGCCGCCCGTTTTGGCGATGATCATGTTTGCCGCTCTCGCGGATATGGCTGTTATTGTCATTAGCTTCGTGCTTATGGCTGTGATTGACATTCGTGCCGTGAGCATGGCTGTTCTCTTCGTTAGGCTTATGGGGATGCGTGTGTCCGTTTTTCGGGCTGCCGGCGTGGACGTCCTCGCTCTTTTCCTCTGTTCCGCCGACCTTAACGGTTACCCGCGTGCCCGTTATGCCGCATTTTGTTGAGGCTGAGTATTCAATAGTCACGCCGGGCAGACCGAGCCGGTTCATCCTTTCACGGAACGCGCCTTTGTCCGGCAGCAATTCGTACAGAGCGGCCATCAGCATATCGCCCGAAGCGCCCATTGAGCATTCAAGATAAAGCTTCATGTCCGGTTTACCCACTCTCTCCGATATGATTTATCAGGCTTGCTATGTAGCCTCCGCTGAACCCGTTGTCAATATTCACGACACTGACGTTGCCTGAACAGGAGTTGAGCATGGTGAGCAGCGCGGAAAGCCCTGCGAAATTTGCGCCGTACCCGACGCTGGCCGGCACCGCAATAACAGGACACGCGACTAGTCCGCCGACGACCGAGGCGAGAGCGCCCTCCATCCCAGCGACCGCAACGATTACGCGCGCTCTCATAATAACGTCGAGGTAGCTGAGCAGCCTGTGCAGCCCGGCAACGCCGACGTCATACAGCCGGTCGACCTTGTTCCCAAGCACCTCAGCCGTGACGGCGGCCTCCTCCGCGACGGGGATATCGCTCGTTCCCGCTGCCGCGACGATAACAGCGCCGCACGGAGTGGCCTCACGCTCACGATAGCATACGCAAATTCTGGAAACGGGGTCATATTCAAGTGGGTGATGCTTACTAAATTCTTCGGCTTTTTCCGGAGAAACGCGCGTTATCATTATGTTTTTCCGCCCGCGTCCCGCCATAGCGGAAACGATGCCGAGAATCTGCTCCGCCGTCTTTCCCTCACCGAAAACAACTTCGTTTATTCCGTGGCGCAGACCGCGGTGATGGTCGATTTTTGCGTAGCCCACGTCTTCAAACGGCTGTGTCTTTAGCATAAGCAACGCATCCTCAGGAGACACTTCGCCATTTTTAACGCGGCTGAGCATCTCAAGTATTCTGTGCTGCTCCATTTAGAATACCAGCCTTCCCGACAAATACGCAGTCAGGCTGTCGATAGGGATACGTTCCTGCGCCATTGAATCCCTGACCCGGACAGTTACGCATCCGTCGTTATCTGAGTCAAAATCGTATGTAATGCAAAACGGCGTTCCTATTTCGTCCTGACGTCTGTACCGTTTGCCGATCGAGCCGCTGTCGTCGAAATCGGTCATGAAGCTTTTTCGGAGTTCCGCCTGTATCTCTTCCGCTTTCGGAGAGAGTTTTTTTGAAAGAGGCAGTACGGCGCATTTGTACGGAGCGAGTGCCGGGTGCAGACGCAACACGGTTCGGACGTCGTTTTTTTCCGCGTCAACTATTTCCTCATCATAGGCGTCTATAAGAAATGCCAGCAGCACACGGTCAACGCCGAGTGACGGCTCAATGACGTATGGGATATATTTCTTGCCTGTTTCCTGATCGAAATATTCCATATTTTCGCCGGAATACTCCTGATGCGCTTTGAGGTCGAAATCCGTGCGGTCGGCAACGCCCCACAGCTCGCCCCACCCGAAGGGAAACAGAAATTCGAAATCTGTCGTTGCGTTGGAGTAGTGGGACAGTTCCTCCTTCGCATGGTCACGCAGCCTCAAATTCTCCTCACGCAGCCCGAGGGATAGCAGCCAGTCGCGGCAGAAGCCGCGCCAGTATTCAAACCATTCAAGGTCGGTCCCCGGCTCGCAGAAAAATTCAAGCTCAAGCTGCTCAAACTCACGGGTACGGAAGATGAAGTTGCCGGGCGTTATCTCGTTTCGGAACGATTTACCAACCTGGCACACGCCGAACGGTATTTTCCTCCGGGTAGTGCGCTGAATACTCTTGAAGTTGACGAAGATCCCCTGCGCTGTCTCCGGACGTAAATAAATCTGAGCAGCCGTATCCTCATTGACGCCCTGAAAAGTCTTGAACATCAGGTTGAATTTTCTTATATCTGTAAAGTCTGACTTGCCGCAATGGGGGCAGGTAACCGCATTTTCGCGAATGTATTCTATGAGCTTTTCTTCGCTCATCGTTTCGACCGCCACACCCGTGACGCCGGCGGCAGCGTTCCATTCCTCAATAAGCTTATCAGCACGGTGGCGCAGCTTACAGCCCTTGCAGTCAATGAGCGGGTCATTAAAAGTCGCGACGTGCCCGGACGCCTCCCAAACTCGGGGATTCATAAGGATTGCCGCGTCAAGACCTACGTTATACGGGCTTTCCTGCACAAATTTTTGCCACCATGCCCGTTTGATATTATTTTTTAACTCGACGCCGAGGGGTCCGTAATCCCACGAATTGGCAAGTCCGCCGTAAATCTCGCTTCCCGCGAACACAAATCCCCTGCCTTTGCACAGCGCGGTTACTTTATCCATTGTTTTTTCTATATTACTAAGCATATTGCCCCCCAAAATTGTTATATATGTTGCAATAGAATACCACACGGGTATCCATTACGTAAAGAGAAAATTATAATCTACGGATTCCCAACTGTCCTCTTACCGTTCTGCCCATAGATCTTTCCTCTTGAAGCCGTCAAATTATTGTCAGCGAAAACACGAACTTTGTGACGCCGTTGCGGCTGGTCACGAATACGTCCTCGTTATGATTATCCAATATCGTCTTGACAATATACAGGCCGAGTCCGACGCCGTCCCGGTCTGCGCTGCGTGACTTGTCCGTCTTATGAAACCGGTCGAAAATATGCGGCAACTCATCGCCGGGGATCGTTTTTCCCCGGTTTTCGACGGAGGCATAGGCCCGGCCGCCCTGTTTCCAAAGCACAACAATTACCGTCCCGCCGGGATCGGAAAACTTTATTGCGTTATCAATAAGATTATAGACCACCTGAGTGATTGAATCCTTATCGCCCCGAGTAATTATCGGCTCCTCAGGCAGTTCGGCCTCGACGTCGAGCTGCCTTTTTTCGATTTTTCCTTCAAGGCTGAGCAGCGCAAGCCGGATTACTTCCGATACGTCGAAACGGCCTTCACGAATGACGTCCGCATCAGCCGACTGGAATTTCGACATGTCCAGCATACTCCCAACCAGCCTTGAAAGGCGTTTTGTTTCCGAAGATATGACACTCAGATAACGCGTCTCGTTTTCAGGCGGGATTGTGCCGTCGAGAATGCCTTCGGCAAAGCCGGAGATGACGGTCATAGGGGTTTTCATCTCATGGGAAATGTTGGCGATGAACTCACGCCTTAGCATCTCAGAGCTTTCGAGGGAATCAGCCATTGCGTTGAACGCCTGCGTCAGTTGGCTTATCTCGTCAATTTTTCCGGAATCCTCAACGCGTGAAGAAAAGTCGCCGCGCGCGAAGCGGCGCGCAGCGCTTGCCATATCGTTTAGAGGCTCCGCCTGTTTTTTTGTCGCCAAATATGAAATTACAAACGTCAGAACCATTACACTAATCGCTATTAGCGTATACATGTTTGTAAACTGCCGCCATGCCTGCCTGAACGCGGCCAGATCGCTGGATACAAACAGGTATCCGAAAATGTATGCCTCGCCGCGAATGTTAGCCGTTAGCGGCGTACCCGCCACTTGACGGCGTTCAGGGTATATAGGGCCCAGATTGGTACGTGTCACGGCAATATTGCCTACGGCGTCCGAGTTGAGAGCTGATTCCGGTACAGTTTTCCCCAAATGCCTGAAATCCCTGTCTGAACATGAACTGACGACGCCGTATGTATCGGTTACCAGCAGGTCAAACCCTGATACTTCGGAGATAATCGCCAGCGACATGCTCAGATTCAGGTCGCTCATGTCGATCCTGTAATCGAGGTATTGCGTAGTGATGTACCTTGACGTTGCCTGCAGTGTGGACGACATCATTTCCAGCCTCTCGGAGGTTGAACGACTGTAGTTCCAAGCAGTTGAAAGTCCTCCAAGGACGGAAAAGCTGATAAAAACTATAAGCGCAGTGAGCAAAAAATTCCGAAAATAAATGCTGTGATTCATAGCGCGTTACCGCCCGTCCAGCAATTCAAATTTATACCCCACGCCCCAGACTGTTTTCAGCGACCATTTTTCGCTGACGTTTTCCAGCTTTTCGCGCAGCCGTTTAATGTGGACGTCAACCGTGCGCGAGTCGCCGAAATAATCAAAGCCCCAAACCTCGTCAAGCAATTGGTTTCGCGTGTACACCCTGTTGGGCGATGACGCGAGGTGGAACAAAAGCTCCATCTCTTTTGGAGGCGCCTCGACCCGGCCGCCGCAGACAAGCAATTCAAACGAGTCCATGTCGATAATCAGGTTGTCAAAGGAAAGCCGTTTGGTTTCGAGTCCTCCGGAGGCGTCAAATCTGCGCATAACGGCATGAATACGGGCTATCAACTCTCCCACTTCGAAGGGCTTGACCAAATAGTCGTCCGCGCCCATCTCCAAGCCTGTGACCTTGTCAAGGGTCTCGCCTTTGGCTGTCAGCATAATAATCGGGACGTTGGACACAGCGCGGATCTCCCGGCAGACGCCCCATCCGTCAAGAACCGGCAGCATGATATCAAGCAGGACCAGGTCGGGCTTAAGCCGCTCAAATTCAGCCACTCCGGCAGCGCCGTTTTCAGCAATAGTAACGGTGAATCCGTCCTTTTCAAGATATAGACGCAGTAATTCGGCGATATTGCCGTCATCTTCGATAACAAGGGCCTTTTTAGCCATTTCCGCTTACCTCCGATTTTTAGGGTACCCTATTTTATACACAGCCGGAGTTTCAGTGGTTAACAAATTGTAAAACGCCGGGAGTTTGGGACAAAATTCCCCATCATCTTTGCACCGCCTCTTGTCCGGGACCCCTACACATTAAACCGGAAGTTGATTACATCGCCGTCAACGACTATATACTCTTTTCCTTCCAAACGAAAAAGTCCCTTTTCTTTCACCTTTGGCATGGAGCCAAGCTCTTTGATGCTGTCAAACTTTACTACTTCAGCGCGGATGAAGCCCCGTTCAATGTCGGTATGTATTTTGCCGGCGGCCTTCCTTGCGATCGTCCCTTTTTCAATCGTCCAAGCGCGAACCTCGTCATCACCGACAGTTAAAAACGAAATCAGACCCAAAAGCCCATACACAGCCCTGGCTAGTACGGCTATTCCCGCCTGTTCAATGCCCATATCCTCCATGAATATCTTTTTATCTTCCTCTGGCAAACGGCTGATCTCAAGCTCAATTTCCACACAAAGCGTGATAAGCGGAATATTCAATCCGGAACACAGGGTTTGAAGGTCGTCCTGATTGTGGAAAGCTCCGGTTTCCCATTGGCGCTCATCCACGTTTATTACGGCTAGACGGGGTTTTTCAGTTAAAAAAGCGTATCCTCGTATTGTGAGCAGTTCTTGAGCGGACAGTTCCATATCCCGAATTGCGCAGCCTTTCTCAAGCCGGTCAAAGCAGCGTTCCAACAGCGCGATCTCCACAGTCTGCTCTTTTGTTATCTTTTTGCCGGCATTGATGCGGACAATTCTTTTTTCAATCATTTCCATATCGGCCAGCAGCATTTCTGTTTCAACGGCTTCTAAATCCCGTGCCGGGTCAATACTCGCAAGGTCGTGGACAGCCGATTCGGAATCAAACGCCCGCAGCACGTGAATCAGCGCATCGCAAGGCCGCACATCATTAAGAAACCTTGCCGCGCCGGAATTCACGCCGTCGCCTGATAAGGAAAAACCCGCAACGTCCGTCAGTTCGATTTTGGCATATGTCGTCTTCTTTGGTTTATACAGCGCGGACAAAAAATCAACGCGCTGATCAGGCACCAAGCCAACGCCAATGTTTGCGGTTCCTTTTCCTCCGGCTGCCACAATGTCGCCCCTGCCGGTCAGCAGCTCAAATAATGTGGTTTTTCCCGTCTTGTTAAGCCCAATAAGCCCTATTTTCATAAATGCCGATCCCCTCCAGTTCCAATGTCGTTGATAATCAGATCAGCCAGTCCGCAAATGTCGTCTAAATCAAAACATGGCGTAACGGTGTGCTGCGGAACATCTGTTACAACAGCGAAGCACTCGTCGGCGTGAACAGGTACCGGCTTGCCCGCCGCTTCGCGGTGTACGGCGATTTTCGGCCACACCCCGTGCTTATAGCCCTCTGTGAGTATTATATCTACGTCTGTGACTCGGCTAAGCAGCGTTTCAAGAGGAACAGGTCTGTTTTCCATAATCGCAGCCTTACTATCGGAAACGACGACAGTGACTTCCGCCCCCGCGCGTGTAAAACGCCAACTGTCCTTCCCCTCATGATCAATGTCAAACTCGTGCGCGTCGTGCTTGATGACAGCGACGCGCAAGCCGCGCGTTTTTATTTCCGCGACAAGCCTTTCCATCAAAGTCGTCTTCCCGACGCCGGAAAACGCGACGACAGAATAAACCGGTATGTTAGTCATTATATTTACTCCCAATTCAGGCAACGCCCCGCGCGTAAGGGCGTTGCAAGCAACGCCCTTACCTGTTTTAGTTGTATGCTGTTTTATGGCGCCCAAGTCGGAGCATTCGTCTTTTCGTCACGCAGACAGTTTCGTTTGATGCCCATAATCTCGCGCGCTTCTTCTGCTGTGGCGATCTCACGTCCGGCGAGCTTTGACAGTTCGACAGCACGCTCGACGAGAGTCAGGTTTGTACCTATGACGCCTCGTGAGAAGTAAATGTTGTCCTCAAGCCCGACGCGCAGACCGTCGCAACCCAGAGCAAGTCCCGCCAGCATCATCGGCATATGCGCCCTGCCTATGCCCGACACGCTCCAGGTAGAGCCGGGAGGCAGCTTGCCTACCATAAACGAGAGGCAATCAGCGGTTCCCGGCATTGAGCCGCCAACGCCCATGATAAACTGGAGATGCGCCGGCTTGGGGATGCCGTGTTTTTCAACATAGTACATAGCCGAGTCGATATGGCCGGTATCAAATATTTCAAACTCCGGCTTGATGTCGTGTTTGACAACCTCTTGAGCCAGATAGTTCAGGAATCGCGGATGGTTTTCAAAAACATAGGCATTATTCCAGTTAAGTGTGTTCGGGTCGAAGGAACACATTTCCGGACGCAGCGCGCCTAGATGCTGCAGACGCTTATGGTCTTCATACTCGCCGCCGGATGTGGTTAGGTTGATGATAATATCCACGCCGTCTTTTTTGCACAGTTCGCGGGTAGCCTCAACCGTCTCGGAGAATTTGCCGAGGCTCATCGATTTATAACCGATTTCCATATTGCCGGCAACTTCCTTATCTTCACGCACATGGATATGCGCGATAGAAGCGCCCGCTTTCGCGCAAGCAACAATCTGCTCGGCAATCTCGGTTGGCGTATACGGTACGGTCGGCGCATTCTCTTTTTTTGTGGCAGCGCCGCACAGGCACACCTGGATCATTACTTTATTGGTTTTTGGCATACTCTATCTCCTTTTTAGTTTTTGACTTGGGTTCCCATCTAAACGGGGTCGTCCATGAATTTCATTGCGAGCTTATACACTTCAAATAGCTGCTTGTCGCGCTTGGCCATAAGCGTCTGCTTATCGACGCCTGAATAGTCGTAAAAACCTTTGCCTGTCTTAAAGCCGAACTCGCCCTTGTCGATATGATCCTGAAGCGTTTTGGGCATATCAACCTCGGGAGGCATAGTGTAGCTTTTATTCTTGTAGTTGTTCGCAGTCATATCAAGCCCGCCGAAGTCCGCGCGTTTGCACAGGCCAAGAACGACAGCGCGGGGGATGAAGCTGGCCTTTACCGCTTTGTCAATATCCTCCGGCGTACAATACCCATTATCGAGCAGATAAAATAGCTCCTGATTGAGGCACATCTGCATCCGGTTTGCGATATAGCCTTTGATAAACTTCTTCATCAGTACGGCTGTTTTGCCGCACTTTTCCAGGAGTTCGACGGTAATGTCCGCATATTCTTCAGGCGCCTGTGCGCTTTTTACGACCTCAACCAGCGGAACCAGCTGGGGCGGGGAGTACCAGTGCGCGATGACCGCCTGCTTTAGCCGATTTTCCGGCATCAATGCGAAGACGTCAAGTCCTGACGTGTTGGATGCGATGATGGCGTCGTCGCTGACCGCTGCGTATATTTTTTCAAACAGCTCGGTCTTTGCGTCTTTGTTCTCGACAATTGTTTCTTGAATAAAACCGGCATCCTTGACTGCCTCTTCGACCGTCAGTGCGAAATCGACACGCCCAAACGTTTCTTCCAGCTTTCCGGCGTCCAGCATTCCTTCTTCTACAAACGTCTTAAGGCTTGTGTAGAGAGTTTCTTTCGCTTTTTCACGCGTCTGCTCGCTGCGCGTCCACATTGTGACAGGGAATCCTCCTATCGCGAACATCTGCGCAATTCCCGGACCCATCGTTCCGGCGCCGAGTACGGCGATTTTCTTAATATCAGTTATGCTTTTCATACTTTATCCAGCCTCGTTGAGTTTCCGCAGGTAGCGGAAATAGTTTTCCATCGTCCTGCGGTGGAGCAGTTCCGCCGCAGGACATGGATTAATAATAAGCGCTGTACGGTGTTTTACCAGGTGGTTCCCTCTTCCCATGCCACGAGCCTGACGAATCCGCCGTCGGCCATTTCGCAGCGGAACGGGAATGCGGCAATCGTCATGCGGCGGCCTGTGATCTGATCGACGTCGCCTCCGGCGTTCTCGACCGTGATGCAGCCATACTGCATGAACTTGCGATGGCAGTATTCGTAATCCGGATACTCCTTGGCCTGGTCTTTGCCGGTCGCCTCGCGGTATATCTTGTCAAGCCACGGCATCTCCTGGCTGAGGGGATGGTGCCACATGGGAGAGTCGGTTGCGCCCCACGTGCCGGTTATGCCCTTGATCTTCTTCTCGAATAGGAGCCAGTCGCACACTTCCGGGCCCATGCCGTGCTAGTAGTTGAAGGACTTGTC
>Ga0099364_10000311_pt1 | contig 81661 bp, 78 predicted proteins | sample TergutTh196P3_FD_73070 | JGI IMG/M metagenome (GOLD analysis project Ga0099364, IMG submission 73070) | Microcerotermes parvus P3 segment gut microbial communities from Pointe-Noire, Republic of the Congo - Th196 P3 | ecosystem: Host-associated > Arthropoda: Insects > Digestive system > Gut ...
GCAACCTCCAAAAAAATCAGCACTTGCGGTTTGGGCAATACCTCTGTCTATGTAAACACGTGAATGAAACGTCAAGCGTTAACTAACTTATTACCAATCAAAGACAGGATACTGCGGTTTGATTCACCTCCAAACGGTCAAAGCCGTAGACGAAATTTACAAATCCGCAGTGCCACATCTATTATACCAAATCGGGGAGCAAACCCGACAGTATAACCAAATTTTTAGAAAGGAAAAATAATAGAACTACCCCGAAAAAAGGGATAATTCTATTATACGTGATAAATATTATTCAGACTTGTCAGAAGGGAAAAAGGCTTAATTAAAATTTGAAAAGGAGATTATTTATGGCAAAAGCAGAATTTGAGCTTGACCAATATGTAAGAGGGAATCTTATTGCATGGAATGTAACGTCACAATGCGGGTATAAGGGGACCCTAACTTTAAAATCCGGAAACGAAACGCTGTTCTCGATAAGTAAAACAACAGTTGACCATAACTTGATTCTTTTAGGAAACGGAAATACAACTATAACAACTGATAATACTTTGAAGCTTATAATTGATATTCCGCAAAGTTCAATAGTAAAGTCATCTATTGTTTCCGGAGCGATTACAGACAAAATGGCGAAAAAAGTAGGGTATATTTACGATTTATGTATTGAAGACAGTAACGACGATGACTACAATGATTTTTATGTAAATATTGTCGGTTGGAAAAATCAGGCTAAATGAGAAGGGAGAGATTATTTTGGCAAAAATAGATTTTAATCTAAATGAGTTTATGAGCGGATATTTCGTTTGTATGACGGTGACAACACAATGTGCTAATACTGTTTCTGTAAAGCTCCTTAAAGGAACAAGTGTAATTCTCAGCGCAAATAAAACAGACAGTAGTAAAGCGTTAAAAGTAGTCGCCCAAAACAATACAACACTTTCGGCGGCAGGACCGGTTCTCACGATTGATGTTCAGAACGCAACAAAACTTGAACACAGCAGGATATCGGGACTAATAGCTGATGAAAGAGCCCGGCGAGTTGGTTTTATTTATGATTTCTGCGTAGAAATAGGAGACAACGAATTAATGAATGATATATATGTTAATATCGTTGGTTGGGAAAGGAAAGGATAATTATGGATATTAATTTTCATTATTTTACGGTAAAAACCTTGGCGCGATATGCCGGATTTCCTGAAAGTGAGGCACAGCGCATAGCGGAGTTTTCAGAGTATATTGATGATTTTAATTGGATTACATGCCTTGATTGTAAAAACATTCCGCCTTTTATAAAAGATGACCCGGATTGTGATTTATATATGGGTTCGATTTTAACTTTGAATTTTAATTTTAATCCGGCAATGACAGGGTTTTCTAGTTACATTGACCTTCTTTTTTTAACTGCTAAGCGTACTCAAAGGTTTACAGTATCACCATTCCATTTTATTCCTCGGCGAGTTGATTCAATTTCTGACCATTCAAGAACAACACCCGCGATTGTGGGAGATGGTTCTCTTATAAGTGATATGTTGACTAAAGCGAGAAACTCACTTCAAAACGAGACCGAGGACAGAATGATATGCCTGAAGCGAATAGGAATGTATTTACATACTTTTGCGGATACATACGCGCATCAGCTCTTTTCCGGATATAGATCATGGGCAAACGATGTGGAGATTTCAAATGTCATAGATAATGGCGCAAAAAAGGATATAACCAATGCCGTAATGCAATCTGTGAGAGAGAGAAACAAACAGGGAGCAGAAAATGGTATTATACCTATGATAGGACACGCACTCGCCGGACATACCCCCGACCTTACGAATGTCTCATTCACCATGAAATATAAACGGGATGAAAACGACAATGAGCGCAGTTTAGTACACACGCGAAGCAATACATCCGAGTTTTTGATAGCAGCTCGGAATATTTTAAATTATCTGCGTAGTTGCCGCGGCGAAGGAAACGTTACTGAAGGGGATTGGGAGGCACTTGCCGACAAAATCAGAAGTGTGTTTTTAATTTCTTATAATGAAAACACTAAGATTCAGACATTTATTAAAAACTGGAAAGGGAAATTTCCGGAAATCGAATACGATTTTAATAAAGCTGATATTGAAGCAAGGTTTTACGAGCCTAACAGTAACAGTAATAGTATGGTGGATAACCAAGACCCTAATAGTTTTTTGGGAAATAATTATTCGGCAGAGTTTTACGAGTATAATTATATTGCCGATAAAGTTCTCGTCAAAATGTACGGCAGTAAACCCCGTTCAGGTTGGTGGGATTAAAAGAACCCCTATTAAAAAAAAGGTCAACCTCACGCATTAAGTGTGGGGTTGACCCTTTTAAATTCAGTAACTGTAATTGTCCGTCACTCTTCCATTTGTTTGCTGAAATACATTGCCGCCGCATTAACTAAGGCGGTTTGTTCGGGTGTGGCGTATTCGTGACCGTCGGAAGACAGCATCATGACTGCGCCGCTAACATCTCCCTGCGTAACAATGGGTGTACAGGCTATGGCGTATCTGTCCATACCCTCTATGGGGTTGAGCCGCTTGTCGTCGAAGGATTTATAGACATGGGCTCTGCGTTGTTCTATTAAATCTTCGAGCGAGTTAGAAACGCGGCGTTCAAGAACCTCTTTTTTCTGGATTCCCGATGCGGCGATAACATGGTCACGGTCACATATAACGGCGGGACACCCCCCGATTTTAGCTAAAACCTCGGCGTATTGAGTGGCGATGTCAGAAATCTCGCCAACAGGAGAGTATTTTTTAAAGATGACTTCGCCATCTACGTTTGTGTATATTTCAAGCGGGTCGCCTTCGCGAATCCTCATAGTCCGCCTAATTTCCTTCGGTATGACCACTCTGCCTAAATCATCTATTCTCCTGACTATTCCGGTCGCTTTCATATATAAAACCTCCAAAAATTACAAATCATAACGGGTTGTTCCGCATAATCCGCATTGAAAAAAATCGATGTAGCGGAAAAATTCCGTATCAGTGATAGTATTTGTAAGTTAAGGGTAGGATATACCAAAAAATTTCGCGTTTTATGTGATGTGTACGGATATGCTTTTCGCCGAGAAATGAGTAACATGCACAAACTATATGAAATTTAAAAGTTAGTCACTGCCTACAAACGAGAATATATGATGAATTTTCGAGAAACTGCTTGACTTATGGCAGGGGTTGTGGTAAAATAACAAGAGCAGTACAATAATTTGAGGTCGTTATAAACTATGAAAACAAAGCCATTCATCAAATGGGCAGGCGGGAAATCGCAGATACTCTCTGAAATCCGTGCGAAATACCCCGCCGAACTTGGAAAAAGCATAAAAAAATACGCCGAGCCTTTCGTAGGCGGCGGTGCAGTGCTTTTTGATGTTTTGAATAATTACGACCTCGATGAAATCTACATCGGCGACATTAATCGGGAGCTGATTTTGACTTATACGGCTGTGCGTGATAATGCCGTGGAGTTAATTAAACTTTTGAAAAATCTTGAGAACGAGTATCTTTCAACTTCCGACAAAGCGCGAAAAGAACTTTATTACATAAACCGCGGTCATTACAATGCTTTGAAATCAGGAAAGAGTGCGAATGACAACATTGAGTTAGCGGCGTTGTTTATTTTTCTGAATAAAACTTGTTTTAACGGGCTTTATCGTGTCAACGCTAAAGGTGGTTTCAACGTGCCGCAGGGGAGTTACAAGAATCCGAAAATTTGTGATGAAGATAGTCTTCAAGCGGTGTCAAAAGCGTTACAGGGCGTGAAAATTATCTGCGGCGATTATAAAAACTCCGCCGATTTTATTGATGAAAATACTTTCGCTTATTTCGACCCGCCGTATCGCCCGTTGACGACAACTGCGAGTTTTACGGCGTACGCAAGCGATGGCTTTGGGGACAGGGAGCAAGCGGAATTGGCGCGGTTTGTCACCGAGATGAGCGAGCGCGGCGCGAGGGTTGTTGCGAGTAATTCCGACAGGCATCCCCTTAAAGTAAACAAACCGCGAACCCCAGTGTTCATGCAGGTTACAGCACTATGATTTCACGAACCAATAAATTAATGAAAAAAAAGGTGTTTTTCCAAAAACATTCAAAAAGATTCTAATTATACCATAATTAGAACAGCAAATATTCTTATTTTATTCCCGCCGCGTAATTGAGGACATTGGATTATTGAACATCTTCTGAAGACTCATTTTCCGGCGTAAGATTTACGAGATGATATTTCTTATTGCATTTTTGACACAGCATATACGCTTCGGTGTCCACACTTTCTTTCATGTACTCTTCAGTGGGAACAAAAACTCCTAAACTCCCATCACACGTTAGTCGGTGTAAGACGGGATATAATTTTAATCTAATCATAAATAACAATTTCAAAACTATTCCTCCGAATAAATTCGTTTTTCACTGGCGAGCGGATGTTGAAAATAAACCAACACAATTGAATCTATACGATGTCTCAAAATTCATTTTCTTTAAACTGTTGGCGCAGTCGATTCATAAATTTTACAAGTTCTTTTTCCGAACCGGGAATTTTATAAAACTTATTTTCACTTATAGAGATACTCTCAAGCTCATGTGTATTACCGGTGATATCGGTGACGGTTCCTTTTCCGTTAAATTTTACCTCGCCATTAAGAAACCTCATTTCTTCATCATCGCTTTTTATGACGATGCAACCATTTTCGACTTTCCAACTTATGTCGGCAAAGTGAATAAGATACCAGTTATATTCCGCATAAGCCCCTAATCCGTTTGATAAAAGAAAAATTTGGATATCCGTCGCAGCTCCATCGTCAACAGGGGACATACTCCAATTCCCCATTAAATTCAAGATTGTGTCATTTTGATTATCTTTCATAGTTGAGTTCCCTTCTCTTCTGATAATAGAAGCACTGTCCCTATCGTCTTATTATACCATATTATCTGTCTCCTGTCAAGCATTTGTAATTTTAAGCAAGATAATTTAAACAAGATTTCTCTGAAAAATATGCTTGACAAACAGCGTCGAACATAGTATAATGATAATATAATGTATTTATAATCGTAGGTTTCAAGATTCGCTCAGCCGTCCGACGAGCTAAAACTCGTCTGGTCACGGCGTGCGGTTCTTATAACACACAGAAACGAGGTGAAATCGTATGAACTTCAGTGATTATTTGAAAAACACATTCGAGATTGATGAACCCATATATCTTGAAGATATCAGCTTTGAAGACTATTCGCGACAAAAAATCTTCAAAGAATTGCAACAATTAATAGAAGCCGGTGAATTGAAACGCTTCAGTAGGGGTATTTATTATCTCTTTGAAAAAACAAAATGGGGGGACTCATTTCCCAACATTTATGATATTATAACTCGGCGCTTCATAACAGATGGTTATGAAATATATGGTTATATATCCGGTTTTTCACTATGGAATCAATCTGGATTATCAACACAAGTTCCGCCTTTTCTTGAGGTCTCATCTAACAACGAATCCACTCGTGTGCGCGACATATATATAGGCTCTCAACGCATAAAAGCAAGAAAAAGTCGAACAAAAATCAATAAAGAAAACGTAAATGCTTTACAATTGTTAGACCTTATGAGCATTATAACTGCATCCAATTTAGACAAACACGAAAAATGGGCTTTGAAACAATTTATAAAAGAGTCCGGCGCAACAAAAGAAAAAGTAATGGAAAATGTAAAATACTTTCCCTCTAAAGCAAACTTGAACCTAATAGAAAGTGGGGCAATATATGAACTTGCATAACGATGTAATAAATTTCAGAACTCTTATAGCAAATATATCTAAATCTACAAATATCGAACCTTTTATGCTTGAAAAAGATTATTATGTCACATATCTTCTGAATAAAATCGCTGAAAAACAACCGGACATCATTTTCAAAGGCGGCACGTCATTATCTAAGTGTCATAAAATAATAAACCGTTTTTCAGAAGATATAGACCTCAGTCTTGAACCTAAAACCGATAGAGTTACTGATAGCCAGCGTAGAAGTCTAAAAAGTAATATTATAGCAGTTATCGAAGAATCGGGGTTTATTCTAAAAAATCCCGATTCAATTAAAAGCCGACAACCTTTAAACAAATATATTATCGATTGCCACTCTTCTATTATGCCAACGTATATTAAACAAGATTTAATCATTGAAACATCTGTTTTTACAAGAGTCTTTCCAACTGAGAAAAAAGAAGTATCATGTTTTATCTATGATTTTTTAAAATCAAGAAATTTAAATAACGAAATTGAACAATTTGGATTACGGCCGTTCGAAATTGAAACTCAAACATTGGAACGCACTTTTTCAGATAAAATATTTGCAATTGCAGATTTTTATCTGAAAAACAGAACTGAACGCTTATCGCGCCACATTTATGATATTCACAAAATTCGCCCCGCAATTAAAATCAATGAATCATTTATAGATTTATTCGATAAAGTAAGAGAAGTTCGTCGCCCTTTAAGCATTTGTCTCTCCGCACATGACGGCGCGGATTTATATGGTACATTACAAAAAATTGTCAAAGAAAGATATTATGAAAATGATTTCAATAAAATAACTCATAGTATGCTCTTTGATAACACTACATACTCAGAAGCTATTTCCACGCTCGAAGAAGTACTTGAATTCGATTTTTTAAAGCTATATTCAAATTTAATAAGCTGAAAGGGCTGTCTTATACGAATAGCAACGTTCTAAACACAACGGGAGCGTTGCTTTATTTTGCGTTTTGGGGCGGTTTTATGACTGAAAGCCGATTCTTCATTAACATTTCATCATTAATCATTAGTTTGTTGCAAGCAACAAACGAGAGAGAGACAGAAAAAGCGGTATGGGCGTTGATTTATCAACGTCCTTTTTCGCATTTATTCAAAATTAAAACAAATAAGAAAGGATAATAATTATGAAAGACAACATAAACATGAAAACTAAATTTATATTTAAAAAAGTCGGCGAAAGTATTTACGAAGAATTGATAACCTTAGCATCAACCCGCGTTCAGCCACGGAATAAATTTGAAGTAGCGCGAGATGAAGCTGAAAAAGCGGTTTTCGCCGCCCATGAAAAAGACAAGCTCAAAAAGCCGGAAGAACCTTTAAACAATCCCGTAAGTGATAAGCCCGAAGTACAATTTTTGCTTGATTTACCTCGTGATGAATACGAAAAAATCAAAAAAATATGCTGGGATAATGATAATAATAATTGCGATTGGTTTACATTTTGCCGTAATCTTGGATTACTGCCTTATGATAAGAATAATTTCGAGAGGTATAATATTTACACTTCCGCATTAAAACAATTTTATGCGAAAGAATATACTTCATATATGGAATTGACATCACGTACTATTATCAATCCCGCCATAGAGCATGGAGTGATACAGGGCATCGCACATGATGCAATTAATTCCGCTAAACGCAGTGGCAGACGACCAAAAAGTGGTGATGACACAGCCGATAAATGGCTATCAATGACTGTTGCTGAGTATTACGAAATTGCAGAAACAGTAAAGTTTTGGAATAACGATGATTGTTGCAATTTACCTACTTTATACTGTCGTGCAGTAGGGATACTTGAGGATTTTAACAAAAATCCAAAATCTGTTGATATTATGTTAGAAGATGAAATCATAATCGAAAACGCAAAAAGAAACAGCCGAAAAATATCCCTCCCCGAATTACCTAAAATCACAAAAATCATTGATGATATGCGGCGTAAACTGCTTTCAACAGTGCATGGGCAGGATAATGCAGTAGAGGCGTTTTGCGAAGGATTTTTCAATGCGGAAATATCGGTATTTGACAAGAAGCGAAAACGACCGCTTGCTGTTTTTACCTTCGCCGGACCGCCGGGAGTCGGAAAAACATACCTTGCAGAAACGGCGGCAGAAAACTTGAAATTACCGTATAAACGATTCAATATGTCCGATTACTCAAGCAGGGAATCGTGCTTAGGTTTAACAGGATTCGAATACACATGGAAAGATGCAACACCCGGAATATTGACATCATTTGTACGCAAATATCCGCATTGTATCTTGATATTTGATGAAATCGAAGCCGCTCATAAGAAGACATTACAGATATTTTACTCTCTACTTGATTCGGGTTTCGTTGTTGACAAATACATGGAAACGGCGAAAACTGCGGCTATAAACAATGCATTAAAAGATGCAGATAAATTACTGTTTCAAGCTTTTTCTGAATTTGAACCGAGCGTGTCATTTAGAGATACAATCATTATATTTACTTCCAATGTCGGGCGTAAACTTTACGAGGACAACAAAGAAAGCCTAAAGGAAATAAGCCGAAAAACCCTGATTAACGCACTGAAAACTGAAATAAATCCAATGACTAATGAACGGTATTTTCCCGCCGCATTAATCAGCAGAATGGCTTCCGGAACGATTTTGTTGTTTGATTATCTTCATCCAATTTATTTAGAAAAAATAGTCACAAATGAGCTTGAGCGTAATTCTGAAATAATTACAACGCAGTATGGTGTCGATATATCAACAGATGAAAAAATCTCATTATCACTAATTTTACGCGAGGGAAGTAACACAGATGCGCGAACACTGAAATCACAGGCAGAGCTATTTTTCAAAAATCAAATACAAAATATATTCTCAAACAGTAAAATAAAATTTGCAATGAGAAAATTAAAATTAATCAGCTTTCAAGCAGAGTTGTCAGATTCGACAGAGGAAATACAAGAGCTGTTCTGTGACAAAGATGAAGTTTCTCGATTTTTGGAAAAACACATGGTTCTTAATTTTGAGACAGTAATTGAATTCTCGGGAGAAAAAGTTACCGTAAAACTACATAATTTCAATTTATGTCGCGTTCCCGAAGCAGATGACTTAAAAGATTTAATTGCAGAAAGCGAAAAATCTGATGTTAAATTTGATGATATTATAGGTCTGCAAGCCGTAAAAAAAGAACTGTGTCATTTTATTAAATATCTTAAAAATCCAAAATTATTTCTTGAAAAATTTCAAACCCCACCGAGGGGCGTGTTACTCTACGGTCCGCCCGGAACGGGCAAAACCATGCTTGCCAAAGCAATGTCGAGTGAAAGCGATGTTGCTTTTTTTCATATCTCGGCGGCTTCAATTACCAATTCGGGTGTTGTCGGAGCAGGGCAAAAGGTAGTTGAAGAACTTTTCCGAAAAGCGCGGCGTTACGCACCATCGATTATATTCATAGATGAAATTGATGCGATTGGCAGAGCGCGTGGTTCTACCGCTACAACTCACGCCGAGGAGATGGCTCTAACCACACTTTTGACGGAAATGGACGGATTTTCTAAAGCCGACCCCGAACGTCCGGTTTTCGTTCTCGCCGCAACGAACTTTAATATTAATGTCAATGAAAGTAAAGGCGAAACCGGTGTTTTAGACCCCGCGCTTCTACGACGATTTGACCGAAAAATTCTAATCCCTCTACCCGAAGAATCAGACCGCAAGGAATTAATCTGTAAGCTTTTATCAAAAATAAAGGTACATTCAGTTGATAACGAAACTATCAAGTTGATTGCTGTTCGAGCCGCAGGAATGAGCCCATCGGAAATTGAAAATATTATCGCAACAGCAGTAAGGGCGGCGTTTAATGAAGAAATATCGCTTAATAAAAATCATATACTTGAATCTTTTGAGTTAATAAAATATGGAGCAAAAAGAGCGTGTCAAATTGAAACGATTGAGAGAATTGCTCGGCACGAAGCGGGTCATGTTGTCATGGGGTTTTTGGCGGGATTTACACCCACATACCTAACAATTGAGCCACGCGGAGAACGAAGCGGATATTTTGAAACTTCAGTAGACGAAATGAAAAAAGCATCATTTACTAAGCAGGAACTATACAATCACGTTCGCTGTTTGCTTGGCGGCAGAGCATCGGAAATTATCTACTACGGTGCAGAAACCGGCATAACTACAGGCGCATCATCGGATTTGCGTACAGCTACCAATGTTGTCCGAGATGTAATTGTCAATTATGGTATGGATGATAAATTCGGTCTGGCTGTAATGGAATCAGATGTAAATGTAATAGAATTGAGGTTGAGAATTAATGAAATTTTGTCAGAAGAAATGGAAAAAACTATTTTAATTTTACGCAAACACAAATACCTGTTAGACCGCTTGGTGACAACTTTGATGGAACGTAAAAGACTCACAGGAAAAGAAATTGAGGAGGTGTTAACAGAAAAATAAAACGAACTCAGGGCGTTGGTTTTTCAACGCCCTATTCTAAAACAAAATCTTAAAAAAGGAAAAACAAAAAATGAATGAAAATGAACTTTTTGAACCCAAATTTACAGTAAAACCGCAACCTGTAAAAACAATTCTGCCTGTAGAAAAACCCAATCTTATTAATATGGAAGCCGCCTTAAAGAAAAAAATAATCGGACAGGATACGGCTATATCAGCAATCTGTAGAGCCATCCGCCGCAACGCGGCGGGTCTACGCGACCCTACTCGTCCTGTAGGATGTTTTCTATTTTTGGGAATGTCCGGCGTTGGAAAAACCGAATTGTGTAAAGCAATTGCCGAGTATCTATACGGCAGCGCGCAAAAATTAATAAAATTAGACATGAGCGAATACATGGCGCGGTGGGATGCATCGCGTCTAACAGGCGCGGCTCCCGGTTACACAGGATATGAAGAGGGAGGGCAGTTGACTAATTTAGTCAAGCAGACTCCCTCTGCTGTACTGTGTATTGACGAGTTAGAAAAAGCACACCCTGACGTTTTAAACGTATTTTTACAAATTATGAATGATGCCACACTTACTTCAAGTCAAGGAGAGGTCGTTTCGTTCAAAGACGTTTTGATTATTATGACGTCAAATATCGGCTCGGAAGCCTATAATAAGCGCAGTTCGATTGGTTTTACGGGTGATGCTAATGTAGAATCGGATATAACATCGGATATTAATATAGCTCTGAAAAAAGCGTTAAAACCTGAATTTATCAATAGAATTGATGAATGTGTTATATTTAACCGATTGTACGAAAAAGACATTCAAAAAATCTGTAAAATCCTTTTAAACAAAGTTAAACTACAGGCGGCAAAAATCGGCATCAAGCTTGATTTTGATGCAAGTGTTATATCAGAACTATCTCGCATCGGATATGATACAGAATACGGCGCACGTCCACTTAAGCGCGTAATTGATGTAAAAATCAATGATATGCTCGCCGATATGATTATTTCAGATAAATTGAAATCCGGCTTAAGTGCAACCATTTCATTCGATGGCAATGAATTTTCAGTAAAAAATATCAAAGCAATAAAAATAACAAAAAAATATGCAGAAAGGCATGGTAACAGCAATTATGACTAAAATTACAATCAAGTACATCAATCTCGGAGGAGTTGGATTTATTTCTGACTCTGAGTACAAAAAGCACAAATTATACAATTTAGAGATTTCTTCGACCCAATTATCCAATCCGGGAAAAACGACACTAAAAATCATGATTATTGAAAAAAATGATTTTATAAGAGCGGTTTACAGAAATTTAACCGAAGAGCAGGTATTTTTTCTAAAAAGCATCATGAAGGTCTCTACCAATTATTTATCGGCGGAAATTTACGAAATTGCAAAAAATGAAAATTGAAACTAAAAATTTCAAAAAAATGCTGAAATAGTAAATTACATCGAGAAAATCAGCAAAGTAACAGAAAACATGGTTTTTTAGAAATCATGGAGAAAAATTTGAATCCCACGGAATTTTCCGTGGGATTTTTGTTTTTTATAATTTTCGATTTTTTTATTATGATTTAATTGAAATTACGATATTTTTAAATTACACAAAAGTATTGTTAAAATCCTATATCATGTCCAACAAATATCAAATTAAACAGACATTTTCGGCTTAAAAAACTGCCTTTTTAAAAGGCAATATTTGTCTATGTAGACATTTTCCGCCTTTTTAAAAGGCGATTTATAAGCTGTTTCTGTCTATTTTTAATGATAGACATTTTCTGCTTTTTAAAAAGTCAATTTTTAGGCTATTTTTGCCTATCATCACTCTGAAAGACAATTTCAGCTTAAAAAACGACTAAAAATCGCCGATTTTCTGCTAAAATGGAACTTGAAAGGCGTTTTTTAGGCTATTTTTAAGCAGAATTTGACTGATAAACGTCTTAAAATCGCCTTAAAACGCAATAATCATGAACCGAAGAGCAATATGTGATTATATGGTTTTTTGTTATTTTCGGTCCAATTTACACATGATTTATGCTTATAATATGCATATAATATTCAAATTTATAACCCCCGAATGACCTGATTTGACTCAATAAAATGAGTCTAGTCAGGTCTTTTTTTATATGCGCCGATGTGAAACAACGGCGCATATTTGTAACATTATCCGGTGAAACCTGATACCGATATTACTAATATTGGGTAGTTTTTTTCCACGTCTTAACGTCGTAGATTCAGAGTCGATTAATACGACCTTTGTTGCACCGACATAGGCGATTATTTTAATCTTTATAGGGGTATTTTACGATTTGCGAGTGTCTTGATGAAAACTACACGCGGTGACACAGATGTCTTAAAATAGCCGTATTTTACGTCTTGTCACCCATTTCACCCATATGTCACGACATCACGTTTTCTGTCACCCAAATCGAAAAATGACCCCAGTCCCAGAGCGGGTTTGCGAGGTCGCGATGACGGTGTCATCCAAGATGACAAGTCGAAAACAGCTCTCGATGACAACTTGTAACCGCGAGCATACACGCCTCAAATCCATTTGTATACAGGGTTTGAGGCGTGTACAGCCAAGCTGTCTTAAAGGTAATTTTCAGCGTTTTTATTCAAACGCGAAAATATGGGGAAAGAGCATAATAGGAAACTGCACATTTTGCAAAAATCGAAGATTTTTACATAATATGGTCAGCACAGCTGACGTTTCCCTTTTTGAGGGTTTTTAACCCTCAAAAAGCCCTTCTGTGCGCTGTTTTACAACAGCACACAGATAGGGTATTACCGGCATAAAATTATGCCTTGCTCTCGTAATCGAATACTCTTTTTTTGACATACGCTTCGCTTCGTGTGTATGTCTTAAATTATGCAAATTGAATCATTAAATAAAACACAATTTAATAAAAACCATTGAGATTTTTAAACAGAAATTTAAATCTAAGAAGATACATTTTAGCTGTATATTTATCTCATAAAGCAGTAATGCATTAAGTTATATTTTATGTATATTATTTGTATAATGCTTTTGTTACTCATGGAGATTTGTGTTGCTTTTTGAGTCTAATTTGCACGATTTTATTAGTCACGGAAAGAGCATAGACATCTTCTCAAAAATTGACAAGATGTCTATGCTCGTGAAACAAGGATTCGGTAGGCTAAATTTAGACGAATTTTAGGCTAAAATAAGGCGGGGAGTGTCTGTGTCTGTGTTGCAAAAAAACAGCGGGTTTTCGGCATACTGATTATCCTTTTACTTATCCTTCAACAAACAAATCCCCTGTGTCATAGTTCCCATCGGGCAATAGACACAAAATGTGCGGGGTCTGAATATGAACATTGTTACAAGCCCCAAGATGGTCGAAGTAAGCATTGTGCCGTAAAAACCGAAAGCAAACCGCACAACCCAAGTGGGGACGAATGATATGTTCGTCCAATGCCACGGCACTTGAAACGTCCATAGAAGCGTGATTGTTTTGCTGAGTTCGGCTCCGGCAAAAACGCTGTAAACGGAATAGAGCATCAACCCGAACATTGTCATAAAGAACGTCAGGAATCCGTATCTGAACCATTTGGAACGCAAAAACCTAAACGGATTTCGTTTGAGGGATAATTTACTTCCAATCAGCCCGAACAACTGCCCCTTACCGCAGTATTTGCCGCAATAGGACTTGTTGCCGCCGATTATTGCCATCATCAGCGGTGTCATCATAAAAATCAGCCCCAGCCATGCGAACAGGATGTTGAAAAAACCCATCGCTATGTAAAGTAACTCGCCAATCCACAGAAAATCATACCAATATTTCTTCTTCAACTTGCGCAACCTCCCTTTCAACAATCTCTATCACGCAAGCGGGGCAAATAGCGGCGCATTTCCCGCAACCAACGCATTTTTCGCTTACCACCGCGTATTTACCTCTATGTACGGACAACGCACCAAGCGGACACGCCCTCACGCAGCACCCGCAAGCGACACACTCTTTTGATACGGTAGCTATTTTCTTACTTGACATTTTCGTCTCCTTTTTTAAATCGCTGTGTAGGTCAGCTTGTCGTTAATCCGTTCCGACTTCATTAACTCTATGCTCGTCACAGTTTCTCTGAACGATTTGATTTGCCACGGTCTGGTGTCGGTCACGACTTCGCGACCAAGCGTGATGTGAGGGTGGTACTTGCGTCCGTCCATTTCAAAGCCGCAAAGAGCGAGTTTATGCTCGACTTCACGCTGTAAATCCATAAGCGGCTTATCTTCACGCAAACCCGCCCACCAAAGCGTACCCTGTGAAAATGTTCCAAGCCGTTCGACCGTTGCTTCAAAAGGGGCGAAAGTGACTGTATCGAGAATAGCTTTGACTTTGTCTAATTTTTTTGGGCTACACTCGCCGATGAACGCAAGGGTGAGATGTAAATTATCTTCCAAAGTAAAGTTCCCGCGCTTTGAGCGAGAGCGCAGTTCGTCGCGCAGGGCGATGAGCCCATTCTTTGTTTGGGCATTGAAATTTATCGCAATAAATAAGCGCATTTTATTTCCTCTTTCGCTTTATTTTTAAACAATACAATCCTTCAAAATTGCTTCATACTCTGCGTAATCATTATCACCGTAGCAAACCATATATACCTGTATGTCCACATTATTCGCTTGCAAAAAATCCTCAACCGTTCGCAACGCGATAACACAGGCTTCACGGAACGGGTAACCGAAAACACCCGTGCTGATACAGGGAAAGGCGATTGTTTTAACCCTGTTTTCGACAGCCAGAATCAACGACTCACGATAACATGATGCCAAAAGTTCCGGCTCGTTTTGTTTTCCGTCGCAATAAACAGGACCGACGGTGTGAATCACGAATTTGGCGGGTAGATTGTAACCCTTCGTGATTTTGGCTTTCCCGGTTTCGCATCCGTTCAACTTACGACATTCTTCCAACAACTCACGACCCGCCGCCCGATGAATCGCGCCGTCCACGCCACCGCCGCCAAGCAGGGAGGTGTTAGCGGCGTTCACGATTGCATCAACTTCGAGTTTGGTTATGTCGCTGTTTAAAATCTTAATCTTGTTTGTTACAGCGGCTATTTTCTTACTTGCCATTTTTGTACCCCTTTCCTGTTATAAATATCTTCTCACTTTTTTACGGTAAGCCTCATGTTCCCCGCCGTAATTCGACGAAAGGAATTTTTCTTCCCTTAGAATTTGCCTGTGTGTAGTCAACGAAAAACCAATGGCAGCGACTACAATCATAATGTTGCAGTGAATCAAAAATTGACCTAACAAACTCTCCGTTGTACGGATTGCGCTGAGGGTCGTCTCCACCGTTGCCATACCCGCCTTGTGAGTAAAAGCAATTATATTATACCACGGCGTTATTCGTTTTTCAATGTAAAATCTCAGCGACGGGACTGTAAAATATTCGCTTCTATCTCATTGATACGGCAAATTGTAAAATTTTCATAGCCTCCGCATATTTTTTCTCTAAACGCGCCGCTGTATCGGGAGGAAGCGATGCTAATCGGCTCGGTTCGCTGTTGTGCAGTAAATCCGCAAGCTTAACTTTCACAGCTATAGCATCGTTTCTAATTTCTCGTACATAATCCGCATATTCTATGTCGGTATCATGTGTCAGCAGTTCTAAAGCAGAAATAACCGAATGCGGGAAGCCCTCTCGTTTAAGAGCGTCGAAAGTCCAATCAGTATCTTCCACAACATCGTGCAGTAACGCCGTAACAATTTCTTCTTCTGTATCCACCAGTTCCGCCAAATGAAGGGGATGGTGAAAATATGGCAGCCCATCCTTGTCAGTCTGCTCTTTATGTGCATCAAATGCAATTCGCATTGCCTTTTTTGTCAATTCCGTATAAATCATGTTAGCCTCCTTTTTGTTGCAAACTTTAAAAAGTCGCTTAAGATTGAATAACTCTCATAAAGTCCGGCTTTATCGTCAAGAAGCTGATTATAAAAGAGCTTTCCTGAAATCTCGTTTCCGTTCCATTCTCTGTTTATGTAATCATATGGAATCTTGTTTGATTCAAGATATTCTTTGACAGCTACTTGATTTTCCGGCGTTCTCGCAGTAAAGCAAATCAAGTGAGAAAATGGTCGTAACTCACGGATTAATTGCACAACTTTATTACATGACTCTCCTCTGAACGGTTTGACCGTGTCGTCAAAATCGAAAGCAATTATAATTTTTCCGTGTTTCTCATATTGTTCAATAAGGACATCTAATTGTTTGTTTTTATCGAAGAAACTATCCATTGTTGTCTCCTTTTTCTTTATTGGCAGAATAAATATATCCTGCATCTTTTCCGTTGTCAATCAAGCGTATCCAGCAATTCTTCGGCGTTTTTTCGTCCGCGTACCATTCGGGGGTGTAATGAAACCAACGAAGCAGGAAACTCTTTATTGTGATTCCATGGGTGAAAACAAACAAAGGGTCTGCGGCATCTCTGCTTATAGTTCCCATGAACTGATGAACCCGCATCGCTACATCGAAAGGACTCTCGCCATTCGGAAAGCGTAAGTAGAAAAGCCCGCCGTTATCCCATTGTCTTTGACACTCTGCGTATTCAATCGGAAACTGCTTTTCCCATTCTTCTTTGGGGAGCGAATCAAAAAGTCCGTACTGCTGTTCAACAAGGGCGACATCTTCACGAATACTGCCTATACAAAGATGTCTGTTAAATTCATCAGATGTCTGCCGCGTTCTGAGATAAGGGCTACGCCATATCCGCGCGTTTTTGAGTGAAATTTTATTTTCAATACAATGCTCCAAAAGCCATTTTCCCGCTTCGTCTGCCTGTTTAAATCCACTTTTTGTTAATGGAATTAAGTGGTCAGGGGTTCGATGAATGTAGTTGCCATCGGAGTTTGCTGTTGACTCTCCGTGGCGAATTAGAAATATTTTCATATGTCACACCTCCTATCTCTTTCATAATGTCACCTCAAAAACTTTCTTTATTAATAAACAGTATTCTTTGTATGCAAAACTATCAGAAAGTTCCGATACAATTTCCAGAATCGAATTATGATACCATTCATGCAATTTCTTGTCTTTTTGATTAAACTTTCCCCATACCGTTTCGCCTTCTCTCTGCATATCACGATACAATGAACGCATATTTGAGAGTTTATCAGAAAGAACGACGATTTTCGCATCAAAAGAAGCCTTCTTTAATATTTTTAGATTGTCGTCTTTCCTTGCTTTCCACGATTGTGAAGGTGGAATATGGGACATTTTATCCTCGCTGTCTGTTGCTACTAATGCGGCGATACGCTCTCCGAATAAATCCCTTATTTCCTCAATCTTTACAGGTGTGTCTTCTACCACATCGTGAAGGACAACCGCCGCAAGAATTTCCGCATCATTTGTCATTTCAACGGCTATAGACATGGCTTCCAAAGGGTGAGTAATAAAAGGAATGGGACTTCCTTTTCTTAATGCTCCCGCGTGTTTTTCCATCGCGAACGAAATCGCTTTTTCCAACTTGGCTTGTTTTGTTTTAATCATTGTTATCCTCCTTGGAAATTTATGCCGCATGATAAAACAGTTTAATTACATTTTATCGATTCTGGCTTTCTCTTATTTTTAGAATTTCCTTTTTAGCTGTCTCAATATTAACAGAGCCTTCCGAGGCTTTCAAAATTGTATTTAAATAAGACAGCCAAATGCCCATTGGCATGGTCAGCAAATAATGTAAAAACCGTTCATCAGGTACATCATCACTGTCCCCATACCAGTCGGTGTAAGCGAAGTATATTAATTCATTTTCTTGGCTTATTTCAAACAAGCCTGTATCAAGTTCATTTTTGAACTCGTTTACCACTTCTCTCGCCGCATCTATATTTCCTGAAGATAAATCTGCAAATCTAATCACAGGACATACAGATACGATAATGTGTGGCGGTGAAACTATAAAATTAATATTAAAAGGAACGAAGTCTGCATCGGGATATTTTGCGATAAAAGTAAATCGAAACTCGTCATCGTCGAAGATGTAATCGAAATTATCCTCTTCAAGTAACTTATCAAGTGCTGCTGCCAGTTCGACTTTGCGCTCGACAGTTATTTCGTCAACATTAATTGTGCTGAACTTTTGTTTCAAATACTTTTGAAAAGCGGTCATTGTACCATCTGCCTCATGTTTAAAAATACTCATACTAAAATCCTCCTGAAAGTTATTTTATTTATTTCAAGCCAATGGCTTTGAAAATCTACGGATAATACCAATACTTGACAGTCTCGGCGAAAACCTCGTAATTCACTATTTCTTTTCCGCGAGTATAGACTGCAAAGACGATATTGTCAAACGACCATGAATAATTATGCGAAATTTCCATCATCATTGCGTTTATAACAGGCTTTGGCGGATTACGAAACGCGCCGCATCCCCACGCGCCTAAAACCACGTTTACTGCGCCATTTTCGATACAAGCATCGAGTATATTTACTATTCGGCGGCGAATTATTTCATACACTTCATTATCAGAAAGTTTCTGTCCGCTTTGATTCGGGGCAGCGCAAGTCACGACATCAATTAGAATACGCTCATTTTCATCAAGTAGACGAGGCTCATCTTCGTCTGACTTTATAACAGTTACATCGCGGCTGTATAAAACTTTATCGGTATATGGTGAACGTCGTTTAGTATCGTAGAAAATTCCTTTATTTCGCATCGCACATAAACGAGGATACAAATCTGTTATACGGCAAATCGCCTCTTCCTGCGCGGATGCTCCGGTAACAACGCCGCCGCCCGGGTGTTTCGGACTTGCAAAGTTGAGAACCGCTATACGCCCCGATGTTTCTTTTGAAAGTCTTAAAGCACATTCTATTGTTCGTTCTCCTGTCACTGTTTTTCTCGAAGCGTAGGTGTTATGGCGTGTTTTTTGAATTCCGGCGGGGTTCGGAACATACAAAAATGTGTTTTTATTTGCGGCATCAACACCCGGCAGAGTACGCCTAAGAACAGGGTCGTTTTCTATACGATTAATCGTATCTTGAAAAATTCTGATGTTGCTTTGTTTGTCCATAATAATTCACCTCAATTATGAAAACGGATTATTATCAGTCCACGAACTTAAATAATCTCCGTTACTGTCAAATTTTGAATGTGTATATGTATTTGAAAATTGTTTCCCAAAACTACTTCCGCCGCGACTAACGGCACCGGGCAAAAACATAAATAAACCGATTAGAAGCAATCCAAACATTATCCCTGCAACAATAGTGTGTATCAGCCATGCTATTCCCCAAATGATAAAACCAAGGGTAGCCGTTACAGCTACAGAGACAATAAGCCAAACCAAAGACATCCCAACACATTTAAGCAACGCAATAAAACTGTAATTTCTTTTGTAGACTTTAATTACAGAGATGAAACTTAATATTATTGCTGTAATCATAACGACATAAGGCGCATATTTACTTATAAGATTTATTGCATCGTTTTTAAAATCGAACATATCTGTAAATTCATATATACCGCTGAAAAGGCTTCCTCTTTCCATGCTTTCCTTTTCCTCAATTAAGTTCGCAAGTAATAGCGGTGAGATATGCTTTTTAATGAAGTAAGACATTAAAAAAGAAGAATATATAGTAAACAAGCAACTCCCGAAAAATGAAAAACCATCTGTAATGCCATCCGTGGCTTCTTCGTACCCTTCGCTTAAAGCTACAATCAATGAAATGCCTATAATGACTCCAACAGTTATAGAGAATGCGGTGTGCATTTCTGCAAAAATCAATCTCGTAAAATCTTTTATAAAATTCATAATGCCGTCATTATCAATACTAAAATAAACAAAAGGTAGCACCGATATTAACACAAAACAAGAAAGAACAGCAATCCTTGCTATTAACGGTTGATTTTTCGCTTCTGCCCCTATGATTTCTGATTTATGTTTTTTCTCGATATTCTGTAATTTAACTTCCGTTTCAGTAGTTTCGCAACACCCAAATCTTTCTTTGCAGACGGCAAATACATCCCGCGCAAAAATGTTCGATAAAATTTTATACTCGCTATATGTCTTCAACGCGATATGTGCAGGTTCTTTTTCTTCGAGTACATTATAGATTCTGTCTAAATCTGATTCACCAAAGTCTTCATTTATCTTAAGTCCGGCTTCAATCAAATTTAAAAGCATTGAAATATTTTGCTCTTCTTCCGATGCTTCATAATATAAATATTGTACTATCGAAAGGATTAACTTATATACAGATAAGTTTAAGACATTCTCGCCAATTAAGCCGTCAGCCGAAAAAACAATTTGGAATACTGCGCTTTCAATATCCTCATCGCTTCTAAAATTCACAAAATTAACGATTTCATCAAACGAAGTTGATTGTCGGTTTGTAGTAATATTATCAAGTTGTTTTTTAACCAACAGATATGTCGATATGAAAGAAGCGGCATCACTGTTACCATTTAATCCTGCTTGTTCTAATAAACGCATACCTTTACATTCATCAAAGGGTACATCTTTGCCATGCATATAAATTATCCCTAATTCATACATTGCATTAGTGTCTTCCACGGATGCTTTTTCGTACCATTTTATAGCTTCGCTGACATTTTTCTCAATTCCGCACCCACGATAAACTGCCCAAGCATAATAATATTGCGCCCATGAAAGATTTTTTTCTGCTGCCTCTCTCCATAATTCAACTGCTTTTGGTTGGTCTCGCTTTACATAATTTCCATTAAAATACATGAACCCTAAATTTGAGATTGCTCTTGGTTCGCCAAGTTTTGCCGCTTTTGTGTATAACTCGAATGCTTTTTTTAAGTCTTTTTTAACGTAGCTTCCATTTTGATAGAGGGTTCCCATAAAATTTATACCGCGAGGATATTCTGCTTCTGCCAGTTTTTTTACAATATTATAAGTCGCCTCAAAATGACCGGCAGCATATAATTTGTTAGCCTCGTCAATTAGATTTTCATAAGTATTATTATCCGCTACATTTGCAAATATTTCGTTAATTTGCGCTTCTTATCTTGAGAGTAATTTCCCTTGGTTTTCCATATAGCACCTCTTTTTTTCTTTTAATTGCGTTTATTTTCTCGGAAGCTCCATAACTCCTGAAGGGTCGAGTAAATCACATCTTCTCATAAAGGTTGGATTTGTATGAGGATAGTTAGGCATTATATACAGATAAGTCCTATTATTTAAATAATTACTTAAATTATCACCAGTAGTGATTAAATTGCCATTACTGTCTTTACCGTAGTATACTTCTAAATGAAGCATACTGCTCCCACCTATATTATTAGAGATTATCGTACCTATTTCGTCGCCGCGATTCACATAATCGCCATTCCTAACAGAAGGTTTTATTTCTGTATATCTTGCAATTGTTCCGTCATCGTGTTTTATTGCAATAGCATCAGTTCCGCCATAAAAATTATATTCGTAATCCACAACAACACCACTTTGCATAGCTAATACTATTGTCCCCGGGACAGCTAACAAATCTATGCCTGCGTGAGAACGAGAAATAACATCACTACTATTTTTTCTTGATGTATTAAAATCTTGTGTTCCTGTGAACTTGCCCCCTTCGCTCGCGGGAATAGGGAATATCCAACCTGCTTTTTTAGCATCATCCCAGAAATTCTCCGCACTTATTCCTATTCGTATAATATTATCCGCATTAACGAGAGTGGGTTTTCCATTTGCGGCATCAATACCCGGCAGAGTACGCCTGAGAACAGGGTCATTTTCTATACGATTAATCGTATCTTGAAAAATTCTGATGTTGCTTTGTTTGTCCATATTTCCTCCATGTCCATCTACACCAACGAGTTAATGAAATGTTCCGTTTTCCCCGATTCTGTAGATATATTTTCAACTTTAGTTCACCTCTTGCAATTCATACAAGGGTCGGGCGCGGAAACCGAATCGTAACAAATACTCGCCGCCTCGCGGCAACCGCAGTCGCATTTTTCAATATGTTCACAGTCGGAACACATTTCCGGAAGCCCGTATGTTCTGTCAGCGAACATTTTCCAGTAGTCCTTTTCTTTTATCGGAACATCGTCGAAAATATATCCGAGACGTTTCGTAGAATGATTGCAAGCTCTGATATGTCCGCTCGGGTCTATGACAAAGAATCCGTTACTTTTAGCGGCTGCACATAAACTTCCGACAAGCAGATGCTTGCTCTCCCGCTTTTCTTCCGGAATTAGACAGAGCGGAACTTCTGTTCCAACAGAGCCGTGTCTGTCAGCTTTTTCTAATACAGTTTCGGTGACATCAAGCATTTCGCGTATTTCATCTTTTGACAACGAAAGCTCATCTTTATAAGTTACGCCGCGCCCGCCGAACAAAAATCTGTTAAGCAAAACAGAGTCCGCGCCTGCTATTAAAGCGTTTGCGATTGTTTCGTATAGTTCGTGGAAATTCCTCTTGGTCACAGTGATATTTGCCGTAGTTGACAACTCTTCTTCTTTGGCGCGTTTCAGCCAGTAAAGCACATTTGCGGCGGTATTAGTTTTAGAACCTGTATGATATTCAAAAGCCGAAAGCCCCGGTAAAGATAAGGATATGTGTACTTCATTTTCTTTAAAAACAGAAAGCCATTTCTCGCTCATCGCCAAACCGTTGGATATGAGTGTGATTTTTTTGCCTTTGTTCAAGCCTGTATTTTTGCGAATATACCGCAATAAATCTTCTAATTCAGATTTTAGAAGCGGTTCTCCGCCTGATATACCTACTCTGTTCACGCCGAGATTTTCTAAAATATGAAGAACATTTTTCCATTTATCAAGTGTTAATTCTTCGCGCTTTTCAAAGAAAAGATTAGGATTAACGGTGTTTTCCCACGGACAAGAACAGAATTTGCACATATGGTTACAATCGTATGTGATTTCGAGAATTGCGGTTTTGGGAAAAGTTATATCAAGCATGGTATACTGCCTCCTTTTACACACTTATATGAAATGAAATAAACTCAACTGAATCATGACTATGTTGTGGCATAGCACAGAAGATTGTCAATCTCCGCTGCTGTTAGCATATTTTTTTCGTTCGAACTTGTCGTGTCATCGTTCTGCACCGGTTCCTCAGTATACAGAGAATCAGCGGGAACATAACATGCAATCAAAGCATCTAATTCTGCGAGAGACAGAGGTTTTTTGGCAATACTTTTTTCTTGCGCTATCTCGCGAAGCGACTTTTCGAGTTCGCTTTTGTTTGTAATAATTTCGCTCATCTTGACCTCCTTTTTTAATTTTAAACTTTTTATCAAGCGTTAATTTTTCGCTTTTTTTTACGCTCATCGAATATAATATGAAGAGGAATAAATAGTTTTATGCAATTTAATAGATGCACATTCTATCACCAGGTCATCTTCTCCATATCCTTCAGAACCCCCGTTATCATATGAATGCGAAGAGTTAAAAATGTATTCAAATCCGTCATCACCTATGACTATCAATCTACCCTTCTCATACGAAGTGTGCTCAAAAGAATCATAACGCCGTCGTGGTATCTTCCGGAATAAGGTTTCTGCCTCAGCTTCAAGACTCCCGCCAAGCACCCATTTGTCTTCCTCGGTCTCAATTTCAAATAATCGCGATATTATTCGCTTTGCAATTGTATCCACATCACCTTCCACGGGTGCAGCCTTAATTTCATTACAGTATGAATAAGCTTGCGAACAAAAACTTTCGCTTTGAATCTTTCGTTCTATTTTAAGAGATTCGTACGCGCTTTGCCTGTTTCTATATATTTTATACTCAGCGATAAATTTATACTGATATCCTTTATCGCTGTAAACGATGATGAAACCGCTTTTTTCGCGCCCTTCGTCGGTAATGATTTCTTTATCTTTTTGAATAGAATCATATAGCACAGCAAAAGAGTTATTGTCAAGCCCAAGGATTCTCTTTGCTTCATCTGAGTATGTTTGATATGGCAATTTTACAGTGTCAAGTACAGAAATTATGTGATTTATAATTTTATTTGCAACATCAATCACTTTTTTATTTTCCTCCGTGTTATAGTCGTTTTCGATACTGAGCATCAGTTCTATCAAATCTTCAATTTCCCTTTCTGTGAGAATTTTTTCGTTATCTGTCTTTCTTATTTCTTCTTCTCTAACCGTCCATAAAATTGTATTTATTCTTTTTTCTTCAATATACGTGATAATATTCTTAATATTTACGGACTTAATTTCGTTCATAGGCGGGTAGTCTTTAGATAACTCTATTATTTCTTTAATGAGTTCATCAATTTGGCTTTTTGAAAGAGCCTTTTCAGCCTCAAATATTCGTGTAAAAACTCCGTTTCCTAATTCATTATGAGCGATTATTCCTTCGGGAAGCCCCTCAGCCACAGAAGCGATGTTATATTCTTGGAATGAATCATATTTATTACGGTCATAACCATAATCACCCGTAGTTAAAATAGTAGCATAACATAATAAATTATCAAGCAACTCTTTGGATGCGGAGATAACACTTGGTTTCGTATAACTCTTTAACATTTCTAACCAGTTAAAAACACGTTCTCTTGCGGTTATAATTGGTATTTCTACTTTTAAAGGCGGTTTTTCTTTTTCATTTTCAGAAAGAACTACGGAATTAGATTTATCTTTTTCTTTGCTTTTTTCTTGTTCCTCACTTTTTAACTTTTTCTGCTCTTTTTCGACCAACGCTCTCCAATCATTTACAATTTCGGGGCAAAGACCAGTCATTTCTACTATTTGGTCTACACAGTCAACTAAAGGATATCTGTCGTTTTTGCCCATGACTGATATTCCGCCTTCATACTCGCTCATTCCCTGCAAGAACGTCAATAAGCATTTGTAATTATAATAGTTGTCTGATTTTACTTCATGATATTTTTCATCGGGAGAAAATCGAATTTTAAAGACAGGTTCGGGAAACTTGCACGCTTTGCCATTGCAACGAGAACAGTATTCACGTTCGTCAAGCGTTGCATCAACTTTAATTCTGCAAAGATTTATTTCCCGAACTTTACCTCTAATACTACTTAATTTATCTATGTAATCGCTGGTATGTTTTGTCTTTTTCCCGCATACAGGACATTGGTAATTTTCGTATGTAATCTTAAAATCACCGGGCATATAACACATAGCAAAACAAGTAGTGTAGGTTGCCTTATATGGTGTTGTGGAGAGCCTTTTCAACTTTTCCTCAATGGTTTGTCTGTCTAAATATATTTGCACATCTTTCATTTTCAGCGGAATTTTATCGGTGTCAAATTCATAAAATCCGCAGTTATCGGTTTCGATGACTGTTTCGTTACCTTCTTCCGGTAAGCCGTTAAAATACCAGTGCATTGCACGTAAAACATGGCCATGTACGATAAATAAAACAGAGGTTTCCAATTTTTCTAAAGCCATGTTGATAATATTATATTTAGTTTTAAAATCAATATTATCGCCATGTCTTTTCTTGTATTGGTCATCTAAATACGGTCTTCGGTCACGTTCCACCATGTCTTTAAATTTCGGCAACCCATCGTCTAAAAATGCGAAAACACGAGCAGAGAGTTCTCGAATTGTTTCGCCGTTCGGCGTTGGCGCATTATCTGTCCAACGCCGAAGTGCGTTGATGTCAACCTCAGAAATCGGTCTCCCTTCATAATCGCCAAAATTCCGCTCGTAAAGCCGTTGTCCTTGTATTATTTTATCCTTCTTAATATTTAAACGGTTTGCTATAATATCAGCTGTTTCCATAGCGCGTTTTAAAGGCGATGTAACAATCAAATCTATGTTTTTATTCTTGAGTATTTCGGCGACATCTTTTGCTTGTTTTATGCCGACATTATTTAGAGATAAGTCGCTTTTACAACCTTGAACGCGCTTTTCGGCGTTTAAGTCGGTTTGCCCGTGGCGGATGGCGTATATTTTCATGAGTCCCTCCCGATATTGGATTTCAAGGATTCTTTAGACTTTTTAACCTTGTTAAAAGTGAAAGTGTAATCGCCTCAGAGATATAATAAATCAATAATTATGACACATAAAACTCGTATTCAAAAATCCACGGATTTTTCTTAATATGCGCAATATATCCTTCCAACTCTTTATAAGCTTTTGAGAATTTCTTTTTTCTTTCTTCTAAATCATACGGAATCAACCAGTTTTCCGGTTCACTACCGAGCAGTTTCTTATATTGCCGGAGTAATATTTTTTCTTTGTCGCGTAATCTATCGAAATTAAACCTATATTCAAATGGATTAACTTTGAGTTTATTTATTACATTCACGCAGAAAGTAATTGAACCGGAACTGAACATATGCGGGTCGAATAAACTTGAATTTACAGCTAATGCTTTATATTCGCATTCATTAAATGGAAATTTACTTAAATCTATCACATCGCAACCAGCCTGGTCCCAATATGTTTCATATAACTTACCTGTAGGATTCTTAAGCATATATAGGATTTCAGGGTAAAATCCATCCGAAGTATGCACAGCCCCTATGCCTTGTTCTACGGGGGTTTCGGAACCGTCAGTTTTATATTTTTGCCAATCGAACATCAGTAATACCGCACACTCAAAATCAGCAACAGACTCGGTTAATTTTTCAATATAAACCGGTTTATTAATAACTTTTCCTTTTTCATCATATTTTATGATTCCATTGTCGTCTTGCACACTTAAATCAAGTTGAGTTCTTAAAAGCATGAAATAACTTCCCCAAAGCCATTGCTTTTCTCCATTTATAAGATAAATACTATCTCTATAAGGTTTTTCATTTCGGTATGGTCTCCAAAGCATCTTTATTTTCTCTTCAGTTTCTACGTGAAAACATTCATTTTCATTGAATATTTCAGAATATGGAATGTTCATTTTAACCCCTCCCTATATTGGATTTCAAGAATTCTTTAAACTTTCCGACCTTGTCAAAAGCAAAAGTGTAATCGCCGCCAACTAATCATAACAAGTGCCCTAATAACATACAAAATAATGTCGCCCATGAGTAGCCCCCGATTATTCCGGTTATCAATCGTCGGATATTTGTTGACTTGCGTATCTTAAAATATTGAATCAACCAATCACCTATTACCACGCCGCACCCCATAAGACAAATCTGTAGAGGGGGAGAGTATACAGAAAAAATAATAAATGCCGCGATATAACCTATTATTATTCCCGTGCAACGTGCACAAACCGGAAATTGCTTGCCTCTAAGATTGAAACTACTCTCCGGAGACTGATGACAACCGAAGCTACAAATCGACATCAACCCTTGATAAATCGCTTTTCTCATTTTACACCCACGTAAGATATTATTATGTGCCTATATCTTTCCCGCTTCTACAAAGGATAAAAGGGAAGAGAAGCATAGCAATAATGAGTGCGATTGATTGACCCAATGCTTCCAATCCTTCAATAAACCCATTGCCAAATACAACATTAATCATAGCAAGAACACTTCCTGCTTGAATTGAACGCCCTATAGGAACATTTATTTCGATTAGACCGTGTTTCTTGACATATAAAACAGTCGCAACAATTGCAATTATAACAAAAGCAATCCATACTAATACCCATAAAATCATAATAACCTTCCTTTACAATATAAATTTGTTGGCTTGTAATTTCCCGAAAAAATCTCTATTTCGCTTTATTTTGGCATTACCTATATTAAAAACATAAGTGCTATGCAAATGAACCCAATTAGGAGAACAATCGTATCGAAGACTTTCCAACGAACACTTTCGATTTTAATGTTATAAGTCTTTTTCATCTTGTTTAAGATATCATGACGCCATGCAATTTGACCAAGTCCGAGACCATTAATACCGCTAAGCGGTTTTTTCCCTCTACGTCTGAAGTCATATTCAACTTCAGAATAAAAACGATTGAAATCCATGCCCAATTTTTCTCTAAGTTCATTTTCTAAGCGCCCCGCACCTATAAACAGGTGTTTGACTATCAGAATCGCAGATGATATAAGAAATCCGATTGTTGAAATAGTAGAAATGTTCATTGAAACACCTTTCCTTTCCCATGTGAAAAAAAGATAATATTAGATACGTTATAAGACATTTTAAAGCATCTTTTTCGTCATTTTTGGCTTGAGTTTTGTGGTTTTATTCCTTTTCCCAAAAACCACAATTCGGGCAAACATATAAAAAATGATGATAACTATCTCTTACAACGTATACATTTTTTGTGGCGCAATACAAATCACAAAAAGCTGTACCTTTCTTAAACTTTTGAAATTTATACATACCGGTTTTACAAAATCGACATGGACGATACGAATAACATCTGTCTTCAATAGAAAACATTATACCGCACTCTCTAAACGCAGAATTGAAATGTTTATACATCAAATTTCGTCGTGTTCTTTCTTCTTCTTCTTTTTCTAATTTTCTTTTCTTTTCTTCTTTTTCTAATTCTTCTATTTTACACTGCTCTTTGTATAATTCAATCATTTTATCAAAGGATAAATCGTATTGCATAAGCTTATTTTCATGTATTGCGTTCATTGCTATATCAACAATTTTAATTTTTGTTTCAAGAGGTAACTCTGTACCATCTTTATGAGTTATAGAGAAATCCCTAAATTCTTCATCTGCCAACCGCTCCGCAAAATGCAAACATGATTCAAAGTATGGTGTTCTTGCGTTAAAGACTATGATTTTAATAATATTACTAAACAACCAAAAAATAGAAACAAAAATAAATACTATAGTAACAATAACAAATATTTGAGACATCATAAACTCCAGATTCTCACTCAATGGAAAAAAATATTTTGTTTTCAAAATGTATATGGTATAATCAAATATTTTTGAAGCATCGGAAGTCAGAATCATAAAAACTAAAACAAAGGTGGTTAAAATTCCTATTACGATAAATAAAAAACTATAAAATCCCTCCCATATTCTATCTCTTTTAGACTGCCGGATATTAACTTTATTTTTTGATTCGCTGTATTGTTCTCCCGCAATATGCCATTTTGTTAATTTGAAAGATAAATTTATTTCTTTTATGTTTTCTAAAAAAGTATCAATACTTTGTTCTAATGTTGTTGCCATTTTTAGACCCTCCTTATTCGAACTATCGCTCTTTGTATTAAATGCGCTTTCTTCCTTAAATTTCGCTGCATCTAAACGCATCCTTGCTAACATAGCCTGTTCTTTTAATGTTGCCATTTTTAGACCCTCCTTATGTATTGTAATAATTTTGTTTAGAAAACCGTTATCAATGAAAATTTCTTCGTTGTGATAAAGTGGCTCTGATAAAAGCATAGCATATCAGAAGAACTCAATCAAGTATAAAATCGGTACATTATTGGTGCAATTTCGGAAATTCGGGAATTACGGGGAATCATTTAACATCTTCAGGGTCAGGGATTAGGTCTCCGTTGCAAAATCATACTTGTCGGCGGACATCGCCTTAAAAACACCATAAACTTCTTCCATTAAACACCTGTCCTCTAAAGGCTCCATCATAGCTTCTCCCGACTCCGTGATTACTTTCATCATTATGAACACATCGGCGGGGACATTGGGAGAAAAATCGAGCATTGGTTCATCGAGAAAAGGGGTTAGAAAATAATATGTCTGCCCGCTATGTTCGATACTACCCAAGAGTTCAAATGTCATGCCTTCGCCATCTCCGTCATACAGCGTCACGGTGTCAATGGTTACTTCTTCATCTTCCGTTTTTCGATTTGGGGATTCTTTGTTACGTAATTGCCTTAACGATTCCGGTTTGCTCTCCTTACTCATAAAAACACCTCTTTCGGAAATATTTTTTCGTTTAGTATAATTCTATTATAATCGCATCAGAATTTAGTTGCAATAGGGTATGTGCAGGGCAACAAAAAACAACAACGCGCAACAACGCCAAGACGGTCAGATTTATACAGAAACATGATAACACAGCCTTTATCGCGGTTTTCTGACTGTTTAATTTATTTTAAAGATTTAAGCGCAAGCTAATAATCGAACCCGGAGCCGAATGTCCTTGCGTTTAATAATGGGCGGTTAAAGCTGTTGGTTTTAACCGTAGCTTTTATCTCTTCTATGGCGTGAGCCTGTTCCGGGTCATTTAAATCAAGAGGGTTGTTCAATATATCGACCTTAAAGAGTTCTTTTAAATCCTTTAATGTCGATATGCTTGTCAGGCGGTTACTATAGATTAACACATCCTTTAATAAAGGGTTATCCGAAAGGTCAAGCTCGGTCAATAAATTTTCAAACGCACCTAAAACCTCTAACTCTTTTTGCTTTGAAACATCAAGCATCGTCAGATTGTTCCCATAACACCACAACTGATATAAGTGAGTATTGTTTGAAAGGTCAAGCTCATTGAGGCTGTTGTCGCCGCAACTTAAATATACAAGTTCCGGATTCTTTGAAACGTCAATGGCGGTAATTCTGTTAGAATCAAATCCTAACCACTCTAAGAATATATTTTTTGTTACATCTAACCGATTTACTTTATTTTTATGTAAATATAGTTCCTTTAATAAAGTGTTATCCGAAACGTCAAGCTCCGTCAGAAAATTTCGCTCACAGTTTAAGCGTGTAAGTGAATTACAACCGGTTATGTTAAGCGAGGTAAAACTGTTATTTTTTATGAGTAAGTCAGTCATGTATGCGAAATTTGAAAGGTCAAGCACGCCCACTAAAACATATTCTTCGAAATTGATTGATGTGACTCTTTTATTTGATTTACTGTTACTCCAAACTACGCCTGTCCATGTTTCAGGTTTATTGAAATCCCACCCTCTTGCTTTTAATTTGCGAAAATTATTATTATTCTGTATCGCAAACGCCCTTAGTTTTGATTCATCATTATTAAAAATACGTGCGGGCGGTTCAAGTTCGAACCTTAAATCCGATAATTCATCGTCATCTGAAAGGTAGTAAAATTCCTTTTTAATTGTATTTTTAGTAGGTTGGTTGTCCTTTGCCTGCCGAAGCAACCCCATAATGTAATCTTTATAACTTAAATTATCCCTGTCATTTACAGCTTCACTAAAGCCTAATTCCGCTATTTTTAACTTTACGGAAGATAAAAGACCTTTTTCGTCTTCTTTATGCTTAGAACAATGTTTATACGCCGGAGAGTTTTCATTTTTAGGATTAAATATTTTATCATATAAATCACTATTTTTAAGTATTAACCGCTTTTTTTCTCCGCTCATAATTCTTGAAATTGTAGAACGGTGAACATCCAAACTAATCGCAATTTCAGATTGATGCTCTATTTCGAACAATTCCATTATTAACGTGAATATTTCTTTCCATGTTATAGTCATGTTGTACTCCTTATTACCGGTGAATTTATAATTTTGTTGCGTACTGTTGTTTTTTGTTGTTGTGCAACTACACGATTGACGTTTAAACTGACAACGGTTATAATAATATTCAAACTATCGGTGATATTATATATGAAAACGAGTGATTAGAGTTATGACATTAATACTACATTAAAAAGAATTTTTAGCAATGCCTATATAATCATATTCACAATACCAGAAATCATTTTCTTGGAATTTATTTTTGAATAAATCTAATAATTTCTTCATTTCTTGATAATCTTTTTTGAAATCTTCATTCATGGGATTATTCTTTATTTGACGTTCAAAGCGCTGTATGCGATAAGAATAACTGCTTTCAAAAAAAAGGCGACGTTGGTTCATATTTAAAGTGGAAATATCACGCATGAAACTTTTAATTTTAATATCATTAAATCCTGCATTTAAAAGATAACTGTATATTTTTCTACCATTAAATCTATCCGACTCATCCTCAACTTTTAATGTATGTTTAATTATTTTTTCCAATAATCCGTCATCATTATATGCAAGTTTGCTTCCGTCATCCGGGCTTCTTACAATTATAATACCTTTGTTTGACATATGATTGCGTATTCCGGAAAGAGCTTTTAATGCTACCGTATCTCCTAAATGTTGTAATACTAAAGCAATAAACACAATATCAAATTTACTAATATTTTTTTCTTTTTTTATTTTTTCTATTTCACTGTGAAAATTTAAATTTAAATCGACTTGATAATAAGAAAACTTTCTGTTTTTAAATTTTTCATTTGCGTGTTTGATGCAATCGGCATCTTTATCAATACCAACTACATTAGTGTAATTTTTACTCTTAAAGCGGCTTTGTCCTACATGTCCGTAAGCACAACCCACATCCAAAACATTAAGATTTTTCTTTTTTTGTAAATCCGAAAGTGCAGTTTTAAGAGCAACAGCATCAGCAGACTTTGAAATTTCAGATTGTATCGCCAATCTAAAATATTCACATTCATGTGTCGGTGTATAGCCATAATTAATAAACATAATTCTTTCCTCCTTTAACATATAGCGGATTTTTTCAAAATTACAAATCGTAAAACAGACGAATATTATAAAAGAAATACTTACCTAATTCATCATACGAAAATGGAGTTGAAAGGTTTTTCGCGCTCTCGTATATATTCGGACATATAGATAACGCTTTACTATTGTATTCTGTCGCCTTTAAAACATTTCCTATTTTTCTGTATATTGCTCCAATATTATTGTATGATGCAGCTACAGTTGAATGTCCTTCTCCGAATATATTTAAACGCATTTGTAATGCATTATTACAATATTCCAAAGCATCATCATATTTCTCCATGTTTGCTTTGACCAGACCAATAGTATTGTAGGTGACAGCAGAATATAGATTATCCGAAACTAAAATTTTATCGAATATTTCTTTAGCTTTACTCAAGAATCTAAGTGCAGTTTCATAGTTTCCAAGTTTATGGTATGAATATCCGATACCATGATTTGCCAATGCGATATATAAATGATTTGAATTTCCATAAATATTATTACATAAATTCAAGGTTTCTTTATAACAATTTAGAGCTTTTTGAAATTCGCATACAGAACCATATAAATTTCCTAAATTCCGATATGTGATAATTAATATATCTTTATTATCACCGATTAATTTGCAAATTTCGAATGCTTTATTTAAATTATTTTCTGCCTCTTCATATTTCCCCAACTTGGTATAAGTTCTACCTATTTCATTGTAAGTTAATGAAATATCCAATGTTTTTTCATAATTAATAGATTTATAGCTTGCTTTCGCTTTTTCCAAATGCTCTAATGCAACTGAGTAATTCTCAAAAAAGCGTTCGTAAATTTCACCTACAGAGTGATATGATTTTGCAGTATCAATATTATTATCACTTAAAATTATCTTCCTTATGTCTAATGCTTTTTTGTGATACTGCAAAGCTAAATCATATTGAGCAAGTAACCAATTAGTCATGCCGCAAGAAAAATATAAATCTGCAGTTAAATTTGATTCTTCAGCAAAAGGTTCAATTCGTTTACATATTGATTTAACATATTCTGCGACAAGATTATGCTCTGAATATGGTTTATCCTTTTGCTCATTAAAATACTCAATTATCGCTTTAATCAATTTTTGACAATTTTCTGAATTGGGTTTAAGCTGATGATACATTATATTTGAAACGAGAGAATGAAGTAGAATATTATCTTCATCATCATTTTTCAACCAACCGCTTCTTATCAGTTTATTAATATCGACCATATTTTCAAGTCCAATCCAATTACAAAATTGAACTTTTTCAACACCAACATTAGAGGGCATTAACGACATATTTTTCATTATTTCGTATTTAATTTTATTTTCTTCATTAAAGAGGTTTGTTATATCTAAGATGCTTAATAAATGTGCATATATGCTATTATCTTCTGACTCTTGACCATCTTTCAAAAAAGAAACGGGTATGTTTAAATTAGAAAGAAAATCCTCTTCTAATTTTTTTAACATATCTTGCGGTAACATAGTGCTATTATCAAGTGTTTTTGCAAGTAATTCAACAGTCAATGTATGGTAATCAACAAGTTTAATTATATTTTTTATACATCTTTCGGTTTCTTCGTTATGATTTCTTCTTTTTGTATAATTTTTATAAAACAATTTTAAAACTTCATCTATATTATTAATATGTATAAGTCTTATTAAACGATTTTTGTCAATAAATTTTTCAAATCCACATCTCGTTGTGAATAGAAATTTACAATTCATAGATAAAAGCTCTATAAGATTTGGGTCGCTTTCTGTATTAAAATTATCAATTACTATCAGCGTGTTTTCGTTATAAGCACTCAAAAGTTTCATCTTTTTCTTGAAAAGAAACTCATTTGCATCGCCGCCTTTACCATATATGTTTTCATCAAAATTATGAAATTCTAACTTTGCTATAGTGTTTATTAAATTCGTATCATACTTAATCATCTGGATAGTATTAAATCGTTTGTTGTGTCCGTTTCCTCTTGTTTGCGCATAATATGCCGCAATTGCGCTTTTTCCGATTCCCCCAAGTCCAACGATGAATATAAAACTACCTTCATCAAACAAATTATCAATAATTTGACATTCATTATCTCTACCGAAAACTTCAAAAGCACAAAGATTAGGTCTATTTATGAGCATTGGTGGTTCTATAGAAGCAAATTCGCCATGACTGAGAATAGAACGGATAGGCGGCTTTAATTCCAAATCACCATTTACGACAATTTCATTATTATTTGGAGTAGTTTTTGAGCTCTTTCTTATATCAAATATTTTCATAAATTGATATAAAACACTTTGCAAAAATATATTCTTATCGACCTCTGTGTGTTTCACAATTGTTTCTGAGACGCATACAAATTGTTTTTTAAATGCTTCAAATTCTTCCTCGGTTTCTGTATAAAAAGAAAGATAATTTATAAAATATGTTTCATTAAAATCATTCTCTTTTAATACGTTTTTTAAATAGGTAGCATAACCTTTATTTGCCCCCTTTACCCAACTTGATACCATCTCAGGGGTAAAAAAGAAAATCTTATCTTTCTTTTTATTTTCCTTATTACATTCATCATTATTATTTTTATTCTCAGTGGTAAAAAAGAAAAATTTCTCTTTCTCTTTATTTCCATTATTTTTTTCATCTTTTTTCTTTACCACTGATGCTTCAAGCAAGCATTCTAAAGCTTCTAAATATGATTTTTTCTTAGTTTGCTTTTTGATAATAACTACAAATTCTTTTAATGTCATTTGAACCACCCTTTCACAATTAAAATATTTATTTGATTTAAAACGCACTAAAAAGGAACTAAAATGAATTGAAAGCGACCCTAAAACACACTGAAAACGAACCTAAAACACACTGAAAACAAACCTAAAACGCACCGAAATATAATAAAATGTACTTGATAAATATAAATATATTGTTATAATAGATTTACAAACATAGAAAATCGAGTTTGCATAAAAAATAAACTTAGAAAGGAACTACCATCATGTTAAATCAAGAAAACTCCGCATACTCCCCCTTTTTCCTCATTCCCATAAACGACCGTGAGGAACTTCTCGAAGCAAGAGTATATCTGCTTAATAAGAAGCGAACAATTTACCTGAACAGCGTGGTAAACGAAGATTCGGCGTTCAGCGTTGCCTCCGCGATTCAATTTCTCGCGGAAAAGTCAAGCGAGGACATAATTCTGTACATTAATTCACCCGGCGGAAGCGTTTCAGACGGCATGGCAATTTTTGATGCTATGCGCGGATGCGAATGTGACATTATAACCGTAGCCACAGGCATGGCGGCGAGCATGGGAGCGTTTTTAGCCGCCGCAGGTACAAAAGGCAAGCGTTATGCGACTCCTGCAACTAAAATTCTTTTACACCAGCCGCTTGGCGGAGCGCAAGGACAAGCATCAGACATCATGATTGCCGCAGAGAGTATAAGTAAAACTAAGGCACAGCTTACATCTTACCTTGCATCGTTCACGGGGCAGTCGTCCGAAAAAATTAACTCAGACCTTGACCGCGACCTTTGGTTGAACACAGAAGAAGCCTTAGCTTATGGTTTAATTGACCATATCGGAAACTACAAATACTAAACTTGGGAGGTGTGCTTTATGATTAGAAACAGAGAAAGTAAATTACCGCAGTCGGTTGCTCAAATCCTCAACATCGTGTGCGAGAGTAACGAATCGGGGCATTATCAACCGCCGAACCTGCTTATCCCGATTAACAGCGGGAACGGAAGAACTCACATCGTTCGTACTATTGCAGATTTTTATCATGAGCATGATGCAAGGAGTTTTTCTTCCCGCGACTATTACTTAGAATTCAAGTTGTCTGGCACAGTTACCAACATCAATGAAACGCATTTGGAAATTCAAGAGTATGCCGAATATGCAAATCACTATAATGGTGTTGTCGCACTTGACATTGACGCGCTGTTGCCGCACTTGAACGACATGATAGGTGAGAAATTTTTCAACATGGCAAATAGCGTAAAACGTCATGCTACGATTATTATCTATGTTCCCGCAGATTGCCAGACACGGCAAATTGATGTGATTTCCAATAAAATCGGTGCAAGCCTTAGACCTCTCAATCCTATTGAACCCTCATCGGGTGACATGGTCAGAGTTTTCTTAAAAAATATGTCTCAAAAAAATCTGAAAGAACACATCACAACTCTCGATTCTAAAGAACGTGAGCAAGTAATCGCAGAATTTATAAGTGAGATTCCTCATCCGAGTATGCGTAAAATTATTGAACTCGCAAAGTCTATGCCTTTTAACGCCGAGGCGTACAAGAAATTATCGGAAAAAGTGCAGAAAATGAAGGAGGTATTGCAATGAGAGGAGAGCGTTGGTCAAGTACAAATGAAGTTGAGAACAACCTTGCATCGTTAGACGACAGTAATTACGGCGGTCTTGTCCTTCATACTGCAGGCGGTGAAAACTACGGATATGTCAATGAGGGGCATCAGATTATCATAGGTGTGTCCGGATGCGGTAAATCGCGTAGGGGAACTATACCGCAAACACGCTCTCTCATTGAATCCGGCGAGAGTTTAATTATAGTTGACCCTAAAGGCGAAATATACAGGAACACCGCCTGTTACGCTCGAAAATCTCATAAAATTCATGTTGTCAACTTCAGAGAACCCGGAAATACGGAGTGTTGGAATCCGTTGGCATATCCGTTTGAGTTGTATGCACGTGACGAAAAAGCATTATCACAGCAGATGAATCAAGAAATCGTGCGTAATTTGTTAAAAGACCACAGAAGTAATGACCAATTTTGGATTAATTCGCAGAGGAACTTATTAGCGGGTTTGGTTAATATGTTGGTTCAGTACGCACCTAAGGAACATTGCAATTTTGCGGAAATCATAAATATTTTGACACAAGATTGGGAATCCTTGAGTAACGACGGAACTACTGTAAAAGGCGGGCTTTTGGAAAAGGTTGTCAAAGCATTACCCATTAATTTACCTGCTAAACACTTGTTGGCAAGTTATACGTCACTGAACGCTTTAGTGACCCGCAGTTGCGTGATGTCGGAAGTAGTCAACACGATAGCTGATTTTTGTACAACTGAAGAAATCACTTCAATGACGAGCAACGACGACTTAAATATCGCCAATATGGACGGCGAAGAACCGTTTGCAGTGTACATCATTCTCCCCGATGAAAGCGAGATTTTTAATGTTCTGAGCGGTTTATTAGTTTCGCAACTTACTAATCATTTCATAAGGCTTGCCGACAAGGACCACGCCGGTAAACTGCCGCGAAGGGTGAATATTGTTATAGAGGAATTAGGTAATGTCGGAGGCTCGATATCCAATCTGCCACATCTTATGTCGGCATCTCGGAGTAGAAATATACGTTTGACTTTAGTTCTTCAAAGTCTAAGTCAGTTATACACACTGTATGCACCATCAAAAGCAGAAACTATTCTTGCAAACGCCGATGTGTGGATGGCTTTTCGTACAAGCAACTGGGAAACTCTCAAAACACTTTCCAAACAATGCGGTGAGCGGAAAATGAAAGCAGGGGATGCTGTAAGTTATCAACCTCTTATAAACCCAACTCAATTAGGAGCTATGAAGACGGGGCAAGCTCTTGTTTTAGTAAGCGGACGAACAAGGTTCATAACACAGCTTCCCGACTACACAAAAATGTTTGACTGCGATGATTTAACAGAAGTACCGCTTCCGCAAACACAAATTAGAAACAACCATGAGCCGTTACAATTAGACGATTTAGCGAATATTATTTCCGGAAACGCAATAATTCATAAACGGTTGGAATCGGAATACAAGAAGATGTTTAAGGGGGGATAAAAGTGAAATTGCTTGACAAAGAACAAGCCGAAATTTATGCCCACGAGCTAAAAAGCGGAGTTATTCTAAATCTTTTCGGGCTGATTTATGAGGCGGTTAATAGTAAAAACGGCTTGATTAATAGTAATGATGAAACGACAAAACTCAAATGTATCACAGCGTGCGAGGAAGCCGTTAATTTGTTTTTAGAAAGCACGAACGAACTGACGAACTGCCGATTATCATCTTTTTTACAAAAAGCGGAAAAAGATTTTCTAATTGCAGTGAGCGAGTACCTTTTCATGGAGGCACCGCGTGATGAGATGAATATGTGTATGCTGTGCGAAATGATTAGAGCTGATTATTCCGATGACAATTATGAATCCGAGACCGACCTTGACAGACTATTTAAAATGCTCGAGAATAAGAATAAAGAGCATCACTCTTTAGAGCATTACGAAAATTATAAGAAAGCCGGCGCCAATCGGAAAAAAGTTTTAGAATCAATCAGTTCGCGCTTACGTCCTTTGATATCTTTTAAAGTTGATGATGAAAAAGGCATTTTTGAATACTGCACCAAGCACGAGCTTTTTGAGTATGCTGTTTCTTTGATTCATAATTGCACGCCCTATCCCGAACAGCCGTTAAGCATAATGGACAAGAAAAATGAAATAGCTTTCGTCACAGCGGCTTTGGGGTTCATGATGTTTGAGCATAACAAAGAGAATCAAACAGCGTATGATATTTTCAAGATATTTAAGAATCCACATGACTTTGCAAAACAGCTTGAAGATGCATCTAAGGCGATATTTTCTTCACAAGCGGATAGATTAAATTTAAGTCAAGTTCTTAAATATTGGGATATTTGCCGTGATGATGTTTTGTCGGGGAAATACGATAAATCGTGCATAGCGAGGATTGATGAGTTTTTTAATTTTAAGTAGCGGGGGAGAGACTTGCGATATTTTACAACGGCGGCGACTGGTGTCGCCGTCGTTGTTTTATTCACCGCCGCCCAACTCTTCATTAATGTCCCGTCCGCCGAATATAATACGGATAATTGAAATAGTTCCGGCGGATTCATTAGGAATATAAAGAATTGCGTATTTATGTTTATACAAAACGCGCAAACCCTTTGATTTCCAAGGCTCATCGGGATATGACGGGTAGCGATGCGGCATAAAGTCTAACGAATCGGCGGCTTCCATAAGCTCTTTTATCAATTTCGATGCCGCCGCCGATTCTAACCGAACATTTGCAATATACTCATAAATATCATCCAAATCACGCTCGGCATCTTCCGTATACTTAATAATCCACTTCATATGCCATATTTCCTTTTCATGTTTTGTTTGACTTGTTCCGAAGACAACACTCGCCCCGCCTCTAAACTGTCAAAACCTTTTTGGATTTCTGCGTTTTTTTCCGCTTCGGACAGTTTAGAAAAATCAATAACGGACTTGGCTTTAGGTTGAAACGGAATAGCCTGCTCCATGACAGCTTGGCGTAAAAACACGTTCAAAGCCGTCGTCATGTTTAACCCCATTCGCTCAAAAAGTGTTTCCGCATCCTTTTTCAGCGATTCGTCCGTGCGAAATGTTATTTGTATCGTTTGTGTAGTCATTTAAAGCACCTCCATGTTTGATATACATATATTATACATCAATTAGCGGTATTTGTCAAGAGGGTTTTGGGAATAGTTTTGTTATAGTTTTTGTTAATTCGCAGCTTAATCCACGGTGGGGGTTAAAAGTTTAAGAATTCAGATTTAGCCACAATGCAGGACGAACGCCGCCAAATTCAAGGCTGAAGGTGACATCGAAGCCGAGGACGTCGACATAGCCGTCGCTGTCGACGTAGGCGGCACCGCGACCATAGCCGCCGGGCGACCGAAGCCACCAACAAGCTGTCGAATTGTTAAAATTTGCCACTCTTTCATTGTTGTACTGGTCGTATAAGCAATATCCATCAGATTTTGATTTGCCTCTGGAATTTTTTCGTCTTTTGTTGGCTAAATCTTCGCTATCGCCAAAATATCGACAAACCTCCGAAAGACTCAACAAGAAAATCCTGTCGGTAGTCTGGTTTCCGCCTTTTGTGCCGTACCATTGATTATCCTCGTTGGGAATGGTTGATAAGCAAATTTGCGATTGCTCCTGCGCCGAAAACTCGCTTAGAAAATCACGGTTCAGCCACTGTCGTAACGTGCAACTTTCCCACGTTACATCTGTATAAGTTTCGTTGTAAGGCTTGTTTACGTGGGTTACGTCTTTGCTGATTAGTAACGCTTTTCCGTTTTGCACGTCAAGTACGCGCCAGTCGTACTTTCCGAATTTGATAATTTTACCAATATCTTGTTTTTGAATATTTACAGAGGATTCTTTCTTAATTAATCGTTCTACCCTCTTAACGGAACAATATTCAGCGCAAGCATTACAATTAAGGCAATTAGGTCCTATTACATATTTGTCATTTATTTTAATGATATTAGTCATCATTGGACAAACTGCTTGGCATTTTCCACACGCAGTACACTCTTTGGTAATATTAGCAGAATCAATGTGATTTTTCTCTTCTTCATCGTGTTTCCCAAAATCCCAAAATTCAATAGCATTTTCTATAATTTTATCCAAACGCAAGTCATGATTTTTCAATTGTTCAATTTTAACTTTAGAATCTGTTTTATGGCAAGACCTAAGGGCTTTATATGTTATAAATTGAAAATCTAAGTATTCGTTTGAAGACATTTTTTTATAAGAACCAAAATTAGTAATAAGTATGGTAGAAAGAACCTTTAAGTCTTCTGTGTGTTTTACGTGTTTGAATATACTATCACGCGCACCAATATACCTGAAATCCTCTCTTAAAGATGACAAAACCTCATTAAAAAACACTCCTGATAATACTTTATAGTTAGTATAATGTTTCAAAGCAATATGGTCTTTATCTTTTTCTTCCAACATATTAAATAAACCGTCTAAATTTGATTCATAATTATTGTTCTGAAAGCCGGCTTCAATAAGCTCTACAATCATAAAACTGTTTTGTTCAGAAGCAGGTGCTTTGTGATAGAGATATTTTACCAGTGATAAAAGCAGTTGGTATTTTGATAATATTAAGAAATTACTTCCATTATCGGCATCAGAGTTATGCGAAATAATACATTTTACAATCGTATCAAATACTTCCTCGACTTTGGAAAAAAAGGCAACTTGAAAATTCTTAAATATTCTGCTCATGTCTGTATTTTCAATTTCAGACACATTTAAAAAATCTTTATAACAATCATTATAAACTTTAATTATGTTCACGGCATCAGTGTCATTATTATCAGCGCTTAATTTCAATAGGGACAAGCCCTTTTCAAAATTTTGCTCCTTTCCTGCTCCGTAAATATATGACATACCGAGCATTTTGGAAGCATCAGGCATATGCGTTTTTTCTGAAAGCAAGCTTTCATATAATTTTATTGCCAATTCTAAATTTTTTCCAACGTAATAACCGTTTATTAAAATCTGTGCAAGTTCAATTTTAGCGTTAGGGAAATTTTCATCTGACATTTTTTTGATTAGAGAATAACCTTTATCTGCATCTTGAGTGACACCGATACCATAGAAGTATGAACGTCCAAGATTTGTTTTTCCAAATGGTGAATTAAGACTCGCAGAAGATGCATAATAATCAAACGCTGTTTTTAAATCTTGGGTTACATAGCTGCCACATTGGTACATTGTGCCAAGAAAATTTAGTGCACTCGGATGATTATTTTCGGCAAGTTTTGAAACAATTTCATAAGCCGCCTTATAGTCACCTGAATTATAAAAACTAAGAGCTTTTTCAATTTCAATCTCATCGTTCCTGCTTCCATTATGAGCATCCAAAGTTTGGGTATTTTTTAAACCAACGGAATTCTTATCTTCCCGTCCCGATGCAAATCCAACCAACTCCGCTATACACGCCATAATTATCTCCGTGGTTGCTTTTTCTCTTCCACAGACCTGACACATTTCTTCTGCAAGGTCTGTTATAGCGCGAGTATTATTATTGGCGAAGGCGTTTTTTAAACGCGGATATGCTTTAATGTCAACGAAAGCTTCACAAAGCAGAGTTCTGATTAGCTTTGCTTTTGTAGTTTCAATCGTTTCAATCTTTACGTCCTTTAACGCAGAAGAAAAACGCTGTGTTTCTTCGAAATCGAAATTCCAATCTTTAAGTTGTTGCAATATAACCTTTATTGTGTCTTCCATAATTATTTTCCTTCTTTTTTATTTTAGTGATTCCTAATTAATCCCCGCCCACCGGAACATCAAAAGTCTCTGAAAATGTAACGTTTTTAAACATTTTCCCACACCAATTGCACTTACCACCAGAAGTATCTTCGTATTTCCAACAACTCAATTTTCCACAGGAGCAACAAACAAAACTGCGTTCTCCGCAATGCGGACAACCCGGATATTCCGGTGAAGCGTAAAGCGAACCGGCAATACTTGTCTTGTCAAATCCCTCGCGCTTTGCTTTCGCTTCGGTGATTTCATAAGCCCATTTTCTTACCCAGTCTCCGTTTTCTTTTTCGACAAGAATTCCAAATGCGCGATTATGCTTATTGCATTTCGCTAAAATAACATTTGCCTCTAACATTGTTTAAAATTCCTTTCTGTTACAGTATATTTTAGATATATCCCTATTGTTTTGCAAGTTAGATAAAATTGATTCCAATTTACAAATTCAACCACAAAGCGGGGCGAACACCGCCGAAATCAATGATGACATTGTTACCGAGGACGTTGACGTAGCCGTCACTGCTGACGTAGGCGGCAAAGTGACTGCCATTGCCGGGCGACCGAAGCCACCACCACGAAGCGTTTTTGCCATATTTTGCCACTCTGTCTTTGTCGTTTCCATTTGATAAGTAAAAACCATCGGAATCGAGTTGGAAATTACCGTCATTAACATATTTTTTTCGCCGCTTGTTTCGATAATCTCCGCTGTTCCCGAAGTAATAATCTACTTCATCAAGACTCAACAAGAAAATCCTGTCGGTAGTCTGGTTTCCGCCTTTTGTGCCGTACCATTGATTATCCTCGTTGGGAATGGTTGATAAGCAAATTTGCGATTGCTCCTGCGCCGAAAACTCGCTTAGAAAATCACGGTTCAGCCATTGCTGTAACGTGCAACTTTCCCACGTTACATCTGTATACGTTTCATTGTAAGGCTTATAGACATGGGTTACGTCTTTTGATATGAGTAGGGCTTGTCTGTTTTGCACATCAAGCACACGCCATTCATAGCTACCAAATTTAATAATCTTACCGGGCGATATTCGCACTTTGCGCAGTTCTTCCTCACGCACCAACCGCCTTACCTCTTCCTCGCACTCAGAGGCGAGCACAGAGGCATTTTGATAATTACCCAAATCACGAAATTGTTTAGCGAGTACACGGAAATCATTCGATTTTTTCTCTTTTGCCGATTCCGCTAACTTTTTTACGTTGACTAACTGAGCATATGCTTTAGCGCGTTCTTGTTCATCAAAGCGTTTTTTAATAATATCATTATATTGCTCAAGTCTTGTACGTTGCTCGTCATCGGCGAATCTAACCGCTCTTTTAAAATTAGGGTTTTCACTTATTAAAACTTGTTGATTCACAATCTCCGATTCACTTGTAACTTTTAACTCGGCACAAAGTAGCCCCACATAAGCCGGCGCATACTCAGGCTCTAAATCCAAAGCGGCATCAAAATGCGCCTTGGCTTCTGCCCATTCAGATTCTTCCAAGCATAAATAACCTCGCATGGTCTTAGGCGCGGCAGGGCTTGGCGGCAAGGCGGTTTGCGTTTTTTGAGCAGGCTTAGGCGACTGCGGTTTCGGCGAAGCGGTAACATCAGAAGGCGGCTTATAATCCTTAAATCCGGCAATGTGAGCTAAATAGCCTACTGCGCGAGTCGTCTCTACGCGGTCGCTTAACTTTTGTGAGCAAATTTTATCAACGAGTGCTTTATCTGCCTTATCGTGTTTAGCATCACACAGCACAGTAAAACCATCGAACTCTGCAATAACATCACGCAAAAGCCGCCCGATAGCCTTATATTCGCTTTTGTTCATTGATAAGTCGTTGAATATAGCGCGAAACCTATCCGCGTTTGAACAGCGAAAAAAATCTTCGCCGAATTCCTCTTTGATTTGTGTAAGTAGGATTAAAACTTGGTCGTTCATGGTGCTGTTGCCTTTCTTTTTCATTTTTGTAATTTGACAGAATTACAGATTCAGCCACAAAGCGGGACGGACACCAAAGCCACCTTCACTAACACCGTCACCACCGACGAGGACAATACCGTCATCGTCGACAGAGGCGACACCGCGACTATCGCGACCTGGCGACCGAAGCCACCAGTACGAAGCCTTACCTTTATAGGTTGACACCCTTTTCGGAGAATTTTCGTCATGTACAAATACTTCATTGTTAAAATAAAAATCTATCCATTCATAAATATTTGTTTTTCCTTTATCCCAATAATCACGTTTAAGTTGTTGTGCCAAAGCGCGTTTTGTGCGGCTGTTTAATTGTCCTTCACTGTTGCCAAAGTATTTACAAATTTCTTCAAGACTAAGCAACCAAATAAAGTCCTGTGTGTTATTTCCTCCGGGTGTGTCCCACCATGGGTTAGGTTCATTGACCACATTATGCTGTATAATCCTTGCGCGGTCTTTAGGGACAAAACTGTTGTAAAATTCGCCGTTGAGATAATTTCTCAAGTCACAGTCTTCCCAATTTGTGGACACAAGTTCAGAATGATAAGTGCGATTTTCGAGAATATCCTTACTGAGTAAAAGTCGTTTATTGCCGTCTGCTTCTAATACTAACCAGTCTTCACTGCCAAAGCGGTAGATACTGCCGATGGGGGCAATAGAATCTTGTTGAGTGGAGTGAAGTTGGGGCGATACGTAAACCGGGGCAGATTGTGCTTGTTGTTGAGGAGAAGCAACAGTCGGTGATATTCTATTGATAGTTTTATTATTGTCTTCGCCACTCTCAAGATTCAGCCACAAAGCGGGGCGAACGCCGCCACCAGTACGGCGTTCGCTAACAGGGCGGCCAGCCACGACGACACTGCCGGCATAGTTGACGTACGCGGCATCGTCACTACCGCCGCCGGACGACCGAAGCCACCACCAAGTTTGTGAACCTCTATAGGTTGACACTCTGTCTTTGTCGTTTTCGTTTAACAAGTAATCACCAGTGGAATTAGGTTGGACATTACCGGCACTAACATATTTTTTTCGCCGCTTGTTTTGATAATCTCCGCTGTTCCCGAAATAGTTATCAACTTCATCAAGGCTCAACAAGAAAATCCTGTCGGTAGTCTGGTTTACGCCTTTTGTTCCGTACCACTGATTATCTTCGTTAGGAATGGTAGACAGGCAGATTTGCGATTGTTCCTGTGATGAAAACTCATTAAGAAAATCACGGTTCAACCACTGTCTCAGTGTGCAATTTTCCCATGTTACATCTGTTTTCGTTTCGTTATACGGCTTGTTTACGTGGGTTACGTCTTTGCTGATTAGTAACGCTTTTCCGTTTTTCACGTCAAGCACACGCCAGTCGTATTTGCCGAATGTCAGCGTGCTACCGATTACGCGGGTTACAGGCTCGCTATAAGTAATTTCATATACATATCCATGCAAATCCGCAATGCACCCCAACACCATTTTTGCAACACCTTTGTCCACGAAGCGTTTTTTAAACAGTTCCTCTGCAAGACTGTTAATTGCAGATTCGGCGTTATTGTTAGCGTTAGCATTTCCTAAGCGGTTGTACGCACTGACATCGCACACGGCTATGCTTAGTATGTTTATAACCCTTTCATCTCTTGTAAGGTCTTTGAGCATGGCTTTAAACCGTGGGCTGTCAGTGAAAACCTCGTCACCACCATGTTCTTTTATTTGTTGTAAGACTTTCTTGATTGTTTGTTCCATATAATCACCTTTCCTGACCTATATTTTTCCCCTTTCGGTCAATCATCATCTGCTTATCCCCACTACGCTTCATCATTATTTGAAAATCTGTATTATCTATGACGGTCTCATTTTTCACGCAACGGTCGCACCGCTCGTTACTCTTTCCTCAGAAAGATAAGCTTTTAGCAAAGTAGGGTTAAACAGCTTATCTACGCCGTACTTTGATGCAATATGAGGAAGCAGTTCCTCTGTGCTATCAAAAGTTTTCCAACCCGAACCGATTGGCTTATCTCCAAGACTCTCTTGACAAAACGGACAAATCTTTATCGAGGCAGACCTACTGACATCAACTTCCCATTTAGCACCGCATTTGTTGCATTTCATAATTCTAATCTCCTCCGGAAGAATGTATTACTTTTGTATAGATTTTTCAAGTTCTTCTACCTCTTTTTTTGCCGTTTCATATGCGGTTTCAAGTGTAGAGATTCTCTCAGACTGAACCTTATTTTGCTCTTTTAAGACTTCGAGTTTCTTTTTTAATTTGTCGATATCGGATTGTTTTGAAAGAATTTGCTTTTCGGTTTCCTTAATTTCAAGTTCGTTTTGTTTTACGTCATCGCAATGTTGAGCATTCTGCCGTGCGGTCGCCTCGTGATTGCGTTGAACTATTTCAAGTTCTGCTTCTATTGGAACTTTATTTTGTTGTAAGTCACGTAGATTTTGATTCAACTGTTCGATTTTTCTGTTTATTGTTTCTCGATTCCGATTTGCTTCCGAAACTCGAGCTTGTAAGTTTTGTAATGCATTTTCTAATCGTTGAATTTCAATGCTCACTTTTTTTAACTCACTCGCTAAATCATCATTTGTAATTACGACAATGTTTGAAATAGCGTTTTTAATAAATTCAATGGGAAGTTTTATTTGCCCTTTTGTGTGAAACTCCTCGACTATAGCTTTTTGCATATTATTAAGAGCGGGGTTTCTGATTTCGTTTGGTTGAGAAGGTATTTCATTCAATTGGCTTAAAAGTTCGCTTGATTTTTTTTGTTTGTTAATAAAAGACGCACGTTTTCGACTGTATTCACTTTCCAATTTACTAAGATTCGCGTTAGCTATTCTCAGTCCGCCTTTTACAGTATTAAATTCTGTGGTTTTTTTCTGCTCCTCGTTCTCAATCTCTTTACATTTTTTTTCTAACGCTACTCTTTTAGTTTGAAGCTCCCCCAAGAACTTCTCGCTTTCGGAAGAATCAGATTTAGCTTTTGCAAGCGTATTTTCAAACACTTTTTTCTTATTTTCAAACTGTTTAATTTCCTTCTCAAGCTTAGCTATATCATCTTCAATTTTCTTTTCGTCATTGATTTTTACACCTGCTTGATTTTTCAAGAATTCCAGTGAATCATACTTTTCCTCCATGTCGCGCTTTTTAACTGTCAGTAACTCATTAGTTTCATGATTCGCAGATTCAAATTTCATTCTGCTAATTATGGCAGATTTGCCTTTGTCACTCAAATCGCCAACAATTCCCGCAATCGAAACATCATCGGTACTTTCACGTTCGGCAAATCGCTCTGCAAAGCCTTTAATTTCTTCGTCAAACCCTGTAAAGCCCTTTGCTAAAGTTACGACACGATTACGGTAGAAATTAATGACATATTTGTCGTTATCAACACGCGGGTAAGAGTCTTCTACACCATCAGTTCCGATAAATATCGCCAACGGCAGTTTTGCGGGTTTATTCTCGAAAACTTTCCCCTTACTGTCAATACCGTAACCGTATTCCTCGTAATCTCCGTCGTCGTCATTCCTCCACCCAAACCAATAACGAAACTTTCCTAATGAATTATCATCACAGATAGACGTGGTGGTATTGAATGAGCAATTATCGTCCCACGGAATCGGCAAAGCCCATGTGCCGTCATCGTATAAGACGACACACTTACCATCGCCGATTTGGAATGCAAACCAAAATTCATCTGTCATTATCGCCGCCATGAGCGTAGTTCCGTAAGCATGACAATAATAATCCTCATTGTAGTTAGGGTCATTACCTTCATAGCGGTCACGATATTTTTGTTCAATTTCTTCAATTTTTGAATCTTTGCTAAGCGGGTTCTCTTCTGCGTGTTCCATGACTTCGGCAAACCATTTATTGATGATTTGCTTTATAACACTGTGAATTTTGTCTTTGAAATCTTCCGGGTCTTTGCTAAGGACTTTATTTGAAGCCAGCCAATTTTTTAAACAGTTTTCGGTAGCTTTAACAGCTTTTTCAGAACCGATATGGCTACGGAAGCAGCGAGAGCTACCATGTCCATCAGCCACGATAGCCATCGCCACACTTTCAGTTGTGTCATGGTTGGAATGGTCTTGGCAAGGCATTCCCTTATCTTTATATTTTGCCCCATGACACGTAACTGAAAAAGCGCGGTAATTACTCATACTCACACCACTTTCTTTTTATACTTATGGGAACGGTTTGCTAATCATGATTCCAATCAAGCGAATCTCCGCTTGAAGAATCGCTGACGTCGTAATCATCGTTGTCAAAGTCATTCGCGGCATCCTGAATAGCCTCGTTAACTATATCCTGCTTAGTTTGATTGCTTGCATCCGTGGGGTTACTTGCAACTTGTGATGAAGTAACGGCGATAAATTCAACCATCCTTGCTAATTTTTCGCCGGAATTTTTTCCATCGGGAACCCTAACCACTCCTTCTTTACTTCCGGTGAACTCTTGTAAAACAGAATCATTAGCATCGTCTCCGACTGCAAGCGCGACCTTAATAGATGCTTTAAACCAGCCATTTGCTTGTAGTTTAGCTAAGTGTGTTTTGTAGTCGTCGTTCGGTTCTCCGTCTGACATAAGGAACAGTACAGGCGCATAAGAGCCGGATGCTCTTTGCATAAATCCACTACTCGCACTTAACTTTTCGCCCAGCATCTTGAAAGCCTCCCCCATGTAGGTAAGCCCTTCAGCGGGTAAATCAGTCCAGTAATAATTGTCAACTTTCATTGGACCATTAGGGGTGAGCCATCTTGCGCCGCTCGAAAACTCAAGGAAAGCTACTTCAATTTCGGAATCCGCATTGTCCGCATTTATTTCGCGAAGTTTTTCAAGCGTTTGTTCAATTGCGGAATTTACTGAACCAATGCGAGTACCTTGCATACTTCCGGATGTGTCAATAATGAAAAATAACGCCATTGTTTTGCGCGGGACACTTTCTCTTTCTACGTTAGTCAAAGCCATTTTTTAGTCCTCCTTTTTATTTGCCGTGATTTCGGCAATGTGGTTTCTTCCGAAGTCGATTTTGATACCTGCGGTAATTTTAATGACTTCGTCTTTTCCTTTTTGGGCAGTCGCACCATCCGGTGCGGTCACAAGCCATCTGGCAGAAGAAAGGTTTTTTAACCCGAGAACCTTTGGGTCTTTAGGGTTAGTGATTACCTCGGCTGTCGCCTTCGTGTAATCATCGCTATCGGAAACAGTTTGACACTCAAAAATCTTTGCGCCGGGATAAAGTGGAATACGTGTCTTGGAAAAGCATAAATAAGCCGGAATCCGTCTATTTTTGCCACAGGCGCAAGTAAGAATTCCTTTAGAATCTGCGGTATTTTCTGTTCCGCAACTGCACTTAATTATATCGCTTCTCCACCTTACGAAAGCTTTTAGCCACGAACTTTCTAAAAGTTGTGGTGTCTTTCCGTGAAGTCTGTCATAGTTAAATGCTTCAATGAACATTTCGCGAATATATTCGGGAACTAAACCCCATATTTTAATTGCGTTAGCACTTGTGAGATTATTAGGCGCGTTACGCTTATCTTTGGGGTCAAAGATGAAGACCGGGTCTTCTCCATAAAATCGTTTTTCATCTGCTTCGGTCGTGATGTCATTTCCTTTTGCAGTAAGTCTGCCCTCAAGAGGGTGATTTGCAAATAATAACAAGAACAACACAACCGCTAACGAAAACCTATCCGTCTGTTTATCAGGCGTTTTCTCCCCCCTGACTATTTCCGGTGCCATATAACGACATTTACCTGCGATTCCGGAGCTAAAACCTTGTCCCATTACATTGTCGTTGTCACAAATCAGAACATCGCCATTCTCAAAGTTGATAAAAAAGTTTCCGTCGTTAAGGTCTTGATAGTTGAATCCCGCAAAGTGTAGTCGCATGAATCCGTCGACAATGTTCAATGCCGCATTGATAAGAGCCGTGTCGCTTTTAAAGTTGACTTTTGCCAAAAGATACTTTGCAAAATCGCCGTATTCGGGAGGGCGAAGGGGCATGACATACCCGAAAGTACCATCTACCCACTCGGTAATATCAACAGGCCATAGAAATGCATCTGTAGGTTTACCCCTTTCTATGTTATTTTTGATATTACCATAGAAATTTTGGGGTTCTTTCAGCTTATCTTTATAGTACCACTTTAATGCCATCTCCTTTCCGTCATATTCGACTTTGTAGACAACCCCCTGACCGCCTCGCCCTAACTCGACTTTGGACTTTGATGCTCTCAACACCTTTACAGACTTAAAGCCTACGGTGTTAATGACTTGCCTTTCTTTTAAAGATGCCATAAAATACCTCCTGCTTTTTATATTATTTTAATAAATCTTGCCTATTCGCTATATGAATAATTACGTTTCTCCCAAATTCAGCCACAAAGCGGGGCGAACGCCGCCAACTGCCATCACGGCGTCGATGTGGCTGCCAAATACGTCGACGCAGCCGTCGAAATCGACGTCGGCGGCATAATCACTATCGATACCGGGCGACCGAAGCCACCACCACGAAGCCTTACCATTGTGCGTAGCCACACGTTTGGGATCATTTTCATCGCTTATATAAAAATCATTTTCCGTGATGCTGTACTTTTGCAAATTAGCTGTGCTATCTCCAAAATAGCGACACACCTCATCAAGACTCAATAAAAACACATTATCTCTGGTTTTTTCGCTTCCCTTTGATTCCGGACACAACGGATTGTTACCGGTGATGTTATCAGCAGATATGATTCTGTTGTTATTTCCTTGGCATAATTCCCTGTAAAATTCTCCGTTAAGCCAGTCGTATATTTCGCAACCACTACCCCATCTGTTTGATTTTAAATCGAACTTCCTTGTAGTGATTATGTTTTCGGTTATGAGCAATGCTTGTCCGTTCTGCACGTCTAATACGCGCCAATCATATTTCCCGAATTTTATTATACTGTTAATAGGTGGAGTGGCGATTTTAGATATAGTTGATTGCGATGATTGGCGTGTGTTTTGTTCGGTCTGCGAGATTTGATAAGATTGTTTCATGTTTGGGGCAGACACCGGTTCATATCCGAAAGCCGCACCGAAGTAATTTACGATTTCATACGCCTTTTCGGCTTCTGTGCCGTAGTCTTCGGTGAGCCTTGACGATATATGCCGTATGCCTATTTCGCGTTCCTGTACGCTTACCGACTTTAAATCGTGTAATTTTTTCGGCACTTTTTCGTTAATTGCCAAACGAAGCCGTTTGAACAACTGTGGCTCTTTGTTCATTAAAGTGTCCGCTACAAGCGAAGTTAGCTTAGAATCAAGCAAAACTTCATCTCCGTATTGTTGTGCGAGCGTTTTTATTACGTTATCGGTTGGCTCTATATCCGTAATTTTTGCTACAGGTTCGGCGCAAAACGGGCAGACCGTTATGCTTTTGCCGGGCGGCGGTGTCCACTCGCCGTTACATTTTTTACATTTCATTTTTTTGCTCCGTTTCATCAAAAATGAATTTAGCTACGCTCTCAACAACTATTTTGGCTAATTCAATGTCTATAGGTTGATACTCATCGCTCATTTCTCTCGCCAACTCGTCTTTAAAAACACTGAAAGATTCGCTGTTTTTAGTAAAATTTGCTTTTAAACGAATATAAATTTTCATTTCAGTTATAGCGATGCTGAGCAGTATTCTGATATACATATCGTCAATGCTTGGTCTTAAATTCGACAATACGCCCCTAAAGAATGTACTTTCAAGTATTGAAACACCGTACCCTGCATTATTTACAAGCTCAAACAATGTTTTCTCAATTTTATCTTTTAGCAATAGGCGTTCTTCTTGAATTTCGTCAACAGGCTCAAAGGGTGTAAAAGATTTAAGTTCTACATTGAACTCTTTTGGTTTCATAGTAGATTCGTTATAATAAGACTCCTTCTTTCTTAATTCATGCAAGGCATCGATAGAATCTTTTATTGGTGTAATCTCATCTCTAAACGCCGTAATTATTTTTTCTGTTTTATCATTTAATAGATTTAAAATAAAATCATTATTACGTCTATCTCTATATTCAAAATCAAATTTTAAGCTCTCCATTATTTTATTTGCTCGTCTGTCTAACTCCTGTTCATACTTTTCAAACTTATAATTTAACTCCGTAACCGATTTTTCGATGCCTTTTATTTCTTGTGAACGGTTTATGTCGTTTTTGGCTATGGTGTCTTTTAAAATCTGTATTTTCAAGTTTTGGCTAAGGTCAATTAAATTGTCAATGTAATACTCATAAACAATTCTTATCGAGTTGTCTACAAGCCTTCCTACCGTCTCTTTTTCCTCTGCACTCTTAGCCTTGGCAGAGTACATTCCTTTGTTTTTGAAAATGTTTAATAGCCTGATTTTAGTATCCGTTTCAAGGCAAAATATGTACTGGTTTATATCTTCAACGCCATTGACGACATAATCTATTAAAGCCTGAAAATCTATATTGAGATTGGTGATTTCGTACTTTTTATAAAACTCAAGCCACAAATATTTCTCTAATATATGGGGGATATTTGCTTGCAATTTTACTCTTTCGGATTTGTTAGTGAAAACTTGAAATCCGTAATTAAATGCGGTGCCCACGCTTGCGTTAAATATAGTTTCTTTAATCATCGTTGATACCTTTCCATTTCACCAATTTATAAGAGTCAATTTATTGTTTGGGATGCGACTTCTTCATCAATGTCAGAATATTTATTTTCAATTCATTGGTTACCAAAAGAAATCTATCATATTATCTATAGTAGATTTTATGTTTGACCCGGGATTATAATTTTGAAGGTCTGTTAGTAGCATTGGCACTTTGCTTTCTTTGTTGACCGCATAAATCGAACGCAGGAATGTCTCCATTTCATCCATATAATCTGCCGAAGATGAATCGCCGAAAGACAGCAGAATCATTCGCGCTAATATAGGAATACTTGCCTCATCAGTGATAAATATTTCCGGTTGTTCAGAATCGCTGTTCCATCCATGACTGATGACATCTAAGGCTTCAAACCGCTTTATGCTCGATTCAATAATATTAGTTACAGCAAAAGTTCCGACCAGACTTTTGTAACTATCATATAGTGTCAATGCGATATGTTCGGGATTTTTATCCCGTAACATATTGTAAAGTTTGTCGAGTTCTGTTTCGTTGTATCCATTGCCGGCATGAAGAAGTATCATGACTATAAACAGGTTTTTCTCATCCGATGGTGCTTCACGATTAAGGTATTCCAGTAATGATTGCAATAATAAGTACTCTGCGGTTTTACTCATCGTCGAGTTTAGTGTACCATTCGTTACGTGGACAAATTTTTCAACAGCATTGGGGATTTCTATAGAGGATGTGGGAGTAGACTGCATGGCAAAATGGAGAGATTCGTAGGTTGATAATAAGCTTAAATCTTCGATGTCAGAAATTCCCGTTTCGAGTGCTTCAATGAGCGATTTATTATCGTCGTATGCTCTCAAAAAGGCTGTTGCGTTTTTATTTCCACTGTCGCTCGAGGCGGTAAGAAGTGTCATCCCCCTTTCCTCATCAACATTTGTTCCAAAACCAAACATATAAATCATGCCTAATTCGTACATGGCGCGAATATCTTCCGAAGATGCTTTCTCATACCATTTTATAGATTCGTCGATGTTCTTCTCAATTCCGTAACCATGATAGATAGCCATAGCATAAAGATATTGCGCCCAATAAAGCTCTTTTTCTGCCTCTTCTCTCCATAGTTCGACAGCCCTTGTTTGGTCTTGCTCCACATATTCGCCATTGAAATACATTAATCCCATATTTGAAATCGCTCTTGTTTCGCCGAGTTCTATCGCCTCAGTGTAAAGAGTATATGCTTTTTCAAAATTTTGCTCAACATAGTGTCCATTGTTATACATAATTGCAAGGAAATTCAAGGCTCTCGGTATTTTAAATTCTGCAAGTTTACTCGCGATATTGTAACAGGTTTCATAATCGCCGGATGAGTACAGTTCGTTCGCCATATCAAATACTGCTGTATCTACATCACCACTCGCAATAGTGCTTTCAAACAGAAAACTCCCATCCGGCGCATACACTTTTACATCACCATAGAGTTTCCCAAACACAAAAGTTCCATCATATGTTATCCCGCTCGAATTTGTGTATCTCCCTTTTCCTGTTATAGTATTGGCAACAAACTCACCTTCGTAAAAAGTCCCGTCAGGTTTCAACCAGTATCCCGAAGCTTTTTCTTCACCACCTGAGAAAAACAACTCATTAGAATTTATTTGTAACTCTTTAACTATTGTTTTTCCTGCCATTTGATTAATCTGATGTCCGATTAAATTAGGGTTTAAAAAATAAGCTATAGCCATGATAAAAGGGATTATAATGACAGTCTCCCGAATTATATCCGTTCTTTTTTTATAAATTTTAAAAACAATCGAAGAACATATCAGACGTACTAACAAATACACGCACAGTATTACAAAAAATGAAAACGCTATAATACGAAATATTACAGAATTTCGTATATAACCAATATTATCAATGTTGTTAAAAACGTATTCTTCAACATTGGTAATATCTTCGGTACTTAATTTACTTTCTGCTGTGCTTTTTGGAATCGTATATGTGCCAAAAATAGAAATTTCATTGTATTCGACGTTCAGCAGCGGACTCAATCCGGCGGCGGCACAACCTAATGCAACTACAAAGCTTATAATCTTTTTCGACACATTCTCGCGCTTAAAAAATAAAGTTATAAACGTAATGAGTGCAATTCCTAATCCGATTAACGCACCCCAGTTATACCAGCGCATAGGATTTCCCGGTACCGCTTTTGCGGTTGTGTCAATATCTAACGGCGCTATTCTGAATATTAAAAAAATTAATAACGCAGTCCAAGCGTATGCGGCAAGAGCAAAATCGTTAGGTTCTTTTTGTTTTGGCTCTGGTTCGGGGATAGGCTCGTGTTCGGATGGGTACCCCGCAATATAAGCCAAATAACCCACCGCCCGCGCTGTTTCAACTCGGTCGCTTAATTTTTGTTCACAAATCTTGTCAACGAGAGCTTTATCCACCTTATCGTGTTGCGCATTGCAAAGTTTTGTGAACCCGTCGAAATCCTTTATAATATCGTACAGAAGTTCTCGGATAGGTTTGTACTCTCTGTTATTCTTAGAAATGTCGCTAAATGCGCTGTGAAACCTATTCGCTTGTGAAGCGTGGAAGATTTCTGTGCCGAATTCAGCTTTAATTTCTTCAAGAATTTTTAATACTTTGTCGTTCATAATATTTTGTTTCCTTTGTAAAAGTTAAAATTCAACTTAATTCAAGCAATGTAATATTACCGCTTGCCGCATCATATGCACAGAACTGAGTTTCGGTCATATTCTTAAAAACATCAGCATCAATTTTACGTTCTTTAGTTTTATGCGGCGACCAACCTTGCTTTAATTCATTAGGACCTAAAAGACGTCTCTCGCCTTCTGTAAATGATTCAACAATCTCTGTTCGTTCATATTCTCCGAAATATTCTGACCAATACTCTGCGGAACGCGGAGAGCCGTGCTTCGACAATACCAACCTACAATCCCCACCGAGTAATGAATTCAACTCATCCTTTTTTGCGCCAATTGATGCGTAAGCATCTTTAATGCTTATTGCAAAATTAACCCCTTGATTCTGTTGTAACATTTTAATAAGTTTGTTATCAATATGCAACGAAATCCCGTCTATGACTATTGCAATGTTTTGATTTGTTCTGAGAAGTTCACGCAAATGCTCTGTTACTATATTCAAGTATAAGTCATTCGCTTGATTTGAAACATCAATACTGATGACTCTTTTGGCAGAAACTGCTTTTTTAAAATCTAAAGTTTTTGCGCCTTCATTAACGGGCAAAGAAGCGAGCTGCCTTTTCAAATCATCAAAATACGCCCTTAAATATTTAGCATCATTTTGGATTGCTACATAATCGGATAATAATCTGTTGTATACTGTGTCATTAATTTTTCCCGCTTTATGCCGCTTATCTAAGACTGTTATTAGCCCCTCAACCGGACAATCAGCAATCCCGTTATTTCCACTGCCTGTTGGATGAAGTATTAAAGTTTCTCCGGATTGATTTTTTATCTCTGCTATTATTTCAATTAACGTTTTGCATGTATATGGAATTTTATACTTTTCGGGAATTGCTTCAAACAACAAAGAAGCGACTTCGCGTGAACTTTTACCGGAAAAAGGGTTATAGCAATACGCTCTGCCGTCTACGGGTCTGTATTTTGAGGCTAATTGACTACTCGTTAATTGTTTTTGGAGATTATGATTTTTACAATGTAAAACAATTACAGTCTTATGATTAGCGATGGCATCACAACAAAACCACGTTAACGCTGAGTTGCGTAAATTATCATTGCCGCCTGAAGCTAACAGATTGACGGAAGATTTTTGAGAAATATTCCGAAAACAACTATCATCGCTTAAGCTGTCGACGTGTAACAACGTCTCCTGCGCCGAGCAAGGCAAAGCAAAAGCGGCGGTTCTTTTAAATGCCGAAGTGATGTAAACGGAACGATTACCCGAACTTGAAGCTATTGCATTTTTCTGAGCGGTAGCTAATTTACGCTTCGCTTCGGCGGTCTCTTCGCCTTTTTTAATCGTAGTAAACCCTGTGGTAGCAACTTTTGTCAACGCTTTAACCGTCCAGCCTACCGGTTTTGCGGCGTTAAGCAAATCACCTAATCCCAATAATTCTCCTGCCATGTTCCTTACCTCCTGTATAATTGAAAATGAAATTTAAAAGGCTCTGCATTTGGTAACCCGATAATTGCTTCACCTGTTTTCAAGTTTCTCAGTTCCCAGTCCTCAACCGTGTAGCCATTTCGAGGCGGTGCGTCATTTAACATTCTGTCAGTACCCTGATATCGTTCAATAACTAAATTCCCACCGAACAAATCTCTTATGTATTCTCGAGTCCTGGGGTCATTGGCGCGAAATGCATATATCGAAGAAAAACCGGAAATTATATTTTTTGCATCGGCTTCGTCATAATCGGCATTAAGTTGCTCAATGCTTTGTAACCCTGCTAATATCTTAACTCCTAAGCTTCTGCCGAAATTTATACCGTCGTCCATATGTTGCAGTCGTGGCAAGAGTTTTAGTTCATCTACAATTAAATAAACATTTCCTTTACTGCCCTCGGTACGCCCCAACGCTTCTTTCAATGCCAAATCGAAAAGTAAGGTATATATCGGACCAAGCACGCTACCGCTTGAAAGGTCGTATTCAATATACAAGGTTTTCTTGCCTTTTTTTCTGACAAAGTTGCGAATAGAAAAGGTTCCTTTTTCAGCAAACACGCCCCTAAATATATCGTCAACTACGGAGTACATTTCCGCTAATACGCCTTCAGCTTGCTTACTGCCTTTAGTGCCGATATATGTTTTCACTTTGTTCATTTCGGGATATAAACCCGCTGTCATGTGAACAAGTTGTGCAGGAGAAAACGAGTTTATTAGTTTTTTTAGTTCGTTATTATATAAAAAATCTTTTGCAAATTCCTTATCGATTCTGCTTTCGTTTATCAGTGCGATGACTATAGAAGCAAGAACGTCTCTGGCGGCGTTAGGGAAGAAAGGGTTGTTATTTTTTGCGACCCTCTCTTCAAAAAAAGCTTTGCAAATTTCTTGTGCATTAATAGTTACCTGACCATCTTCCCAACCATCGGCAACAACTTCCTTGAAAATATTCCACCGTTGCGGAAACTCACGATACGTCGTAGAGTTCCCAATTACAACGTCGCCGACAACCGGAGGGAATCTTTCATAAAAGTCTCCCTTGCTGTCGAATATAATCATCACATCTTCCTGTCCCATATTTGCTTTTATTTGCTTTACAAAATGGTAAAACAGATTCGACTTACCACAACCGGTGCCTCCCACAAATAGAGTATGTTTTGACAGTACGTCCTCATCAAGCCCGAAAAAGGATTTTTGCCCTCTAAACTCACCTTCAATTTTTATTATCGGCTTGCCGGGAATCGGCGGTATTTGATTCTTCTCAATGGTCGTCCCTTGCAAAATAATATTAGCGGGCATTAACCCATCTCCTTCCTAATCATTTTCATTTTCGTTTTCAAGCTCCGGTTCCGGCGATATTTCTTGAGGCTCTTTCCCACCCAACATATCTCTAATGCGAGTGGAACTCTGATTCTCCGATTCTGAATATTTTTCGGATTCTTGGGGTGGGGAAAACTCGTGTCCGCTTTCTTTCATCATTTCGCGGATACGTGTTGGATTCTGATTTTCTTGGTCTTGATATCGGTTGTTTGCATCAGCCATAATTCACCTTCCTCATTAGTCGTTTTCGTTTTCGAGAGTTAAATCAATACTGTTTTCAGGGGGTTCGTAACTATTTATAATATCCCGTATGCGAATTGCGGTTGTATCATATTCGGGAGCAATATGGCTTCCATCCTTATCTAAAGCGACTTTACTACATTGTCTGACATTCCCGCTTTTACTAAGTCCATACCTTAACTCGCTACCTTTGCTTTCGAGATATTTGTTATATTGTCTAACCATATCTTCGGTTTCACCATTACCTTGACTTCTGTCACAGGCAATAATTTCTTCTTGCGTTTTCGGGTCATAGACAGTTATTGAGCTTATTTTATCATTTGACAGAAGTGCGGGGCATTCTACTGTATCCCAAGTGTTTAAAGGATGTCGCACACCATTAGGGTCTAACCCTTTAGTTGGCATTTCCGATTTGTTGTAAGCATCGTTATCGCCAAGAAAAACTTTTACATCCCCACAAGCGTTTTCTGCATACATCTGAGATAACTGCCTACCTATTTCGCGGTCTTCCGGCCACTCAATCCCTTGTTCCTCAAAATTTAAGTCAATGGTTGTCCCGCCAACCTCTTTAGCATACTCGTTTGCCGCCGATGAAGCATTGTATCTATTCTGCCCGTCATACGTTGCGCCGGCATAAAACACAGCAGTATTTTCTTCGGTTTCACAGGCTTTTTCCTGTTCTTTAGTAAAGTAAATTATCATATTAGTTGCACACACCACCTAAAATAAAATGCTCCAAATCTCTTGAATCTATTATAATTTATATGGATATATAACGCTTCAACAGCTAATCTATATAGGACATTCATATTATAGCGCCTTAAATATTTTTTATCACAATATATGGTCGATTTAACTCAATTAAATTTAATTCCGCACCATATCGCAAACGATATTAATTTACGAAATACCCCCGAAATCTCGCTCAACCACGCCACTTTACTTTAATATGACCATAATTTTGACCACATTCAGAAATTAATAATAAACCGCCGACAAAGATTCCATACTCCGCCGCTTATGCTCATCAAGCGCATGAGCGTATTTTTTGAGAGTAACCATTGCGGAAGCATGACCTAAAATCTCCGACAACGCCTTAACATCAAAGCCGCTTTCTAAGGCTCTCACCGAAAATGTGTGACGAAGTGCGTGAAAATTAATTTTCTTAACACCTGCGGATATTAAAAGCCTCTGAAAACGATATTGTAAATTGCGTGGTTCGATGAATTTGCTATCTCCCGAAATAACAAGTCCGCTGTCACTGCGGTAATCAGACAAAAATTCAATCAAAAATTCGGGCAACGGTATGCTTCGTAAAGAAGCTACACTCTTAGGAGTTAAGCAGGCGACTATCGTTTTCGGGCAATCGCGAGAATCACCTTTGTAATCGGGATTTTTAATCCGCTGAACAGTCCGCCGAACATGAAGCAATTGCCGCTCAAAGTCTATATCGGTCCACAATAAACCGCATAACTCTCCAATTCTAAGCCCTGTATAAAGGCATAGCGTTACGGCGAAGCGGTCGATGTCGCCCGATGTTTTCGCCGCTATTTCTAACCTTTTCTGCTCGCCAAGTGATAAAACCTCGGCTTCGGCGGTTGATTTTTTTGGGATTTTTATGTCAAAAAACTCTTTTGCGAACACGTTTTTCAAGCCACAACGCAAAAAACTAAAAACGGACTGTACGGTCGATACCGACAATCCGTTCTCGATAAGCTTATCCGCAAACCCTTGTAACACCTCGGTAGTCAGCTTTTTGCACAGCGTATCTCCGAAAAAGGGAGATATGTATCTTTCAATGTACCCCTGATAAATTCCATAAGTCGAAGGCTTGATTTGGTTTTTCAAACTATCGAGGTGTACTGCCAGTTCGGCGGTAACTGTCTGTTTTGAATGAGGTTGTTTTGCCATTTTTAAAGAAGCCTTCGCCCGCGCCAACTTGTCTTTCACCTCGGCATAGTTTCGTGCATAAACCGCGCCGTACACCGCTTTTCCGTTATTATCGCGGCTTTTAATATATCTCGCCTCGTATCGCCCGTCTTTTCTTTTGTAGATGTTACGCTCTCGTCGTGCCATAAGAACCTCCCTTGTTCTGACCAGAAATTTGACCATGTTTAGCTATATTATAAATGAAATTGTCGAATTTTTCAGCAATTTACGGCACTTCATGAGAAAAACAACCCGTTCGTGATTCTTCACCATGTTCTTTGAGTTGAAACGAATTGTAACATTTTTGTAAATGTTTCATATAATTCTGAAAATATTCCTTGCTTTTTTGTTAGGACTGTGATATAATATAGTACATTAAGACAATTTTTGCTATTTTTCGCAGATTTTTCCTTATCGTAAATTAATATCGTTTGCGATATGGTAAGCCCAAACAATAAAACACATAACTCTCGTCCGAACGGCGGGAGTTTTTGTTTTCCGCATATAATACCATTATAATCAATTCATTTGCATATGTCAAGAATAATCGTCAATATATTTGCTGATAATTACATATAATAAGCAGTATAATTATATACGAGGTGATAAAGCAATGTTTGAAGATATTTTCTACGAGCGGTTAACAAAGCTGAGAATGAACAAAGGTGTTTCACAGCGCGAAATGAGCCTGACAATGGGGCAAAGCGAGGGATACATGACGAAAATCGAAAGCAAGGTGTCGCTTCCGTCCATGACGGTATTTTTCTACATCTGCGAGTATTTCGGGATTACGCCGATGGAGTTTTTTGATAATTCGCTTAAAAATCCCGAATTAATCGGGCAAGCCATTGAGGGGTTGAAAAATCTTGACGACTCCGATGTTTTGTTAATTCTTAATCATATTAACAGATTGCAGAAAAAATAAGTGTCATATTATTTTTAAAGGATTTATTTAAAACATAAATAAACCCCACATTTTCTATTGGAAAATGCGAGGTTGAGAAGATTGAGGAGATTAAGGAGATATGCATGAAAAAATTAAACCTAAACGAAGCGGCTGAAGAATTCGATGTCATTAACTTTGAAACGCATTTGTTTTATAACAAAAAGACAGGCGAATTCGGGTTCTACGGCGAATACATGGACGATGAAACCGCAAACGCCGAGGAGTTTGAGAGTGAGGAGTGGGTAGCCGCGCCGAGCCAACACGACCTCCGCGAATACGGTATTATGGAAGCTTTCGCCGAGTCTGTTGTTGATAGTCGTGCGCGTGAATTGTTGTTTGTTTCTTTGGAGGGCGAAGGCGCGTTTCGGCGTTTCAAGGACACGCTATTTCGCGTTGACCTGCGCGATGAGTGGTTTGCGTTCAAGCATAAGGCTTTCGTAAAAATCGCGCGGGACTGGTGCGATTACCACGGTATTGAGTATACCGACATTCAAATCAAGGACGAACCCGCACCTCAACCGGAGGTCGAAGAAAGCAAAGGAACACCCTGCGACAATGTAACGAACTGCCCCTGCCCGAAGACCGAGTGTCCGAACAACCGCAAGTGTTGCGCTTGCGTAGTCAAGCACAAAAAAGGCGGCAAACTACCGTTCTGCCTAAGAAAAAACGAGGGGGAAAACAAATGAAAACAGCATTAATCACAGGTCTGTCCCGTGAAATGGGGCTTGGCATGGCTCTCGCAAAGCGGTATCTTGAGGACGGCTTCAAGGTTTTCGGGAGTTACCGCGACATCGAACAGGAGCACATTGCGGCACTCAGCCGCGACCATGGAAGGCATTTTGAGTTTTAGGTGTTTATTCACTCGCCCGTTTATGGAAATGCGCCCTATTATATAAGGTATATATAACATATGCAAACCCACGACCGGCATCATGCCGTCGTGGGTTTTCTTTTTTTGCACAGGATTGAAAGTCCCCCCGATACAAACACGGCTTAAGGGGGTGCAATGTGTATACCCAAAATAATGCGCAATTTTTTGCATCGTCATAATGCACAATTATTCGGTTGTATATTTCTTTATTATGACGGATTCGTAGAATCGCATTTCAAAACAAAAGTTTTTTTCGATTTTTCCTTGACGTTCCATTTTTTATATTGTAAAACATAAATGAAAAATATAGGAAAGGAATGATTCAAATAATATGAATAAAAATTATGATTGCACAAACGTGATTATTAAGGAGGACAACATGAATCAAATTTTTAAGAAGGAAGACAACATGTTTCAAATTTATCCGGCATGGATTAATGTATCCGACTCAGGTAAAATAACTGTCAACGAGGTAGAATTTTGTTCAATGCTCTTGAGAGAACGCGAAATCAAGTGTATTGACGGGTGTCTGCGCGATTTGAATGGGGTCATAAATGAAAACGAACTTAAACATGAAATATGCACGATTATTACACAACATATCGAAGAAGGAATTTCCAACAAGGTCAAAAGTTTGTTAGATGCAATTAAATTATGGTGCTACAGTACCCCGCCGGAAGCGCACGAAGGCGAAATTCATCTGCTTAATGGTCTGCTTAAAACAAATGGAGAATTTATTCCAAATATGCAATTTTGCATTAATAGACTAAATGTAGAGTATAACCCCCAAGCCAAACAACCCGAAAAATTCTTACATTATCTAAGCGAATTATTAGATTATGATGACGTCAAAACATTGCAAGAATACCTCGGTTACTTACTAATACCGTCCACGAGAGGACAGGCTATGTTGTCAATTATCGGCAACGGCGGTGAGGGCAAAAGCGTGTTGGGGACAGTACTCAAGGATATATTTACGGAATCGATGGTCGAGGGTAGTTTTCATAGAATCGAGGCCGATAAGTTTTTTCGCGCAAATTTAAAAGATAAATTAGTTTTTTTGGACGATGAATTAAAAATTGAAAAATTACCTTCCACGGGTTACGTGAAATCGCTTATAACTCTACAAACCCCAACAGATATTGAATTTAAATTTAAACAATCTTACTGCCAAAAACTATATGCAAGATTTCTCTGCTTTGGGAATGGAGCGATAAGAAGTCTGCACGATTATTCTCATGCGTTTAACAGGAGAATGATAATTCTATCGGTTAAGCCTGTGCCAAAAAATCGCGTAATTAATCCCAACATAGCAGACGAAATAATATTAGAAAAATCAAGCATCCTAAACTGGATTTATGCAGGGCTAAGGCGGCTAATCGAGAATAATTACAAGTTCAGTGTTTCCGAAAAATCGCGGCTAAATGCCGCAGAAATGATGTCGGATAATTGTAATATATCTGATTATTTCAACGGTGAAAATATAGAATTTTGCGAGACGGCAGAAATATCTTCGGTTGTATTGTATAATTCATACACTGAATGGTGTAGAGATAATGCAATAACGGCAGAAAAACGTGATGTGTTTATAATGTGGACGAAAAATAACCAGAATAAATATAATCTTACATACTCGACACACGTAAAAAATGATAAGGGTGGTAATATACGCGGATTTAGAGGTTGTCGACTATATACTAAAAAAGCATCATAGAAATGGCGTACAGGCGTACCAAGCCTGTATTCATCAGCATTTAGCGCGTACACGATGGGCGTACCGGAGGTGCACGCTTGTATATATGCCGCGTACATGGTACGCGGGGAGCGTACGCCTTAAACCCGCTCTTTAACTGTATTTGTACACCTGTACGCCTTAAACTCAATTTTTAAATTTACAACGAACGGGCAGCGCCCGTTTCGGGAGGAGGGTAAAAAAATGTTAAATAAAGAACTTTGTTTTGCGCCTGAAAGTATTGCTTTAAAATTACCAAAGTCAAAAATATTTGATAACGCAAAAATTTATAATGATGACGATTCGATTCAACCACAATTTGATAATTTTCAAATCATAGAAGTCGCATATTGCGGTTTTATTTCTGATGAGTATATAAATATTTTCAGGGGTAAATGCGACAGTATCCAAGTGATAATCAGCCATCCAAAACTTGATGAAAAAGTCAGAAACAAGCAATTAACAGAAATCGCCGAAACAATCTTAAATTTAACCGAACATATTTAAACGTAGAAAGGAAGCCAAAAATGAAAAAAGCAAAAGCAATATATGCAAGGCAATCAAAAGACAAAAAAGACAGCCTTAGTATAGATGCGCAAGTTGAAAGATGTATGAAATCCTTAGAACCCGATGAACCCCACGAAGTCTTTATTGACCGTGGAATATCGGGAAAAAACACCGATAGACCGCAGTTTAAAAAGCTACTTGAAAAAATCAAGAATGATGAATTTTCCGGTGTTGTTGTCTACAAGCTTGACAGATTTAGCAGAAGTCTACTTGATTTTATGTCAATTTATGAAACTCTTGAAAAACATGATGTGAAGTTTATCAGTTGCAACGAACATTTTGATACATCGACCCCGATGGGGCGTGCAATGCTTGCCCTGACTGCAGTTTTCGCTCAGATGGAGCGCGAAACAATAGTTGAGCGTTGTAAAGATACATACTATCAGCGTGCCGAAAAAGGTTTTTATGCCGGCGGGCGCGTGCCATTCGGGTATAATAAAATCCCTGTCATTAAAGATGGGTTTAAAACCTCAATGCTTGAAAAAGAACCGTTACAAGCAGATATTGTTGAGCGTATTTATAAATACTATACAGAAGATTTACTCACGTTTTCAAGTATTCTGAATGAACTTAACAGTGAAAATCCATCAAAACCATTTCACATTGAGCAAATTAAATATATTTTGCGAAATGGCGTTTATGTGAAATCAGACGAAAGTGTATACGACTATTTAAAGACAGTGGGAGCTGTTATTAAATCAGATTTTTCTGAATTCAATGGTACGAAAGGTTTTTTCGCTTATGGAGACCCAAAGAAAAGAAAAGGAAAAAAGTTAAATTCATTTTCCAGAGAAAACATAACTATCGGTCTGCACGAAGGATTTATCGATTCTGAAACTTGGCTTAAATCTCAATATAAATTAGACGGCATAAAAACTTATAAAAGAGCCGGAACAAGCTCGCACACATGGCTTTCGGGATTGACGTACTGCGGATATTGCGGTCACGCACTGACATTTTCGCGTGGAGGCAATAAAAAATCTGTAAGATACTATGCAACTTGCGGTGGCAGAAAAGACAAGTATTGTCTTGCACGAACGAAAACTGTTCACGCAGATGAGCTTGAAAGAATAGTTGAACGAGAAATTCTGAAATACTTAGACACACTTCCGCAAGTGCACGCAAAGAAAAACAAGAAAGAAAAAAGCGAACTCAAAGCTCTCGAAAACAAATTGCTCAACCTGAGTTTCCGTGAAGACGAAATTAGGAATATAGCGATGGAATATACAAAAAATGGGTTTCATAATTTACTCAGAAACCTTGACAACGAACTCAGCGATATTGAAAGTCAGAAAAGTGCCTTGCAAAATGAAATTCAACAGATAGAGAGTGTAATTAATACTGTCAAAATTTCAGAGTGTGAAATTAAAAGCTATGCTCAAAGGTTTTCTGAAGCAGACATGGAGACGAAAAAGAAGATTGCCGGGTTATTCATCGACAAAATTGTTTCGACTGATGATGAAATCGAAATATGTTATAAAGTCTGATTTTTCAGCAACTCTCGACACGCCTGTATGATAGTGTACAGGCTGTTTTTGCGTTATGAAAGGGTTCTGCGGATAAGAGTGATTTTTTGTTTACTTTAAGGGGATGGCGACCCGAAAAACGCCGATGAAAGCGATGAGTTTTTCGATAGGCTTTATTCTAAGCATAAAATAACCCGCATTTCCGCTCACAGAATGATAAATTCGGTTGGCGCAGGGCGAGGGCAAGTTAATGAATTGTTGATTGTGAACGCGTAGAAAAGGGGAATTGAAAAGTATTCCTCTCAAAAGGCTCAAAAACGGAAAGTTGGCGTTCAAGGAAACTATGGCTATCACTATGATTGACCCGATTTATGTGGCGCAGACTCCGTTTGAGCAAAGTCATTTATTGGCGAAGTTGCAAAAGGCGGTGATTGTTGCACGAATTGTCGGCGAGAGTTACAATCAGCCTACGTTTATTCATTCGGTGACTACGACCGATTTAACGGGCGAGATGTTTGCGGTGGTTCGTGCGGATTATGAGTTGGTGCGAGAATGTCTCGATGACCCGGCGAGGGGATTTTCGGCGTTGTCCGGTAAAATGAGGGTTTATATTCAGCCGAGGACTAAGGGTGCGGGGCATGGGAGCGTGTCGAGGGCTTTTTATGCGCGACCGAGGTTTTTGGCGGAGTTTGTGGATTTGGGGAGTGAGACTATAGTTTCCGCAAAAATTACCGATATAAAATATAATCCAACCAAATAAACCACAGAAGGGAGCAAGTTTTATGAAAAAGATGGACGGTTTGTAATGCCTTGAAAGGAGGTATTACAAAATGTACAAATTGTATATTTATTGCAAGGCGGCTTTTCCGCTTACAGTTCAGCAGAAAGACCACCTCGAGCGTAAGAAAATTAAACCTAATGATGTGACGGTTCGCCGCTTCGGGGGCAAAGATGAGCTTTTTGCCTATGTGAGAAAATATGATTACTACTCTCGCACCGATGAGTGGCGCAATCATATCCTTGATGCAACGATGTGCAACACCAATGACTCACTTCGTCACAAACAATCTTTCGACCGGCAATACCCTAATCGTTGGAGCATGGAGGACGATGTTTATCACCTCGGTTATCTCATTAAGGACGAAAAAGACAGGGTTATCGACTTCCGAAATTACACCGATGAGCTTTATGCGTTCGATTTAAAGGCATACGAAAAAACATATTGGGCAATTCGCCGCAAAAAATGGGAAGAAGAATACGAAATCCGTGATGCGAAGTGGGAAAAGGACAAACAACTCCGCGAGGGTGAGCATTATTGGAGCTATTATCGGCGAATCCGCACCACGCAGGAGCGGCGACACGCTTGTATCAGCGAGTATGCGGGGCTTATTCGCGGAAAACGCAGTTGCGCCAATCTCCCAAATTCGTGGGACGATTTTTACTTTCACCGTGAGAAATCTTGGAAAGCGCGGTGCAAAAGCGCAAATCGTCAGTATGAAATCAACCTGAAAAAACACATCTACACAGTCAAAATAACCTCCACGTTTGATGAGGACGTGGAGGTTGTTATTTAAATACCGCTTCACCACGAAGCGGTATTTTTACACCATAATCCGCATTGAAAAAATCGACGTAGCGGAAAAATCCCGTATCAGTGATAGTATTTGTAAGTTAAGGGTAGGATATACCAAAAAATTTCGCGTTTTATACTAATATCTCCTTTGCTTTATATAAGCTAATTATAGCATGAACGAATAATTAATTGCCGCTCTCGGTAAATTTTTATTCAGATATTGTTTGTTATATAGACAATGGTATGATTGAATCACAAATTCGTTGACAGTGCAACGAATTTGTGATATAATAAAAAAAGATGAACAAAGTGGGGTTAAAATATGTATAAGACAGTAACCATGCCACTTTACGACATTCCGGGTAACTATGACACCATTAGTAAAGTCTTAAAATATTAAGATACAGGGAGAATCGGAATGAAATTAAAATCCGTTATATCCGCTGTTGTTTTAGCTTCGCTTACGCTTTTATCGGCTTGCGGCGGAGCAAATCCGGGGCAAGCGGAAACAACAATCGCGCCTACTCAAAATGGGCAGCCTCAAAACGAGCCAAACGAGCAAAACGAGGAAAACGAGGAAACGCAAAGCAAAATCGGGGAATCTGCGTACAGCCTTTTTACGGAAATATCGGCAGTTCCGCGTACCTCAGGGAATGAACAGGCAATCAGCGATTATCTGAAATCTTTCGGCGAGCGGCGCGGTTTTGAAACAATACAGGACGAATGGCTGAACCTGCTGATTAAAAAACCGGGGTCGCCGGGGCGTGAAGATGAACCGCCCATTATTCTGCAAGCGCATATGGATATGGTTGGCGATAAGAATAACGATGTTGAACACGACTTTTTGACCGATTCGATAGTCCCCGTTATAGAAGGAGACTGGGTTACGGCTGAAAAAAAGACTACCCTCGGCGCGGATAACGGCGTAGGACTCTCCATAATTTTGGCGATTTTAGATGCGGACGAGCTTTCACATCCGCCTATTGAAGCGTTAATCACCGTTGAAGAGGAAACAACCGCGATAGGCGCGGTCGAATTTGATACAACGCTTCTTTCGGGCAACCGTATGATTAATATTGACTCGACAGATGAGGGGCGTTTTGCCGTCAGCAGCGCGTCGGGGACAGATTTTGTAATGACACACCCTGTTGAAATGCAGGCTCTTCCGGAGGGCTTCACTACTTTTGAGCTTGCAATAAAAGGGTTAAACGGCGGTCATTCGGGCGACGATATAAACAAAGGGTTCGCTAACGCAAATGTTTTGATGGGGCGGTTACTTTTTGAAATTTCCGAAATCAGCGAAACGGGAATCTTCATTACCTCAATTAACGGCGGCTCTGCCCCTAACGCTATACCGCGTGAATGTTTCGTTGTTGTATCACTGAATGATTTAAACGCGGCAGACGAGATTATTGAGCAGGCAATAGAGTTATTTAAAGAAGAATATCCCGTTGAACAGGATTTAAAAATCACGCTTACCGAAACCGAAACAGCCGAGAGCGTTATGACCAATAATTCTATGCAGAGGGTTATTACGGGTATTACGCAGATGCCAAACGGCGTATATTCAATGAGTGCGGATATTGAGGGGCTTGTTCAGACCTCCAATAACTTAGGCATAATCGAGACCGAGGACGGGAAAGTGATTCTCACGGCTTTTGCCCGCAGTTCACTCCCCGAAGAGGAAGAGGAGCTTCTCGACTTACTCCGCTCTCTTGCAGGGCAGGTAAACGCCGAATTTGAAATTGAAAAAAGCGTTCCCGCGTGGCCTTTCAAAGTCGATTCTCCTTTGCGTGACAAAATGGTTGAAGTGTATACAGCCATGTACGGCGATGCACCCGTAATAGAAGCAATACACGCAGGTCTCGAAACGGCTGAATTTGCTCTTAAAATGCCCGATTGCGATATTATTTCCATAGGCTCCGATATACAGAATTATCATAGCCCCGATGAGAAGTTCTCGCTCCCCTCGTATTACCGTACTTGTGAGTTCTTAATCAAGGTGTTAGAAGCTTTATAAATAAAACAGCACTTTTTTGAAAAAAGTGCAGAAAGTGCAGAAAGGACATGGTTTTAAAAACATGAAAAAAGATTTATTCAGGAAAGAAGTCGTCGAGAAAATAACAAGTCCCGATGGACTGAACGAGTACGTCAAGGTTATTAAACCGAGCGTGTGGATGATTCTCGGCGGTATAGCCATAGCCGCCATAGGAACAACTTTTTTTAGAATTTTCACCGGTTATAGGGTTTTGGATTTATTTTTCGGAATGTTATCCTAATAAGAAAGAGCTAAACTCGTAAATAATTAAGAAAAGTATGTCACCATGCCGCATAATTCTTTGAATTATGCACAAGTATGGGCGGCATGGAGGGGAAAATGAAAAAAACTCCTGTTGTATTGCAGCTTGAAATAGTTGAATGTGGTGCGGCTTGTTTGGCTATGGTGATGGCTCATCATAAAAAATGGGTTCCGCTTGAACGTCTCAGAATCGACTGCGGCGTATCGCGGGACGGAAGCTCCGCGAAAAATATTCTGCTCGCGGCGAGAATGTACGGCTTTAAAGCTCAGGGTTATCGCTTAGAGCCGTCAAAAATTAACACCCTGCCGATGCCGTGTATTATCCATTGGAACATGAACCACTTCGTAGTGCTTAAAAAGACAGACAAAAAACACGCCTACATAAACGACCCCGCACGCGGTGAGGTTAAAATCACGCTTGAACAATTCAACTCATCTTTTACGGGCATGGCTATTTCAATAACGCCGGGGGCTGATTTTGAGCCGAGCGGTAAGCCCGTGAGCGTTTTGCCTTTCGTGAAACAAAGGCTTAAAGGCGCGACGCCGATTTTCGCTTTTGTGTTAATCACCGGGGCGTTTTCGGCATATTTCGGGGTAATAATGCCTCTTTTTAATCGTATATTTATTGACGATATGCTCGGCGGGAAACACCCCGATTGGACTCTTGAGTTCATTTCTCTATTTTTGACGTTCAACTTTTTTAGCCTTATGCTTCAATACATAGATATAAAAACAAACTTGAAGATTACCGCGAAGTTCGCCGTAGTTTCGAGCAGTGTTTTCATGTGGCACGCGCTTCGCCTGCCGATTGACTTTTATTCTTCCCGAAATGCGGGCGACATCGCCGCAAGACAAAGCGAAAACGACGGAATTTCCATGTCGCTTATTCGCTTGTTCGCGCCTATATTAATAGATGCTTTTATGATGGTTTTCTACCTTGTAATAGTCTTAAAATACAGCGTAACGCTGACCTTAATAGGATTTGCTTCGCTGCTCATTAATTATAGCGTAAATAAGTTTATAAACAACAAGAACATAGATATTTCCCGCGTTTCTTCCCGCGATTCGGGAAAGCTCAGTTCAATGACGGTTGCGGGGCTTGAAATGATTGAAACCATTAAATCTTCAGGCGCGGAGGACGGCTTTTTTGAAACATGGTCGGGTTGTCACGCCGCCGTCAACAGCTCAAAAATAAAATCACTGCGCCTTAATCAATCGGTAGGTTTAATCCCTCAAATCGTGTCGCAGACGACTAATATAGTGATTTTACTGCTCGGCGCAGACCTAATTATGGAAGGGCAAATGACCGTCGGCATATTCTTCGCGTTTCAAGGATTTTTAAGCGCGTTTCTCTCGCCTTTCTTAAAACTGATTAACACAAGGCTTGATATGAACAGGACAAAGGTGTCAATGGAGCGGGTTCAAGACGTGTTGAATTATAAAACCGACGTCGAGTTTACAGAATTTGATATTACAGGGGACGTAAAAAAGCTATCGGGAAATGTTGAAATCAAAGACTTAACTTTCGGCTACAGCAGACTTTCAGCCCCGATTATTGAAAACCTTTCGCTGTCTTTAAAACCGGGCGAAAGCGTCGCCCTTGTCGGGGCTTCGGGGTGCGGAAAATCCACCGTGACGAAATTAGTAAGCAATCTCTATAAACCTTGGAGTGGTGAAATACTGTTTGACGGTTTAAAAATCGAGGAAATACCGCGTGAGATTTTCACGAGCTCTGTTTCTGTTGTGGAGCAGGACATCGTCATGTTTATGGACAGCATAAACAACAACATAAAATCATGGGACAAGAGTATAGAGGACTTTGATATAATTTTAGCCTCTACGGATGCGCAGATTCATAGTACCATTATCGACAGAGAAGGCGGCTACAGCGGGGATGTTCTCGAGGGGGGAAAGAACTTTTCGGGCGGCGAACGTCAGCGGCTTGAAATAGCGGGCGCGCTGTGCAGAGAGCCTACTATACTTATTTTAGACGAAGCCACAAGCGCGTTAGACGCCAAAACTGAATACGATTTAATCAAAGCCGTCAAAAACCGAAGAATATCTCTTATAATAGTCGCGCATAGGCTGTCTACGATTAAAGATTGCAATGAAATCATCGTGTTAGAAAAAGGCAAAGTAGTACAAAGGGGTACGCATGATGAACTGTATGCGGTCGAGGGGCAGTACCGAGAATTGGTGACGACTAATTAGTGTAGGGCGTGATGTCTACATCACGCCGTAAAAATACGAAGCATCTGTTGATTTCGGCGTGATGTAGACATCACGCCCTACAAAAACACATTTCCCATTATTAATCAGAGGTGAAAACATGAACTGGTTTGAAGACCAATTGAAAATCAGGCTGCAAAGTGACGAAGACGATTTTACCGGAGCATTTCGAGATTTGTCGTCTGTTGTTATGGGCGAAGAAGCCGCAAGCGCGGGGGTTTCCTCGCCTCGCCAAAAAACCCATAACGCAATCCAAATGATACTCAAATTCTTAGGGACTGATATTGTTCAGGCTCCCGAAGGCATAACCGATAACGAGGAATACATAAACTACTTTTTGAAACCATCGGGAATCATGAAACGCCGTGTAGACCTCGTCGGTAAATGGTGGAAAGATGCGTGCGGACCTATGCTCGGAAAGTTGAATGACGGTGATGTCGTTGCGATTATTCCGTCATCGAAAGGCTACTATTATTATAATTATGAAACCAAAAAGAAAACAATTGTAACCTCGGCAACGGCAAAAAACTTGGAAACATCGGCATATTGTTTCTACAAGCCTTTTCCGTGCCGCGAAATAACTGTTGTGGATTTAGTAAAGTACATCTTTTCCACCATAACAGCAAGCGACGTGTTCTTCTATTTTTTGATTATGGCGGTGACTACCCTTATGGGCATGATTCAGCCGCGCCTGTCTCTATTGCTGTATAGCGTAATTATTCCCAGTGGCAACGTGTCGCACTTACTGCCGGTTGGCGTCATGCTGTTTTCATTCGCTATTTCATCGCAGGTGCTGCTCCTTAGCAAAGAAATTATAATGAACCATTTGACCTTCAGGCTTAGTAACACGGTTGAACCCGCCGTCATGATGCGTACTCTTAACCTGCCTGCGGGGTTTTTCAGGAAATACGCATCGGGCGAACTCGCGCAAAAAGTATCTCTCGTGCCGCAAATATGTAACTCTATTTTCTCGGTCATCACGGGTACTTTGATTACGTCACTTTTCTCTTTGGCATACTTTTTTCAAATCGGGCGTTTAGCCCCCGCTCTTTTGCCCCCGTCTTTGCTGATTATCGGCATGACCCTCGGTATTAATGTATTAGTAACAATTGTTTCTATAAAAATTCAACGTAAATCCTTAAATGCGAGTGCGGAGCTTTCGGGGCTGACATACTCTATTTTGTCGGGTATTCAAAAAATAAAAATCACAAATTCCGAAAAAAGGGTTTTCTCACGCTGGGCGGCGAAATATAAAACCGCTCAAAACTTCGTTTATAACCCTCCGCCCCTACTTAAGTATTCATCGCTTATCAGTTCGATTGTTTCCGCGGCAGGACTTGCGCTAATATATCTCACCGCAATCACCGCTGAAATATCAATCGGGGAGTATATGGCGTATAATGCGTCTTTCGGAATGGTTTCGGCTTCGATTCTGTCTTTGGGTTCGCTGACTACGTTTTATGCAGGTTTAAAGCCTATGTTAGATGTTGTTGAACCCATGCTGAAAGAAAGCCCCGAAATAAGCGGCGGTAAAACAGTTATAACCGATATTTCGGGCGGCGTGGAAATACATAATCTTTCTTTCCGCTATGATAAAAACAGCGCGTATATCTTAGACGGCATCAATATGAAAATCCGCTCCGGTCAATATGTGGCAATTGTAGGGAAAACGGGTTGCGGCAAGTCGACGCTCATCCGTCTTCTGTTAGGTTTTGAAAAAACCGCAAGGGGTGCGATTTATTACAGCGGAAACAATATTTCCTCCCTCGACCTGCCCTCTCTGCGGCGAAAAATCGGAACTGTCATGCAAAACAGTAAACTTTTTAAAGGAAATATCCTCTCAAACATAATTATATCTGCTCCGCACTTATCTATGGACGATGCGTGGGAAGCGGCGAGAATCGCGGGAATAGACAAAGATATATCTGAAATGCCTATGGGTATGCACACGATTATAACCGAGGGGAGCGGCGGTATTTCCGGGGGGCAGAAACAGCGATTGATGATTGCCCGTGCTGTCGCGCCGAAGCCTAAGATATTAATTTTGGACGAATCTACAAGCGCACTCGATAATATTACCCAAAAGCACGTAGCAGACTCGCTCGCAAAGCTTCGATGCACACGCATAGTAATCGCACACAGACTGTCAACGATTAAGAACTGTGACATGATTTATGTCCTTGACAAAGGAAAAATCATCGAAGAGGGCAATTTTGATGAGCTTTATGAGAAAAAAGGCTTTTTCCACGAATTAGTAAACAGGCAAATGCTCGGCAATCAAGAATAATAAAAGGAGAAATTAACAGCATGAAAAACTTTAAAAAAGTCATTCTAATTATCGTTACGTTATCAATAGGGCTTGTCGCGTCTTGCGGCAAATCAGAGGAGAATGAGGCTTATACTGATTTTACTCCTATGGCTGACATAAAAACGGGAGTTTTAGAAAGGTTTTTGAGATATGTAACTCACGATACGCAGTCAGACCCAAACTCTGACGCCGCGCCAAGCACTCAAACTCAAATGGATTTTGCAAAGCTTCTTGCTGAGGAGTGCCGCGCTATGGGCTTGAGTGACGTAAAGTTGAGCGAGTACGGTATTGTCACAGCGACGCTTCCCGCAAACATAGATGCCAAAGTCCCTGTCATAGGTTTTATTTCCCATGTGGATACGAGTCCGGAGTCTTCCGGCACAGACGTAAAACCTTTATTATTTGAAAACTATGACGGCGAAAACATTGTTTTACCTTCGGGAACGGTCATTTCGCCGGACGAATTTCCCGTACTTAAAAACTATATAGGACAGACAATCATAACCGGAAGCGGAGACACGCTTCTCGGTGCGGACGATAAATCGGGCTTAGCGATTATTATGACGGCTATGGAGCATTTAATACAAAATCCCGAAATACCGCACGGCGAAATAAGAATAGCATTCACACCGGACGAGGAAATCGGGGCAGGGACTGACAACTTCGATGTGGAAGCTTTCGGGGCAGACTTTGCGTTTACCGTAGACGGCGGGGAAATCGGCGACATTTCTTTCGAGAATTTTAATGCGGCACAAGCGGTTATAGAAATAACGGGAAAAAGCATACATCCCGGTTCGGCGAAAGGAATTATGGTGAATTCGGCTTTAATCGCGGCAGAAATTGTATCGTCATTCCCGAACGGCGAAACACCTGCAACCACCGAAGGGTACGAAGGCTTTTATCATGTGACTAATATTAGCGGGAACGTAGAAAAAAGCGAAATTACTTTAATCATTCGTTGCTTCGACAGCGAAGAATTTGAAGCACGGAAAAGATTTGTTTCAGAATTGACAGACACTTTTAATAATAAATACGGCGAAAATACTGTCAAGCTGAATATGACAGACCAGTATTACAACATGATTGAAATGATTCCTTCTGAAATAATCGAGTATGCAAAATCCGCATATATTGCCGCCGGAGTAGAACCCGTTGTCCACGCAACACGCGGCGGTACAGACGGCTCAATGCTCTCCTTTAAGGGGTTGCCCTGCCCGAACATCTTTACCGGAGGGCATAATTTTCACGGACCGTATGAGTTTATTCCGCTTGAGTCAATGGTAAAGGCTGTTGATGTAGTTGTACAATTATCCGCCAATGAAGGATAATAAATAAAATTATTTTACAGGAGGAAAAAAATCATGACACTTACGCAAAAAATCGCAAATCTCACTCCCGAACAGAGGGAAAAGCTCGGCACAGTAAAGGACGAAGCGGCACTGAACGCTTTTGCAACCGAAAACGGCATTGAACTCACAGACGAGGACAAGAAAGATGCCCTTGCCTATTTTGAAACAGGCGTAACCCCCATGAGCGATGACGACATGGATGCAGTTGCGGGCGGAGGCTCAAAAAACTCGGAAGCAGAGGCAAAAGCAAAGAAAGACGGGCGAACCTACAACTTGCCCGGTAACACAGGTACACTTTGCAACTGTGCCCACGATTACAAATTTGCGAGGTCTAAAACGTTTGTTCGCCCAGGACAGACAATAGATTTATGGGTTTACTCTGTTTATCTTTATTCTGATATTAAGTGCTATAAATGCAATCGAACATTTGCATCGTGGGAACATGAGGAGAGGTTTTGAATTTCTTGGTGGAGTCATTATTATCTAAAAATAATCCCCGAAAAAATAAATTATAAAAGGAGAATTTTATCATGACACTTACGCAAAAAATCGCAGGTTTAACCCCCGAACAGAGGGAGAAACTCGGCACAGTAAAGGACGAAGCGGGACTGAACGCTTTCATCGCCGAAAACGGAATCGAACTCACAGACGAGGATAAGAAAGAAGCCCTTGCCTATTTTGAAAACGGCGTAACCCCCATGAGCGATGACGACATGGAAGCTGTTGCGGGCGGCACTTCAAAAAAAGATGCGGAAAAACAGGCAAAGGCAGACGGGCGAACCGTCCCATTGCCCTACCGCGTCCCCGGGTCGTATTCGGAACAGATAGGTTGCAACTGTTACTACGAGAAAAGATGGGCGAGGTCTAGACAGTTTAAATCAAAATCCGGCGGAGTCGATACGTATACTTATTACGACATTAAATGCTATCAATGCAATAGAAAAGTTGAATCGGCAGACCTCTATGGCTGATATTTCAGAATACGTTTTTAAGGACATGAAGTCCTCAAAAAAATAAATTTTAAAGGAGAATGTAATCATGACACTAACACAGAAAATCGCAGGTTTAACCCCCGAACAGCGGGAGAAGCTCGGCACAGTAAAGGACGAAGCGGGACTGAACGCTTTCGTTGCCGAAAACAGCATTGAACTCACAGACGAGGACAAAAAAGAGGCACTGTCCTACTTTGAAACAGGCGTAACCCCCATGAGTGATGACGATATGGAGGCAGTTGCGGGCGGAACTTCAAAAGACGATGCAGAGAAAAAGGCAAAGGCAGATGGGCGTACTGTCGGCTTGCCCTGCATCGTCCCCTTGTTACAATATTTACAAGATTGCAACTGTCACTACAAGAAAAGATGGGCGAGGTCTAAAGAGCTTAAAACAGCAAGAAATGGTTTATCCGATATTTATACTTATTATGACGTTAAATGCTATCAATGCAATAGAAAATGGGAGTCGGTAGACACGCACTGACATTTCTAATTAAATACGGCATTAAAGTTTAAAAAATAAATAAAAGGGGACTTCGATAATGTACTACAAACTTTCGCCCGGTTACGCGCTTCGGAGTTGGAAAAATACAGGCACGGTGCTGTATAACCTCTATAGCGGTCAAATGAAAAAACTCAGCTTGCCTGAGTTTCTGCTACTCAAAAGCTGTGATGGCATTACGAAAATGGACACAGACCCGTGGCTGAACAGTTTCATCGAAAGAGGCGTTGTTACGCCCTGTGACGAGCAGGGCGAAGGCGATAGTCGCCCCCAGTTACCCTCCGAGCAACAGTTCCGCGCCTATCCGAATGAGTATTTCGCCATTGCTCAATGGGCAATCACCGAGCGGTGTAATTACAACTGCCGTCACTGCTTTATGATGCCGCCGCATACAAATTCTACAGGTGAACCCACGCTTTCGCAGTGTTATGAGTTAATCGAGCAGTTTTCCGCTTGCGGAATCCCCGAAATTTACATAACAGGCGGTGAGCCGCTTGTCAGAAAAGACTTTCTCTCTATTATAGACAAGTTAGTCGAAAAAAACATATACATAAGCCTAATCAGCACAAACGGCGCGTTGGTAACGGACGAGCTTTTGAGCCAAATTAAAAGCCGCGGCATTAGCCCCACGTTTGTGGTAAGCTTTGACGGCGTGGGTTGCCACGATTGGATGCGCAGAGTCGAGGCGTCTGAAGATGCTTCGCTGAGAGCCATAAAGTTAATAATAAAGCATGGTTTTTCTGTCGCGTGCGAGATGTCTGTGTATAAAGGCAATGCGCATTTAGTCACCGAAACGGCGCAGATGATGCGTGACCTCGGCGTGGGTTACTTTAAGACTTTTTACGTGGCGAACAGCCTGAGGTGGCAAGCCGCGGGAGAGGAGCAGAGCCTTACTTTTGAGGAGTATTACGATATATGCCTTGAAGTGTTAGAGCAAGCGTTTATAAGAAACTGGCAAATGAACATGAAATTAGTCGCGTGTCTGCATTATCATTATAGTTCAAAGAAAGTAGATATTTTGCCCTCAAAAGGCATAGAAAAAGACCATGACGGGACTGTTTTATGCAAGAAGGCACGTACTATTTTGTTTGTTGCGGGTGACGGAAGACTTCTGCCGTGCAATCCTTTCACCGCCACATCTTACGGAAAAGAAGATTGGGGAAACGCTTTTGAAACACCGCTTCAAAGTCTGATTACAAAGTCGGGATATTTAGACAAGGTAAACAGCCCGATTAGTACACTGAAAGAGCTGAATAAAAAATGCCTTGATTGTCAGTGGTTGAAAGAATGTTGGGGCGGATGCCGTGCGTTGGCTTATGGCCACACGGGGGATTATTACGGGGCAGACCCTCTGAAATGCGCCTTTTTCGAGGGTGGGTATAAAGAGAAAATTCAAGAGCTTGCGGAGAAATACAGCATATGAAAAATATAAAAAAAGCAGAAAATTATCCATCCATAATGTTCTTTTTCGAGCCGAAATTACGCTACTTTTTCGGCTTGGCAGAAAATTCGGGCGGCGCAGTGTTTTGTATGTATGAGGACGATGTGCCTGTCGGGGTTGTCTGTCTTGAAAAACAAAAGTCTAATTTAGATGTGTCTTATCTATACACGAACGAAGAACGCAGAAAAGAAGGCTTGGCAACCGATTTAATCAAACACGCCGCCGCATATGCCGAAAAAACGACTCTCTCTTTACGATTTCGCGTATTAGAAAAAAATCCGTACTATTCCGCGCTGTTAAGTATTGCAAATAAGCTTGGTTTAAGTCCTATTGATGAGATGCTTTTTTTCCGATTAGACATTAACAGCGAAACAAAAAAATTATGGGAAGATTATCGCCCGAAATTGATTAACGTCATAAAAAGGTTAGACAAACGAATGGGCGAGCATGAAGTTATATCTTTTGGGGAAGCGGACGAGGCGTTGCTTCAAAAGCTCCGTGACAAAATAGGGCGAGAGTTACCGGGACTTAATCCCTACGACCTGCCGGATATAAACCCCGATTTCTCTCTTTTACTCATTCATGCGGGTGAGATAGTCGCCATAAACGCGGTGAGAACGATTGGCAAAAAGATGGTCTATGACATATCGTCCGCGCAAAAAGGCATGACGCTTACGGCAGGCGTACCTGCGTTTTTTGACAAGCTGTTCGCAAGCGATATTGAGTGCGTTACTTGTATGGTTAGAAGCGACAATCATGAAGGGCTTAACCACGCACGCGGGAGGTATGGGTTTCTGTTTAAAGAGAACGGCAGACAGGTAGTGTATAGTTAGTTGACAGTTGTAATCAAATTGTAATAGGAAAAGGATTGACAAACGAATATTTTTCTGTTATAATAACATTTAGGTTAGTAACCTAAATAAACAAAAAATAAAAAAACAACATTTTAAGGAGAAAAATACCATGAGAAAATCAAAAGTAACGGCAATCATCTTAGCAATGGCAATGGCGGTAAGCCTATTCACAATTCCCGCAAGCGCGGAAAATTTCACGGCGGCAGATGCTTTGGCGGTTCTAAAGCACGTTGTAGGAATACAATTACTTTCGCCCGAACAAATGACTAAATACGGATTCACTGATGAAGAAGCAGTCACTTCCGCAGACGCGCTTTCTATCTTAAAAACGGTAGTAGGAACGACCGACATCGCAGATGACCCCGAACCCATGATTTCCGGTGGTTGGAGCGAATTCCGGGACTTGACCGAAGAAGATTTGGCAGTTTTTGAAGAAGCAATGGCGGACTTAGACGGTGTAGTTTACGAACCGATTAGCGTGTCTACACAAATCGTAGCCGGAATGAACTACCGCTTTCTTTGTAACGCGACCGTCGTTTACCCCGATGCTGAAACTGTCGAAAAATACGTAACCGTTTACAAAGATTTAGAGGGCAACGTAGAAATTACAGAAATCGTTGACGCGGAATAGAGGAAACGAAAATTATAAACAAATAAGAACGGGTTTATTATTCCGTTCTTATTTAAGTTGCGTTTAAGTTACGAAAGGAACACAAAACGATGAAACCTTCATCAAAAATTCTCATCCTTATTTTAGTTCTTGTAATATCGCTGACCGTGGGGGCTTGCGGAGGCGGCGACCGGCAAACAGCAACCGACAATGCTTCTTCACCTGTCTCCGCAGAGCTAATGGAGCAATTAGAAAAATTAGAAAACGAAATACTTGAATTTGTTCCTTCAAATAAACACGATGGATATGCAATTGAAACCATTAAAGATGCCATAGATGCCGCGAAGAGCGGAACCTATGGCGTTGGAGCTATCCTTGTTCATAACGAAACGGGCAAAATCATGTATCGCGGCAAAAACAAAGTGTTTTCGGAATCAAGAAGTGATTTACACGCTGAAATGGACGTGTTAAACGCTTTTGAAATTGAAAACAAAGAAAACAGCAGAGAGTTAATAAAGGAATATACGATGTTTTCATCGTTAGAATCCTGTCCCATGTGTCTTTGCAGAATAATCACATCAGGTTTGCAGGATGTTCATCATATTGCAGATGATGAAGGCGGCGGTATGGTACACCTTTACAGCCAATTGCCGCCTGTATGGCAAGACATCTCGGAGGGGCGAACATTTGAAAAAGCTGATTGTTCCGATGAGTTATCGGCTATTGCAGAGCAGGTGTTTCTTTTGACAGCGGATTTAGACAGCAGGATAAGCAACAAACCCGAATGACCCGCTCTATGCTCGGCGATAATTAGATTTGGGGTTGTATACAGGGTTTTATTCCCATTCTACCGTAGCAGGGGACCTAATCGTATAAATTTTTCAAGAAAACGTCAAGTCTGACGATTATGGTTCTGAAAAAAACTTAGTGTAAATGTAATAATCTTCCAAAAATAACCAATACTTTAAATGCGGCATAAGAAGAGCAATGCAGGAGTGCAACTCTGTGCTTACCGCGGCTTAAACGGTAAAACGGT